>Ga0207648_10002027_pt1 | contig 22124 bp, 20 predicted proteins | sample KBSMisM32_FD_184310 | JGI IMG/M metagenome (GOLD analysis project Ga0207648, IMG submission 184310) | Miscanthus rhizosphere microbial communities from Kellogg Biological Station, Michigan, USA - KBS Miscanthus M3-2 (SPAdes) (version 2) | ecosystem: Host-associated > Plants > Roots >...
TATTTTAATATCGCTACTGAAAACATTGCACTGTTCTTTATCAAATATGAATCGCCAATGATGATGTGTTTTGATAAACAGGAATATTTTGTGAACTATTCACTCGAGCAAATTCAAAACTTGGTGCCGGAAAAACAGTTTTACAGATTAAACAGGCAATACCTGATCAATTTTAACGCAGTTAAAGAAGTCGAGCATTACTTTACCAGAAAGTTGCTCGTTAATCCGGTTATACCAACTAAAGACAAACTGATCGTTTCACGCGAAAAAGTAACCGAGTTTCTCCATTGGCTCGATAACCGGTAGGCGTACCGAATGTGATGATATCACCTTGCAGCAAATAAAATCTCAAAAACTTATTGTTATGAAAAATAATAACCAATTAGAAATAATACTTTTTTCAGCATATTCATTAAAAGATATACGGCACAAAGAAATAGTGAGATGGCTGGGCACCATTGCCCAATCGGCAATCGGGTTTCAGCAGGAAAAAGCAAAAAGATTCAGTCTGAAAATTTTAAGAGACACTCCTCCAATCTACCTGTCGTAAAATGATCACATATCAGGATGCATGTTCAAACCAACCCCGATACGGTTCCATGCGTTAATAGTAATAATAGTCATAATCACCTGGGCGGTTTTTTCTTCTCCCCATTGGTTAATGGCTTTTTCATACACCGCATCACTTAATCCCTTCAGATGTATTAATGTAATTTCTTCAGTCATTTTAAGCAGCAGTTGCTCTTCCTCTGAAAAAATATTTGGCGCTTCTTTCCAGGCACTGATCAGATATATACGCTTTTCGGTCTCGCCTAGCTTGCGGGCATCACGGGTGTGAATATTTACACAGTAAGCACATCCGTTTATTTGGGAAGCCCTTATGTTGATCATCTCGCACTGAAGCGGAGTGACTAACGAGGATTTAATAAATTGTTCCAGTGCATTCATAGCCTTATACGCATTGGGTTGCACAATAACCATCTTGAATCTTGACATCATATTAATATTATTGTTGTAAAAATTTAAATGCAGGAACGGCAGATACTTTCTACTGGAAAATCAACTTTTCAAAGTGCCTGTATGATGGAAAATATGCTTGTGTTCAACAAACTCATTTAGTGCTGCCAGCCCGTTCAGTCTTCCAATGCCGCTGGACTTGACCCCCCCTTCTTCAAATTCATCGTTAACCTGTGCCCAATTGTTTATCCACACGGTTCCGGATTGTAATTCCCTTGCAACACGTAATGGGAGATCCACATTTTGCGACCATACCGAGGCTGCAAGACCGTAAATACTGTCGTTTGCCAAGCCAATAGCTTGCTTCACAGAATCAAATTCTTGTATTGTAGCCACCGGTCCAAACGTTTCCTCTTGTGCGATCTTCATTGAGTTGTCTGTTATATCTAACAGAGTAGGAGCATAGAAAGCTCCCTTCTTTAAATCCCCAGCCGTCACTTTTCCTCCGCGAACCAGCACTTTTGCGCCTTCTTTTATTGAATCTTCAACTATTGTATTAACCCGATCCACGTTAAGTTTATCAATCATCGGCCCCATACTACTCTTTGGGTCTGATGCTGGTCCTACTTTCACTTGTTGAAGTCTGCCCGATAAACCTTTTTTCAACTCTTCGGCTATTCTCCTTTGCACAAGTATTCTGCTGCCCGTCATACAAAATTGGCCGGCAAAAACAGTGATTGCTTTTTCAAGAGAAGGTAAAACCATATCCAGGTCAGCATCGTCAAATACAATCATTGGGGTTTTACCTCCCAATTCAAAATTGAATCTTTTCAACTGTGCAGAACCGTTACGCATCAACAGCTGACCGGTTTTGGTGCTGCCTGTATAGCTGACAGTCGGCACATCCGCAGACTCGATCAGCAACGCGGCACCGTCATTCCCTGACTCTGTAAACAGGTTCAGTACTCCCGGAGGTACATTCTTTACTGATTCAAAAACTTCACTCATCAATGCATTGACTTGCGCAGATTGGGCGGGCATTTTAATGACGGATGTACAACCCGCGGCCAGCGCAGGCGCCAGTGAGCGAATCATAAGTATTATTGGTGAATTCCATGGTGCAATGATTCCGGCAACACCGATTGGTTCCGTGAGTACCATACTGAAACACCCGGGCTTTGTTTCGAGTGCGCGTCCGTATTGGGTAAGAACCAATGAAGCATAGTAACGTAGCTTGGGGGCAACAAGACTAAACTCAAACTCTGCTTCACTTCTTAGTTTGCCGTTTTCCAGCATAAGCATATCAACCAGCTTTTTGCGGTTTGATTCGAACTGATCTGCAAGGCCATTCAGTACGTTGAAGCGAAGATGCCGGTTGATCCTCCATTCTGAATTATCAAATGCATTCGTTGCTGCAGCTATTGCAGCGATGGCTTCCGGTTTACCTCCATCAGCATATAGACCAATTACTTCACCAGTTGCCGGATTATAACTTTCTTTATACATTTTATTGTCAATCCACTGGTTGTTTATCCAGTTTAATGCAACGTTATTCTTCATAAAAAATTAAATTGATTGAAATTGTTCTGTCGGGCCGGTAATTCTTATTTATACTGCTCAACCGGTTTCTTCTTTAATACATCCTTGAAACGCAATCGTAACTTTTGCAATTTTGGATTGATGACTGCACGGCAATACGCATTTTCGGGATGGTTCCGGTAATAGTCCTGGTGACTTTGCTCAGCCTGAAAAAACTTTGTAAAAAGAGCTAATTCCGTAACGATTGGGTTGTCATAAAAGGATTGTAGTTCCCGCATGATCTCTTTTGCGGTTTGCTGTTGCTCTTCATTATGATATAAAATAACAGACCGGTATTGTGTGCCCACATCTGCACCTTGCTGGTTCAACCTTGTCGGATCGTGCGTAGCAAGAAATATACGCAGTAGATCTGCATAAGAAATGATTGTGGGATCGAAGCGTACCTGTACAACTTCGGCATGACCGGTGTTGCCATGAACTATCTGCCGGTATGTTGGGTTTTCTATTCTTCCTCCGGAATATCCTGACTTCGCTTCTATTACTCCTTCCAGTTCACTCAATACAGCCTCAGTGCACCAGAAACAGCCACCGCCCAAAGTAGCTGTCTCTAATCGTTCGTCGTCAATTTTATCCGTTTCTTCTTTCTTCAGTGAAACTGAGTTAATACAAAAACGCAATCCTGACGGAGCGGGTCCGTCTGGAAACACATGACCGAGATGAGCATCGCATACGTTGCACAATACTTCTATCCGGTGCATCCCATAACTTTTGTCTGACTTATATCGGATCACGTCCATGGACACCGGCTCAGCAAACGATGGCCAACCCGTATGTGAATTAAACTTATGTGTTGAGTCAAAAAGTTTCGTTTTACAACATACGCACGTATAGACGCCGGGCGAATAAGCTTCACAATACTCGCCACTGAAAGGCCTTTCAGTTCCATGCTGCCGTGTAATTCGATATTGGGCCGGTGTAAGAATGTGCATCCATTCTTCGCCAGTTTTCTGTACCCGCACAGGAGGAGCAGGGTTGTTTTTTGCCAATTGCAATACATCATTCCAATTCATCTTTGATTTTTTGTAGTTAAGAAAATGTTTGCAGATTAATCACTATCACAGTAAAACTAATTCCGGTATCGCTGATTATCAATCACGAACCAGTCAAAACGGACAAAGTCGCTGATCAGACTGCCAGGTGCAGGATGAAATTTTCCAGTAAGGCAATCATAAATGCAGTTACCTGTTATAACGATATCTGATTAAATAGTTAGAGTTCGCAGGATTGACGCATCTGAAAAAGAAGGTGTCCATCAGGATTCTTTCGCCCGTGCAGATGACCAGCTCAGCAATTGCTTCGACCATGTGACGGTATTGCAACTTGACAAGGAGCTTTATTGCGGAATAATTTCGAAGGGCTGCTTTAAATAATAGAAGTACATAACAAGAAAAATTACCAGTATGGAATCTACGGAAGTAAAAATAAAAACAAAATGGACGATTGACTCTGCGCACAGCGAAATCGCTTTCACAGTAAAACATCTTGTGTTTTCCAACGTAAGGGGAATCTTCAGGGAATTCAGTGCTGATGTATATACAAGCGGCAACGATATTCAGTCTGCCGAAATCTTTATACGCATAAACCCGGCATCAGTTGACACACGCAACGAACAGCGCGATCAACACCTGCGTAGTACCGACTTTTTCGACGTAGAAGAATTCAATGAAATAAGGTTTGTTTCAGACAACTTAGTAGTTACTAACGGTGATAGACACATTGATTTATACGGGTACCTTACTATAAAAGGAGTTACAAAGCCGGTGAAACTGGATGTTAAATTTGGCGCTTTCATTAAAGATCCATGGGGCGCTGAAAAAGCATTACTTAGTGTCAGTGGTAAAATAAAGAGGAAGGATTGGGGGCTGAATTATAATGCTGTTTTAGAAGCGGGAGGATTAGTTGTTGGCGAGGAAGTATGGATACAGTGCGAGGTGCAATTGATAAAACAGGCAACATAATCAAAAACTTTCCGAATGCTTTACGTCGATAAACTCGCGTTAAATATACCCGAAACGGCGAAACCGAGAGTCGTTATAATTGGAGGAGGATTTGCAGGCGCGAACCTGGTGAAAAATTTATCGCAAAAACATTTCCAGGTTGTCCTCTTTGATCGACAGAACTACAACGGCTTTTGGCCATTGCTTTACCAGGTTGCCACTGCTGGTCTTGAACCGGATGCTATTGCTGAGCCATTAAGGAAAATGTTTGATAATAGATTTCATGACTTTCATTTTCGTTTTGTGAAAGTTACAGGAGTTGATCCCGTTACCAAAATTATTTCCACGCTGATCGGCGATCTTACTTACGACTACCTGGTCATTGCAACCGGAACAAAACCGAATTTTTTTGGAAACGACCAAATAAAAAAATTTGCTTTTCCATTAAAGCGAATGCCGCATGCGCTGGACCTGCGCAGTCAATTGTTACAGTGTTTCGAGCAGGCGAGCATGACTAACGACGAATCAATTCGCCAAAGCCTGCTAAACATTGTTATCGCCGGTGCAGGTCCTACCGGCGTTGAAGTTGCCGGTGCATTAGCCGAGATGCGTAAATACATTTTACATCGGGATTATCCTGGAATTGATTTTGGAAAAATGAATATTTTCCTTATTGAAGGTTTCGACAGGGTGCTTCCTCTAATGTCTAAGCAATCCGGCAGGCGGGCGCAGTTTTATCTGCAGAAAATGGGAGTTATAACGCGGATGAACACACGTGTTGAATCATATGATGGTACAGTTGTCAGGCTTGGTAATGGTGAAAATATACCTTCTCAAACTTTGATTTGGGCCGCGGGTGTCACCGGGATTCTCATCGATGGATTACCCGTTAATGCGATTCAGCGCGGTAGGATCCTGGTAAATACTTTCAGCCAGGTTAATGGGTTTGCCGACATTTTTGCAATCGGCGATATCGCATTAATGAGATCAAAAAAATATCCTGATGGTCACCCGGCCATTGCACAGCCTGCCATACAGCAGGGCAATCATCTTGCCTTTAACCTGTTGAAATTAATTCGGAACAAACCATTGAAGCCGTTTAAATATTTTGACAAGGGAACACTTGCTATCGTCGGTCGCGGCCGGGCAGTTGCTGACTTTCCAGGCAAATTGCACCTTAACGGATTTTTTGTTTGGATAATCTGGTTGATCATCCATATTTGTTACTCAGTTGGCTTCCGGAATAAACTCGTAGTGATCAGCAATTGGACTTACCGCTTTTTCACATATCAGCGGGCAAACCGTTTAATCATCAGGCCGTTTGTACGGGCAAATGATCACAAAGGACAGCAGTTTGTTAATAAGTATCGTGAAGATTGAGTGAGAAAATTGAAGTATATGAAAAAAAGACTAGCTTTTTCTCTCGTAATGAGTTCAATCACTTCGATTATTATCTCGTTTACAATAATCGCTTTAAACGTAGGATTTGTCAGCAACTTTGTAATGATCTGGATTCGATCATGGTGCCTGTCTTTTTCTTTAGGATTTGGAGCCTCCCTTTTTTTAGCACCGAAAGTTGAGTTATGGATAGACCGCTTTCTGAAAGGTCACAATTGATTGTCCTTTCAAAACCAGAAAACACTGAGCCTTAATTTTTCTAGTAATTATTTTTCCGGACTCCACAACAATGGTTGCAATTCATTCCGGTGTATCTTAATGTCGCATCAATTTCAATAATTAATTAACAGGAAAACATCATTTATATTTTTCTCACAATTATCAAACCGTTTTATGTTATATACTCAATGTAGGAATATCAAATAAAACCAGCGCTGATAACGCTGGTTTTATAACAAATGATAAGGTTAATACAGGAATGATCATTTTCTGCTAGTCTTAACGCAATGACTTAAATGCTGCACGTAATTCATCGGCAAACAATTCAGGATATTCCCACATTGCAAAGTGACCACCTCGGTCTGCTTCGTGAAAGTATATCAGGTTAGGAAAAGCGCTTCGGGCCCATTTCTCCTGCGCCCTAAAAACTTCATCGGGGAACACAGTAATTGCGACGGGAACAGAAATGTCCTGTGTCTTTTGAGCTGCAGCGCTTATGAGATCCCGGCCCCGGTTCTCCCAGTATATCCTTGACGAAGATGCAGCAGTATTGGTGAGCCAATACAATGTAAAGTTATCCAGAACATCATCCCGAGTTGGTGACTGCCCGGGATCATTTCCATACGACCACTTACCAAATCCTCCATGTACAAGCATCCATCCGGCAAGACCTGCGGGAGAATCAGTTAAGCCATAGCCAACTGCCTGAGGTCGGGCACCCATCATTACGAGGTAAGAAAGACCTCCGTTCATAAGATAACTTTTCAGATCCACAATAGCCGCTTTCTCTTTGTCGGTAAAATTTGCGGGAACCGGGGCACCACCAATTACAGGACCGACTTCATTTGTAATGGCCGCAGGTAAATTTGTATGAATGCCTAACAGGCTTTTGGATCCCTGCCGTCCCATTGCTTCTACAACGCCGGCACCCCAATCTCCGCCCTGGGCGACGTACTTTGTATAGCCAAGTCTTTTCATAAGGATATCCCATGCCCGGCCGATGCGGTCTAAGTTCCAGCCGGTTTCTGTCGGCTTTGCAGAAAAACCAAACCCGGGTAAAGATGGAATAACTACATCAAATGCATCCTCTGCTCTTCCTCCATACCTTGTAGGATCTGTAAGCGGGCCAATCAGTTTTATTTGCTCAAACACTGAACCTGGCCATCCATGTGTGATGATCAAAGGCAATGCATTCGGATGTCGTGATTTCACATGTATAAAATGAATGTCAAGGCCGTCTATCTTTGTCATAAATTGAGGAAATGCATTCAATTTTTCTTCGCCTTTGCGCCAATTGTATGTAGTTCCCCAATAGGCGAGAAGTTCTTTCAACCTGGACAACTGTGCACCTTGCGATTGGTCCGTTACTGTCTCTTTATCCGGCCAACGTGTAGTCTGAATCCGTTTGCGAAGGTCTTTAATATCAGCATCAGGCAGGTGCACGTGAAATGGCCGTATGCTTTCGTCCGCCTGTCCATCTGCATTTGACGCACTCTGTGCACCAGCAGTTATACATTGCAGCGCAAATGCACTACTAAGTATTGTACCGGCAAAAATGTTTTTTGCTTTTTTCATTGTCATAAAATTTTTATGTTATGTTGATCATTAAAATTATACTTGTTGATTGCCGTACGCCAATGTAGAAACAGAGCTGGCGGACGAAGAAATTCCTGAAGCAGCCATTTAGTTGCCTGTAATCGTTTGAGCCTCGCATACCATGGTATGGTGTCAGAAACACGACTGCACTTAATCACTGTGGGCATGTTAGAAGTCTGTGTTACCCGAAATGTTTTCCCAGTCTGCAACTTCTTTTTGTATAGTTTCTGTTTTTGCTCTTAAGGATGCTATCGCGTCTTTTCCAACAGGTAAGTGGAGCGGGGGATTTTTGCTTTCTGCGAGTTGAATAATTACCTGTGCAAATTTTGAAGGGTCACCTGGCTGGTTTCCGTTTAACCTGGATATTCCGTCTCTGACGCTACCGACAGTTTCTTTATAACCATCAAGAATCAATTTAGATGATTGGTAAGATTCGGCAGAAGCGAACCCTGTGCGGAATATTCCGGGCGCTACGACAGTAACGGAAATGCCTAATCGCTTTACCTCAATGGCCAATCCTTCAGTTATACCTTCAACTGCAAACTTGGTCGAACCGTATATGCCAAATCCGGGAACTGAAACTGCATATCCAAAGAGCGACGAGATATTTATGATATGACCTGATTGCTGATGTCGCATATAAGGAAGAATGGCCCTTGTAACGTTTAACAGGCCGAAAACGTTAGTATTAAACTGCGCTTTCACTTCCTGGTCGGACGCTTCTTCTGTTGCTGCAACCAGGCCGTACCCGGCATTGTTTACCAGCACATCGATCCGGCCAAAACAGGCAATGGCTTTTTCAACACTCATTTTTATGTCCTGCTCGTTTGTTACATCCATTTGCACCACAAGCATTCTGTCATTGTTGTCTAATTCATCAACAAATTCTCTTTGACGTTTTCTTACAGTCGCGACCACTTTATCGCCATTGGCGAGCGCCGCTTTTGCAATTTCTAAACCAAAACCTTTTGAAGTTCCGGTTATAAACCATACTTTTTGTTTCACTGTTATATTATTTCAGAACTTTTTATTATTTGCTATACCTATCTGCATCGATAACAGCTTCAGCGAAAGCTTGTGGTGCTTCCTGCGGAAGATTGTGTCCAATTCCGTCCGTAATTGTTTTATGAAAATATTTTCCCGTAAATTTTTTTGCATACGAGGACGGTGACGAATGAGGCGCCCCATTTGCATCGCCTTCCAGCGAGATACTCGTCACCGTTATAGCCGGAGCTTTTGCTAACGCAAGTTCCAATTCATCATATTTTTTTTCCCCATCAGCAAGGCCCAATCTCCAACGGTAATTATGAATCACGATACCTGCATGATCGGGATTATTTAGTGCTTCTGCACTTCGTTTAAACGTTGCTTCGTCAAATTTCCATTCCGGTGATGCGATCCGCCAGATCAGTTTGGCAAAATCGTACCTGTATTTTTCATAACCCGCTTTTCCGCGCTCTGTCGCAAAATAATATTGATACCACCATTGAAGCTCCGCTTCCGGCGATAGGGGAATTCTGTTCTGATCCCTGTTGCCGATAAGATAACCGCTTACCGCTACCATTGCAGTTACCCGTTTGGGCCAGAGTGCTGCAATGATGTTGGCAGTTCTTGCTCCCCAATCGCAACCGCCGATTATTGCACGTTCAATTTTCAAGGCATCCATCAGTTGAATAATATCCAGTGCGATAGCCGATTGCTGCCCATTCCGGAATGTTTCACCGGAAAGAAATCTTGTAGTACCATAGCCACGGAGATAGGGTACTATAACCCTGTATCCTTTTGCTGCCAGTAACGGTGTCACTTCTGCATAAGTATGAATATCGTATGGCCACCCATGTAAGAGTATTACGACATTGCCATTCAACGGACCTTCGTCGATATAACCGACGTTTAAAACACCTGCATTAATCTGCTTAACCGGACCAAAAGGCTTCTGGTCTTCAACCATTGAAAAAATTTCGGGAGCTGATTTTCTCCGGTAGTTAATGAATCGTTCAAGCCCGGCTATTACAAGTTCAGGTACAAAATACGTTTTCACCATTGTACCCAGGAATTTTCTGCGATTATGTTTCGGTTGAATAAACATTGTTGGAATTCTGGTTCAGCATTCTGCTACCGTGCGCAGTAGTGTTTTAACTTTTACGTCAAGAGCGTTTGCTACTTTAGTAGCACTTTCGTTTTTATACGGAGCCAGCAGGCTTGCCATTGTATCGTAAACCAGGTGAACACCATCGGCCCGTTCGCTGACCAGTATTGTTATCGGTGCATAGGCTGCTGCATCTGGAACTGTTTTAGCCATATCTTTCATAATAACCGGATTGCCGACAATAAGACGCAGAAGTTTATACCTGTGTTGATTATTTTCTTTGTTCACGATTTCGCCTGCATCAAACCGTGCAAACTCCATAAGTTCTGAAGAACCAATTGCGTTATTTACCACCGTTTCAATTTCAAACATTGTTTTGGCTGCTGAAATAGCATTGTGAAACGCATGTATATCAGGATGGCCAATCGCTGCTGACAGTTTCTCAAGAATTTCTTCAAAAGACTTTGTGGAAATAAAACTTACTCTTTCCATTTGCAGGGATACAGTTTGCATAACGTGCCTTTATATTATCAATCATTTATTTCTAGAGCTTCTATACCATTTTCAGAAACATAGGATTGTTTTGCGCCGCGTTCATGAACATGCAATGCCGGCGTTCTGTCAATCATTAAGCTCAATAATTCCGGCCGGCTATAATGCCCCTTTGCATCCATTTGTCTTTTTCTTGCATCAATCGCTGTAAAATCAAGATCAGCGATCACCTCACCTTCGCCCGATTTAAGTGGTTCACCGATAAGCTGGCCATCCGGACCAGCAATCGCTGTAAAACATCCGCCGGAGATAGGTCCGATCGGTGAACCTGTATCTTTCATTAATTGTTCCTGCTGATCTGCATCCAGCCATGCAGTTGCACACACTACAAAACAGGCAGATTCAAGTGCATGCTGTCGAATATTTGTTTCAGTTTGCGATGTGAAAAGCGGACCGAATACAGAACCTGGATACATGGCAGAGTGTATCTGTTCGCCATCAGCTATCAGTGCATAGCGGGCGAGTGGTAGATAATGTTCCCAGCAAGCGAGTTGACCGATACGCCCGATGCTGCTGTCAACAGCCCGTAGTGTTGATGCATCACCCTGGCCCCAGATGATTCGTTCGTGATAGGTGGGTGTCAGCTTGCGCCGGTGTTGTATCAACGTGCCGTCCGCATCGAAAAGCAATTGCGAATTATAAATCGTACCACCATCGCGTTCATTGATACCAATGGATACAACAACATTGGCTTCTTTTGCAGCCTGTGCTATAGCCTGCGTTTCTGCAGACGGAACTTCTACTGATTGCTCCAGTAACCGCTGATGTTCCTTACCCATCATATATGGTGGTAGTACAAACGAGAAGTAGGGATAATAGGGAATGACCGTCTCCGGAAAAGTGGCGAATTGAACGCCTTTCTTTCCAAGGTCAATTATCTTGTTCACTACTCTTTCAACGGTACCCGTTTTGCTGTAAAGAACGGGGCTGATCTGTACGGCAGCGGCCTTAACGATTTTTCCGGATGTTTTATTCCTTTGATGTTTCATTGTCTATTATTTGTTTGTCATATTAGTTAATCAACGAAGCGATTTAAATGCGGCCCTCATTTCATGTGTAAAAATTGCGGGTTGTTCCCATGAGGCAAAGTGACCACCTTTATCCGGTCTGTTGTAGTAGATCAGTTTGGGAAATACTTTTTCAACCCAGCTACGGGGAGCCTGGTACAGCTCATCAGGAAAGGCACTTACTGAAACCGGGATTGCTACTCCAAGTGGTTTGAAAAAGATGTATTTGTTTTCCCAGTATAAACGTGCTGATGATATAGCCGTTTTTGTTAGCCAATAAAGAGTGATATTATCCAGCACATCATCTTTCGAAAGTCCTTCTTGTATATCGTCAAACGTCCGGGCTATTAATTCATAACTACGTATGTCATGATCAAGTATCCACGCAGCAAGACCAATGGGTGAATCTTCGATACCATATAATGTTTGTGGACGATTTCCCATTTCCTGCGCGTAGGCCAACCCTTTTTTGAAAAAGAAATCCAGTTGATCCCATGCTCTTTTTTCTTCTGTAGAAAGGGTAGGAGGAGCCGGTTGATGAGACCATAGTGCTCCTGCGATTTCACCAGGTACTGCAGCAGGCAGCGTCAAATGGATTCCTGCGAGTTCAGCAGGTGCATATACACCCATTTGCTCCGTGATCGGGTCACCCCAATCACCACCCTGCGCAACATATTTTTTATATCCAAGGCGTTTCATCAATTCGATCCATGCCCGTGCTATACGGGCGGGTTCCCAACCACTCTCAGAAGGTTGTTCTGAAAAACCATAACCGGGAAGTGAAGGAATGACTACATCAAAAGCATCTTCCGCTGTTCCGCCATAGGCGGTTGGATCAGTTAACGGTCCGATAATTTTCAATTGCTCAACAATTGAACCGGGCCAGCCATGAGTAACCAGTATCGGTAGCGCATTTTCGTGTTTTGAGCGAACATGTATAAAATGAATATCCAGCCCATCAATGTTTGTAATAAAATTTGGAAATGAATTCAGCTTCGCTTCTGCCTTACGCCAATCGTAGTTGTTGGCCCAATAATCAGCTAGCTTTTGAATAGTGGCCAGCTGTACACCTTGCGATGCATCAGCAACTGTTTCTTTTTTCGGCCATCTTGTGGCTTTGATGCGTTGCCGGACATCCTTTAATTCAGCATCTGTAAATTTTATTTCAAACGGTCGTATGGTCGCTGATGAGTGTAAAGCATCTGTTGTAAAAACCTGTTTATTACCGTTAGCATTGCTGACAATGGATGTGGCGGGTTTTTGTTTGGTTTTTTCCATGATTTGTTTTTTTATCTATTGTTTGTAGCTAAAATGATTTTGACTAACGTGTTTATTCCCGTAATTACTTGAGGTATGTCACGAGCGGTTTTTCCTTTTCAACGATATACGTCGCGAGTTCACTGCCTTTCACTTTCCCAACATTTTTTGCTGAATGAATTACTCCGGCTGGAATAAATAGTACTTCACCTGCTTTGAGCCTTACGGGAGCTTTTCCTTCGAGGCTATATTCAAGTATGCCCTCAATAACATATACAATTTCTTCGCCTGGGTGCGAATGTTTTGGAGCAATCACACCGGCATCAATATCAACGCGGGCTTGTACAACTTCGCGACCCGCAATACCTAAATCGTGTCGCTGGAGATCTTTGCGATAAACGCCTTTTATTTGTGCATGAGAGACATTCGGTAAACCAAACGATATTAACCCGGTAACTGCAATAACAATTGCGATTATAACTTTATTCTTTTTCATTCCTCTGATCATTCATTTATTTGAGTTTGTAAATACCTGTCAAAACTATATTCGTTTAATACTGAAGTCAAGCAGCAGCCAGGTAAACCGTACCGATCTCATCGTGTAGCAGCCAGTTGAAGACCTGAAAATCTGTTCGGAAGAAATTAATAGTGAGTCATCGCCCGAGAAAAAATATGATAATATGGGTGTTTACGCAATGCGCTTAAACATTTAATCTCGAACGCCTGCATTGTATGTAAGATAAACCCGGTTTTCTGATATATTTTATTGACATTATCTAATTGAAAAATGGCAGGAGATTTACGTCTATTATAATGTTACAAGTATTTATGTACCCGGCTGAAGAATTACTATTACGCTTTCGTTGCGTCGCACTCTTGTACAGTGGCAATTCTATTCACCAATTACGTTTCAATTTTTACTTAGATTTTTATTCAATTAGATCGTTTCCAACAGTTCAGCTCCGATAGAATTTTAATGCGTACGAAAAATCAATCTCCGAAAGCCTGTCAATAAGGTGTTCATCACTTCGTTGTCGGCAAGTACTACGCCAGCCCGGTGCAGTATCCGCTACTGTGTTTGTGGAAAATGAAAAAGTGTAGCGATCACTGCACCGCCCTCCGCGCAGCTGCAATCCGTTCCGTACCTGGATCAGCAGTTGTGGCTTACCGGCATCACTTTCGGATATTGGTGACAGTTATAAGGCCTGGTTTGACCGCATTTACGCACAGCTGAGTAGTGGTGAAACCGCCTGGCTACCTTCACAACTGGAATATCAATTTTCCGTCGCAGAGCCCGCTACCGGCGGGCAGCAAACGACACTTGTGGCGGATCAATATTCCGAAGGACATCTGGATTGGTACAGTTTCGATCTCGACAACACGAAGGCCATACCACTGGATCCTGAACCGCAACCGACAAGGGAACAGTTAAAACCCGCTTCATATATTCCGTCACCTGCCAAATTTAAAGGGATGCCTAATCCCAGGTTTTGGATGATGGAGGATAGCAAGACTGATCTCGGTAAGATTGATACGTCGACAACGGGTCTTTTGCATCTGTTAATCGCAGAGTTTGGATTACTTTATTCGAATGACTGGTTCATTTTACCTTGCCCGGTCGGGTCTAACACGCTTTGTAAAATAAAAAATATTATTGTTACTGATGTTTTCGGTCAGGATATCCTGATACGTCCGGCAGGTACCGGTCCCGATTCGGCATGGCAGCGTTGGGCATTATTTCATCATACGGACAGGATTAACCGCAATTCTCCGACCAACTTGTTTTATGTTGCCCATCACTCAATCTCTCGAAAGCGAACAGGTTGAAAAGGTAAATTTTCTCCGTGATGAAATGGCCAACCTGTATGGGGCGTTGAGGCTATTGTCCCCTGGCAGGCAGGTAAGGGATTTAGAGGAAATGAAATGGCTTTGCCCCGGAGACCGATGAGCCGGCAACAACGGATAATACTAACGCTGATGATAAACCGAAAATAAAATATGTTTTGGGAACTACATGGTTTATATGTCCCTTACCATGATAAATATGATTTTCTGAACCGGAGGGGAATTTGTGGTCCGCATCAAATCACAGGTTATGTAAAAAAAAATCACTATTCGGAATGTCTTATCGCCATTTCATAATAAAAAAAAATACCGCCTGGATTAATACCTTCCTGCCTTACATTAATAATCAAACCAGGATGCCGGAAGCCTGATTACTCGCGCATTGTAATTTCCGTCGTGACGGTTTGCAATCACCCATTTTCCATCGAGGGTGGCAGTTGTTCCCTGTAATAAAGGAATCGCGCCATATTTAACAGGTGATTTGCCGGTGGAATAATCGATTATTTCCATTGAACTATTTTCAGTGTAGTAAACGGACAGATCTTTACCAGGTTTGTAGCAAAAGTCTGCAGAAGGTGCATAACGGGTATCCCTGTTTACGGCGGCTGTTTCAAAACCAGTTACAGGGTTGGCAACGGACTGGAAATATAACTGTCCTATATAAACGTAATCATTTTTCCTGCTGGGCGCTATAAAGCCTGCTATGTCATTCCTGGCAGGTTTGAAGTTTTTCATGGTCATTTGCTGCGGGTCGAACGTGGAGATCGTGGGATCTGAATTACTTCCTCTCAAAATTATTTTTGTTTTGTCGTAGTTTGTTTTCCCGGAGTACGCAAAACCGTTATCACCTCCAGGTTGTTCATACCATATGCGATGGTTGTCTGCAGCATCAATGAACCAAAAAGGGACACCACTATCGTAAAGCCTGTCGCCAAGCCATATCATTCCCTTTCCGGTTTTTGTAAACACCAGTCTTTGGGGGTAAATATATGGACCGTTGTATTCGTAAAAGCCGCGGGTCGTATCGTGAGGTATATCGAGCACTTGTTTCGTTACACCTTGCTGATCCATGATGTACAATTTAGGTATCCCGTGGTAAGCTATATAGATGTCGTTATTATAGGGATTCACTGTGAACATGGCGGGCAAATCAACAAGATTGTACGTATGCAGAATGTCGAAGGTGTTCATGTCAATCTTATATAATGCATTGGGATGATCGGTGATGATCCAATAGGAATTGTCAGCGTCGTTTACAAAATAACTTTGTATGGTGCCTGTTAAATTGATGACCTTGTCATAAAAGCCTACGCTGTAATTAAATGTATATTGGTCATTTAAACTATTGCGGGTGGTAATAGTAAATGGATAATCACCACCAAGGTCACCGCACGCGTAACTATACGTCACTTTGTTACCTGCATACGAGTATTTGATTTCAGACTGGCAATATGTATTACCGGGAAATATAGATTGGATCGTGACCGGTTGATTAAACACCAGAGCAATAGAGTCTTTGATGTTCAGGCTGGAGTTTCCGGGAAGCGGCGTTGCTGTTAGCAATTTTACTTCGGGTAACTGTTTTACAATGATATTCCTGGTGATACTGCCGGACTTTATTTGTATAGTGGCTTGCCTCGCGCTGTCACCGGTCCATGCATCAAATTTTACAACGGTTGAATCGTCTCCTGTCGCGCCGGATTTATCCAGGGTAAACCAATCGCCGGTTTTACTAACCAGCCAGCTTGCATTGCTATAGATATGGATGGTGAATGAACCCGCAAAAGGCTTTATGAGGGCGATGCTGTCCGGCAGTACATTGAGGTAAGCAGTTCCGGTTCTTAATCTAAAATCTTTTATCAGGGTGTCCCCGGCCGTTATAGAGATAGTCGCGCTGGAATCAAAGTAACCACTTCTTTCCACAGAGATGTTGTAAGAGCCGGCTTCCAGGTTGCTGAATAAATATGTACCGGTGTCGGCAATTAAGGTCTTGATGATACTATTCCCTTTTAATGTGACCGCTGCACCGCTTAGTAATTGATTATATTCATTCAACAGCTTTCCGGTGACAGCTCCCAGCCTGGGGTCTGGTGGCGGAGGTGGTTGCCCTGGATCGGAAGGGTTACCAGGTTTATTGCAACAGATCGTAATCACTGAAACTAAAACTATTAACACAACCAGACTTCTCATATTCCTTTATTTTAGATTCCCGTCTTCTTCTAATTCCAGGAGTGCTATTACTGTATGGATGTTATTGTTTGAGTTGTAGTCAGCGCGATAAGCGAGGGTGATCGTACCACCGCTGTGCAAAGGTGCGATATCAACGGGCCAGCTGCTTGCACAACAACTGTAGCCACCAGCCACTTTTTGGCTTCCATTAACACGGGCTTGCCAGAGGTGAGCACCGTCGAGTGACAACTTGGTAATATTGGCGGTACTCCCATTGCCGGATTCTGTCTGCAGCACTATTATATTTCCATCGGCAGCTTCCGATACCGCGGCAACCTGATAATCACCAACAGGACGATCTACAAAGGTTCCGGAAGGCGAGAAGAAAAAGATGCCTCTTGTATATCCGTTGGTCACCGCATAATTGCCTGTTTTGAATTTCTGAATGCGTGTATCCCACCAGACAAAATTGTTCATCCCACCTAACACAACATTTTTCCATACAAGGGTCCCGCTGTTATTTAATTTTGCAATAATAATTGAATCACATTCTGAGCAATTACCCCGTTTAACACCCGCAAGTACAATTCCATCCGGCTCAATTACTGCGTTTTTTGTAAACACCATTCCTTCCTGGTCCATCCATTTTTCCCACTGTTGGTTACCGTTAGCATCAGTCTTAATAACGACCGTATAGTAATCTACAACGGTTGGTGACGTAAACTGCCTTGAGCCGATCACAACATATCCGCCATCAGGAGCCTGTGTGGCAGATGAATAGCCATCATTTATACCAAGCGTTTTGTTCCACAGTTCAGTTCCGTCGGCTTTTATTTTTACCAGGTCATTTCCTTTATCAGCCGAGTGAACAGAACCTGTAAGAATATAATTGCCATCCGTAGTCGGATTCATGGAACTAAAATGATAAGCAGCAGGAAACGTTACCCTGCTTTTTTCCTGGAGCAGGCTATCGAGCTGAAGCAGGTTATAAGTTGCGTTATAGCCAGGCCTGGTTAAAAGGACAAAATCATTTGTTGCTGTTTCGTGGATCGCAACGGGATATACACTGTAGTTGTCACCAAAGTTTATCAACCGCTGACCCAGAAAAACTCCCACGGTTTGCTTTGCGGTGTCCTTCGTATCGTGGTCGCCCGTTACCGTTAGTGTGACGGTATAGTTGCCACGTTTACCGTAACTGTGCTTGGGATTTTTTTCATCCGAGGTTGAACCGTCACCAAAATCCCATTTGTAGTTGACACCTGTGCCGGTGTCAGATTTATTGACAAAGTAAAAGTTTGAGTCGATCGAAGTTCTGTTATTTTCATAAACGTAACTACCGATTGGATTGGTTGTTGTCACCACGAACTGCGCCCGTAGTTCCTGTACCTCAATCGTTACTGTTTCTGTTTTTGTGCAGGAGATGATCCAAAGCCCAATGATCATATATATGAAGCGCGACTTTTTCATATTCGTTACAGGTTAACTTTTTCGATTAAGAGGTAAGTATACTGTTGTTGTTGTGCGTCCAGGGCTCTTGAGACACAAATCATCACATTGCCGTCGCGGAAAATCTTGTAGGGATAAAAGCCCGTTGTGTAACTGCCCGTCGTTGTCGTGGATGGGTATGTAACTACGTCTATTTTCTTTGCGGATCCGTCTGCTGCGTAAACTAAAGAACCATCGTCATTGAAAGCGAAATCAGTATACCCGCCGTACTCTTTCAAATAACGGTCAAATACCAGCGATTTATTAAAAATCGTTCCGGACGAGGAGGTAATGATTTTACTACCGTCGGGAAAGGACCGTGCAATACGGGGGTCAAGCCGGTAATCGCCGTGATACGTATCGTCTTTTTTAGTAATAGGCACGCCATCCGCACTGAACTGATAATAAGAAAGGTTAGTTGGAATCAGGTTAATTGTGATATCGATCATTTCAACGGAACTTCCATCCAGTTGTAATAAGCGGGTGTTGGGCCAATAGCCTGACCGGCCAATAAAAGCCTTGGTAGCCCGGTCGAACACTTTGAGACAATCAGTATACCCAATGGACATATCTGAGGAAGAAATGTATAGTTTTCCATTTGAATTTATGACCGACCCGATGTAGAATCCACCGGCATATATCTTGTCTTTAAAATCAAGGGTGGCAGCATCTAATATCTCGACCCATCCATCTGCGGACGGAACATAAAGCTCACTATTGCCATCATACACGCCCAGGCTGCAGTAACCAATGCTTACCGGCAGATCCTTTGATAAAATTACTCTCCCTGAAGTATAGCTCACAATCGTAATCCTGGTTTCTTCGGTTATATATAAGCGTTTGTTTTGTTTATCAATAAGTACGTCTGTTGGTGAGCCGTAGAAGAGACTGTTGGGTCGCCGGTAGGTGACATGGCCTACTATTTTGTATTGTGGAGCATCATCTTTCACAAAAAGGTCATATGAAATGTCGCGGGCCAGTGGCATCGCAGATTCGGTAAATCGTAGATGATTAACGTCTGTGCTCGAATCGATGGTCTCGGTAAAGGTGTCAAACCGCCCGTCTTTCAAATAAATTGCAGTACGTGATAAATAATATTTTTTAAACGTTGCTGGGTAAGGCGTCCATTTTAAAACAATTGTAGAGTCGTTAATAACCTGATCGATAGTAAGGCTAAGGGGCGATGGAGCCGGCGTTATAACAATAACTTCTTCTGTTTCTTTTTTACATGAGACGTAAAGAAGAAATAGCAGGGGATAAAATGCTTTTCTCATAAATCAGTAGAAAGGTAAAATAAATGGTTTTTGCTTGAATTTGCAAGCCGGTGGCAAAGTCTTAATGCTTATTAATTCAGATCAATGCGGAAATGAGTTGTCGGGCAACACCGTATTAATACCCTAACCGTGAGTCACAACCTTTCCATCGTCAATTGATATTCCTCAAAAACTGCTCTCTTTTTATTTTAAGCTGTTCAATTTCTTCCTTTGTAAATGGATGTTCGGGTTCAATTCCCAGTGCATAATCTGCAAAACGTTCTATTTGTTTTGCATCCTAACATCTCTGAATTGTCTTAAGTGGGCGCATAGTCATATATGCAAAGGATGTTATGAATATTACCGGCCGCAAGGAGCGAACGGCCCGTAAACTTCTTTCCCAGATCAGAAAAAGATACAAAAAGAGAAAAGGCCAGTTTATGACCGTTGAAGAATTTTGTGAATTTACAGGTTTGAAGAAGACAGCAGTATCCACGTATCTAACATAGCCTCATCTGAAGCCGAGTGGAGGATATGCATATCCAATTAAAAGGTACAGACACTGCTAAACCAAACCAAAATTCATTGATTCATGCGGTGCGTGATTCGGTGCGTAAATCCATAACGATCCTTGCAAATCAGCCACCAGACTGGATTTCAAAAAACGGTTCGAATCCCTCTCAGGCGCATATAACGGCTTCTCAGAATTATATGAACTATTGAATAATAAGGACTCTTCGATTTACTATGCAAACAAAGCTTTGATCCTGTCTAAAAATGGCAAATTCAATAAAGAACTGCTGGGAGTTTATCTCGATCTGGCAAATTTATATGAGACAAGATCCAAAAAAATAGCTTACAAATAGCTCAACCTTCACCTGCTTTTCTATCGAGTAAAATGCAGTCCACGTTGTTGAGATTTTCAATACTAAAATCCGACATCCCTTTGTCCCATTTATTGTCAAGGGCAATGTTCATTTGTATTTTTAATTTTCGCATGTTATTTCCTGTTATAATTAAGCATCCAGGTGTTGCCATACTTATCTGTAAGTCCTCCGAACAATGCATTCCAAAATGTATTTTCCAAAGGGTGTGTTTGCTCGCCGCCCTGCGAAAGTTTCTTGTAGCATGCTCTTATTTCCTTTTCACTTTTACAACTAAGCACAAGAGACACTGAATTGCCTTTTACTAATCCTGCCTCGCTTACGATATCAGACCCCATTAATAGTAAGCTTCCGTTTATAAGCGTGGAATGCACGATGCAATTTTTCATCTTTTCAGGCATCTTTTCTGACAACGGCGATTCTCCAACGGTTTGAAAAGTGAGTTCCCCGCCGAGACATTTTTTATAGAATGTCATTGCTTCACGGCAGTTGCCATTAAATGTCAGGTATGAATTTATGCTGCTCATCTTTTTTGTTTGAGTGATAATATTATTACCCTGGAAATTTGCTTAAATCCATATAAAGCACTTCCCAAAGATGTCCATCCAGGTCTTCAAAACTTCGCTGACGCATAAATCCATAATCTTTTGCTTCACTGGTCTCTTTACCGCCCGCCTTAAGGGCCTGCTCAATCATTGCATTTACTTCTTCATTACTGTCCACGGACAAGGAATTTATGACCGAAGCAGTTGTAAACGCATTGCCGATTTCCTTTGTGGTGAATTGGCTGAATTTTGGGTGTGTTAGTAACATCACATAGATTTCTTCAGATAGTACCATACAGGCGGCAGTTTCATCGGTGAATTGAGGATTGTTTGTAAACCCGATGGCTGTATAAAATGCCATTGCTTTTTGCAAATCAGCTACAGGCAGATTGATGAAAATTTTCTTTGCCATAATTGACGTTTTAAACTGTTCTGTTTTAAATAAACCTGTAGCACAAAGATGACAAAGGAAAATCGTTTGGACAGGTGGCATATGTGACAGTTTAGCGGGTGGATTGTGACAGGAAAACGGGCTATCTTTAGTTTCATGAAAAAGGTATCCATCTTAGTGCCTGAATCATCAGTGATGCAGGCTATTGCAGACCCGCAGTATTTATTCACGGCCGTAAATCAATTCCTGGTAGCGGCAGGAAAACCTGCCTTGTTCGAGGTGGAGCTGGTAGGTATAAAAAAGGAAATAAAACTAAATAACGGGATGTTTTCTGTGCATACGGACAGGCAGCTGAAAGAGATAAAGAAAACTGATTTGGTTTTTATACCTGCGTTGTTTGGTGATATGTCTTCTGCCGTTGCCAAAAACAAAGCAGCTGTTCCCTGGATAGTTGAGCAATATAATAATGGTGCAGAAGTGGCATCACTCTGTGTGGGCGCATTTTTATTGGCATCAACAGGTTTATTGAACGGAAAAAAATGTTCAACACATTGGGGTTTTCAAAATGAATTCAGGGAAATGTATCCTGATGTTGAAGTAGTGGAAGGAAGTATTGTAACAGAAGAAAAAAGACTTTACTCCAGCGGTGGTGCAAACTCTTACTGGAATTTGCTGTTGCACCTTGTCGAAAAATATACCAGCAGGGAAACCGCTATTCTTGCTTCAAAATATTTTGCTATCGATATTGACAGAGATAGTCAGTCTGCTTTTTCGATGTTTAAAGGTCAAAAAGGCCATAACGATAAAGAAATATTAAAAGCGCAGGAGTATATAGAAAAAAATATTCATGAAAAAATCTCAATAGATGAGCTTGCAGAACTGGCAGCAACGGGTCGACGCACGTTTGAAAGAAGATTCAAGCAGGCAACCGGCAATTCTGT
>Ga0207648_10002030_pt1 | contig 22112 bp, 23 predicted proteins | sample KBSMisM32_FD_184310 | JGI IMG/M metagenome (GOLD analysis project Ga0207648, IMG submission 184310) | Miscanthus rhizosphere microbial communities from Kellogg Biological Station, Michigan, USA - KBS Miscanthus M3-2 (SPAdes) (version 2) | ecosystem: Host-associated > Plants > Roots >...
GCGTGCGCGTCCTGGGGCGAGGCACCCGCGATCTCGCGGTAGGTCGCGTGCGCCTCCTCGAGACGGCCCAGCTTGTAGCGCACCAGCGCCAGCAGGTTCAGCGCCTGGACGTTCTTGGGCGCGTCGGACAGCGCGCGCAGGATCTCGCCCTCGGCCTCGCCGAAGCGCTTCGCCGCCACGAGCTCGCCCGCCGAGGCGAGATGGTTCATCGCTGGTTGCATGCGCCGGGCCCGATAATAGCGGAAATGCGTCCCGACGCGATCGCCCCGCGCTATTGCGCGGCGTCGCCCGCGACGGTCCGGTATTGCTCGTAGCGGCGCATGACCATGCCGACGTACTGGCGCGTGGTCTCGTAGGGCGGGATGCCGCCGTACTTCTCCACGGCGCCCGGGCCGGCGTGGTAGCCGGCGATGATCTTGATCTTCTCGTCGGTCGAGCAGACCGTCAGGCGCTCGCCCGGCCGCTGGCTGTCGTCGGTCGCGGCGGGCGTGCGGCAGAAGCGGCGCGCCAGCACCTGCAGGTAGCGCGCGCCGCCCATGATGTTCTGGCGCGGGTCGAAGCTGTTCGTGATGCCCATCGACCGCGCCGTCTCGGGCAGAAGCTGCATCAGCCCCTGCGCGCCCGCGCTGGACACGACGTTCGGATCGTAGTCCGACTCGGTCTTGATGACCGCCCGCAAGAACGCCTCCGGGATGCCGTAGAACGCCTGGCCGTCCCGGATGTCGCGGTCGTAGCGCGAGAAGCGCGCCGGCGCCGTATCACGCGGCGGCACGATGTCGGTCGACCCGCGCGTCGCCGCCGCCTTGCCCGGCCCGGTCTTGAACATCACCTTCCACCCCTTGCCGGGCGACCCCTTGTTGGTGAACTCGACGACGCCGTCCTTCCGCTCGCGCGAGTAAAAGGTGCCGGCGGCCGCCGGGAACGCGAAGGCGGCGGCAGCGACGACGACAGCACTGACAGCGACGAGAATGAAGGCGGTCCGCAAGACAGCTAAAGCGTAACACGGACCTCAAGGAGGGCCCGCGATGCTAAGGTTCCGTCGTGATCGAAACCGATTACCTGGTGCTCGGGTCGGGGCTGGCGGGACTTTACTTTGCGCTGCGCGCGGCCGAGCACGGGCGCGTGGTCGTGGCGACCAAGCGCGCCCCGGCCGACGCCAACACGGCGTACGCGCAGGGAGGCGTGGCCGGGGCGCTGGATCCCGACGACACCGTCGCGACGCACGTCGACGACACGCTGCGCGTGGGTGACGGGCTGTGCCACCGCGACATCGTCGAGCTGTGCGCGCGCGAGGCGCCGGAGCACATCCTCTGGTTCGCCAACGAGCTGGGCGTGCCGTTCGACCGCGACGCCACCGGACACCTGGCGCTGGGACGCGAGGGCGGCCACACCGCCCGCCGCATCGTGCACGCCAAGGACAGCACCGGCTGGGCCATCCAGGAGGCGCTGCTGGCGGGCGTCGCGAAGCGCACCGATCGGATCACGGTGATGTCCGATCACATGGCGATCGATCTGCTGACGACGGCGAAGTACGGCGGGCCCAACGCCGTGTTCGGCGCCTACCTGCTGGACCAGGCGACCGGCGCCGTCGAGGCGGTGGTCGCGCGCGCCGTGATTCTCGCGACCGGCGGCTCGGGCAAGGTCTACCTCTACACGTCCAATCCCGACGTCGCGACCGGCGACGGCGTGGCGATGGCCTACCGGGTGGGCGCGCGCATCTCGAACATGGAGTTCTTCCAGTTCCATCCGACCTGCCTCTATCACCCGGCGGCGAAGTCGTTCCTGATCACGGAGGCGATGCGCGGCGAAGGCGGCGTCCTGCGCCTGCGCGACGGCACCGCCTTCATGCCTCGCTATCACGACATGAAGGACCTGGCGCCGCGCGACGTGGTGTCGCGCGCGATCGACGCCGAGATGAAACGGACCGGCGACGACTTCGTCGTGCTGGACATGACCCACCTGCCGGGCGACTTCCTGGTGGAGCGCTTCCCCAACATCCACAAGCGCTGCATGGAGCTGGGCATCGACATGCGCACGCAGCCGATCCCGGTCGTGCCCGCCGCCCACTACAGCTGTGGCGGTGTCGTGGTCGACGAGCGCGGGCGGTCGACGGTGCGAAACCTGTACGCGATCGGCGAGGTGGCGATGACCGGCCTGCACGGCGCCTGCCGGCTGGCCTCGAATTCTCTGCTGGAGGCGATGGTGTTCGCGGCGCGCGCCGCGGACGACGTGCGCAGCGCCGAGGTGACGCGGCCCGCGCACGTCGTGCCCTGGTACGCGGGCGAGGCCGGCTCGTCGGACGAGGCGGTCGTGGTCAGCCAGAACTGGGACGAGATCCGCCGCCTGATGTGGAACTACGTCAGCATCGTCCGCAGCGACCGGCGGCTGGAGCGCGCCGCGCGCCGCATCGAGCTGATTCGCGAGGAGATCCGCGACTACTACTGGAACGTCGCCATCAGCGGCGACCTGGTCGAGCTGCGCAACATCGCGTTGGTCGCGCACCTGATCATCGAATGCGCGCGGCGGCGGCCCGAGAGCCGCGGCCTGCACTTCAACATCGACCACCCGAACCACGACGCGCGCCTGGCGCGCGACACCGTCGTGGTCCGGGGCGACGGGCCTGTTGTATGAGGGACCCTGAGAGGGTCCCTCGCCCCCCGCGATGAGCTCCGCGCGGCAAAGCCGCGCTGCGCTCGACGCGATCGTCTAGTCTTCCGTCTCAGGTGCAGGACCAGTTGCTGCCGTTGCAGGAGCAGTAGGAGGTCGCTCCGGAGGACGTGTAAGAGCAGCTGACCTGCGTCGAGCACGCCGCGCCGACCGTCGGCTTCGTCGCCGGGCAGGAGCCGCCGCACTTCCAGTGGTTGTCGACGCAATTGCACGTGGCGCCGCCGTACGTGCAGGGCGAGGGCCCGACGCAGGCGCTGCCCTCGGCGGGCGCAGCGGCTGGACAGTTGCAGACGAAGGTTCCGAACCCGGAGCCGTCGCTGCATACGCAGGTCTGGTTCTCGGCGGCGTAGGAACACGCGTGGTCGAAGCTGATGGCGTTGCGATCCGTCAGCGTGAACGACGAGCAGCTGGTGCGCATGGCGCCCGACGGGCGCTCGGGACACGACAGGCTGGTGCACCGCCACCCGTCGACGTCGCCGCCGCACAGGCAGGCGTCGTTGCCGTAGAGACACTTGAACTTCGTGTTGCCGCAGACGGCGCCCTCCGTCGGATGCGCATCCGGACAGGCGCCGCAACCCCACTGCGAGCAGGTGATGTTCCCGTAGCGGCACATCGTCCCGGTCCCGGCGCCGGTGGCCTGAGGGCTCCCCGGGCAGCCCGAGCAGCTCCACGACCCGCCCATGCAGCGGCAGCTCGTGTCCGCGTAAGCGCAGTTCATGCGCTCGACCGCGCAGGCGCCGCTCGGGGGAGAAGCCGGGCACGCGATGAGGGTGCCGATGCCGACCTGGCCCGCCCCCCCCGTGCCCACAGCGTCGGTTGAGCCGTCCATTCCCGCCGCGCCCGCGGTGTTTCCCTGTCCGCCCACGCTGCCGTCGGGGCCGCCGCCGGTACCACCCGTCGGGCAAGACGAGCCGCAGACAATGATTCCGCCGCAGACGAGCGGCGCGGCGCCGTCGCACGGAAACGGGCTTCCGCCCTGGCCGCCGAGCCCGCCGTCTGTGCCCGCTGTGCCCGTGGTCCCGGCGACGCCTGAGCCACCTGTTCCAGTCGAGCCAGCGCTACCGTCGTGGTCGGTGACCACGGCGATGGGCCGGCCATCCTGGCAAGCCGTCCAGAACACGGCGAAGGTCACGACGGCGAGGGTCCTGGGGGTTCGGGGCATGGCGTTCTCCACGGTTGAAGTGACGCCAGCCTTGTGGGGCGGCGCGGGTCGGATCGATCACCGGCGGGCGCGAAGAAACTATTCTCACGCCATCGGCCCCCGCGGTGATCGATCGGCGTGCGGCCGCGCTACAAAGGAGGAGGCACCCCCATGACGCGCCCAGGCCATCGCGCCCCTGCCCTGAATGAAACAGGCGAAACGGGCGAACCCGGCGTGCCCGAGGTGGCGGCCCCGCCCACGCCCGATCCTTTGCTGCCGCTCGCCCAGCGGGCGTCCCGTGGCGATCGCGAAGCGCTGGCGCGCCTCCTTTCGCTGGTCGCCCCGGCGGTCGTGACGACCGTGCGGGTCGTGCTCGGATCGCAGGGGGCGGATCTGGAGGACGCGGCGCAGGAAGCGATGATCGCGATCGCCGATTCGGCGCGACGTTTCCGGGGTGAATCGAGCTTCCTTCATTACGCGCGCCGGATCGCCGCGCGGACGGCGTTCTCGCTGCGACGGGCGCGGCTGGAGACGGCGCGCAAGCTCGCCGAGGCGACCGCGGCGCCCGCGGACGCGCGCCCGTCCCTGGAGCCGGCGCCCAGCGCCGAGGTCGAGCGCGAGCAGCGCCTCGAGGCCTTTCGGCGCCTGCTCGATCAGCTGCCCGAAGGACAGGCCGAGAGCCTCACGTACCGCGTCCTGCTCGATTACCCGCTGCCAGTCATCGCGCGCGAGACCGGCGTTCCGGTGAACACCGTGAGAAGCCGGATTCGCCTCGCGCGCGATCACCTGCGCGAATGCATTCTCGCCGATCCCGCCCTTGCCGAACTGTTGAGGGAGCCGACATGACACTAGCCGACCTTCATCCCGACGAACTTCTGCGCCGTGCCACCTACGACCGGATCACACCGGGCGAGCGGGCCGATCTGCACGCGCACCTCGAGCGCTGCCCCGCCTGCGCGCTGGAGCTGGCGGTGCGCGGCGACGCGGCGACGGCGGCGATCCCGTCGGAGGCCGATCACGCGGTCGCCGCGCGGATCGTCGACCGCGTGCTGACGTCGAAGATTCCTGTGCACGGGGCTTCCGTCGCGGGGCCGTGGCGCGGACGGCTGGCACGCGCGGCGGTGATCGCGCTGATGCTGACGAGCACCGCGGTCGGCGCGTCCGCGATCGCCGTCCGCCTTCACGAGCGCCGCGCGACGACCGCGCGCCCGGCGCCGACGGCGGCGCCGGTGATCGAGGCGCCGCGGACGCATCACGTGCGGCCCGCGGCTCTGCCGCCGGTGCCCGAGCCGCCGACGACCGATCCCGAAGGGCCGACGGAGGCGATTCCCGCCGTGCGCCCGTCCCCGGACGAGCGCATCGTCGCCCGTCCCCACGCGCGCCCGGAGATCGCCAGCGCGCCGTCGGTGACGCACGCGGCGTTGCAACCGCCGGCGGTGGGCGTCACGGCGCCGGCGGCGGACAGCGCCGCCGCCGCCATGGTCCTGGCGCGCGCCGAGGAGGCGCGGGCGCAGCGACGCTTCGCCGATGCGACCCGCCTTTACGACGATCTGGCCGCGCGCTTTCCGGGCAGCCGCGAAGAGGTCGTCGCCCGCGTGCTGCACGGGCAGCTGTTGCTCGACGAGATGCACGATGCGGCGTCGGCGCTTCGCTGGTTCGACCGCTACCTGGCCCGCGAGCCGGGCGGCGCGCTCGCGGAAGAAGCGCGGCTCGGCCGCGCGCAGGCGCTGCAGCTCCGCGGATCACGCGACGGCGAGCGGGCCGCCTGGGAGGAGCTTCTGCGCAAGCACCCGGCGTCGGTTCACGCGGGCGCCGCCCGAGCACGGCTCGGGGCGTTGCGCGCGCCGTGATCGCTGCCGCCGCGCTGGTTGTCTTCGCGACGACGCTCGCGGCCGCCGACAGTGCCGGTGGCGCAAAGCAGGAACGCCTGTCGCTGCAGCTGGCGGCGGACGGATCGGTGGTCGAAGCGCTGCGCGCGCATCTGGCGCCCGACCTCGGCGCGCGGCACGTCGACCTGGATGTGACCCTGGTGACCGCCGTCGACATCGAGCGCGTCCTCGCGACCGCGGCGGATCGGAACGCGGACGCGCCGCTCGCGCGCGCGTGGCTGGATGGGCGGGATCCCCAGGCGGCGGTCCTGTTCATGATCCCGCGCCAGGCGGATCGCGTGCTGGTCCGCAAGATCCCGCTGAAGAGCGGATTCGATGCGGTCGCGCTCGCCGAGATCGCGTACATCATCGAGCGGGCTGTGGCCAGCTTGCTCGCGGCGGAACCGATCGGCGTGCCGCCCGCCGAGGCGCGCGCGGCGCTGGCGCAGATCTCGATCGCGCCGGTCACTGTTGCGGCGACGGCGCCGGTCACCGTCGCGGCGGCGCCGACGCCCGCACCCCCTGCCCGCCTGGCGTTCGACGGCGCCGCGTTCGCCGGCGTGGTCGCGTGGGCGTCCAGCGCCGGCGCCGTGCTCACCGCCGGCGTGTCGGTCGGCGTCGAGCGCGTCGGCGCGTCCGCGCGCGCGGGCCTGGCGCTCGCCGTGACGGGCCGAGAGTCCTTCGACGTCGCGGGCACGCCCACGGGCGTACGCGTCGGCGGCGCGGACATACGCCTGCTGTTGACCCTTGGCCGCGCGCTGGGCGACTGGGGTACCGGCCGTCTCGGCGTCGGTCCCGGTCTGGTCATCTCGCGCGTCGAGCCGGTCGGCGGCACCAGCGCGAGCCGGACGATCGAGGCGCAGCCGCGCACCGACGCCGACCCGATGCTCTCCTTCGTCGCGCGCTGGGACGTTCCGCTCGGTCGGATCGTGCGCCCCTTCCTCGCGGCGACCGTCGACGTGGTTCCGGTGCGCGGCGAGTACACCGCCACGGTGAACGGCATTTCAACCACCTTGCTCACGCCGTGGCCGGTCCGCCCCGGTTTTCTCGCCGGCATCGCCTTCGGCCGTTGACCGCGCTGTCACCGACGATACGGAGTCATCCGTACAAGACGCCGCGGCAATCACTTGCCCGCGGCGAGGGCAATCAATCACCTGGATCGACGCGCGCGCGCGGCTGACGCTCCTCGCAAACCAACGCAGGAGGAGCTCACATGCGTACCACCCGTTCCATCTTCGTTCTATCGATCCTCGGCAGCCTCGCCGGCGCGGCCGCCGGCTGCGGTGACGACACCGTCGCCGTGAACCCGGCCGATCAGGGAACGATCACCTTCGATCTGACGATCGCGCCCACCGACGCGCGCTGCGCGATCGTCACCGTCACGCCGGCGATGGGTCCGGCGGTCACGCGGCAGTTCCCGCTGTCGCCCTCGCAACCGGCGGTGTTCTCGCTGTCGGGTCTTCCGACCGGGAACGTCACCGTCAGCGAGCAGGTGTTCACCGTCGCGTGCGCCATGACGGGCGGCATGGCGGCGACCTGGGTCGCGGATCCGGTGATGGTGACGTTGCAGGCCGGTACGCCGGTCAGCATCACCTTCAACCTGCGCCGCGCCGACACCGGCGGTCAGATCAACGTCTCGACGAACTTCCCGCAGCCAAGCGGATCGTTCCAGGAGTTCCCGGGCGGCGCCGCGGGCGAGCGCCTGCTGGTCATCACCGTCGGCCCCGACGACAACCTTTGGTTCACGAACTCCAGCGCGAACCAGATCGGCAGGTCGACGACCGCCGGCGGGATCACCACGTTCACGGTCCCGACCGCCAACGCGTTCCCGACCGGCATCGCCGCCGGCGCGGACGGCAACCTCTGGTTCACCGAACAGATCGGCAACAAGATCGGCCGCATCAGCACGTCGGGGACGTTCGCGGAGTTCCCGCTGGCCGCGGGTAGCTCTCCGCTGCTGATCGTCGCGGGACCGGATGGGGCGCTGTGGTTCACCGAAAGCAGCTCCAACAAGATCGGCCGCATCACCACCGGCGGCACTGTCACGGAGTTCACTGTCCCCACGGCCGCCTCCGGGCCGCAGGGAATCGCCGTCGGACCGGACCGCAACATCTGGTTCTCCGAGCTCAGCGCAAACAAGATCGGACGGCTGACGACCACCGGCACGTTCACCGAGTTCGCCATCCCGACGGCGACGGGCCGGCCGCTCGGGCTGGTGGCCGGACCGGATGGAAACGTCTGGTTCGCGGAGACCACCGGCAACAGGATCGGGCGCATCACCACGGGCGGCACCGTCACCGAGTTCCCGCTGCCGACCGCGGACGCCGATCCCCCGTTCGTCGCGGTCGGCCCCGACGGCGCGATCTGGTTCACCGAGCAGCACAGCGATCAGATCGGCCGCATCACCACCGCGGGCGTCATCTCGGAGTTCGCGGTCCCGACGCCGGACTCGGTGCCGACCAGCATCACCACCGGCCCGGACGCGCGCCTCTGGTTCACCGAGCAGGGCGCCGGCCAGATCGGCGCGTTCCGACCGTAGCGATCCGAAATTCGGGCGTCGTTTCGGGCCGGTCCGGAGCCGAAACGCGCCGGTCGTGGCATCTGAGGGTATGAACCGAAGGCGCTTCCTGCGCGGTTTGGGCGGCGCCGCTGTCGCGGCGCCGTTCCTCAGCTCGGTCTTCGATCGCAAGGCGAAGGGGCAAGCCGTCACGAAGCCGCGGCAGCTGATCGTGATGTTCACGCACTACGGGTGCATCACGACCAAGTGGTTTCCCGTGAAGTCCCACGGTGCGCTGGTGGCCAGCGACCTCGCGTACAGCCTCGCGCCGCTGCAGCCGTATGTCAGCAAGGTCCTCATTCCGCGCGGCATCCGCGCGATGAACGAGTGGACCGGCAACAACCGGGGACCGGGCCAAGGCCTGGGACAGGGAAACGACATCCACCTGAACGAGACCGCGTCGTTCTTCACGTTGCAGCCGGTGACGCCGAACACCAACGACCCCTACAGCTTCGACACGGCGACGAAGTTCAACGCCGTGCCGATCGGCAGCTCGCTGGATCATGTGGTGGCCCAGCAAGTCAGCCCGAAGGGGACGCCCCTCTTCATGCGGGTCGGCAACAGGAACGACGGCGCGCAGTCCGCGATCTCGTACCTGAAGGACGCGGGCTTGGCCATCGATGCGGGCGCGAGGATCTATCCCGGCATGGGCCAGGTGACGCAGGTGTTCAGCGAGCTGACGGGGCTGTTTGGCACCGGCGCCACGACGCCAGCCACCTACGCGGCCATCCGCGGCAAGAAGGTCTCCGACCTCGTGAAAGACAGCCTCGCCGACTTCAAGCGACAGGACATGAGCGCGGATGATCGGCGCAGGGTCGAGGCCTGGGAGAGCCTGGTCAACGACGCCGGAACTGTCGTGACCGACATGTGCAATCAGGATCTCGCCACCCGGCTCGGCGCGACGTCAGACAACGTCAACATGCCGATCAGCAACATCACGAACATGGTCACGCCCACCCTCGACGGCGCCGACCTGTATTCGGTGATGGCGGTGCTCGCGGCGGCCTGCAACTACAACCGGGTGATCTTCCTGAAGTACCCGCCGAACTACGTCTACAGCGGGATCGGCGTCAACGCCGATTCGGACAACCTGTCGCACCGCCTCGACAACGCGGGCCTCACGGGCACGTGCTACCCGGACGCGATCAATCTGACCCGCAAGATCGACACGTACTACGCGACGAAGTTCGCCAAGCTGGTCGGCATGCTCGACGACATCAAGAACGGCGACGGGTCGACGCTGCTCGACAGCAGCGCCGCGGTGTGGTTCCAGGATTCGTCGGACGGCTGCGCGCGCAACCTCAACAACCTGCCGATCGTTCAGGCCGGCAGCTGCGCCGGTTACTTCAAGACGGGCTGGACGATCAACGTCGACCCGGCGAACCCCGGGGATCCGAATCTCACCCAGGGCAACAGCGAGCTTCAGTGCGGGCCCGGCGGCACCGGTATGGTCGACGCCCTCAGCAAGGCGACCGGGACCGACCCGAAGCTGGCCAACGGACCGATCAACAAGTACTTCTACAACCTGATGAACGCGATGGGCGTGAAGGGCGACGCGAACGGATACCCCAAGGCAGGCGGCAGCGGCGAGGTGACCCGCTTCGGCTACTCCGACCTGACCACCGACTTCTGCGGCGGCTACGGCGCCGTCGCCGACGCGACGATCCACGACCCCGGCGAGTACACGGCGCTGAAAGCTTAGCCGCCCCCGCGCGAAGCGCGGGATCGCGGCTACCAGAAAAAACAATAGTCGCAAACCGCGCCTGCGGCGCGGAGCGACTAGCGGCCGGCGACTTCGAGCAGCCGCCGCTCGATCACCGCGGCGTCGTCGGGGACGAAGCCGGCGTTGACGTAGCGGACGATCCCCGCGCGATCGATCACGTACGACGTGGGCATCTTGTCGGGCTGCAGCCGCTCGGCGATCGCGCCCCCCGGATCGTGGGCGATGGTCAGCGCCCACTTCCCGTGCCCCTTGAGGAACTTGTCGACGTTGGCGCGTTCCTGGTCGACCGACACGGCCAGCACGTCGATCCCTTGCGCCTTCAACCGGCGCGCCATCGCGTCGAGCATCGGCAGCTCCTGCTTGCAGGGGCCGCACCACGACGCCCACACGTCCAGCAGCAGCACCCGCCCGCGGTACGAGGCGACGTCGATCTTCTTGCCGCCCAGCGAATCGACCTTGATCTCGGGGACGGGCGCCCCGACCTGGTTGCCGCTCGCGGCTTCGCCGCCGCCGCCGCCACCCGCCCCGCCCGCGGTCGCGCAGGCGGACAAAAGGAACAAGGCGCAGGCCACGGCCAAGCGCTTGCCCTCACCCTGACCCTCTCCCGCAAGCGGGAGAGGGAAATTCAACCGGCTATGGCGTCCTTGATCCATTCGCGCAGGCTGTCCGTGTCGCGTCCGTCGGTGTACTCGCGGCCGTTGATGTAGAGCGTGGGCGTCGCCTCGATGCCCGCCGCCGCGCCGTCCGAGCGATCCTTCTGCACACGCGCCTTGACCGGTTCCGACGCCACGTCCTGGCGGAACTTGGTCACGTCCAGTCCGACTTCCTTCGCGGCCTTCTCGATCTCGGCCGGCGTCAGCTCGTCCGACTTCTCCCACAGCTTGTCCTGGTACTGCCAGAACTTGCCCTGCTTCTGCGCCGCCACCGCCGCCTCCGCGGCCAGCCGCGCGTTCGTGTGCTGGGGCAGCGGGTAATGCTTGAAGTACAGCTTCACGTCGCTGCGGAACTCATCCATGATCTGGTGCAGCACCGGCTGGAACCGCCGGCAGTGCGGGCACTCGTAGTCGGCGAATTCGATCAGCGTGATCTTCGCTGACGGATTGCCCTTCATCGGCGCATCGCCGACGTCGATCTTCTTCGCCGAGACGGGCCGGTACCGCTTGGCGAGCCGCTCCGAGATCTCCGAGTCCGTGAATCCCTGCTCGATCAGCTTGGCGACGTAGCGCAGCGCCGCGACGGACCGCCGGCAGCTGGGCCACGACTTGATCAGGCTCTGCGCGTCGCCGCAGACCGAGGACTCGCTGCCCGCGACGCGCGTGAAGACCTTCTTCCCGAGATCGTCCAGCTTGTCGTAGAGCGGCTTCACCTCGGGCGGCAGGGGCGCGTCGGTCGCCCCGGCCTTGGCGGGCGCGGCCGCCGCTTCCGCGGGATGCGCCGCCGCCGGCGTCTTCGCGCAGGCGGCCAGCGACCAGCAGCCCAGGACCGCAACCCCGAGCGCGGCGGCGCGCGCTATCACCAGGCGCAAGTCAGCGGAGCGCATTCGCCGTCTAGGTATAGAAACCCTGAGGAGTTAAGTCAACGAAGTCACTGACATCCTGCCTCTCGACATCGTTGACTCGAAACGCCACCCCATCTATAAATCGCGAGGCCGTCCAGCGCCCTCTCCGACGGCTTCCATGCAATCAAACTACCTCGCCACCGCGCTGATGATCCTGGTCGGGGTCGGGTTCGCGCTTCTGCTGACCGCGCTGGCCAAGTACATCGGCCCGCGCCGGTTCAACAAGGCCAAGGACGTGCCGTACGAATGCGGTTCGGACGTCATCGGCAGCCCCCGCGCGCGCTTCGACGTGAAGTTCTACCAGGTCGCGATCGTGTTCCTGGTGTTCGACATCGAGACCGCGTTCCTCTACCCCTGGGCGGTCAAGTACCGCGACCTTTCCTGCTCGGGCGCGCTGAGCAACGGCGTATGCGGCTCTGGCGTGTCCTTCTTCGGGATCGGCGAGATCCTCGTCTTCATGGGCATCCTCGTGGTCGCGCTGGCCTATGTCTGGCGTAAGCGCGCCGTGGGGTGGGAGTAAAAGCCATGGGATTTCTCGACTTCGCGACCACCAAGATCGAGGCGGCAGCGAACTGGGCCCGGAAGTTCTCTCTGTTCCAGTACCCGTTCGTGACCGCCTGCTGCGGCATGGAGTTCATGTCCGTCGCGGCGCCCAAGTACGACATCGCCCGCTTCGGCGCGGAGTTCCCGCGCTTCTCGCCCCGCCAGGCGGATCTGCTGATCATCGTCGGCACGATCACCGAGCGCCAGGGCCCCGCCCTCCGCCGCATCTACGAGCAGATGTGCGAGCCCAAGTGGGTGGTCGCGTTCGGCGTGTGCGCGTCGACGGGCGGCTTCTACCAGAATTACTCGACCATGCCGGGCGCCGACCAGGCCATCCCCGTCGACGTCTACATCCCGGGCTGTCCGCCCCGCCCCGAACAGGTGCTGGATGGGCTGATCATGCTGCAGGAGCGGATCCAGCGCGGCGAAGGCCACAACCAGATCGTCATCGCGAACGAGAAGGCCGCCGCGAAAGCGCAGAAGCTGGGCATCGCCTACGACGTTCCGGCGACGGCGATTCGCCCGCGCATCGAAGCGAGCAAGGGTTAGACGACAGTGGCGCAGATCGTCCTTGATCGTCTGACGGCCGAGTTCAGAGGCGGCGAGATCCTGCAGACCGGCTCGCAGCACGGGAACGAGTGGGCGCGCGTGCGCCGCGACGCCTGGGTCAAGGTGGCGACGTTCCTGCGCGACGACCCAGCCACGAAGATGGAGATGTTCATCGACCTGACCGGCGTCGACAGGTTCTCGACCGAGCCGCGCTTCGACGTCGTGCTGCACCTCTACTCGGTCAGCCTGAAGCACCGCGTGCGCCTCTACGGCGGCTGCCCCGAGAACGATCCGACCATCGACTCGCTGTGCGGCGTGTGGGAAGGCGCGAACTGGTACGAGCGCGAGGCGTACGACCTCTACGGCGTGCGCTTCAAGGGACACCCGGACCTGCGCCGGATCCTGATGTATCCCGAGTTCGTCGGGCACCCGCTGCGCAAGGACTACCCGAAGGAGAAGCGCCAGCCGCTGGTGCGGCGCTCGCAAGTCGAGGCGGGGGAATGACATGAGCACCACCGAGCTCGAAGCGCGCCGCGTGGTCCTGGGCTTCCAGGACGCCGAGGATCTGGGCCCCCCCGACCTGCCGACGCAGCCGGTGCCCCTGAACATGGGCCCGTCGCACCCGGCCATGCACGGCACGGTGCGCATGGTGCTGGAGGTGCAAGGCGAACGGATCTCCAGCGCCGACATCCAGATCGGCTACCTGCACCGCTGCTTCGAGAAGGAATCCGAGCACGCGACCTGGACGCAGATCTTCCCGTACACGGATCGCCTCAACTACATCTCGCCGATGCTGAACAACGTCGGCTACGCGATGGCGGTCGAGAAGCTGCTGGGCATCGACAAGGCACTGCCCGAGCGCGCGCAGTTCATCCGCGTGATCGTCGGCGAGGCGTCGCGCATCAGCGACCACCTGACCTGCCTGGGCGCCAGCGCGATGGAGCTGGGCGCGTTCACCGTCTTCCTTTACGCGCTGAAGGCGCGCGAGTGGCTGTTCGAGCTGCTGGAAGAGGTGTGCGGCGCGCGGCTGACGTCGTCGTACTGCCGCATCGGCGGCGTCGCCTACGACCTGCCCGACGGCTTCGACGCCAAGCTGCGCGACATCATCGAGCGCACGCGCGTCGTTCTGAGCGACATCTCGAAGCTGGTCGAGCGCAACCGGATCTTCCGCGACCGCATGGACGGCATCGGCATCATCACCAAGGAAGACGCGCTGGCGTACGGCATCACCGGCCCGGTGGGGCGGTCGACCGGCCTCGCCTACGACGTCCGCAAGGATCACCCGTACCTGGTGTACGACCGCTTCGACTTCGACGTCCCGGTCGGATCGGTGGGCGACAACTTCGATCGCTTCGCCGTGCGCGTCGAGGAGATGTACCAGTCGATGCGCATCCTGGATCAGGCGCTGAAGATGATCCCGCCCGGCCCGGTGGTGGTCGCCGATCCGCGCATCTCGCTGCCGGCCAAGAGCGAGACCTACAACTCGATCGAAGCGATGATCGCGCACTTCAAGATCATCATGGACGGCATCCACGTGCCGCCCGGCGAGGTGTATTCGTTCACCGAGGCCGGCAACGGCGAGCTCGGCTTCTACATCGTGTCCGACGGGACGGGCCGGCCATGGAAGTGCCGCGTTCGTCCGCCCTGCTTCGCCGCGACCGCGGTGCTGGGCAAGGTGCTGCCGGGGCTGTTCATCGCGGACATCGTCCCGACGTTCGGCATGATCAACATGATTGGCGGGGAGTGCGATCGCTGATGGCTGACTCTGGCCCGTTCAAAACCGTGGGGTCCGGCCCGGTCAAGGCGCCGGAGCCGCCGCCCGAGATGGTGACGGTCGTCATCGACGGCAAGTCGCATCAGTTCCCCAAGGGGACCGTGCTGCTGGAGGCGTGCAACGCCGTCGGCGCCGACGTTCCGTTCTTCTGTTACCACGCGGGGCTGTCGTCGCCCGCCGTCTGCCGGCAGTGCCTGGTCGACGTGAAGGGCCAGCCGAAGCCGGTGCCGTCCTGCTACACGCCGGTCGCGGACAAGATGGAGGTCCAGACCAAGTCGCCGCGCGCGCTGGACGTGCGCCGGCAGATGCTGGAGTTCACGCTGGTCAATCACCCGATCGATTGCCCGATCTGCGACAAGGCGGGCGAGTGCCTGCTGCAGAAGCACTACTTCGACTGGGACGCGAAGTTCGCGCGCAACGACGGCATCAAGGTCAAGAAGGCCAAGGTCGTCGACATCGGCCCGCACATCGTGCTGGATCAGGAGCGCTGCATCCTGTGCACGCGCTGCATCCGCGTATGTGACGAGGTCGCGCAGACGCACCAGCTGGAGATGGCCCAGCGCGGTGACCGCGAGGTGCTGACCACGGCGCCCGGGCACAAGCTGGACAACCCGTACTCGCTGAACACCGTCGACGTCTGCCCGGTCGGCGCGCTGACGGCGAAGGACTTCCGCTTCCAGATGCGCGCCTGGGAGCTGTACACGATGCCGTCGGTCTGCCCGGGCTGCGCGACCGGTTGCAACATCGAGGTCCAGCATTCGCGCGGTCAGGTCTACCGCCTGGTCCCGCGCATCAACCCCGCCGTCAACAAGCACTGGATGTGCGACGAGGGGCGGTTCACCTACAAGCGCACGCAGACCGAGCGTCTGGTGGCGCCGCTGTCGGGCGGCACGCCGGTCGAGTGGGACAAGGCGCTGGACGACGCGGGCCGCGCGCTTTCGGCGGTGATCGCGGCGACGCCCAATCACGTCGGCGTCGTGTTCAACGCGCAGTCGACGAACGAGGACCTCTACGCGCTGGCGCGGCTGGCGTTCGATCACCTGCACATCGGCAAGGCGTACATCGCCGGTCAGGACCAGGGCTGGCACGACGACATCCTGGTGTCGGCCGACAAGAACCCGAACACGGCCGGCGCGATGGCGATCGGCGCGGGCCGCCTGCGAACGCTGCTGGACCTGTCGAACGACATCAAGGCGGGCGCGGTCACGGCGCTGATCGTGGTGGGCACGCGGGGCGTGCTGGGCAGCGGCCCGGCCGCGTCGGCGCTGCCGCTGGATCGCCTGCGCGCGCTGATCGCGATCGGGACGCACCGGGACGGCGTGATCAACGCCGCGCACGTCGCGCTACCGCTGACTGAGTGGACCGAGGCCGACGGCACCTTCACGAACCGTCTGGGCATGGTCCAGCGCGTGCGCGCCGCCGTGCCGCCCGCGGGCGACTCGCTGCCGGGCTGGGAGATCCTGTCGCACCTGGCGCGCAAGCTGGGCGCGACGATGGACTACCAGGAGGCCAAGGCGGTCTTCGCCGAGGCCAAGCAGAAGCTGCCGTTCATGAAGGAAGCGGACTGGGGCCGCCCGATGCTGCCGGTGCAGCTGCGCTTCGCGAACTCGAGAGGCTAGAGGCGATGTCGGAATTCTTCTCGTACGGCCACCCCGGCTTCGCCGCCGTCGAGGCGATCGCCAAGATCCTGTTCATGGTGCTGGGGTTCCTGATGCCGCTGGCGTCGATCCTCACCTGGATGGAGCGGCGCGAGTCCGCAATGATGCAGGACCGGCTGGGCCCGAACCGAGCCAACATCGGCCCGATCAAGGCGTGGGGCATCACGCACTTCCTCGCCGACGCCCTCAAGTTCATCTTCAAAGAGGACTACGTCCCCGGCAAGGCGCACAAGTTCCTCTTCATGTGGGCGCCGATCATGGCGATGGCGCCCGCGCTGATCGTCGCGGCGATCATCCCGTTCGGCGCGCCGCTGTGCTGGGGGGAGATGCGGGAGACCGTGGGCTACGGGACCGCGTGCGCGCAGCCAGTCGGCCTGCAGATCGCGCAGCTCAACGTCGGTCTGCTCTTCTACTTCGCGATCTCGTCGCTTTCGGTCTACGGCGCGACGCTGGCGGGATGGGCGTCCCACAACAAGTGGGCGATGATGGGCGGCCTGCGCGCCAGCTCGCAGATGATGTCGTACGAGGTGACGATGGGGCTGGCGGTGCTCGGCGCGTTCCTGGTGTTCGGGACGCTCGAACCGGGCGCCATCGTATCCCAGCAGGAGAGCATCACGAGCTGGGGCATCATCTACCAGCCGCTGGGCTTCATCCTGTTCCTGACCGCCGCGATCGCCGAGACGAAGCGGACGCCGTTCGACATCCCCGAGGGCGAGCCCGAGATCATCGGCTACTTCGTCGAGTACTCGGGAATGCGCTTCGGCCTGTTCTTCCTGGGCGAGTTCCTGGAGATCGTCACGTCGAGCGCGATCATGATCTCGCTGTTCTTCGGCGGCTGGCACTGGGGTACGCACATCGACGGCTTCCTCGCCGCACACACGCCCAACATCTGGATCTTTCCCAAGAGCCTGATCTTCTCGGTGCTGACGATCGTCCTGTGGAGCATCAAGATCGTCGTGTTCTGCATGTTCCAGCTCATGATCCGCTGGTCGCTGCCGCGATTCCGGTCGGATCAGCTCATGCGGCTCGGCTGGCAGCGCCTGCTGCCGATCTCGATCGCCAACGTCGTCGTGACGGCGCTGCTCATTCTGCTCGTTCAGTCCTGGAACCACTAGGAGTCACGCGATGGCCGTTGGAGTCAAAGTCGTCAATCGTCCGGGCAGCCTGAGCCAGCAGTTGTTCGTGCCGGCGATCGCCGAGGGCCTCGGCGTCACCTTCCGCCACTTCATGAAGAACTTCTTCTTGAACGTCACCGGCCAGCGCAAGAAGAGCGACATCGCGACCATCGAATATCCGGAAGAGAAGAAGCAGTACCCCGAGCGCTTCCGCGGGTTGCACCGGCTGATGCTGCGCGAGGACGGGCAGGTCCGCTGCGTCGCCTGCATGATGTGCCCGACCGTCTGCCCCGCCCACTGCATCACCATCGTGGCCGAGGAAGCGCCCGACGGAAAGATCGAGAAGCGCCCCAAGATCTTCGAGATCGATGAACTGCGATGCGTTGTCTGTGGTTTGTGTGCGGAGGCGTGCCCGTGCGACGCAATCCGGATGGACAGCGGCGAGCACGCGCACCCGACCTACCGCCGCGTCGACGGCATCCTCGACAAGGAGGAGCTGATGTCGCGCGGCACGGCTTCGGCGGCCGTGCAAGGGGGCGTTGGCGCATTCTGGCGTGAAAAAGTCGCCAGCAAGCCGCAGACGCCGCCCAGCGGCGACGTCGCGCCGCTCGGTCCGCCGCCCGGTCCGACGCCGGCCATCGATCTCAATCGAAAGTAGTCTCGAGCGCGGGATCGCGCTTGACCGACCGCTCTGCCGTGGCCCATGCTGATCTCGAACCTTCTGCGCGGTTCGACACGGAGAGAAATCTTTTTCCTACAGATACACACCCGGGAGCTGCCTCTGGCCGATGGATGTGCACGCCCGCGAGTCGGGAAGCCCGATGCGGTCATATCTTGTGGCTCCCACCTACGAAAGTAGGACAGGGGATTCTCTCCGACCGGCCGATGTGGGGGTTCGATCTATCCAGCGCCGGCGCTGAGGTCATTCAAGCGTAGACGGGACGAGTCGCGGGGCGACGCGTACTCCGTGGCCGGTTTTGGGGCCGTTGGACGTCTACAGAGACGGAGGACGGCATGACTCACTCACGGCGGAAGGCTGGACTCACGGTGGTGATCGGCGCGTGCACGCTCGCGGCGTGCGACGGCGGAGCGACAGATCCGCGCGGCGCGGGCGGATCGGGCGGCGGAGGCACAGCGGGCGGGCAGGCACCCGCGCCGGTGGTTCCCGCGGCCGGGCAGTTCGTCTGGACGGCCGGCGGCATCACGATCGCCGCCAGCGACGGCGTGACGCTGAACGGCCTGAGGTCCGTGGGCTACCGCTTCTCGGCCAGCGCGCTGATCATCGAGGCGTTGACCGAACAGTCTCAGTTCTGCTCGCTGATCACGCGAGCGCCGTCGCTACCCGCGCCCGGCACGTATCCGGTGGGCGGCGACGGCACCGGGACATTCCAGGTTCTCTGCACCGATCCGACCAGCGCCGTCGGCAGCAGCATGTACGTGACCGGCGGCGCGGTCGTGCTGACCAGAGCGGAAACCAACGACGTCGAGGGTACCTTCACTGTCTCCGGCGTACCCGAGGTCGCGTCCGGCGGATTCAACGTTCGCTGCATCTATTCGGACTGCACGGGCCCGCAACGCCCATGACCCAGGCGGCGATGCGCTTCCGCCCAGGTGTGAATGGCGACGTTGCTGGCCAACCTTGCGTTGCAGCGGACGGCGCTTGCGCGATGCCGCTGAACGCGTGATCGTTAGCCGGACCAAGGATCGAAGGTGTTGGGGATCAAAGTCACCATTGAGCGCTTCACTCAGGAGTGGCAACCGGGCTGGGTGGAGTGCCGCTTCGATGATGCCGTCGGCAACTCGCACGTCTTCGAGGAGAAGGTTCCCGTCGTCACTGAAGAGGACTTGGACTCGCAGAGTGAGTATCCCCGTCCGGGTATCATCGGCTGCGAGCTTCTCGCGACTCGCGTGGCACCTGATGGACGGGAGGTCGTCGTTGTGGATACGGAGCGACCATGGGGAATCGAATCCAAGAATGGTGAGACTCGCTTCGAGGTCTTTCGCGACCAGATCGTCGAGTTCAACCACGGAGCCGGATAACATGGTGTTGCAGCGGTCGATCATCCTTCGTCGCTTCGCTCGGGCGGATACTCGCCGCTGAACACCAACCCGTTAGCCGGACAGCGAGCCGATGGCGTTCCTACGATTCGTCGTCCAAGAGCGGAATCGGGAATCCGGGTTCCGCTACGGGTTCCTTCGAGGCGCAGAGGTCATTCGCCGGCGCGGCTCTCTGTCGGTGCACGAGGATCAACGCCTGAGCGAGATCTTCGAATGGTTCAATCGGCGTCTCGCGGTTCCATCGAAGTACTCTCGAACCAGGAACGCCAGTCACAAGGTCAGTCGATGCTTGGCCTGGTTCAAGGACTCGGCAAGCGAGCACATAGCGCTCGCTCGGGAGGTGGCCGATCTTCTTCGGCAACACGACCTCGTCGTGGAGACCATCCTCACAGAACGCCCCGGCTTCATCGTGTACGACGATGAGTTTCAAGTGGTCGCAGAGCCCTTCAGCGAGACGCCCACGTGAAGCCGGCTAACCCGGCGTTGCAGCGGACGGACGCGTCGGTCGCTACGCTCCCTCTCGCGCCCGCCGCTTAACGGCCATATCGTTAGGCCGACGAGGGGAGCCCATGGACGCTGGAGAGCAGAAAGCCCTCGACGATATCGAAGCGTACGGATGCCACGTCATCCACGTACTCGAAGACGAGAAAGGGCCACCCTTCTCCTATTCCGTCGGTGTGCAGAGGACGTCGGGCGCACCAGAGGTGATGGTGATCGGCCTGAAGCGGCCGATCGCTCACTTCGTCGTCAACGAGTACAACAGGCGTGTGCGAGCCGGTGAGCGCTTCGCTCCAGGCGCTCGCTACGACGGGTTCTTGAGGGCTTCCAGGTTCAGTTCGAGGTGGTCGCACCCAAACACTTCGACGAATACCTGGGCTGGGACAAGTGGCTCTACAGAGGCGGCACTTTCGAAGTGCCGCAGAAGGGGTCGTGTGGATTCCTCCGAGCTTGACCGTCTCCGCGTCACGCTCGCGCAGTCTCTGCCGATCCAAGTGCAGTGGACTACCACTGACCCCGTGCTCCTCTTCGACTTCCTGCCCGCGCGGAGTCAACTCCGCTCCGCCGCCGATGTGCTCGGCAACGGCGACGCCGCTAGTGGCTACGCGGCACTCTTCGTCTTCGGGGAACAGTACTACGATGGCGGTGCGAGGCCGTTCTTGTGCATCGATTCGACGAACGGCGAAGTACATGGTCTCGACGTCGAGAGCGCAACGCCACGCTTCTTTCTGAACTCTGATGTCGCCAGCTTCGTCCGTACCTTTGAGGCTCTTGATCGTGCTCTGCGACTTCAGACGCTGGCAATCACCGATCTCCCGGGCGAGTTGCGCAGCATCGAATCATTGCGCTATCCGGAGAGCGAGTGGCGCCACTTCGTCGAGTGGCTCGCAGAGGAGGGATTCTCGAAGGAGCGCGATGACGCTGGCTAACCCGGAATTGCCGCGGACGGGCTGCGCCCGCCGCTGAATTCCCGTATCGTTAGGCCGACAGATGAAGCCGTTCAAAGAGTTTGAACGCAAGGTTGTGAAGGCCCTCGTTTCGTCGCACCCTCCCGGCGATGACATCGAGGCCGTGCTCGACGGCGCGACCTTCGTTTCTTACGACTACACCGGTTCAGGCTACTACCTAACGGTTCGGCATCCGTCGCTGCCGTCAGCCAGAGTGGTTTGCGATGTGCCACTCCTCAAGGGGACTTCGGGAAAGATCGTCTCTGGGTTTGTGGCCTTCCTTGAGAACGGAGAACTGACGCTCGAGTGTCACACCTGGGGGACCGTCGACGTCCCAGAAGACTTCCGCGAGCGCGAGGTCGACGTCTCCTGAGCGCCTAACATGGCATGGGACAGACAGATGGCATGGGCGCGAAAGGGCGGTGAATGAACAATAGCGTTGGTGGTCGAGCGTTCGCGATCCGTGGTGCCGTTCTCGCCTTTGCGGCGCTCGCGTCCGGAGCGTGCGGGCGCGGATTGGGTAACGGCTCCGCCCCGGATGCCTCGACAGACGGCCGGTCCGGTGACGACGTCTCCAGCGAGAGCGGAATCGTCGACGTAGGTGAGATCACCGGAACCGGACCCCTCATTCTGCAAGCCTGGGGTGGTGTTTCAGGAGAGGTCGCGGCCCAGGTGCCTCTCATCGAACCAGGTGTCGGGCCACAGCAAACGTGCGCTGACCCGCTGGCTGCCGGCGCTTGCCTGCTGACCTCCTGCCAGGTTGGCGGAATCGGCAGCCCGCGAGCAGGGTACGGAAATTTCGGCCCCATGACCGCTTCCGTGGGCGCAACGGCAGTGCCTATCAACTACACCGGGTACGGGTACCCGACCGTCTACTTCCCCTCGCCGATCACGCTCGGGACGGGCGGCACGATGACTTTTCATGGGGGAAATGTGGCCGGGGTCCCCGCGTTCGATGTGTCCGCAACGATTCCCGGCATCGGTGTCATCACGTCTCCCGTCCCCGCGACGGACGGCGGTGCCGCGATCATCGACACGTCGCAAGACCTGTCAGTCACCTGGTTGCCGATCTCGATCGGGCAAGTCCGCTTCCACCTCGATGGGGGGACCTCTTCGCCCGGTGGCGTCGCGATTTCACTCTCGTGCATGTTCGAAGGAGCCTCCGGAGCGGGCGTGGTTCCCCACACGCTCCTCTCCTCACTGAAGGAGATGTCCGGCACGAGCGCGACGTATGCCGGCCTGAGCTCCAAGCTCGAGGCAACGACGGTGGTCGATGGGCTCACCATCGTGACGCAGAGCTTTCAGAATTCGTCGCCCATCGCTCGCGACTTCAACGTGACGCTCCAGTAGGCAGACATCATGACAGTCAAGCGCATGGACAACGTTGGCATCGTGGTGGAAGACCTCGACGCCGCCATCGAGTTCTTCACCGAACTCGGCCTGACCCTCGAAGGCC
>Ga0207648_10002032_pt1 | contig 22089 bp, 19 predicted proteins | sample KBSMisM32_FD_184310 | JGI IMG/M metagenome (GOLD analysis project Ga0207648, IMG submission 184310) | Miscanthus rhizosphere microbial communities from Kellogg Biological Station, Michigan, USA - KBS Miscanthus M3-2 (SPAdes) (version 2) | ecosystem: Host-associated > Plants > Roots >...
AAGACCGCGATCGGTCGATGGCGCTGGTGGAGCGGGCGGCATCGGCGGGTTTCGACACGCTGCTGGTCACCGTCGACGTGCCGGTGGCCGGGGCGCGGCTGCGTGACACCCGCAACGGCATGTCCATCCCGCCGACGCTGACATTGCGCACTGTGCTGGACCGGTGCCGCACCCGCGTTGGTGGTTCGACTTGCTGACCACCGAGCCGCTGTCGTTCGCATCGCTGGACCGCTGCCGGGAACCGTCGCCGAATACCTGGACTCCATGTTCGATCCGACCGTCACGTTCGAGGATCTGGCGTGGATCAAGTCGCAATGGCCGAACAAATTGGTGGTCAAGGGCATCCAGACGTTGGACGATGCCAGGGCGGTCGCCGATCTCGCTGTTGACGGCATTTTGCTGTCCAACCACGGCGCCCGCCAGCTCGACCGTGCGCCGGTGCCGTTCCACCTCTTGCCGGCCGTCGCACGCGAGCTCGGCGGTGCGACCGAGGTTTTGCTGGGCACCGCGTTCTGAGAACTAGTCACATCTGTCACTCTGTCCTCACAGGTCACAGCGCATAGCGGGCGTTCCCGAGTCCGCCCCGAGTCGCAATCGTTAGCCAACCGCGACGTCACCGCAGTGTGTTGAGCCCACGATCACGCCGTCGAGGCGTGTTTCACTACGCACCGAAAGCGACGGCAATTGCTTTTGTGGCATTTGATGAAAGGTGGGTTGGTTGCCGTTATGAAGTTCATGGAGAGGTTTCGAGGTAAGTGGTTGCGCCGGCTGGCGGTGAGCGCCGTTGCGGCGGCGACACTGCCCGGGCTGATCGGCTTCGTCGGGGGTTCGGCGACCGCCAGTGCGTTCTCCCGGCCAGGGCTGCCCGTCGAGTATCTGGATGTGTTCTCGGCCGCGATGAACCGCAACATCCGGGTTCAGTTCCAGGGCGGTGGACCGCACGCCGTGTATCTGCTGGACGGCCTGCGCGCCCAGGATGATTACAGCGGCTGGGACATCAACACCCCGGCGTTCGAGTGGTACGACCAGTCCGGCATGTCGGTCGTGATGCCGGTGGGCGGCCAGTCCAGCTTCTACACCGACTGGTACCAGCCGTCGCGGGGCAACGGCCAGGACTACACCTATAAGTGGGAGACGTTCCTCACCCAGGAACTGCCTGCGTGGCTGGAGGCCAACAAGGGCGTGTCGCAGAACGGCAACGCAGTGGTCGGCGCCTCGATGGCAGGCAGCACGGCAATGACGTACGCGATCTACTACCCGCAGAAGTTCATCTACGCCGCGTCTCTGTCCGGGTTCCTGAACCCGTCCGAGGGCTGGTGGCCGATGCTGATCGGGCTGGCGATGAACGACGCCGGTGGCTACAACGCGGAGAGCATGTGGGGTCCGTCGTCCGACCCGGCGTGGAAGCGCAACGACCCGATGGTCAACGTGGCGCAGCTGGCGGCCAACAACACCCGGATCTGGGTCTACTGCGGCACCGGCACCCCGTCGGATCTCGACTCGGGTACCGACGGCGGCAACCTGATGTCCGCGCAGTTCCTCGAAGGGTTCACGCTGCGGACCAACGAAACCTTCCGGGACAACTACATCGCGGCCGGCGGCACCAACGGGGTGTTCAACTTCCCGGCGGCCGGCACGCACAGCTGGGCCTACTGGGGTCAGCAGCTGCAGCAGATGAAGCCGGATATCCAACGGGTGCTGGGGGCTCAAGCCTCCGCGTAGCGACCACCCACAACCAGGGAGCCTGCCGTAACCCCCGAACGGCAGGCTCCCTGCCATTCGGGGGTACCGGTCGTCACAGCCGGGTGCGCTCGGCGATGTCCTCGGTGAACTCGGCGACCATCTCATCGGTCAGCGTGGGACGGGTGTCGGCGATGGCGGCCAGGTAGTCGTCGGTGCGGGCGGCTTCACCGCGGCGGAACTCGACTTCGCGTTCGAACGCCGTCTGTGCGCCCTTGCGGGCGGCGAACTCGATATCCGCCGGGGTGAACATCTCGCTGGCCTCGACGAGGTTGTCCACCTCGACGACGTCGGCGTTGGCGCCGAGATAGCGCCTCCAGATCGCGCCGCGCGCCACCTCGTCGGGCGGGCCGACAGGAATGATGTAGTCGAACCTGCCGTGCCGCAGAAACGCCGAATCCAGCGATCGCACAGAGTTCGTCGCGCAGATCAACAATCGCTCGTCGTGCTGACGGAACGCCGGGATGAGCTTGAGCAGCTCGTTGGTCACCCCGTGTGCGGGATCGGACGGGATGCCGGACCGGGCGCCCGCGATCTCTTCCACCTCGTCGATGAACACGACCGCCGTCTCGAGCTCCATCAGGTTGACGAACGCCTCGCGCAGCGCGGTGGTCATCGCGACGTCAGGGCCCGCGAGCCGAGACGGGAACAGCTCGACGAACGGCCAGCCGAGCCGACCTGCGACGGCCTTGGCGAAGCTCGTCTTGCCGGTACCGGGCGGCCCGAACAGCACCACCGCCTTGGGCGGCGAAACGCCGTACTGCTCGGCCAGATTGGGTTCGGCGAGGGGCAGCACGATCCGCCGCTCGATGACCTGCTTCTCGGCCTCCATGCCGGCCATCGCCTGCCAAAGGCCATGCGGCATCACCTGCCCGCCGAGCGCGGCGAGCAGTCCGGCGTCGGATGGCCCGACGTGGTCGAGCTTTTCGAAGTACCGCAGGTCGGACCGTTCGGTGTAGCCCGAGTTGCGCAGCGCCGCGGTGCCGGTGGCGTCGGCGGGCAGCAGCGCGCTGATGCGTCTGGCCCCGAGGGTGCGCAACCGCACCTCCATGTCGCCGAGCAGGGCGCTGCCGATGCCGCGGTTACGCCACCTGTCGCTCAGGGCGACCATCGAGATCCACGCGCGTTCCCCATGCTGTTGCGCCACCGCCATGCCAACCAACTGGTCGCCGACCACGGCGACGACGGCGGGCTGTCCCGCCTTCGCCGCGGCGATCACCTCGGACACCGGGAAAACCGGGTGGGGCTCGTCGGGGTTGCGACTCTGATCCCAGACGGAGATCGCCTGGTCGAGGTCGTCGTCGTGAAATTCGCGCAGTCGCCATGGAGACATGCAGGTCAGGGATACCGGCCCGGGCTCGGCCCGACATCGCCCGGATGGGTGGTTCCGCTGGGGAACAAATCCTCACACCCCAAGGTTGAGTCGATCTGACTGAACTTTGGAGGATTCATGGCTGAAGCCAAATCAGTGCCAGTGTTTTTCACTAGCGAGTCGATCGTGCTGCCCGGAATGGTGGTGCCGATTGAGCTGGACGATGCGGCACGCGCTGCGGTAGACGCCGCCAGGGCCAGCGAGTCCGGCGAGCTGCTGATCGCGCCGCGGCTGGAGGACCGGTACCCGTCGTACGGTGTGCTTGCCTCGATCGTGCAGGTCGGCCGTGTCGCCGGCGGCAGTGGCACCGCAGCGGTGGTCCGCGGCAACGGTCGCGCCCAGATCGGTGCGGGTGCCAACGGCCCAGGACCGGCGCTGTGGGTCGAGGTGATCGAGGTCACCGAGGCCGCCGCGACCGAGGAGACGCGTGCGCTCGCCGCGGAGTACAAGAAGCTGCTGCTGGCCTACCTGCAGCGCCGCGAGGCCTGGCAGATCGTCGACTTCGTCAACCAGCTGACCGACCCGTCGGCGGTGGCCGATACGGCAGGCTACGCGTCGTACCTGACGCAGGTGCAGAAGCGGCAACTGCTGGAGACGCCCGATGTGGCCGAGCGGCTGCGCGCGCTGATCGACTGGACCAGCGACCACCTCGCCGAGGTGGAGGTCAACGACAAGATCGCCGAAGACGTCCGCGAGGGCATGGAGAAGACGCAGAAGGAGTTCCTGCTGCGTCAGCAGCTGGCCGCGATCCGCAAGGAACTGGGCGAATCAGCGGACGGAGCTGGATCTTCTGATGATTACCGGAGCCGCATCGAGGCCGCCGATCTGCCCGAGAAGGTGCGCGAGGCCGCGCTGCGCGAGGTCGGCAAGCTAGAACGCTCCAGCGAACAGAGCCCGGAGGGCGGCTGGATCCGCACCTGGCTGGACACCGTCCTGGACCTGCCGTGGAACACCCGGACGGAGGATTCGACCGACCTGAAGGCCGCGCGCGAGATTCTGGACGCCGATCACCACGGGCTGGAAGACGTCAAGGACCGGATCGTCGAATACCTGGCCGTGCGGGCGCGTCGCACCCAGCGCGGGATGGCGGTCGTCGGCGGTCGCGGCTCCGGCGCCGTGATGGTGCTGGCCGGTCCGCCCGGCGTCGGCAAGACGTCTCTGGGCGAGAGCGTGGCACGGGCGTTGGGCCGCAAGTTCGTTCGCGTCGCCCTTGGCGGCGTGCGTGACGAGGCCGAGATCCGCGGCCACCGGCGCACATACGTCGGCGCGCTTCCTGGCCGCATCGTTCGCGCCATCGGCGAGGCGGGATCGATGAATCCCGTTGTGCTGCTTGACGAGATCGACAAGGTCGGCTCGGATTACCGTGGCGACCCGTCGGCCGCGCTGCTCGAGGTGCTGGATCCGGCGCAGAACCACACGTTCCGCGACCACTACCTGGACCTGGATCTGGACCTCTCCGACGTCGTGTTCCTGGCCACGGCCAACGTGATCGAGAACATCCCGTCGGCGCTGCTGGACCGGATGGAGCTGGTGCAGATCGACGGCTACACGGAGGACGATAAGGTCGCGATCGCACGCAACTTCCTGCTGCCGCGGCAGCGGGAGCGTGCCGCGCTGACCGAGGCCGAGGTCACGGTGACCGAGGACGCGCTGCGCAAGATCGCGGCCGACTACACTCGCGAGCCGGGTGTGCGGCAGTTCGAGCGGTTGTTGGCCAAGGCGCTGCGCAAGGTCACGACCAAGTTGGACTCAGGCGGCGACTCGATCACCGTCGACGAGCCGGATCTCGTTGAGTACCTGGGTCGTCCGCGCTTCATGCCCGAGTCGGCGGAACGCACGGCGGTGCCGGGTGTCGCGACGGGGCTGGCGGTCACAGGTCTCGGCGGCGATGTGCTGTACATCGAGGCCGGTGCCAACGGGTCAGATGGGGCCGGTGAGGCGACCTTGACGCTGACAGGCCAGCTGGGTGACGTGATGAAGGAGTCGGCGCAGATCGCGTTGTCCTACGTGCGCTCGCACGCAGAGCAATTGGGCGTCGATCCCAAGGCGCTAGACCGGCGGATCCACGTGCACGTGCCCGCGGGTGCGGTGCCCAAGGACGGCCCGTCGGCCGGGGTGACGATGGTGACCGCGCTGGTGTCGATGGCTACCGGGCGCCAGGTGCGTTCGGACGTGGGTATGACCGGCGAGGTCACGCTGAACGGCCGTGTGTTGCCGATCGGCGGCGTCAAGCAGAAGCTGCTTGCCGCGCAACGGGCCGGTCTGTCAACGGTTTTCATCCCGCAGCGAAACGAGCCCGATCTGGACGATGTCCCGGCCGATGTGCTCGAGTCGCTGGAGGTCAAGCCGATGACCGACGTCGCAGAGATCGTCGCCCAGGCGCTGGAGCCTGCGAGCGAGGCGGTCACCGTCGCGGCCTAGGGAAGTTCTGCGCGAGCGCGCGTGTCTGTAGGCAGGTGACGGCGTTTCACCGTACAGACACGCACGCTCGGCGTAGACGGGAGATCCATGCCTGAACGCGGAGAACCCCTGCGCAAGCTCGGGTTCCTGACCATCGGCCGATTCGATGAGGCCGACCCAGGACCGGGGCACCAACAGACGCTGTCGATGATCGAGCGCGCCGAGGCGCTCGGCTTCGACAGCGTCTGGCTGCGGTGTCGGCACCTGCAGCCGGGCATCTCCTCCCCCGTCGCGATCATGGCGGCGGCCAGTCAGCGCACCAGCCGTATCGACTTGGGCACGGCGGTGATTCCGCTCGGCCTGGAGAATCCGCTGCGGCTGGCCGAGGATCTCGCGACTGTCGACATTCTGTCGGGCGGCAGGATCAATCCGGGCGTGTCGGTCGGCACGCCGATGCTCTACGACCACTACAAGGCCAATCTCTACCCGGAAACCCATGAGCTGGAGGACTTTTCCAAGGACCGGGTGGTGCGGCTGCTGGAGTGCCTGCGCGGCGACCCGGTGAGCGACTTCGAGGGCAAGATCGGCATCGAGGACTTCACCCGCCGGGTACAGCCCCATTCGCCGGGCCTGGCCGATCGGGTGTGGTACGGCGGCGGCATGTCGTCGGCGATCTGGGCGGGCCGGCAGGGCATCAACTACATGACCAGCTCGGTGGTCAGCATCGAAGGCACCGACTCGCGGGATTTCGCCACCATTCAGGGTGAGAACATCGACGCGTTTCGGGCCCACCACCCCGATCCGGAGCGTGCCAGGGTCTCGCAAGGCCTTGTCGTCATCCCCACTGACTCGGCTTCGCGTGCTCAGGCCGAGAAGTACCGCGCCTACGCGGCGGGGCGCTTCGAACGCACCAAGACGCCACAGGGGCCGCGCGGCATGCTGTTCTCCGCCGACTACGTCGGCACCTCCGACGAACTCGCCGACGTGCTGTACGCCCATGCCGGCTTCCAGCGCGCCGACGAGGTGGCGTTCGCGCTGCCATTCACCTTCGATGAGGAGGACTACCTCCAGATCGTCACCGATATGGCCAAAGAACTCGGGCCGAAGTTGGGGTGGACGCCCGCCGTCAGTGCCTAGCGCTACCGTCCTCGCATGGCCTACGACGAAGACTTGGCTGACCGCATACGCGAGTTGATCGCCGCGCAGCCCGGTGTCGAGGAGAAGCGGATGTTCGGCGGGCTGGCGTTCTTGATCAACGGCAACATGTCCGTGGCCGTCAGCGCACGTGGCGGCCTGATGGTGCGGGTTCCTCCGGACGAGACGGAGAAGTTACTCGCCCGCGAGCACGTCGAACCCATGGTGATGGCCGGGCGCGAGAGCCGCGGTTGGCTGCGGGTCGCACTCGACGGCGTGAAGACCAAGCGGCAGCTGCAGTCCTGGGTGACGCGGGGCGTCGACTACGCCAAGAGTTTGCCGTCGAAATAGGTTTCGGGCGGCAGGCACTGGCTAGCCATTGAGGATGATCCGCATCGGCACCTCGGGGTGGTCGTACGACCACTGGGCCGGCGTGCTGTATCCGCCCGGGCTGCCCGCCGCGAAGAGGCTGGCCCGGTACGTCGAGGAGTTCGACACTGTCGAACTCAATGCCAGCTTCTACCGCTGGCCCAAGGACACGGCGTTTTCCGGATGGCAAGAGCGGCTGCCAGAGGGCTTCACCATGTCGGTCAAGGCACACCGTGGGCTTACGCACTACCGGCGGTTGGGTTCACCCGAACCGTGGGTGGAGCGTTTCGAACGGTGCTGGACCGCACTGGGCGATCGCCACGAGGCGCTGCTCGTCCAGCTGCATCCGGCGATGGAACGCGACGACGCGCGGCTCGACCACTTCTTGCGCGTGATGCCCGACCGGATCCCGGTGGCGATGGAACTGCGTCATCCGACGTGGGATGACTCGGCCGTCTACGCGGTGCTGGAACGACACCACGCCGCCTACGTCGTGATGAGCGGCGCGGGGCTGCGGTGCGTTCCACGGGTGACCAGCGAGCTCGCGTATGTCCGGATGCACGGACCGCCGCAGGATTCCATGTACGCCGGCGCCTACCCGGAGGAGGAGTTGCGTCAGTGGGCCGATCGGGTCTGCGAATGGCACGCAGAGGGTCGGCGGGTGCTCGTCTACTTCAACAACGACCTGGGTGGCCACGCGGTCCGCAACGCCAGAACGCTCAAGGAGCTGCTGGCGGCGCGGGTCGGCTGAACCAGGGGCGGGTGGTGCGCTTCGTGAGAGTAGGCTCGGACGACATGACAACGTCGTCCACCTTTGCCATCGTCGGCGGCGGGCTCGCCGGCGCCAAGGCTGCAGAAGCATTGCGCGACAAGGACTTCGACGGCCACATCGTGTTATTTGCCGCCGAGGAGCATCTGCCCTACGAGCGTCCACCGCTGTCCAAGGAGTACCTGGCAGGCAAGAAGGAACTCAGTGACTTCACCGTCGCTTCCTCGCCCTGGTATCGCGATCACCACGTCGAGCTGCAGCTGGGCACTGAGGTCTCTGCGATCGACCCAGGCGCCCACACCGTCTCCCTGCCCGACGGCAGCACCGTGCGCTACGACAAGCTTCTGCTGGCCACCGGTTCGCGACCACGGCGTCCGCCGATCCCCGGCGCAGATGCCGACGGCGTGCACTACCTGCGCACCGTCGACAACGCCGATGTCCTGAATTCGACATTGGCCGAAGGTTCTTCACTCGCAGTCGTCGGTGGCGGGTGGATCGGCCTCGAGGTCGCCGCGTGCGCCAGGGACCGCGGCGTGAACGTCACGGTCGTCGAAATGGCAGAGCTGCCGCTGATGGGCGCGCTCGGCCGCGAGTGCGGTGAGGTATTCGCCACGCTGCACCGCGAACACGGTGTCGACCTCCGGCTGTGCGCCTCCGTGCAGGAAATCACCATCACCGATGGCAAAGCGACCGGGCTGAAGCTCGACGACGGGTCCACCGTCGACGCCGACGCCGTCCTCGTCGCCGTCGGTGCGGCCCCCAACATCGCGCTTGCCGAACGGGCGGGCCTGGCCTTGGGCGACGGCGGCGTACTCGTCGATTCGTCGCTGCGTACCAGCGATCCCGATATCTTCGCCGTCGGTGACATCGCCGCCGCCGAGCATCCGTTGTTCGGTACGCGCATCCGCACCGAGCACTGGGCCAATGCGCTCAAGCAGCCCGCCGTCGCCGTGGCAGGGATGCTCGGCAAGCCGGCCGAATACGACGAACTCCCCTACTTCTTCACCGACCAGTACGACCTCGGCATGGAGTACGTCGGCCACGCTCCCACCTACCAGAAGGTGGTATTCCGTGGCGACGTCGCCAAGCGCGAGTTCACCGCGTTCTGGCTCGACAGCGAGGACCGGGTGCTGGCCGGGATGAACGTCAACATCTGGGAGGGCCTCGACGACATCAAGGCGCAGATCCGGTCTCGTGCGCCACTGGGTGCCGCTTGATCCGCCAACACATGGGCATGCTTCTCGCGGTCCCCATACTCGCCGCAGGCTGCGCCGACCAACCCGTGATCAACACCGGCGAACCGCCGACCCCGCCGGCCTCCGGCAGTGCGACGCCGTCGACACCGACCAGCAACGCGCGCCTCGTCAACGCGTTCGACTATGTCGGTCACGTCGGCGAGATCACGGGCTACTACTTCACCACGCCCAGCGGGAAGTGGCGGTGCGCGATTCTCGCGCACACCAAGGCCGGCTGTCAGGCCGCCAGCGGCTGGCAATCCGGCCTCGGCGTAGAGGGCGAGCCGGACTCGACGAACGCGATCGTCGTCGACCGCGATGGCGACCCGCAGTACGTCGCGCTGGAACAACCGGAGTTCTGGCTGCAGCCGGGCCCGGCCAACTCGTTGCAGTTCAACAGGATCCTCGCGGCAGCCGGATTCCGCTGCAACGTGCAGGAGTCCGGGGTTTCCTGCCTGAGCGAGACGAGCGGCAAGGGCTTCACATTCTCCGCGGAGGGCTTCACACCGCGGTACACAGACGTGCCGGCAGGCGCGCCCTAACCGTCGAGGACGCGGCGCAACTTCACCGCGCTACGGTAACGCGATGAAGATCGAGACGGGACAGGTCGCGGTCGTGACCGGCGGAACCAGCGGCATCGGCTTCGCGCTCGCCGACGCGCTGGTGCGGCGCGGCGTGAACGTGATGATCGCCGATATCCGCGAGGACGCGATTCCCGTTGCCGTCGACGCGCTCGCAGGCCGGCCTGGACACGCGGCTGGAGTCCGGGTCGACGTGAGCGTCGAGGCCGACCTTGACGCACTCGCCGACGAGACCATAGAACGGTTCGGCCGCGTCGATCTCGTCTGTAACAACGCCGGGGTGGTGTGCGAGAACGCGCCGACGTGGGAGCAGCGGCCCGGGACGTGGCGGTGGCTGATCGACGTCAAGTTGATGGGCGTGGTCAACGGTGTGCGCGCCTTTGCCCCGCTGCTCATCGCGCAGGGCTCCGGCCATTTCCTCAACACCGCGTCGGCGGGCGGACTCATGGCACTGCCCACGCTGGCACCTTATGCGGCCACCATGCATGCGGTGGTCGGACTGACCGAGACGCTGAACGCCGAACTTCGCTCGGTGTCAAAGCTTTTGGGTGCCACCGTGCTGTGCCCTGGCATGGTGGACACGCCGCTGGGCGCCAATTCGGTGAGACTCGTTCCACCGGATGCGGCAACAGTGCCCGCTGATGTGGGTGGCATGCCGGCAGGCGCGATCAAACCCGCGGAGGTGGCGCAGGGCGCTATCGAGGCCGTCGAGGCCGATCGGGTGCACGCCATCGTCGGACCCGGAACGGACGCGGTGGTGCGCCAACGCGTGGACGGACTGCTGGCCGACCTCGGCTAGCTCAGTGTCGCGGTGCCGTCGGCGTTGACCTGCACCTTGGTGCCTGCGATGTCGTCGCGAATGGTGGCATCTGCCTCGGCCGGATCGGGGATCACCGCGAGCGCCCGCGCATCCTCGGGAGTGCGCACCGCCAGGAAGGCCTTTTCGGCGGTACCGGTGCGACTGAACGGCGTGGTCCATGCCTCCACCGTGCCGACACCCGACCATTCGACGATGGCCGCCCTCGTCGGTTCGCGGTCGACGTCGGATTGCAGGTCTTCCCAACGGAACTCGTGGCTCGGCGGCTCCGTGCCGTAAACGCCGAAGCTGTGCTTCGTCAGGTATCCACCATTGGCTGTGATGAACCCGCGCAGACCGGGTTTGGCGACCAGGCGCTCGGCCATGGTCGCGATCGAGTGGGTGACGTAGTTGTTCCATGGACCACCGGCGAAGGTCAGGCCGCCTGTGACCGTCAGCGGTCGGCTCGGGTCGCCCATCGGAAGGCCCAGTTCGTTGGCGGCTACCTGTACCGCCGAGGGGAAGCACGAGTAGACGTCGATCACGTCGAGATCATCGACGCCAACACCGGCCAGTTGCATCGCTCGCTGCCCGGCGATCCTGATCGCAGGCGAGCGGTGGAACTCCGCCCGCTCGCCGATGGCGTAGGTGTCGTGAGAGTCGGTGCCCGCATACGGGAAAACCCAACGCTCCGGGGCAATCTGCAGATAGGTCGCCTTCTCGACCGAGGTGAGCACGAGCGCCGCGCCCTGGTCGACCATGTTGTTCGAATTCATCAGCTTGGTGTACGGCCAGCTGATCACCCGGTTGCGAGGACTGGGTTGCCAGATCTGGTGCGGCGCCAACGGCTCGCGGCTCCACGCGTGCGGATTCTTCGCCGCCACCCCGCTGAACTGCGACCACAGCTGGCCGATGCGGCGCAGGTGTTCGTCAGGAGACTCCCCTGCCGCGATCCGCAAGGCCTGCTCGAACATCGGATACACGTAGGCGGGCCGGTCCAGTTTGATTCTCAGCTCAGCAGCCCCGGCCATCTGCACGTCCTCGTCGAGACGTTCGGCCATCGGAACCGACTCGTCCTGGCTGGTCCATTCGGGCTTCGCACCGCTTGCACGCAATCGTGTTCGGGTACGCCAGGTTTCGGCCCCGGCGATCAGCACCGTGTCGGTGCGGCCTGCCTGGATGTCCAGGCACGCTTGATTGACCAACGTCTGGGGGATGTTGCCGCCGACGCCGGTGTAGCGGGTCGTGGCGTTCTTGGCGCGCAGCCGCTGTGCCAGCAGCAGTCCCGGATCGCGGTAGCGCCAGGACAGCACGTTGACGATGCGGATCGAATCGACGGCCTCCAGCACCCGTGGGTCCGCGGCGGCGCGGGCGGCCGCCACCATCAGGTCCACGGGCTCCACACCCGGATGGTCGTCGTGCTGATTGACCTGGCCGTAGCCGACGAGTACCGGCGTCCTCGGGTCGATGGGCATGGGGTCTAGTTTGCCGGGCCGACCTGGTAGATCGATTTGAGGGTCTGATAGGCCATCGGCTCCTCCACACCGAGCTCGCGGCCGATGCCGCCTGCTTTCACGCCACCGCACCTCGCGGGCCCGCCGATGAACAAACGTGCCATCACGACCTCAATTGGTAGGTGAACAACACGCCTTCGGCGATCAGTCGGTCGATCTCATCGGCGTCCATTGCGAGCAGTTTCTGGCAGATCTCGCGGGTGTGCTCGCCGGGCATCGGCGCGGGCCGAAGCTCGGCGGGTGGAATGTGGATATAGGGTGCAGGCCCAGTCTCGGTGGGCATCGGCTCGTCGAACAACGGATGAGTCATGTCGCTGAACACCTTTCGGAAGGTGAGCTGCGGATCGGCCAGCACGTCGACGGCCCTATTCATCGGCGCCGCGGGTACCCCGGCACGCTGCAACGCATCGGCGACGACGGTCTTGTCCCGGTTCGACGTCCACTCGGACACGTCGGCGCCACCGGTGACTGCCGCAACCGCCGCGCGGTCGTCGTCGTTACGCAGCGATATCACGCACCACTCGTCGTCGCCTTCGCAGGGAAGGACCCGGTGGACCGCCGGATCGTCGGCCACCGGCAGCTGTGCCGAGCGCGCGGCGTCGGCGACATAGGCGGTGGCGAGTTGGTTCACCGCCACTTCTGCCTGCGAGATATGTACGTGTGCACCGGTTCCGGTGTGCTCCCGGCCGATGAACGCGGCGAGCGCCGCGATCGCCGTGATCCTCGCCGCGACGTGATCGGGGAAGATCGTGGTGGCGTCATAGAAGCTGGGGTGAGGCGCGACTCGAGTGTCCTCAGAAGTCCACAGCCAGGTGACCCCGGTGGTGGCCCGCACCAGCGGGCCGTAGCCCATCCGCGCGCTCCATGGGCCGGTGGCCCCGAACGCGCTGCTCTCGGCGAGCACGATGCGGGGGTTGAGCGCCCGCAGGCGTTCGTATGAAAACCCCAGCGAGGCAAGCGTCCCCGGCTTGAAGTTGGCGAACACCGCGTCGGCGCGCGCGACCAGCTTCCCGAACAGTTCGGCGCCCGACGGATGCCGCAGGTCCAGGCCGAGGCTGTATTCGTTGCGGTGAGTCAACGCCCAGGACCTGCTCATCTCCTGACCCGGCGCGGTCTGGCGAAGGCCGTCGGGATACGCAGCGCTCTCGATCTTGATGACCTCCGCACCGAGGTCGGCGAACAGCCGGCCCAGCTCCCCGCCTGCGACGATAACGCCGAGGTCGAGGATCCGGAGGCCGTCAAACGGCCGCCCGGCCGCACCTGGGACCGGCGATGTGTCGGGACGTTCTGTCGCCCATACTGTTTCGTCTTCGCCGAGAGAAGGCGCGGACTTCGCGTAACCGGCGTGCGCACCATCGACGACGAACGGTCCGACCGGAACGGACACGGCCGCGTCCGCGTCCGCGCCGAGTGTGACGTCGGCGAGTGCGCCGACAGCCCGGAAGTGTTCCGACGACAGTGCCCGCGCGGGCGTGAGCACTGCGGCGATCGGGACCCCGCGGCGCTGACCCTCGGCCACCAGGTCGCGCATCGTCTGTGCGGCGAACATCTCCGCGATGGCCTCGTTGAGTTCGCGTGACGCCGCATAGCGGGCCGCGATGGTGTCGAATTTCGGGTCGGCGAACCGCTCGGGTTCGCCCAGCCACCCTCGCATTCCCCGCCACTGCCGCGGCGACAGTAGACAGATCCGCACATAGCCGTCCCGGCACGGAAGTATCGGGTAGATCTGCTGGTTTCGCGGCCTGCCGCGCCACAGTTCGCTGGACCGCTTCAACCCGACCGCCGCCTGACCTTCGGATCCGAACGGCGGGTCCAGTGACTGGACGACCGCCTCGAACCGGGAGAAGTCGATGTATTCGCCTGTCCCACAACGCAACCGATGATAGTAAGCGGCGAGCGCAGCCCATGCGGCCTGCACCGCCGCGGTCGCAGAAGCCACCCCGACCGGCGGCAGCACCGGGGTCCCCGACGTCGGACCGGTGCGCGAGAGCGCGGTCGACATGGCGTACAGGACGGGGTCGGTCGCCTGCCACGCGGCGTACGGACCGCGATTCCCGAAATCGGTGACCGACAGTGCGACGAGGTGGCTGAACCGCTCGGCCAACGCGGCGCACGACGTGCCAAAAGCCGTCGCTCGGTTGCCGCCGTCCACGACGATGTCGGCTTCGCCGGCCAGTTCGATCAGCCGGTCACGGTCGGCCGGGTTGTCCGGATCGAGCACCGCGCCGCGCTTGTTGGCGTTGTGCAGTGCGAAGGGAATGCTCGCGCCCGCGATGGTGGGCAGCGCGCTGCGCGCCGCGCTACCCGTCGGCGGCTCGATCTTCAGCACATCGGCGCCGAGGTCGGCGAGCAGGCGGCTCACGGCGTCGGATTCGGGACCACCCAGATCCAGAACTCGCAGGGGTGCAAGGAGTGCCGCGCCGTCGGCCATGGCTACGTCGCCCCTTCGTCAGCCAGAGAAATTGTCAGTTGTGTCAACAAGCCGTTCCACCCACTCCAGGTGGGCGTCGGTGCCGGTCGTCACGTACAGCATGTCGACGAATGCGTCGGGGTAGCCGTTGTCGGCCAACATGCGGATGGCGTCGGCAACCTGGTCCAACGGAGTCCCTTCGGCGACGTTGACCCGCACGTAGGTATGGATCGCCGATGGGTCACGGCCGGCCGCGCGGGCCGCCTCGTCGATGACCTGCCGCTGCCGATTGAGCATGTCCGGTTTCACATTCCCCGGCACCTGCACGACGGCCAACCAGCCGTCCGCGCGCTTGCCGACACGCTTCAGCCCCGGTGGTGTGAACGCCCCAAGATAAATGGGTGGGCGTGGCCGCTGGACCGGCTTGAGGTTCACCCACGATTCTCCGATGTCCCAGCGCTCCCCGTCGTGCCGAACCGGGTTGGTGGTCCACAGCGCATCGAGCGCGTCCAGCAGTTCATCGAGTTGCGCTCCCCGGCGGCGAAAAGGTGCACCGGCGGCCTGGAATTCCTCCGGAGACCAGCCGACACCGAATCCCGACATCAGCCGACCGCGGCTGATCACGTCGATACTCGTCAACTGCCGCGCCAGCTGTACGGGCGGATACCAGGGCGCGACGAACACGCTGCTGCCCAGCCGCGCCGTGGTGGTCACCGTCGCGGCCACGGTCATCGCGATGAACGGATCCAGATTGGTGCGAAACTGCTCGGGAATGGTGTCCTTGCCTGCATAGCCCACGGTGGGCCGGACCGCTGCCAACAGTCGGTCGCCGACCCAAAGGCTGTCGGCGCCCAGCTGTTCGGCCGTCGAGGCGAACCGCGCCAGATCGTCGTACGCGGATTCTCCGAATTGCGGCATCGCGAATCCCAGCACGACCGCCAGGCTAGTGCTTAGGCCCTGGCGATTCGGGTACAGGTTCCCCACCCGTTGTTCACCATTCGAGACGATGATTCGGTAGATGACCGCCCAAACTCTCTCCCCGACGCTCTCCGAGAGCGAACTCGAACTGATCAACGCCTACTGGCGGGCCGCCAATTACCTGTCGGTGGGCCAGATCTACCTGCTGGACAATCCGTTGCTGCGCGAACCGCTGGAGGCCGAGCACATCAAGCCGCGACTGCTCGGCCACTGGGGCACCACACCCGGCCTGAACCTCGTCTACGCCCACCTCAACCGCCTCATCCGCCATCGCGACCTCAACGTCATCTACGTCACCGGCCCTGGCCACGGTGGCCCCGGCCTGGTGGCCAACGCCTATCTGGAGGGCACCTACAGCGAGGTGTACTCGGGCATCGGGGAAGACGCCGACGGACTACGAAAGTTGTTCCGCCAGTTCTCATTTCCCGGCGGCGTGCCGAGTCACGTCGCAGCAGAGACACCGGGGTCGATCCACGAGGGCGGCGAGCTGGGCTACGCACTGGTGCACGCCTACGGCGCCGCCTTCGACAACCCGGATCTGGTGGTCGCGTGCGTGATCGGCGACGGCGAGGCCGAGACGGGGCCGCTGGCCGCAAGCTGGCATTCGAACAAGTTCCTCAACCCGGTGACCGACGGCGCCGTACTGCCGATCCTGCACCTGAACGGCTACAAGATCGCCAACCCGACTGTGCTGAGCCGCATCCCGCAGGAGGAATTGGAGTCACTGTTCTACGGGTACGGCTACCGCCCGATCACCGTCGCCGGTGACGATCCGGCCAACGTGCACCAGCAGATGGCGACGGCGCTGGATGAGGCATTCGATCAGATCGGCGCAATCCAGCAGGCGGCGAGACTGGACGGCGAGTCGGGCCGACCGCTGTGGCCGATGATCATCATGCGCACCCCGAAGGGCTGGACCGGGCCCAAAGAGGTGGACGGCAAGAAGGTCGAGGGCACTTGGCGGTCGCATCAGGTGCCGCTGTCGGAGACACACACCAACCCCGAGCACATGGCGCAGCTCGAGCAGTGGCTGCGCAGCTACCGGCCCGAGGAACTGTTCGACGAGCAGGGGGTGCTCCGGCCCGAGTTGCGGGCGCTGGCGCCGACCGGGCAGCGCAGGATGAGTGCCAACCCGCATGCCAACGGCGGGCTACTGCTGCGCGATCTCGACCTGCCTGAGTTCCCCGATTACGCCGTCGCCGTGGACAAACCGGCCACCGGAACCGCTGAAGCCACCCGCGTGCTCGGGACGTTCCTTCGCGACGTGATCGCACGCAACCCCGACAGGTTCCGCTTGATGGGGCCCGACGAAACCGCGTCGAACCGGCTCGGGGCAGTGTTCGAGTCGACCGACAAGGCGTGGCTGGCCGAGATCGGGCCCGACGACGAGGACCTCAGCCCCGAAGGCCGCGTAATGGAGGTGCTCTCCGAGCATCTGTGCCAGGGCTGGCTCGAGGGATACCTGCTCACCGGCAGGCACGGGTTGTTCAACTGCTACGAGGCTTTCGTGCACATCGTCGACTCGATGTTCAACCAGCACGCCAAGTGGCTGACCCGCAACAGGGAGCTGACCTGGCGGTGGCCGATCGCATCGCTGAATTATCTTCTGACATCCCATGTTTGGCGTCAGGACCACAATGGGGCGTCGCATCAGGATCCGGGGTTCATCGACCACGTCGCCAACAAGCGCCCCGAAGTGGTGCGGGTGTACCTGCCGCCGGACGCCAACACGCTGCTGTCGGTGGCCGATCATTGCCTGCGCAGCCGCGACTACGTCAACGTGATCGTCGCAGGCAAGCAGCCGGCCTTGACGTACCTCGACATGGACGCCGCGATCGCGCACTGCACCCGAGGTCTTGGCATCTGGGAGTGGGCAGGCACGGCCACCGGCGAGCCCGATGTGGTGCTGGCGTGCGCGGGCGATATCCCGACGCTCGAGACGCTGGCCGCCGCCGACATGCTGCGCCGTGAACTTCCCGATTTGGCGGTGCGCGTGATCAACGTCGTCGACATCATGCGATTGCAACAGGATTCCGAACACCCGCACGGGCTGTCCGATCACGAGTTCGACTCGTTGTTCACCACCGACAAGCCGGTCATCTTCGCCTACCACGGCTACCCCTGGCTGATCCACCGGCTGACCTATCGCCGGACCAATCACGCGCAGATGCACGTCCGCGGGTTCAAGGAGCGTGGCACCACGACCACGCCGTTCGACATGGTGATGCTCAATGATCTGGACCGGTTCCACCTGGTGATCGACGTCATAGACCGGGTGGAGGGGCTGGCGAACCGGGCCGCGGCGCTGCGTCAGCGGATGGTCGACGCCCGCCTGGCCGCCCGCCGCTACACGCGCGTACACGGCGAGGACGACCCCGAGATCTCGGGGTGGACGTGGGACGCCGACTACCGCGCGAACTCGAAGTCCTAAGGACACGCTCAGCAAGAATCGCAAAATCGCCGGTAAACTGGCCCGCAATGTCCGAACAGGCGGTGGCCCCGCATCCCCATCCCGTAGTGGGCCAACTCGCCGCACTGCAACACTTCCGCACCTACGTCGACATCGGCGTGGTCGTGGTGGTGCTGGCACTGACGAACCTGATCGCGCACTTCACGACGCCGTGGGCCAGCATCGCGACGGTGCCCGCTGCGGCCGTGGGACTGGTGATCCTGGTTCGTTCGCGGGGCCTCGGGTGGGCCGAGCTCGGGCTGAGCCGTGAGCACTGGAAAGCCGGCGCCGGCTATGCGGTGGCCGCTGTCGTGGTGGTGTTGTCGGTGATCGCGATCGGCATGTTGCTGCCGTGGACCCGGCCGATGTTCATGAACAACAACTACGCGACGGTGTCGGGCGCGCTGATCGCGTCGATGATCATCATCCCGCTGCAGACCGTGATCCCCGAGGAGCTGGCGTTCCGTGGTGTGCTGCACGGTGCGCTGAACCGAGCCTGGGGTTTCCGCGGTGTGGCCGCGGCAGGCTCGCTCCTGTTCGGGCTGTGGCACATCGCCACGTCGCTCGGCCTGACCAGCAGCAATGTCGGCTTCAGCCGCATCTTCGGCGGTGGCCTGCCCGGGACCATTGCCGGCGTGGTGCTGGCGGTGGCCGCGACGGCGGCCGCCGGTTTCGTGTTCACCTGGCTGCGCAGGCGCAGCGGCAGCCTGATCGCGCCGATCGCACTGCACTGGTCACTGAACGGGCTGGGCGCGCTGGCCGCGGCCCTGGTATGGCACCTGTCGACCTGACTGCCTGCGTCAGCGCGTCTTGGTTCTGGCGCGGAACGCTCGGTTCTTGAGCTTGTTGCCGCACGTCGACATCTCGCACCATGTGCCGCCGTGGTTGCGCGACTTGTCGTAGAACGCCCACTGGCATTCGTCGTTGGCGCAGGCCTTGAGCAGCTGCCAGGTGCCGTCTCGCTGGGCGTCGCGAACTATCACAAGCAGGTCCACCAGCCGGTCGCCCACCGAGTCGCCGGTCGCGGTCAACTGCACGACGCCGTCGTCGGCCAGGCATGCGCGGGCCGTTCCAGCCGAGGCGATCTCGCGCAACGGGGCCAGTACGGTGTCGGTGGGTGTCGGCCCACCCGCGTTCTGCACCAGCAGCGCGCGCAGCGCTTCGCGCACGCGGCGGACGAGGCCCAGATCGCCCTCGGCAAGCTCGGCGTGCCTCGCCAACAGCTGGTTGTCGACGAGCCACGGACGCGCGTCGGACTGGTCGGCGAGCCGGTCCGAACCTTCGGGGAGCTCGACGGTGTTGACCAACTCTTGAACAAGCCGCAGCCGGCCGGGCGCGGGTTTCGACTCGTCATCACCGGGCCATTGCGCAGGCTGCGTACTCATGCGTCCAGAATATCCATGCGTGACCGGTATATCAACTTGACTGGTCATCCATGACCGCTGTAACGTGTTTGATAGTCACGAGAATATTCGCAGCGGTGAAGCCGTTAGAGGAATTGATAACCCATGCCAAACAACAAGATCTCCCCAGACTTCTTTTCCAGCGCGAGTGACGCCGTCCGGCGGACCACAGCCCCGCGGCCATCGCTTTCGGCGCGCGTGACGGCGCGACTACGCGCCAACCACCTCGATCGGCAGCTCGCTGTCGGCGTGCCTGCTGTGGCCGGAAGCGCGCTCGCCGTCCATCACGCTCGGTTGACGTCGGCTGCGGAGCGGGAAGCCGTCGCGAGGACGCTGCGGCGGGCCGTAAACGAGGTCCGCGCGGGCGGTGGACCGATGTCATCGCGAGTGGGGTTGCATACCACCAACATTGAGGCGGCTGAGGATGTGATCGACGCCATCACGCTGCGGCTGCATTCACCGCGACCGGTCAGCGCGCGCGGAATAGCCCGGCTGCGCGCCATCCTGTCCGACGGCTGCGGACCCATGTACCGATACGGCCGGGGCGATCTCCGCGGCCGACTCGGCGCGGCGCTCGCAGCGCTCTAGACCAACAGCACCGCCGCCCCGGCGATGCGGCCCTCACTCAGATCCGACAGGGCCGCATCCGCACGGCCGAGCGGATATTCGGGGCTGGTGACGTCGATGTGGTGCTGCCCCGCGAACGCGAGGAACTCGCGCGCGTCGTCGCGTGTGTTGGAAGTCACCGATCGCACCTGACGCTCCTGGAAGAGGTGGCGCTCGTAGTTCAGCGAGGGAATGTCGCTCAGATAGATGCCGGCAATGGCCAGTGTTCCGCCCCGGTCGAGTGCCTCGAGGGCGGGCAGCACCAGATCACCCACGGGCGCGAACAGGATCGCGGAATCCAATGGCACGGGCGGCGGGTCGGCGGCGCCTTGCGCTGAGGCCGCCCCCAGTGACAGCGCCAGCTCGCGGGCGCGCTCACCGCGGGTCATCACGTGCACCTCGGCGCCCTGCGCGAGTGCGACCTGGGCGGTGAGATGTGCGCTGCCGCCGAACCCGTATATGCCGAGCCTGCCGGCGGGCGGCAGATCGGCCCGCAACAGCGAGCGGTAGCCGATGATGCCTGCGCACAGCAGCGGAGCCAGTTCGGTGTCGGAATAGCCCACTGGCAGATGATGTGCGAAATCCGCTGGGACGGCGGCGAATTCGGCGTAGCCACCGTCGGCGTCCCAGCCGGTGTAGCGTGATTCGGGGCAGAGATTCTCCTGGCCGCGGACGCAGAATTTGCAGTGGCCACAGGTGTGCCGCAGCCACGCGATGCCGACGCGGTCACCGATCGCGAACTCGTCGCCGGTGTCGGGGCCCAGCCCGGCAACCTCGCCGACCACCTCGTGTCCCGGGATCACGCCAGGCCGATGCACCGGCAGGTCGCCCTCTGTGACATGCAGATCGGTGCGGCACACGCCGCAGGCGTGCACGGCGACGAGGAGCTCACCAGGCGCCGGCTGCGGCACCTCGACGGTGACACGGTCCAGTGGATGGGTGGTCATTGGGCCGGGTTGTCGAACCCGCCACGCGCTCATGCTTTGGGCGGCCATCCCCCTATGGTGCTCGCCCGTCGAGAGTTATGCGCCCCTACGTCTTTCGCTGGACCATCCCGACGATCCACCCGGCGATCGCGCCAACGCGCTTACTTCCGATTCTGACCTGTGGTCTGCCCGCTGCGGACGCCGCCCCGCATGGCCGCGAAGCTACGACCAACTAGCCAGTCCCTTCTCAACCAGTCTGGTCCAGCGCCATCAATGTCGGTGGCTGGCGTTAGGTTGCGTGGATGAAGGCCGGTAGGCGATTCCGCGCCGAACTCACCGACGCCCAGGCTCAGTTGGCGCAGCAGACCGCGAACGCGTGCCGGACGGTGTGGAACACCGGTTTGGAGCAGCGCCGCGAATACCGCCGACGGGGCGCGTGGATGAACTACAAAGAGCAAGCTCACGAATTGGTTGAAGCCAAAACGGAACATTTGTGGCTTGCCGAAGCGCCGTCGCATTGCTTGCAGCAGACGCTACGCGACTTGGATGCGGCGTGCCGTAGGCGCGGCACGTTCAATGTGCGATGGCGTTCGGCGCGTCGGTGGGAACCGTCGTTTCGGTTTCCGGACGGCTCCAAGATGGACATTGAGAAGCTGAATCGGCGCAAAGCTCGGGTGAAGCTGCCCAAACTGGGATGGGTGACGTATCGCGCGTCGCGGTGCCTGGATGCTGAAACCATTCGCTCTGCCACATTGACTCGTCAAGGCAAGCACTGGTTCGTGTCGTTCTTGGTCGATGACGCAAAAGAGACGCCGGCTGAGCATGCCTCACCAGGGTCAGCGGTGGGAGTGGACCGTGGTGTCGCGGTGGCGGTGGCCACTAGCGCCGGAAACCTATATGACAAAGTTTCACCACACCGGGCGAGAAACGGCGCGCTGTGCGGTTGCAACGCAAACTCTCCCGCACGGCCAAGGGATCGGCCAACCGAAACAAGGCCCGACAAGCTCTCGCCAATATGGGGGCCCGTGAGCGCCGCCGCCGCCAAGACTTCTGTGCCAAGACGGCGTCCCAGTTGGCGCGGGAGAACGCCGTGGTGGTGCTGGAAGAGCTGTCGGTACGCAGTATGACTCGTCGCGCGCAACCAGTTGCCGCCCCGGCCTCGTCGGGCCAGTTTTTGCCTAACGGCGGCTCCGCCAAGTCGGGGTTGAACCGGGCCATTTTGTCCAAGGGCTGGTATCGCTTCGAGGTGGCATTGAAGTCTGCGTCGCGCTATAGCGGGACACAGGTAGTGACGGTTCCGGCAGCGTTCACATCGCAACGCTGCTCGACGTGTGGGCATGTGGACCCGAAATCCCGCGAGAGCCAAGCGGTTTTCCGGTGCACCCACTGCTCGTGTCCCGCCGAGCA
>Ga0207648_10002035_pt1 | contig 22072 bp, 16 predicted proteins | sample KBSMisM32_FD_184310 | JGI IMG/M metagenome (GOLD analysis project Ga0207648, IMG submission 184310) | Miscanthus rhizosphere microbial communities from Kellogg Biological Station, Michigan, USA - KBS Miscanthus M3-2 (SPAdes) (version 2) | ecosystem: Host-associated > Plants > Roots >...
CAGGGGGGGCACTCACGCGCCACCCCGATGGGCGTTCGCGAACCCCCCCTAAGACCCCCTCGCAACGCGCCGCTGCTGCGCAGCGCCGCCTTGCTCTGCGGTCGGCGACGCGCCCCACTCAGCACTCGGTCCGGACCGAGTTGAGCACGCAACCCTCAACCCGTTCCAGAACGGGTAACCGCGAGGCGCAGCGCCGCACGCGGGTCCGGCGTCCGGGGGCCGATCAGGGTCGGCCGGGTTCGTTCGTGTTCCCTCTTGGGATGAGCGCCACCGACTTCGCGCGCAGGCACTTTGCCGAACCGCAGGGCTCCACGCGTCCCGTGACCTCGAGCCAGCGCGCGGTGTCGGCGCGATAGGTCGGGTCCAGCCTCCAGCCCTTGCCCGCGGGCTCCTTGCCGATCACCCACACCGCGGTCACGTCGTCGAAGAGGGCCCAGGCCTTTGGCACCGGCGGCGCTCCGAGGTCGCCGCAGAGCCCGGCCCCGCAGAAGCGTCCGGCCACGCGCACGGTCTTCCCACCGTCCGCGGTCGCATCCAGGATGTCCCCGATGAGGTCCCGGCTCGAATCGCGCCTCCGGTCGGACGTGCTGATATCGCCGATGTACCAGGCCGTGACCGAGACTTGCGGCCAGTCCCGGCTCTCGTCATAGAGGTCGGGCGTCGGTGGCAGCTCCGGGTTGTCGCAAATGCTCGTCGGGACGACCTGCCCCTTCGGGGGGAGCTTGCAGGTGCCCTGGTGCTCGACCAGCCGCCGGACGTAGCCCTCGACCTCCACGCGGTGGCCGCGCAGGCTCTGCAAGTCGTGCTGGATGTTGCCGGCCGGGATGAGGACGATCGCGGAGCCGCCGTCGGAGAGCCGGAAGTAGCGGCCCGCGAAGTCCAGCGGGTCCAGGTGTCCCTTCGTGCGCACCGCACGTTTCAGGTACATCTGCCCGGCGATTTCTCCCACTTCCGCCGGCTGGGGGGTGCCATATTGCTCCGAGCCGACGGCGAACCCGGGAACAGTCACGCGGACCTGGGGATCGTCGGGTCCGGCGCCGACGGCGAAGAGAGCCCCCAGGAGGCACGCGACCCGGAATGGGAAGGCCCGCACGGCCATCTCGTTCCCTCGCCGGCCTACTTGAGCTGCGTGAGCGCCTTTCGCGCCAGATCCGCTTCGGCGCCGGTGGGCGCGAGCTCGACGAACTTCTGGAGGTCGGCCTTCGCCTCCGCCATCTTGCCGAGCTGGAGATAGGCCAGCCCGCGCCGGAAGTAGCCGTCGGCATACGCGGCGTCGAGCGCGATGGACTTGTCGAAGTACGGGATCGCGTCCTCGGGCCGGTTCGCGTTGATCAGGGCCACGCCGAGGTTGAAGAAGACGTCCGGCGTCTTGATCGCGCTCTCGTCGAGCGCCTTCAGGAGCGCGAGGCCGCGGTCGACGAGGCCGCCGCTGAGCGCGGCCTGGGCCGCGATGACGCGGATGGGCGCGTTGGCGGGATCCGCGTCCAGCACCTTCTGCAGGTGCTCGAGGGCCTCGGGGTACTTCTTCTGCTGGACGAGCGAGAAGCCCATCTGCTGATGGATGGTCGTGGCCAGGTCGGGCCGCAGCGCGAGGAGCTTCTCGTATTCGGCCTGCGCTTCGGCGAACCGTCCCGCCTTGTAGGCCTCGTCTGCCTTCTTCACGGTTTCGAGCACTTCCGGAGGCACCGGGGCCGGGCCGGACTTCTCCAGGCGGATCTCCATCGGGTCGAGGTGGGAGGCCTCCGAAGGAAGGTTGAAGCTGACCTGCCGGATCGCGTAGCCGGGCGCTTCGACGTCGACGTTCCAGGTGCCGGCCACGAGGCCGAGGAAAGCCCATCGCCCTTTCTTGTCCGTCTTGATGGTGGGCCCGCCCTTGCGTTCCGTGTGGACGAGCTTGAGGGTCGCGCCGACGACGGGGGTGCCGTCGGGGGCGAGCACACGGCCCTCGACGCGTCCGGAGCCCTTCCAGTCCTGGGCGTGCACGACACTCGCGCCAAGGAGGGCCAGGGCCAACACGCTCCAGCGAACCCGCTTCAAGGAATCGAACAAGCGCGACCTCCTGATCCCCGGATTGTAGTGCGAGGCGTGCGGGGGACTGCCCAGAAACAAAAAGCCCCGGGGCCTTGCGACCCCGGGGCCACGCGAGAAAGGAGAGTCTAGAAGTTGAACCGCACCCCGAAGCGCACGATGCGCGGGGCCTGGATCTCTTCCAGACGGTTGTAGGTGGCGGCCCCGGCGTTGACGTTCCGGTTGAGGTCGGTGTTGGCGTTGAACACGTTGAAGGCCTCGACGCTGAGCGTGAGGTTGGTCGAGGCGAGCCTCATGTTCTTGGCCAGGCGCAGGTCGAGGTTGTAGAGGTCGGGCAGCCGCTTCTCATCCGAGTCCTTGACGGCGAGGACGTTGGTCGTGCCCTCGAAGGCGCCGGTGTTGACCTGGATGTAGAAGGGTTGCGGGTAGCCCTGGCGGCCGTAGAAGTTCGCGGCCAGCTCGAAGCCGGCGGGGAGCTGGTACATCGCGTTCGCCGCCGCCTGCCACTTGGCGCCGATGTAGAGCGCCTTGCCCGAGCCCGTGCCCTGGCGGACGACCTGGCTGCCGTCGATCTGGGTGTCGAGGTCGGTCGGATTCGGGTTGTTGTAGAAGGCGGCCGGGCCGTTGAAGTGGTTCGTCCAGTCCTGCAGGGTGATGGCGACGCGGGCCATCCACTTGTTCGAGAGCCGCTTGTTGGCGGTCAGCTCGAGGCCGTTGTACTGGCGGTTGTAGTCGGGGCGGTTGGTGAGGATGCGGCCGCCGGTGACGCGCGTGCTGACGCCCGCGTTGAGGATGTACGGCGTCACCGTGTAGCCGTTGCGGGTCACGGGGGCGCCGAGCGTGTAGTCGGCCGGCGTCACGCCGATGCGCGGGGTCCAGTTGTTGTCGAGCCCGCGGCGATAGGTGTCGACGGCGCGCCGCCAGGTGTAGGCGGCCCCGACCGCGAAGTTCGCGGCCAGCTCGTGGTCGATGCCCGCGATGATCTCGTATTCCTTGTCGTTCTTCAGGTTCGGATCGATGACGTTGACGGACGCCCCGAGCGCGCCGGGGTTGTTGGGATTCACGTTGGCCGAATCCTTGACGCCCTCGTTGAACCGGACCTCGCCGAGCTGGATCTTCTCGTCCTTGTTGGCGTCGGCCCAGTTGTACTCGAGGTAGGCCGCGCTGCCGACCGGGCTGTCCCAGGTCACGTCGCCGTTCTGGAGCTGGCCCGCGAAGCGGCCGAAGGAGAGCCGGGCCACCGTCTTGCGCGAGTCGTTGAGAGAGTAGGTGAGCCCCAGGCGAGGCGACACGTCGAACCAGTCGATGCCCTGGCCGCCGCCGGAGAAGGTGATGGCGGGCAGGAGGGTCGGGATGAGCGGGTTGGCCGGGATCTCGCTCGCGTTGTTCTCCGCCGTCTGCTTGTCGACACGGACGCCCAGGTTCACGGTGAGCCGGTTCTTGGTGAACGTGTCGCCTACGTACGCGCTGATGTACTTGGCGACGTCCTCGGAGACGGTGTCGCGGTAGAAGCGCGCCCGGTCCTGCAGGTTCGTGTTGAAGATCGCGCGCGTCTTGTTGCCGGAGTAGATGGTCGCGGACGAGGAGCTCGTCTGCTTCCAGCTCGTGCCGAACTTCAGCTCGTGGTTCCCGCCCGACCCGGCGAAGAAGTAGTTGCCGTCGAGCTGGATGGTCTTCTGCGGACGCAGGAAGTCGGAGCTGTTCGTGTTGCCGCGGGCCTCGTTGTGCACGAAGTCGTAGACCTGGTCGTTCGCGCGGTCGTCGCGCGCGCCCAGCGTGAACCCGGTGCTGTAGTAGGCGGCCTTGGCGTTCAGGAAGAAGTTGGGCGTGAACGTGCGGTTCCACTCGACCTTGCTCAGGCCGCGCGGCTCCCGCGGGAAGAGGTCGCCCTGGTCCACGAGGAAGGAGTCCGCTTCGGAGAGGCCGGAAGCCGGGCTGCGGCCGATCTTGATCTTGCTGCCCAGGAACCAGAAGGCGGAGATCATGTCCTTCGACGAGGCCTGCCAGTTCAGCTTGCCCGTCTTGGTCACGAGCTGCGTCTTGTCCGCGGTCTGGGTGAGGCGCAGGATGCGGATGTCCTCCTTGCCCCAGCTCGCGTAGAACCACAGCTTGTCCTTGACGATCGGCCCGCCGACGTCGAAGTTGTAATCCGCGAGCTGCTGCATGTGGTCGGCCTTGTCCGCGCCCTTCAGCCGCGCGTCGTTCTTCAGCTCGTCGGGGAGGTTGGAGGACTGCAGGTCGTCGTGGGTGAAGTAGCCGTTGGCGCCGCCGTGGAACGCGTTCGTTCCGCGCTTGGTCACGAAGTTGATGCCCACGCCGCCCGTCGCGACCCCGATGTCGTTCCCGCCCGCCGCCACCGAAACCTGGTCGAAGGCGTCGTAGGTGAAATAGGTCGGGGAGGCGCCGCGCGTGGCCATGTCCGTGATGACCATGCCGTCGAGGGACCACACGTTGTTCTTGGGGTCGGCGCCCTTGCCGACGTAGTTGCCCTGCTGTCCGCTCTCCGCGCCCGCGATGTTGACGCGGTCCATCATCACGCCGGGGACGGTGGCGAGGATCGACCACGGATCACGCGAGGTCGGGATCTTGACCATCTCGTCCTTGTCGATCGTGTTCACGATCCCGATCTTCTTGGTGTCGACGACCGGGGTCTCCGCGGTGACGGTGACGGTCTCCTCGACCGACGCCACCTTCACGTTGAACTCGAGCTCGACGTTCTGGCTCGAGCGCACCTCGATCTGGCGGCTCTGGTTGCCGAAGCCGGTGAGGGCCACGGTGACCTTGTATTGGCCGTGATCGAGGTTCAAGAAGCGGAACTGGCCTTCCTTGTCGCTCACGGTGCTGCGCGTGCCAAATCCCCCCGAGAGGGTGACGGTGGCCCCCGGCAGCACGGCGCCCGATTCGTCGGCGACCTTGCCGTACACGTTGCCTCGCGTCAGCTGCGCGAAGGCGGCCGGCAGCAGCCCCAGCGAAAGGGCAACCGCCAATGCGAGTGCTCTCCTCATCTTTCCTCCTGGTAAAGGGGAAGTTGGTTTGCCGCGCCGAACAGCAAGATCGGGGCCAGCCGTTCATCAAACTGGATCGACCTCTAAAATACTGATTCTGTTGGAACGGTAAGGTACTGAATGGACTGACCGATCCAAAAGATTGACTCGGATTCGGCGCCCGAATCCAATCATCTGGATCCCGACATTCTGGTTGGAGGCCTTGGCGTCGATGACATAATCCGATCGAGTGACCCCCATCCTGCGAGTGAGTGCCGTGGCCGTATTCCTGGCCCTCAGCCTCGCACCGCAAGCGCCTTCGCAGTCCGCGCCGCGCGCGCCGGCCACGCCGCAGTTCTCTTCCGAGATCACCGTCGTCACCGTGCCCGTCTTCGTGACCGATCGCGCGAGCAAGGCGGTGGCCGGTCTCACCGCGGAAGACTTCAAGGTCTTCGACGACGGCAAGCCGATGCGCCTCGTCGGCGTGCGCGAGTTCGACGCGGGCTCGCCGCCGCCGCCCGACGCCGCCGGCTCGCCGGCCGCCCACCGCCAGTTCCTGCTCCTGTTCGATCTCTCCTTCAGCGGCGTCAACGGCCTCGTGCGCGCGCAGAAGGCGGGCCTCGAGTTCGTCACCCACCACCTCGAGCCGACCGACCTCGCCGCCGTCGCCACCTTCTCCGCGAACCACGGCGTGCGCCTGCTCGTCGGCTTCACCTCCGATCGCTTCCAGCTTCGCCGGGCCCTGCGCACGCTCGGGGTCCTGCAGCTCGACGCGCGCGCGGACCCGCTCGGCCTCGCCTTCGACCTGCGCGACCTCGGCTCCTCCGTCGCGGACACGATCCCGGAGGAGCGCGGCGACGCGATGTCCGAATCGGTCCGCGCCATCCAGATCCGTTACGAGCGCGCCCAGGAAGCGGCCTATCGCCAGCGCGTGCTCGCCCTCCTCGACGGCATGCGCCAGCTCGCCCTCTCCCTCGACGTCATGCAGGGGCGCAAGCAGGTCATCTACTTCTCCAACGGCTTCGACGAGACGGCGCTGGAGGGGCAGGGCGGCCCGCAGCAGATGAAGGATTCGGACTCCATCTCGCGCGGCCGGCTCTGGGAGGTTTCGTCCGAGAACCGCTTCGGCGACACCCAGATCCGCCAGGAGATGAAGACGATGCTGCAGGCGTTCTCGTCTTCGGACTCCCTCGTGCACGCCGTCGACCTCTCCGGCCTGTCGTCCCGCGGCGACGTCCGCCAGCAGACGTCGGAGCCGGCGGTGCGGTCGGGCCAGGGATCGCTCTCCGAGATGGCGCGCCTGTCCGGCGGCCGTCTCTTCCGCAACACGAACGATCCCGGCGTGGCCCTCGCGGAGATCGCGGAGATGAGCCGGCACTACTACCTGCTCGCTTTCGAGCCACAGCAGGCCCGCGGCTCCGGCAAGTTCCACAAGCTCAAGATCGAGGTGCGCGGCAAGGACCGCGAGGTCTCGCACCGCTCCGGCTATTTCGAGCGCTCCGCCTACGCCGAGCGCCCGGCCATGGCCCGGCGGTTCGAGGCGGCCGAGATCATCACCAAGGGGATCGCCGTCGACGAAATCCCGTTGCGCGTGATCGGCCTGCCCTACCGCGCGCCCGGCGGGTCGGTGACGGTGCCGTTCGTGCTGGAGGCGGACGGCGAAGCCGTCTTGCGCGGGGCCAAGGACGGCCGTGTGGCCCTCGAGATCTACGGCTACGCGCTGGACGAGAAGGGCACGGTCGAGGACCTCGTCGCCCTGAGCTCGACGCTCGAGGTGGCGGCCACGGCGGGCCGGCTGCGCGGCCGCGGGCTGCAGTGTCATGCGACGTTCACGCTCGCCCCCGGCAAGCACTCGCTGCGCTTCCTGGTGCGCGACGCCGGCGGCCGCACGGGGGCGCGCGGCCTCGACATCACGGTGCCCGCCTTCGATCCCTCCGAGGTGCTGCTCTTCCCGCCCCTGGTGATGGACGAGCCCGCGGACTGGATCATCCTCCCCGCGCCGTCGCGCTCCCTGCCGCACCCGGTCTCGCCGTTCCACGTGGCCGCGGAGGCGTTCACGCCGCGCGCGCGTCCTTCGCTCGCGAACGGACGCACCGACCGCGTGTTCCTGCTCGCCTTCGACGGGGGCCGGAGCTACGACCCGGGCGCGTCCTTCGAGATCAAGCCGCAGCTCGTGGATGCCTCCGGGGCGGCCGTCCGCATGGGCCGGATCGAAGTGGCCCGCTCCGTGTCGGACGCGGACGGCTTCCGCCGGTTCGTTCTCAACATCACGCCCGCGGACGTCGCCGCCGGCGACTACACGCTGCGCGTCCGCCTGCGCGATCCCGCTTCCGGGCGCATCAGCGAGGCCTACCAGGCCCTCCGCGTCGAGTAGGGCGCCCTTCCGCTAGACTCCGGGTGATGCTCCTGCGTGCGGGATGGGTCGTGCCCGTGGACCGGCCGCCGCTGCGTGACGCCGCGGTCGCGGTCGAGGACGGCCGCGTGCGGTGGGTGGGTGCGGCCTCCGAAGCACCGGCCGGAGAGGTGCGGGATCTCGGGCCGGGCGTGCTCCTGCCCGGTCTCGTCAACGCGCATTGCCATCTCGAGCTCTCGCACCTGGCCGGGCGGCTGGGCGAGGCCCAGGGATTCGTGGACTGGGTCGAGCGCCTGGTGACGACGCGGCCCCAGGATCCGCCCGAGGTCGTGCGGCGCCGCGCCTCCGCGGGCATCCAGGAGCTCGAGGACACGGGCACGGCCGGCGTGGGCGACGTCTCGAACGCGCTCGCGCACCTCGACCTCCTCGCGCGGTCGTCCCTGCGCGCGCGCGTCTTCTTCGAGCTCATCGGCTGGGATCCCGAGACCGCGGCCAAGGTCATCGAAGGCGCGCACAGCCGTCTGGCCGGCGTCGAGCCGGCCGAGCGCGTCATGGTCTCCCTGGCCGCCCACGCCCCGCACTCGGTCTCCGCGCCACTGCTGCGCGCGATGGCGGATTCGGGCGGGGTGTCCGCGCTCCACCTCGCGGAATCCCCTCACGAGCGCCGCTTCCTGCACGGCCGCGACCCGGAGTGGAGCGCGTTCCTGGCTCGTCGCGGGCTCGGACACGTGCCCTTCGTGCCGCCGCACCTGAGCCCGGTGCGCTACCTGGACCGGCTCGGCGTGCTCCACCCCGGGCTGGTGGCGGCCCACGCGGTGCAGGTGGACGAGGGCGATTGCGCGGTCCTGGCCGCGCGCGGAGTGGCCGTCGTCCTCTGCCCGCGCAGCAACCAGGCGCTCGACGTGGGCCTCGCGCCCGTCCCCGAGCTGCGCGCGGCGGGGGTGCGCCTCTCCATGGGGACGGACAGCCTGGCCAGCGTGCCGAGCCTGGACCTGTGGGAGGACGTCCTCGCCCTCCACCGCGCCTTTCCCTCCCTCGAGCCGGAATGGCTCGTGCGGACGGCCACGCAGGGCGGCGCGGAGGCCCTGGGTTTCTCGGACCTCGGACGGATCGCGCCGGGGGCGGAGGCGGCGTTCGCGTTCACGGAGGCGCCGCCGTCGCTGGCCGATCCCCTGGCCTTCCTCCTCTCGGGCGAGGCGCGGCTGCGCGGGATGCGCGCGTGAGGACGCTCGTCGATCGCGCCCTCGTCTACGGCCGCATGATCAAGTTCTCGCACTCCGTGTTCGCGCTGCCCTTCGCGCTGGCCTCGGCCGCGGTGGCGGCGAACGGACGCGTCCCCTGGCGCGAGCTGCCCTGGATCGTCGTGGCCATGATCGGCGCGCGCAGCGCGGCCATGGGGTTCAACCGCCTGGCCGACCAGGCCATCGATGCGCGCAACCCGCGCACCGCCGGCCGCGAGCTGCCGCGCGGAGCGCTCTCGCGCGGCGAGGTGTGGATGTTCGTCGGCGTGTCCGCCCTGGCCCTCATCGGGGCGGCCGCGATGCTCAACCCGCTCTGCCTGCTTCTTTCCCCGGTCGCGCTCCTCGTGGTGATGGGGTACTCGTACACGAAGCGGTTCACCTCGCTCTCGCACCTCGTGCTGGGCCTCGCTCTCTCCATCGCGCCCGTGGGCGCCTGGCTGGCCGTGCGCGGCCGGTTCGACGTGGCGCCGATCTTTCTCGCCCTGGCCGTCCTGGCTTGGGTCGCCGGCTTCGACACGATCTATTCCTGCCAGGACGTCGACTTCGACCGGCGCGAAGGCCTTCGCTCCCTGCCCGCCCTCCTCGGCATCCCTCGCGCCCTGACCGTTTCCCGTGTCTTGCACGTCGCGGCCGTGATCCTGCTCGCCGCGCTCTACACGCGCGCGCCCCTTCATCCCGTCTACCTGGTCGGCGTCGGAGCGGTGGCCGTGCTCCTCGTGTACGAGCATTCGCTGGTCTCGGCCGACGATCTGTCGCGCGTCGACGCCGCGTTCTTCACCGTGAACGGGTGGATCAGCGTCGGCTACCTCGTCTTCACGGTGCTGGCCCTGCGGCTCGCGTAGGGAGCGGCCACGCCTTAGAATGACGGCGTTCCGGCCGTCCCTCGCGGCGCGGCACATCATGACCACCGTGGCCCCGCCCCTCGGACGCTCCGACATCACCCCCACGCCAGGGGCGCCCGAGACTCTGGCCGTACGGTCGATGTTCGACCGCATCGCGCCGCGCTACGACCTCGTCAACCGGCTGCTCTCCGGCGGGACCGACGTGCGCTGGCGGCGGCGCGCCGTGGACGCGCTGGGCCTGCCGCCCGGCGCGCGGGTCCTGGACCTGTGCACGGGCACGGCCGATCTCCTCGTCGAGGCGCTCGGACGGGACGGCACGCGCCGCGGCCTCGGCCTGGATCTCTCGACGTCCATGCTGGCGCGGGCGGCGGACAAGCTCGCGCGCGCGGGCCTGGACGAGCGCGCCCGGCTCGTCGCCGGGGACGCCCAGCGCCTTCCCCTGGCCTCCGGCCTCTTCGACGGCGCTCTCGTCGCCTTCGGCATCCGCAACGTCGGTGACCCCGCGGCCGCGCTGGCCGAGCTGTGGCGCGTGCTGCGGCCGGGAGGCCGTCTCGTCGTCCTCGAGTTCTCGACGCCGCGCGGGCTCTTCGGCCTCCTCTTCGGCGCCTATTCGCGTCACGTGCTGCCGCGCGTCGGGGGCTGGATCAGCGGAGACCGCGGCGCCTACGCGTACCTGCCCGCCTCCGTGGCCCGCTTCGCGACTCCCGACGCCTTCGGGGCGCGGATGGAGGCGGCCGGATTCACGGACGTGCGCTGGGCCCCGCTCACCGGCGGCATTGCCCACGTCTTCGAGGGCACGCGCCCATGACGCCCCTGGCCGCGACCCTCCAGAAGGCCGTCCCGCGGCTGGAGTCGCAGCGGGCGGCGATCCTCGAGTCGTGGCTGCGCGCGCTCGCGGACACGGCGGCGCCCGGCGTCGGCGACCTGCGCGAGTCGTGCGAGCGGGAGCTGGACTTCCTGCTCACGCGCCTGCGCATCGGCGAGGCGGAGGAGCTGCTGGACGAGGAGGCCCGCGAGGCCTCGCGCCGAGCCCGCACGGGGTCGAGCCTGCAGTGGCGAGCCCAGGCCCTTTCCCGCCTCGACCGCTGCTGCCTGGGGGCGCTCGCCAACGGCGACGGGGGCGGCGACCACGGCGGGGAAGCCGTCCTGGCCCTGGCCGAGCTGGGCGCACGCCGCCTGGAGGTCCTCCTGCGCGCCAGCGAGGAGGAGAACCACCGGCGCCTGCTGGAGACGCAGGAGCAGGCGGCGCACGCCGCGGACAAGGCCCGCGAGCTGGAGCGCGCGAACGAGGCGCTGCGCAAGTCCGAGCGGCAGAGCCAGCATCGTGCGGAGCAGATCGCGCTGCTCAGCTCGGTCGCCCATCGGATCGCCTCCATCCTCGACGCCGAGCGCCTGATGCAGGAGGCGGCAGAGGTGATCCAGGCTCGCATGAACCACACCTACGTCGCGGTCGTGGTTCTGGACGACGAAGGCGTGCTCGTCGGGAGGTGGGCGGGACGGGCCGGCGTGGGCCGCCGCAGCGCGGGCCGGGCCCAGGGCCCGGCGGGCGGAGTGATCGGACGCGCCCTGCGCAAGCGGGCGCCGCAGGTGGTGGCGGACGTCTCCAAGGACCCCGACTACCATCCCGACGTGCCGGGCACGCACTCCGAGATGGTGATCCCGCTGCTCGACGCGGGCGAGGCCGTGGGCGCCATCGACTTCCAGACGGAGAAGGCGGGCGCGTTCGATCTGGACGCGGTGGCGGTCGGGGAGACGCTGGCCGAGTTCCTGGTGGTGGCCCTGCGGAATGCGCGCCTCTTCTCGGAGAGCCGCCGTGGCCAGGACTGAGGGGGTTTCATGATGCTGGTGCCGGCAATGATCGTGGTCGCCCTCGCCGGGCAGGCCGATGCCGCGACGGCCGGCAGGGTGAAGGAGACCGCGTACGCGCGCGTCGCCCGCGCACAGGCGATCGCGCGGGACGCCGTGATCCATGCGGCGGTGCTGGCCAGCAACGCGGTGTCGGAGCCGCCGGAGGTGATCAAGCGGCGCGACATGGTCTGGACCGCGAACCCGCGCGATCCGCTCCGGCAGGTGATCCTCCAGGCGCCCTGCTCGGTCAAGGTCCGCGAGCTGGTGAAGGAAGACCCCCTCGTGGTCGAGGCCTTCGTCATGAACGACCGGGGCACGCTCGTCTGCAGCATGGCCGCGACCAGCGACTACTGGCAGGGCGACGAGGCGAAGTGGCAGCGGACGTTCGTCGACGGCAAGGACGCATTCGTGGAGGAGCCCGCTTTCGACGTCAGCACCGGCAAATACGCGATCCAGGTGAGCGTTCCCATCGCGGAGGGGACCAAGCGCGTCGGAGCCGTGACCCTCACCCTCAAGCTCAACCGCCAGGAAGCGGCCGCCCCGAAGGACTAGGGCTCAGCCGGCGACGACGCGGCCGAAGACGGCCGCGAGGTGGCGGGCCAGGCGGGCCGCCACGTCCGACAGGGGCACCGCGCGCCCGAGCTGGCGCTCCAGGCTCGTGACGCCGCGGCCGCGGATGCCGCAGGGGACGATCATCCCGAACGGCGTGAGATCGGTGGCGACGTTGAGCGCGAAGCCGTGCGACGTGACCCAGCGCGCGATCCGCACGCCGATGGCACCGACCTTCTCCTCGCCGATCCAGGCACCCGACATCCCGGCCACGCGCCCGGCCTGGAGGCCGTAGTCGGCGCAGGTCCGGATCATCACCTCTTCGAGGTCGCGCACGTAGCGATGCACGTCGCACCGGTCGGGGGAAAGGTCGAGGATCGGATAGCCGACGAGCTGGCCCGGTCCGTGGTACGTGACGTCGCCGCCGCGGCCGGTCTCGAAGACCTCGAAGCCCTGCGCCTTCAGCGCCGCCTCCGGGAGGAGGACGTTCTCGGCGCGCGCGTTGCGCCCAAGGGTGAATACGGGATCGTGCTCGAGCAGGAGGAGCGTATCCGGGATCCGGCCCGCCTGGCGCTCCGCGACGAGGCCCGCCTGCAGCTCGAGCCCCTGGGCATAGGGCACGCGCCCGAGGTGGCGAACCTCCATCGGGCGCACCGGGCTGGCGGTCTGGGCTAGAGCGCCGATTCGTCGAACTCCTGGAGGCCCTTCTTGAGGTGCGCCATGAACTTGTCCGCGTCCGCCCCGTCCACGATGCGGTGGTCGAAGCTCAGCGCGAGGTAGCACATGGTCCGGATGGCGATGGCGTCGTCGCGCACGACCGCGCGCTTCTCGATCGTGCCCACGGCCAGGATGCCGACCTGGGGCTGGTTGATGATCGGCGTGCCGAAGAGGCTTCCGAAGACGCCGGGGTTCGTGATGGTGAAGGTGCCGCCCTGGACCTCGTCGATCTTGAGCTTCTTGCCCCGCGCGCGCTCCGCCACGTCGTTGATGGCGCGGGCCAGGCCCAGCACGTTCTTCTCGTCCGCGTTGCGGAGGACGGGCACGATGAGGCCCCAGTCCAGGGCCACCGCGATCCCGATGTTGAGGTCCTTCTTGTAGACGATGTTGTCACCGTCGACGGACGCGTTGAGGACGGGGAAGGCCTTGAGGGCGTCCACCGTCGCCTTGACGATGAACGGCATGTACGTGAGCTTGACCCCGCTGCGCTCCTGGTATTGCTGCTTGTACTTGTGGCGCAGGTGCGCCACCCGCGACATGTCGATCTCCGAGACGGTGGTGACGTGCGCGGAGATGCGCTTCGACATCACCATGTGCTCGGACGTCTTCTTGCGGATGGGCAACATGGGCACGATCTCGACGCGCTCGCCCGGCTGGTGGGAAGACACGAACGGTGTCGGCGTCGATGCGGGCGCGGGCGCGGGCGCGGCGGTGCTGGCCGCGGGCTTGGCGGCCGATGGTGCGGATGGCGCGGATGGCGCCGGCGCCGCCGGAGCCGGAGCGGCGGACGGGGCGGCGGACGGGGCGGGCGTGGGCATGGACGTGGATGGAGCCGGCGGTGCGCTCGCCGGGCGCGCGGCCGACGTGCCGCTCTTGGAGGACCAGGTCGGCGTCGCCGAGATGTCCGGCGACGCGGGAGGTGCGCTCGGTGCGCTGGGCGGGACCGCTGATGCCTCGGGTGCGGCGGGGGCCCATGCCGGTGCCGACGCGGATACCGACGCCGATGCCGCAGGTGACGGAGCCGATACCGATGTGGGCGCGGCCGGCGCCGCCGGAGCGGGCGGAGCGGAAGGTGCGCTGGGAGCGGGAGCGGCCGACGGGGCCGGGGCCGGGCTCGGAGTGCTGGGCGCGGCCGACCCGGGGCGCGTCTCGATGTGGCCGAGGATGTCCTGCTTCGTCACGCGCCCGGCGATCCCGGTTCCCGGAACCTTGCTGATGTCGACGTTGTGCTCGGCCGCGATCTTGCGCACGACCGGCGAGGACCGCGTCTGGCGCAGCTCCTCGGGCGTCATGTCGGCGCGCGGCTTCTCGGCCGGCGGAGCCGTCGCCGCCGGCGGGCGTGCGGCGGCCGGCGTCGGCGCCGGGGCCGGCGTGGCGCTCGCCGGCGCGGGCGGCGTGCTCACGAGGCTCGACGCGAAGGATGCCGCCGCGGGCGTCGCGGCCGGCGCCGTGAAGGCGGCGGTCGAGGCCGGAGTCGAGGGAGCGGGCGTTGCTGCCGTCGGCGGAGGTGCCGGCACGGACACGGGAGCGGGTGCCGGCGCCGGTGCGGACGGAGCCGGCGCTGAGGGCGCGGGCGCGGACGTCACGGCCGGAGCGAAGCTGCCTGCGCCGGCCGCCGGCGTGCCGTCGGCTTGCGCTGCGGGCACCGGCGGGCTGTTTGGCTGGGGGGACTTCGGCGGAGGCGCCGCCGATCCGAGTGGCACCGCGGCGGGAGCGTTCGTGCTCGCGGCCGGAGCCGCGGTGGGCACCACCGTCGCCGCATCACCCTCGCCGATGACGCCGACGACGGTGTTGATGGGCACCGTGGCCCCCGGCTCCACGCGGATCTCCTTGAGGACGCCGGAAGCCGGCGCGGGGATCTCCGCGTCGACCTTGTCCGTCGAGATCTCGAAGAGCGGCTCGTCGCGCTGGACGCGATCGCCGACCTTCTTCATCCACTTGGTGATCGTGCCCTCGGCGATGGATTCGCCCATCTGGGGCATGATGACGTCAGTCATTCGAGCGCTCTCCCCAGAGTTGTTTACGCATCTATGGCGTGGCCGTAGACGGACTCGGCCGCCTGCATCAACGCTTCGGGCAGGGTCGGATGCGGATGGATCGTGCGCATCAGCTCCTCGACCGTGGACTCCAGGCGGAGGGCCACGCAGGCCTCCGAGATGAGGTCGGTCACGTGGGGCCCGACCATGTGGACGCCGAGGACCTCGTCGTATTTGCTCTCCGACACGACCTTCACCAGCCCGAAGTCCTGGCCGATGATGCGCGGCTTCGCGATGTTGCCGAAGTTGAAGCGTCCCACCTTCACGTCGTACCCGCGCTTCCTGGCCTCGGCCTCGGTGAGGCCGACGCTCGCGACCTCGGGCATGCAATACGTCGCCCCCGGCACCTGGTCGTAGTTGACGGGCTCGACGTCCTTGCCGGCAAGGCGCTCCGCCACCCCGATCCCTTCCGCGGAGGCCACGTGGGCGAGCTGCGGATGCGGCCGGCCGCCGACGGTCACGACGTCGCCGATCGCGAAGACGCCGGGCTCGTCCGTGGCCATCTTGTCGTCCACCTTGATGTAGCCGCGGTCGAGCTGGACCTTCGTCGATTCGAGGCCGAGGCCGTCCGTCACCGGGCCGCGGCCGACCGCTACCAGGAGCACGTCGGCGGTCACGCTCTTGGCCTGGCCGTCGGCGGCGCGGAAGGCCACCTCGACGCCGTTCGCCGTCTTGAGCGCGCCCTCCGTCTTGGCCCCGGTGTGGATCGTCATCTGCTTGGCCAGCAGCTTGCCCGCCTCGTTCGAGATTTCTTCGTCCTCCAGCGGCAGGACGCGGGGGAGCAGCTCGATGACCGTCACCGCCGACCCGAACCGCGCGAACACGGACGCGAATTCCATCCCCACCGCGCCCGCCCCGATGACGACCAGGGAGCGCGGGATCGTGGGGATCTGCAGGATCTCGTCGGACGAGATGATGGCCTTGCCGTCGAGAGCGAGGCCGGGCAGCGTCCGCGGCCGTGACCCCGTGGCCAGCAGCACGTTCTTGGTCTTGATCTTCGTCTCTCCGCTCTCGCCCTTGACGATCACGTTGCCGGGCCCTTCCAGCCGGGCCTGTCCCTTGAAGAGCGTGATCTTGTTCTTCTTGAAGAGGTAGCTCTCGATCCCCTTGCTCAGGCGGTTGACGATCCGCGTCTTGCGGCTCATCACGGCGTTGAAGTCGAGGGCCACGTTCTCGGCGACGATCCCGTAGTCCTTGGCGTGCTTGAACTCCTCGTACAGGTCGGCGGTGTGGAGGAGGGCCTTGGTCGGGATGCAGCCGCGGAGGAGGCAGGTGCCCCCCAGCCCGGCCGGATCACGCTCGACGGAGGCGACCCGGAGGCCCATCTGGGCGGCCCGGATGGCCGCCACGTAGCCGCCCGGCCCCGTCCCGATCACCGTGACGTCGAATTCCCCGTTGGACACAGGTGTTCCTCCTGCTGAGACTTGGGTCTAGAGCCCGGAACGCCCACGCTATCAAAGACGGCGGGGGGAGACAAGACGGCGGAAGCGGGGAGACGGCGCGCCGTCACGCCAATCTGCTAAGATCACCGGCTATCCATGAGGACATCTTTCGCACCTTGACGACGCCACTGGTGCTCATCATCGCCATCTTCTTGTGCCTGCTGGGGAACGGCTTCTTCTCGGGCAGCGAGATCGCCATCATTTCCATCCGCCGGAGCCGGGTGGAACAGCTGATCGCGGAGGGCAGCCGGGGGGCGCGCTGGGTCAAGCACCTCCAGGACAACATGGACCGGTTCATGGCCACGGTCCAGATCGGGGTCACCCTCATGGGGACCCTGGCCGGGGTGCTGGGCGGCTACCTGGCCAGCCGTTACCTCGAGCCGATCCTGGAGCGCTCGCTCATCGCCCGCTTCGTGCCGGCGGCCCTCGAAGCCACCCTGCTCGTGGGCATCGCGATCGTCTACGTCGAGCTGATCCTGGGCGAGCTGGTGCCCAAGGCGCTGGCCCTCCGCTTCACGGACACGGTCGCGGTGATGGTGGCCTGGCCGCTGGACATCCTGGCCCGCTTCTCCAAGGTCGTCATCGCGTTCCTGACCGCCTCCACGCGCGCCGTCCTGTTCCTGTTCCGCGTCAAGGACATCGGGCATCGCACGTTCGTGTCCGAGGAGGAGATCAAGCACCTCGTGAAGGAGGGCCGCGAGCAGGGCGTGCTCGACCAGACGGAAGAGGAGCTCATCCACAGCGTCTTCGAGTTCTCGGAGACCCCGGTCAAGAAGGTCATGGTGCCGCGGCCCAAGATCTTCGCCCTCGACGTGGGCACGGCCCCGGAAGAGGTCGGCCGCCTCATGGTCGAGAGCGGCTTCAGCCGCATCCCCGTGTACGACGGCAGCCCCGACAACATGGTGGGCGTCGTGTACATCAAGGACGCCCTCCGCCTGCTCGAGAAGCACCAGCCGGTGGTCCTGCGCAAGATCCTTCACCCCGTGCACTTCGTGCCCGAGAGCAAGAAGGTCGGCGAGCTGCTCAAGGAGCTGCAGAAGCGGCGCACCCACCTGGCCCTCGTCATCGACGAGCACGGCTCTCTCGTCGGCCTCGTCACCCTCGAGGACCTGCTCGAGGAGATCGTGGGCGAGATCCAGGACGAATACGACTGGGAAGAGCGGCCGATCGAGAAGATGCGCGACGGATCGCTGGTGGTGGACGGCACCGTTCCCGCGGCCGAGCTGCGCCAGACCTACGACATCCCCATTCCCGAGTCCGAGGACTTCGACACCGTGGCCGGCTTCATGCTCGACTGCCTGGGCGCGGTGCCGCGCGGAGGCGAGGTGGTCGGAGTGGGGGACTACCGCCTGACCGTCGTGGACGTCGAGAAGAACCGGATCAGCAAGGTCAAGATCGACCGCGTGCCGGCGGCGGTCAAAGCCTAGGTTCCCTTTCCATACAGGGTCCCTCGCTGGCGCGCCCGATGGATGTCGAAGAGCGTGCGTTCCGCGCGACGGGGAGTGACGTGTACCGCGGCGGAGACACGCCGAACGACGGCCAGGAACTCCAGCCAATGGTCGACCTTCAGCCCGACGCCACGGGCGTTGCCCGTCACACTCCCGAGCCGGTGCAAAAGCTGCCAGACGCGGATGTCGATCACGGCGTACGTGCGCGGGAACAGCAATGTGAGGACGGCGGAAGCCATCGGGACGGACACGCCGTATAGCTCGATCAGCGTCGAGACGCGCTCCCGCTCGTCGCGGGACACAAGCGCCCGCCGCGTGACGGCGCGGACGGCGCATTTCGAGTTGCGTCGGATCTGCCGGATGGCCCGCGGAGACTTCCAGTGACAGATCGACTCCAGCTCGCGTGGGGTGAGATAGCCGCGCCGGCGGGCCGGCCGCAGTTCTAGAGCCAGTTGCCGGACCCGGTCGTCACCGTTGGCGACGAGATGGGCGCGGACCAGGAGCGCCAGTCTCGAATGGAACGGTGTGAAGGGCATGGTGTGTACCGCTCCCGGCGGAGAGCTACCCGATCGGGCTCGGCGACGGCCCCGGCGACGGCGGCCGGATCGGCTCCACGCGCGGCGGCTCGCTCAGGCGCGGGGGTGGGGTAGCTATGGGCGGAATCGCCGGCACCTCGAAGATCAGGGGCGAGGTCTCGCCGCCCACCGAGAACGACCGCAGGTCCTCTTCCGTGAACTGCGTGCGCCGGATGATGTGCGGAGTCAGGGTCATCACGATGTCGGTCTGCGTCGTCTCGTCGTGGTTGCGCGCGAAAAGGCGCCCGACGAAGGGCAGGCTGGCGATGCCGGGGATCCCGGTCAGGCTGTGCTTCTCGACGTCGCTGATGAGGCCGGCGATGATGTTCGTCTCGCCGTCCTTGAGCCGGATCGTGTTCTGCACGATGCGGCTGTTGAAGGTGGGCAGGTTCTGGAACAGCGGGCCCACCTGCGAGATCTCCAGCTTCACGGCCAGGGTGACCTCGCCGTCGTGGTGCACGCGTGGCGTGATGTCGATGTTGACCCCGACGTCCTTGTACTCGAACGACGTCACCGGCTGCTGGGCGACCCCGCCGGTGGCGATGGGGGAGAAGACGGTCACCGGGACCGGGACCTTGTCGCCGAAGCGGGCCTGCGCGGTCTGGCCCTCCAGGGTACGGAGCTGAGGATTGGCCAGGAGGCGCGACGAGGTGTCGCTCTGCAGCAGGCGGTAGATCACGCCCGGCAGCGCGGTCACGATGAGGTTCGAGGCACTGTAGGGGTTGTCGTCGACGGTGACGGGGCGGGTGCGGTCGAAGAGGGGGTTCCCGGCCGCGTCCCGAACCGTCTCCGTGATCGTCCCGGAGGGGAAGATCGCGCCCACGATGCCGTTCCCGCCCGGCGGCGACGTGATCTCGATCCCGTATTCCTTGAGCTTGCCGCGGTTGACCTCGAGGATCTCGACCTCGACCATCACCTCCGCGCGCTGCTTGTCCACGATGTCGATGATGCGCTCCGCCGCCGACACCTTGTCCGGCGTGTCGTTGATCGTGAGCGCGTTCGCCCCGGGCAGGGGCGCCACCCGGCGCGCCCCGAGCACGATGCGCAGGAGGTCGATCGTCTCCTTCAGGTCGGCGTTGGAGAGGAAGAACGTCTTCACCACCTGCTGCTCGTAGTCGCGCCGCTTGTTGGGCGTGTCCGGGACGACCATCACCGTACGCGAGTCCAGCACGCGGTGGAACGTGTGGCCCACGCTCGCGATCGCGTTCAGGGCCTGCTCGAACCCCACGTCCTTCAGGTCGACGCTGATGGGCTGCTCGCGGAACTCGGGATCGAACACGAAGTTGACGCCCGCCGCCTTGCCCAGGGCCTGGTAGACCTCACGCAGGCTCGCGCTGCGGAAGGAGAGGCCCAGCGGCTCCTGCGCGCCGGGGCCGAGCACCAGCCCGGGCAGGCTGCGCTCGCGCGTGCGGTCCCGCATCTGGTCGAGGGAGGCCGCGGGAGCGTTGGCCCTCCGTTGGGCCTCCACGGACTCGATCTCGCGGGGCAGCGTGGAAGACGTCGGATTGAGGTCCAACGCGAGTTTGAGCTCGTCCAGCGCCTCCTTGTAGAGGCCACGATTCAGCAGGCGGCGCCCGGCCAGCGTGTGGTCCGCGGACGCGCGGAGCCGCGCCGTCTCCAGTCCCTTCCGATAGCCGATGTTGTCGGGATGCTCCTTGACGGCCTTCGAGTACTCGAGGACGGCGCGGTCGAAGTCCTGCCTGCGCTCCGCGCGCTCGCCGGCGCGGTAGGCGGCGGAGGTCGCGCAGCCGGTCAGGCCGAGCGCGAGGAGGACGTGAAAACGCGTCACCCCGCGATCACCTCGACCCCGCGCGGCACCTCGAACCGGAAGAGGCGATCGTCCAGTCCCACGTTCTCGCGGATGTCCTCGAACGCGAACTGGCTGCGATTGCCCTGGGCGTCGAGCACGAGGATGGCGCGGATGCGATCGCCGGCGTCCACGTCGACGTACAGCTGCTCGATCTCGGGCTCGGGCTTTCGGGGAGTGAGCCGGAGGCGCTGCAGGCCGGCGGGACCCGTCTCCAGGGCCACGTCGAAGGTGCCGACGATGTCCGCATGGCCGGAAAGAAGCATGGCGGGCAGGTCGCGCGCGTCGGAGGTCTCGCGCCGGATCACCTGCCGGTCGGCGGGGACGTAGAAGAACGACGTCTTGCCGTCGGACACGAACGTCTTCTTCTCGGGTTCGCGATACTCCCACCGCATCCGGCTCGGCGGCTTCAGGGAGAGGACGCCCTTCTCGACGACCTCGCGTCCGAGCGCCCCCGACCGGTAGGTCTGGACGAAGCGGGCGGTGAGGTCACGGACGCCGCGATGGCGGGTCTCGATGCGCCGGGCCAGGGCTTCGGCGGGGGAAGGGGGAGTCGGTGACGCCGGGCCCGCGAAGGCCAGCGCGGCGGCCAGGGTGCCCGTTAGCCCAAGAGCCGTCAGCATTTCCAAGCCGACATGATAGCATCCCCGCCCCGATGTCCATGCTCGCGCGGCCTGCCCGCATGCCGTGGTGGGCGGCCGTCGCGCTCCTCGCGCTCGGCGCGCGCCTCCTCTTCCTGCTCGCCGCGGACGAGCCCATCCTCTATTCGCACCCGTACAACTACTTCCACGGCGCCCTCGCCATCCTCGAGCACCCGGACCCCTGGCGCTACATCGCCACGAGCGACGCCTGGCATCTCTGGCTCGGCCCCTGGACGATCGCGCCGCTCTATTACGTCTTCCTGTCCGGGGTCATGGCGGTGTTCGGACCGCATCTCCTGCCCATCCAGCTCATCCAGATCGGCCTGGACGTCCTGGCCGCCGTCTGTACCGGCCATCTGGGACGGCGCCTCGCCGGGCCGCGGGGCGCGTGGGCGGGCGTGGCCTACGCGGTGAACTTCCACGCGATCGAGCAATGCACGACCACGCTCACCGAGAACATCAGCAACGTGCTCCTTCTCACCGGGATCGTCCTTCTCGTCGAAGAGGCGGCGTCCCGCCGCCGAGCCTGGGTCGCCGCAGCCGGTGGCTTCCTCCTGGGCCTGTCTTCGCTGGCGCGCGCGGTCGCCACTGCGTTCGTGCCGTTGGCTGGGCTGTGGCGCTGGTCGCGGGGGCGCGATCGGGCGTCCCTTCTGCGCGCGATCGTCATCTGTGCGGCCGCCGCGGCCGCCGTCGTCCCCTGGACCATCCGCAACGCGATCGTGACGGGCGACTTCATTCCCGTCGAGACCAACGGCATCTACAACCTCTACGACGACAACACCTTCGTCGAGGGTGAGCGCCGCGCCCGCCAGGAGGCGGTGATGCGCTCGCAGCCGACGCTGGCCGAGCAGCGCGCAATGGCCACGCGCATGGCCTGGCGCGGGATCGCGCGCCAGCCCGGCGCATTCGTGGAGAAGGCCTGGCGCAACCTCCTTCACTTCGTGCGCCCCGACGGCCTGCAGCTCCTGCTCGTCGTCGAGGAGCCCATGCCCGCCTGGCGCCACGCGGCCCTGCTCTTCCTCGATGACCTCGTCGTGCTGCCCGCCGTCGTCCTGTTCGGGGTGTTCCTGATCGCGGGCCGCCCCTCTCCGGAGCGGAGCTTGATCGTGGCCTGGACTTTCTATTACCTCCTGATGGTGGTGGTCCTGTTCCACAACGAGATCCGGTATCGCAGCACGCTCCTGCCTTTCGCGCTGGCGGGCGCCGCGGGCGGGTGGGCCCTTCTGGCGAGACGTGAGGGGCCGGCGTGGCGCGCGCGGCTCGCATTGGCCCTCGGCGGGGGGCTGGTGGCGCTCGTGGTCGCACCTTATGCCCGGCCGGGCATCCGCGCCTTGCGCTCGCTGCCTGCGCTGCGCGCGATGGGTGAGGCCGTCGAGAGGGGCGATACGGAGTCCGCGCGACGCCACCTCGACGAGGCGGCGCAGGCCGATCCCGACTCCGCGCGGCCCTGGCTGCGCTACGGGCGGGCCCTGGCCCGGCATGGCGACCCGGCGGGAGCCCTCGAAGCGTACGAGACGGCCCGGGGACGGCGCGCCCACGTCTGGGTGCCGATCGTGGTGCG
>Ga0207648_10002037_pt1 | contig 22055 bp, 19 predicted proteins | sample KBSMisM32_FD_184310 | JGI IMG/M metagenome (GOLD analysis project Ga0207648, IMG submission 184310) | Miscanthus rhizosphere microbial communities from Kellogg Biological Station, Michigan, USA - KBS Miscanthus M3-2 (SPAdes) (version 2) | ecosystem: Host-associated > Plants > Roots >...
CCGCCACGCCCGCCGACACGAACATCGCCATGTGAAAGCCGGAAAACAGCGCCTGACCATCGCTGGCAAGGACCGAGCCCAAGAGCGCGGTCGCGATCAGGCCGCCGGTGCGAGCGACCGCGCTGTTGAACCCCGACGCCATCGCCACGTGCTGCTCCTCGACCGAACCCAGCACCGAGGAGGTGAGGGGCGCGACGGCGATGGTCATTCCGAGCGCCATTACCAGGATCATTGGAAAAACGCCGGCCCAATAGCTGCTGTCGGGCGTCGCAAGCGGGCCAAGCGCCATGCCTGCAGCGACGATGAGCGGGCCAACCGTCAGCGGCAGTCGCGGTCCCAGGCGTGCGGCGAGCCCGCCCATCGTTGGCGAGATCGAGGTCATGAGGATCGGCAGCGGAAGCATCGCGAGGCCGGCCTCGACCGGCGAGTAGCCGCCGCTGGTGATCAGCACATAAGGGATCAACAACATCGCCGCGCCGAACGCGCCGTAGAGCAGGAACGTCAGAAGGTTGAGCCCGGAGAAGCAGCGGCCCTTGAACAGGGTAAGCGGCATCATCGCGCGTTGGTCACGGCGATACTCGACCCACAGGAATCCGGCGAGGAACACCAGGCCGGCAACAAGAGCGACCAGCGCCGCATTGGTGAAGTGACGTGTCGCGGACCACAAGGTGAGCGCATAGGTGAGGCCGCCGAGGCCGGCGGTTGCCAGCAGCGCGCCGGCATAATCGGTGCGGCCGGCGCCAGTTTCCTTGCTTTCCTTGACGAAGCGGAGCGCGAGCAGGATCGCCCCGAGGGCCAGCGGCAGGTTGATGTAGAATATCGCCGGCCAGCCGACCGTCCCGACCAGCCAGCCGCCGATCAGTGGCGCGACCGCCGCCATCGCCGCGCCCGACGCGGCCCAGATCCCGACGGCTCGACCGCGTTTCTCACCCTGGAAGGCGGCGTTGAGGAGCGCGAGGCTGTTGGGCAGCAGCAGCGCCGCGCCGATTCCCTGCGCTGCCCGGGCGGCGAGCAGCATCGGCAGGTTCGGCGCCAGCGCGCAGACGAGCGACGTCGCGGCGAAGATGCTCGTCCCGACAACCAGCAGCCGTCGCCGCCCGAAGTGATCGCCGAGCGCGCCGCCGAGCAGCAGCAGTGCCGACAAGGGCAGCAGGTAGGCGTTGACCACCCATTGCACTTCTTGCGCTTGCGCGCCGTAGCTCTGGCGGATCGCCGGCAAAGCGACGCTGAGGACCGAGCCTTCGACGAACGACAGGCTCGAGGCGAGGATGCAGGCGACCAGCGTCCACCGCGGGTCACTTTCGCGTGCCTTGGCTCCGCTGCTGGAGTCGCGCGGGCTCAATCGATCCGCTGGGCGATCGCGGCTTCGACCATGTTACGCCACACTTCCTCGTCGCCGGCGGCAGCCATCGCCTCGTCTGGTTCGCGCGCCGTATGAAGCACCGCGAGCGCCTGGTTCAAATGCTCATGCCAGGTCAGATCGACTTTCTCGCCGGCGGACGGGTCGCTCCCCTCGGCATTGCTGCTGAAGGCGGCGCCGGCAAGCACTCGGGCGATGCGCTCGACCAGCGGGCGGTTCGATTCTGGCATGGTTCTTCCTCCGTCTGTGCCGTTCAACCCGCCTGGTCGGTTTCGGTTTCGACCGGTGGAAGCCCCGCGATCTTGCGCGCGGCATGGACCAGCTCGACCGGAAGCATGGCGACGATGGTCGTATTATTCTCGACGCCGATCTCGCTCAGCGTCTGAAGGCGGCGCAGCTCGAGAGCCGCCGGTACGTTGCTGATCGTTTGCGCCGCCTGCGACAGCTTGGCCGCGGCCTCATTCTCGCCTTCCGCGCGGATGATCCGCGCGCGCTTCTCGCGGATCGCTTCCGCCTCCTTGGCGATCGCGCGCTGCATCTGCTCGGGGATGTCGACATCCTTGATCTCGACAGAATCGATTTCGACGCCCCATTTCAGCGAGGCCTCCCGAAGCAATTGCTGGAGTCGCTCGTTGATCGAAGCCCGGTCTTTCAGCATGTGGTCGAGATCGCTCTGACCGATCGCATCGCGAAGCGCGGTCTCGGCCGCCTGGACCGTCGCGCTCATCCAGTTCTCGACCGAATTGACGACCTGGATCGGCGATTCCGCTCGAAACCAGAGCACCGCGTTGACGCGAACGGCAACGCCGTCGCGCGTGATCGTTTCCTGCGTCTCCAGCTGATAGGTGATGATGCGGGTGTCGACCCGGACGACGCGGTCGACGAACGGGATCAGCCAGTACCAGCCGGGGCCCTTCATCTCGCCCAGCCGGCCCAGCCGGAACATCACCGCGCGCTGATATTCGCGATTGATCCCGAAGCTCTTGAGCGAAATCACGAGCAGCAGGATCAGGACGACCAGGGCAGCGATAAGTGCGGAGGAAATGAGCATCGTGAGCGCCCTATAGCACTTCGAAGAGACCCGCTGCCCCCATCCCGCCTCCGACGCACATCGTGACGACCACATACTTCACGCCGCGGCGCTTGCCTTCGATCAAGGCGTGCCCGGTCATGCGCGCTCCGCTCATCCCGTAGGGGTGGCCGATCGAGATCGATCCGCCGTCGACATTCAAGCGGTCCTCGGGAATCCCCAGCTGCTCGGCGCTATACAGCACCTGCACCGCGAATGCCTCGTTCAGCTCCCACAGGCCGATGTCGTCGACCTTGAGGTCGAAGCGGCCGAGAAGCTTGTTGACGGCATCGATCGGGCCGATGCCCATCTCGTCGGGCTCGGTGCCGGCGACCGCCATGCCGACGTATCGGCCCATCGGCGTGAGGCCGCGTCGTTGAGCTTCCGTGGCTTCCATCAGGATCGAGGCCGAGCTTCCGTCCGACAGCTGGCTCGCATTACCGGCAGTGATCGACGTCTCGGGGCCGAGCACGGGGTTGAGGCCTGACAGACCCTCCAGCGTCGTGTCTGCGCGGTTGCCCTCGTCCTTCGCGATGGTCACCTCGCGCTGCGAGACCTCCCCCGTTTCCTTGTTCGCGACGTTCATCGTCGTCGTGACCGGGACGATCTCGTCGTCGAACCGGCCGGCGGCCTGCGCCGCGGCCGTGCGCTGCTGGCTCTTCAGCGCATATTCGTCCTGCCGCTCGCGGGTGATCCCGTAGCGCCGAGCGACCGTCTCTGCGGTCTGGAGCATCGGCATGTAGACATGCTTGTGCATCGCGATCAGCGACGGGTCGGGCGCGATCCGCATTTCCGGGGTCTGCACCATGCTGATCGAATCCTGCCCACCCGCGGCGACCACATCCATCTTGTCGATGACGATCTGCTTGGCGGCGGTGGCGATCGCCATGAGACCCGACGAGCATTGGCGGTCGATGGTCATTCCCGAGACGCTGACCGGGCAGCCGGCGCGGAGTGCGACCTGGCGGCCGATGTTGCCGAATTGCGTGCCCTGCGTGAGTACTGCGCCCCACACGACGTCGTCGATCTCGCTTGGGTCGATACCCGCTCGCTCGATCGCTGGCTTCAGTGAGAAGCTGCCCAGCGTCGGTCCCGCCGTCGCGTTGAACGCACCCTTATAAGCTCGGCCGATCGGTGTCCGGGCGGTCGAAACGATCACGGCGTCGCGGGGCATTCTTCTCTCCTCAGGTGAACATCAGGCCTAACCAGGCGGCGGTCAGCGCCGGCTTGGCCTCATCTTCGATTTCGACCGTCACGGTGTGACGCAACAGCCATTGCCCCGGCGCTTTCTCCTCGATCGAGTCAAGGGTGAAGCGGCCGCGGACGCGCTTGCCCGAACGGACCGGCGCCAGGAAGCGGACGCGGTCGAAGCCGTAATTGACCGCCATCCTGACGCCGTCGGGGACCAACATCGCCTCGGCCGCCATTCGCGACAGCAAGGACAAGGTCAGAAAGCCGTGCGCGATGGTCCCGCCGAAGGGGGTATTGGCGGCGGCTTCGGGGTCGACGTGGATGAACTGCCGGTCTTCGGTCGCGTCAGCGAATTCCTCGATCCGCGCCTGGTCGATGGTGAGCCAGGACGAAACGCCGACCTCGTTCCCGGCGCGGGCGCGGATGTCGTCGAGGCTGGCGACCGGCATGAAGCGCTATTTGCAGGGATGTGAATACGTCTGCAAGCGGCTGACGCCGCCGGCCGTCTGCGCTAAGGGGCGCGTCCTTTTTGCGGAACGGGGTTTGCAACGTGATTTTCCATTTCTCCATCGCGGCCGATGATCCGAAGAAGACCGCGACCATGCTCGCGGAGCTGTGGCGCGGCGAGGCTTTCTATTTCCCCATGGTCGGAAAGGGCAGTTGGGTAGCCCACGCGGGTGATGACCGCCGCTCGACCATCGAGGTCTATCCTCGCGACCTCGCTTTCTACCCGGCCGACGGGCAGGGCGAGCAGCGCCACGAACCGGTCTCCAGGCACGGTCCCTTCCATGCCGCGGTGGCGACTCCGCTCTCCATCGAGGAGGTCGAGGAGCTCGGGCGACGCTACGGCTGCCACACCGCCCTTTGCCAGCGCGGTCCCTTCCGGGTCATCGAGTTCTGGATCGACAATGCGCTGATGCTCGAAATGCTGACGACTGAAATGCAGGCGGAATATCAGCGGTCCGTCACGCCTGAGGCGTGGCCACATATTCTCGCGCATTGGGGCGTGGACCGCGACGGCAATCCCCTCAATCCGGACGCGGAAGCCGCCTAGAAGGGCAGCGGCGCGGGCGGCTGGTCGGACGCTCGGGCGAGCACCAGCTTGGCGGCGCCGAGCCGGTCGATGAGCGCATGCAGGATCGCCGACCGATTGCGGGCCAGCGTGTCGGCGCTCGTCGTCGAATCGTCATAGACGAGATCGTAGGCGAGCGCGGCCGATCCGGCGCCCGATAGGCCGCAACGAACCAGCTTGCAGCCCTTCTGCCCGGCAACGGCCGCTTCCGCGGCCTCCGCCACCCGGTCGACTGCCGCGCCCGACGTATCGCCGCCGACCGCCAGATAGATCGTGATCCGCCGCGCCTTCGCCTGGGCAAGATTGTGGATCTCACGCTCGAGCAGCTTGGTATTGGCCATGATCAGCTGCTCGCCGGTGGTCGAGCGAAGCCGCGTCGTCTTGAGCCCGATCCGCTCGACGGTGCCGGTGCTTCCGTCGTAGCGGATCGTGTCGCCCTTCTTGAACGGCCGGTCGAACAGGATCGAAAGCGCCGCGAACAGGTCGGAGAAGATGCCCTGCGCGGCGAGGCCGATGGCGATGCCGCCGATGCCGAGGCCCGCGACGAGAGCGGTCACGTTCACTCCGACATTGTCGAGGATCAGGATGCCGGCGATGCTGAACAAGGCGACGCTGACGAAGACGCGGATGATCGCCATCGCGCTGGCGAGCGGTCCGTCGCCATTCTCCTCGGCGGCCCTCCGCCCAATCAGCCCGAGGATCAGCTCGCGGCCCCAGACCGCGCCCTGGATCGCGAAGGCGATCACGAATAAGATGTCGATCAGGCGGGCGGCCTTGTGCGGCAGGTCGGCATAGGTCGCGACCACGTCGGCGGCGGCCAGGATCATGAAGGCGACGCGGGTTTTCGCGAGAACGCGGCCGAAGACCGTTCGCCAGCCCATCCCGAGCGGGTCGCGGCGAACGCTGCGCTCGCCAAAGGACCGCAGGAGCAACATCAGCCCTACGAGTACGAGGCCGACCAGGACGCCGGTCATGAGCCCGTCGCGATTGGCCTCGAACCAGCTGGTGAAGCGTCCCGCCCCCATTTGCGACGTCTTGGCGGGCGCCAGCGCCGCAATCAAGCGGCGGGTTTCCTGCTCTTTCGAGCGACCTTCTTCAGGAACGGGATCAGCGCGACCTCGCACGACGACAACCACTTGCGCGAGCGAGGGCGCTCCAACCCCTTCAACGGGTCGCGCGGATTGTCCTTCACCGCCTCGATCAGCGCCGGATGCACATAGGCCTTGCGGCTCATCGCGACGGTATTGCCGAGCGCCTCCGCCACCGGCTCGATCATCGTTTTGACGCTGATGCGCGCGTCATCGGCCTTCTTCAGCATCTGCTCGAAGGCGAGGACGGTCGCGCCCCAGGTGCGGAAATGCTTCGCCGTAAAGTCGCCGCCGCTCGCCTCGCGGATATAGTCGTTGACCTCGGTCGAGGAGATCGGATGGGGGTTGCCGTCGCCGTTGACGTACTGGAACAGCGCCTGGCCCGGCAGTTCCTGCAGCTGACGGACAATCCGCCGAAGGGTCCGATCGGTGATCGTCACCTCTTGCTGCACTCCGCTCTTGCCCTTGAACCGCATCCTCACCTTGCGGCCGTCGTCCTTGACCTGGCGGCTCAGGAGCGTTGTCGCGCCGTAGCTTTGATTCTGCTTGGCATATTCCTCGCTGCCGACGCGCAGGTAATCGTCGTCGAGGAGGCGGACGACCGCGGCGACCACCTTGTCCCTGCTGAGCGAGCGCTTCTTGAGATCCTTGTCGACCTTGCGCCGGATCTTGGGCAGTGCCTTCCCGAACTCGGCGAGTCCGGCGAATTTGCTCGCCTCGGCCTGCGCGCGGAACTCGGGATGGTAGCGATATTGCTTGCGGCCGCGATCATCGATCCCGGTCGCCTGGAGATGGCCGTTGGGATCTTTGCAGAACCAGGCGTCCTTGTACGCAGGCGGCAGCGCGATCGAGTTCAGCCGCTCGATCGTGTCGCGGTCGGTGACTCGTTTGTCGCCGTCGTAATAGGCCCAGTAACGGCCCTGCCGCTTCCGGGTATAACCCGGCTCGTTGTCGCTGCTGTGCCTCAACACGGCGTGTTACGCTTCACTCGGGCCATCGGAGCGCATAGACGAGCGGCGGGCGGGCGAGTTCCTGTAATTGTGATGGAGGTGCCCCCATGCCGTTGATCCCCGATTCGCGAGTCCTCATCGTCGCCACTGACGGTTTTGAGGAATGGGAGCTGTTCGGGCCGCGCCAAATCCTCCAGCAGCGCGGCGCTGACGTCGTCCTTGCCTCATTGAAGCGCGACCCGATCCAGGCGACCGTGCATGACGACCCGGGCCGGACGATCCGGCCCGATCTCACCGTCGACGAGGCGAGCGCCGACGATTTCGACGCGCTGATCCTGCCCGGCGGCGTCCGCAACCCCGACACTTTGCGCCTTCACGGCAACGTCATCGACCTGATCAGGGCGTTCGACCGCCACGACAAGCCGATCGGCGCGATCTGCCACGGGCCCTGGCTGCTGGTCGAAGCCGACTTGCTCCGCGGCCGCACGGCCACCAGCTGGCCCTCGATCCGAACCGACCTCAGGAACGCCGGTGCCAACGTCGTCGATGAGGCCGCGGTGACCGACCGCAACATTGTCACCGGCCGTAAACCCGACGACGTCGAGGCGTTCACCAATGCTCTTATCGATCTCATCGAGGATCGGCCCGAGGTGACCGAAATCGACCTGGCGAACGAGACCGCCGCCTAACGGAGTGGAAACGAATTGCCGCTATCGTCGCCACCATGGATGCGCGACTGATCGAGCGGATTGAAACCGATACCACGCGCGGCGCGGCGGCCCTCTTTGCAGGTGCCGTCGGCTATGCCGCTTATGGGCTGTCGTCGGCGGCTGGTCTCGGCGCCCAACTGGCTATCGGGGCTGCTGGGGCAGGGGCGCTCGCGTTTGTGCCATGCAGCCGCCTTCTTGGTACGAAGGGGGATACCGGATTTGCCCTCCCGGAATTCGAGCCCTGCGAGTTTGGATTCGTCGAAGCGCCCGAGGAGTTGTTGCTGACGGAACGGGTCGCGCCGGCCGACGAGCTGCTCCTCACCGAGCCGTTAGACCCAAACGAGCTGGTGCTGACCGACGCTGACCGGGCCGGCGTGCCGCTGGTCCTCGACGATATCCTCGCCGAGCTCGGTCCAGATTCTCGCGTCGTTCGCCTGTTCGACCGAAAGGCAATGGGAGCTTCGCCGACTCCAGGCCAGCTTCAGTCGCGGATCAGCGATCATTTGAGGGACGGGGCGCCCCCCTTCGCCCCGCCCAATGCAGCCACGCCCTCCGACGCGTCGCAGGCACTCTCCGCCGCGCTCGCCGAATTGCGGCGCTCGCTGCGCTAATCGGCAGCGACAGTCAGGGCCTCGATGGTCACCGTCGTGGATCCGTCCGGCGCCAATGCCGGCGGCGCGGTCAATGCGATATCGGCAACGATCACTCCGGGGATGCTGAATTCGGCATCCTCAAGCCCGCCGCACATGCGATCGACGATGAATGGCGAATCCGGTCCCGGGATGCGCAGCTCCAGTTCGTGCCGCTCGCCGGTGAAGGTCAGCGAGCGCCAGTCGACCGAATATGCGTCGCTGAGCAAAATCCTATTTCGCGGCACTCGGGCCCGTCCGATGAGGCAGCGGAGAAGCGCCGAAGCGGCCGGCGACATGGCAATCCGGTTCATTGCGCACCTGCTTCCAGGTAGGCGAGGACGCGCCTGACGGTGGCTGGCCTCGGGTCGCGCCCATTGCGCAAATCGAACACAAACCGTGGATCTCCAACGACATCTCGTCCGAAACGGGTTGGAGGCGTGTCGTTACGGCGCAAGAATTTTTCCACTTCTCTGAGCAAATTCACCTGACGATATCCTTATAGTCGGAAACGACTCGGCTGCTCATTACCTTCCAACGGAATTCCTACTTGTCTAGGCAGTTACCTATCACTACTAAAGGCGCATTAATGATGAACGATCCCCGCCTGGTCCTGCAGCGGCTGTGCGCCGAACGCGGCGAGGATTTCGCCGGCCTGTCGCGCATGCTTGGGCGCAATGCCGCCTATATCCAGCAATATGTGCGCAGAGGCGTCCCGCGGCGGCTCCGCGAGGAGGAACGCGGCAAGCTCGCGCGCTACTTCGGGATTCCGGAGACCCTGCTCGGCGGGCCGGTCGGCGAGACGCCGTCGGCTGACGGTCTCGTCAGCGTCAAACGCCATCCCGTCATGGTCTCCGCCGGTCCGGGCGCAATCGTCACCGAAGAGCTCGGCAAGCCTTATTTCGCGTTCGACGAGCGCTGGTTGAAGGCGCTGACCCCAACCAGTCCGTCGAACCTCTCGATCGTTCGCGTCGAGGGCGATTCCATGTCACCGACGCTCAATGCCGGCGACGATATCCTCGTCGATCTGGGCGACTCAATGGAACGCCTGCGCGACGGCATCTACGTGCTGCGCATCGACGACGCGCTGGTCGTCAAGCGGCTCGCTCTCAACCCGATCGGCCGCAGGGTTACGGTCCAGTCGGACAATCCCGCTTATCCCGACTGGCCCGATTGCACCCTTGCCGAGATCAACTGCATCGGCCGGGTGATCTGGTCAGGTCGGCGGATCCTTTAGCCCGAGGGATTTATCGCCGCGAGCGGTCAATCAGCCAGGTCACTAAGGCGAGCGCGATCCCGGCGCCGGTGCCGATCAGGATGCCCTTCATCGGATTGCCAATAGCAAGCCCGAGCGGGAAGCCGGCGAGGATGCAGATGGTGAGGAAGCATCCTCCGGCGCGGGTCGAACTGGGCATTGGCTGCCAATGCCAAGCGCAGGACCGATCGCCAAGCCCCGCCAACATATATGGCTAATGGCACGTTGACGACGATCGTCCGCAGTCGGGAAACGCGGCACCGCTAAGCTTGGCGGCATGAATGGTCCGTTCATCCATGGGCGTGGCGCCTTGAGCGACGCCGCCGAGCTGATCGAGCGCTATGGCGACGATGCGGGCTTCGAGGCGGCGATGCGCGCGGAGCGCAGCCGCGACGACGGCAATGTCGCCCGCTTCTGCCACTGGCGCCAGATCGAGCGCGTGATCGCGACCTTGAGCAGCGACGAAGTCACCGACACCATTCACTAAGTCCTTCGCACGCCGAGCAAACATACTGGCGCGGTTCAGGTGCGCTGGTTAAGGCTTCGCCCTGAATGAGCGGGCGGGGATTCAGGTTCACGGGCGCACGGCTGCTGTGCGCCGCCGCGGGCTCGGCTGTGCTTTCCGGCCCTTTGCTCGCCCAGGCGGTGCCCCCGCCGGCGGCAACCCCGCCTGACGCGGCCGAGCTCGACCCCAATGCGCCCCTCGCGCCGCTTCCGGATCTGGGCGTTGCCTGGCCTGAGCTCAACGCGAAGGACACCGCGCCGGCGCCGGCGCCCGCGAACCCGTCAAAGCGGCTTAGCCTGCCGGTCGCGGGCGACATGCGCTACACGCTCCAGGTCGAAGGGCTGGCGTCTGTCAGCGACTCCGAGGAGCTGCTTCGCGCCTTCCGCCAGCAATCCGCGCTCGAGGCCGAGCGCAAGGACCCCGCCAACGCCGCGCAGATCGGCCGCCGGGCAGGCGCGGATGCCGATCTCTTGGCCCAGCTGCTTCGCGCCCAAGGCTATTACGACGCCGTCGTCGAGCCGCGGACCGAGAAAAGCGGAGCGGGGTTGAGCGTAGTCCTGGCCGCCGATCCCGGCCCGCAATATCGCTTCGCCTCGGTCGAGCTTCCCGGCCTCGAGCTGGCCGGGCCCGATGCGGCGCGCTTACGCAACGCCTTCGCGGTCAAGGCCGGCGATCCGGTAGTTGCGGCCGACGTCATTGCCGCCGGTCTCTCGCTCACGACGATGCTGGGCGAGCAAGGCTATGCCGGAGCCAGGCTTGGCGAGCAGGACGTCGAGGTCAACCATCTGACGCACCTCGCGACGCTGACTCTTCCGGTGACTCCGGGCCCGGTCGCGCGCTTCGGCTCGATCCGGGTCAGCGGCCGGCCGCCGTTCAGCGCCGGCCATGTCGCCCTGATCGCGCGGTTCAGGCGCGGTGAGCCGTTCCAGCGTTCCAAGGTCGACGACCTCCGCCGCGCGCTGATCGCCACGACGCTTGTCGCCAATGCCGACATCCAGCTCGTGCCCGTGGATGCCGGGCGGACGGTCGACCTCGCCGTCCGCCTGGAACCGGCGCCGTCGCACACCATCGCTGGCGAGCTCGGATACGGAACAGGGCAGGGGGCGCGGCTCGAAGTCAGCTGGACTGACCGCAACTTCTTCAACCCGGAGGGCGCGCTGACGCTGCGGGGGATCGCCGGCACGGCCGAGCAATTGCTCGGCGTCCAGGTCCGCCGCTCCAACTTCGTGATGCGCGACCAGACGCTCAATGTGCAGTTCTCGGCGTCGCACCAGAGGTTCGCCGCCTACACCGCCAAGACCATCGACCTTGCCGCCAATATCGAGCGGCAAAGCAACTTCATCTGGCAGAAGCCCTGGACCTGGTCCTACGGCGGCGAGTGGCTCGGAACGATCGAGCGTGGCGTGTTCAGCGGCGCGGGGGTCAAGGACACACGCCGCTTCCTGATCGCCGCGCTGCCGCTGGCGCTCGGCTTTGACGGCAGCGACAGTCTGCTCGACCCGACGCGCGGTTTCCGCCTGAGCGGCCGTCTCAGCCCGGAAATCTCCTTCCACGGCGGCCACTTCAGTTACGGCCGGGCGCAGATCGACGCCAGCGCCTACCATCCCGTCTCGGATAGCGTCGTTGCCGCTGGACGGGTTCGGCTCGGGACAATCTTCGGCGCGGGCCTGTTCAACATCGCGCCGTCGCGCCGGCTTTATGCCGGCGGGGGCGGCTCGGTGCGGGGCTACGGCTATCAGCAGCTCGGGCCCAAGGACCTCGACGGCGACCCGATCGGCGGCCGCGGCCTCGCCGAGTTCGCGGTCGAGGCTCGCGTCCGGCTCAAGCAGTTCGGCGGCAATTTCGGCGTCGTGCCCTTCTTCGACGGCGGCACTTTGACGTCGACTGCCCGTCCGGATTTGAGCCACTGGCGCTACGCCGCGGGCCTCGGCGTGCGCTATTATTCGAGCTTCGGCCCGATCCGCGTGGACTTCGGCGTGCCGCTCAACAGGCAAAAGGGCGATGGGCCTTTCGCCGTCACCGTCTCGCTGGGCCAGGCCTTCTGATGGCTGAGACCGCGATCGAGACGCGCACCGAGGAGCTGCCCCGCCGCCGGCTTCGCAAAGACTGGGCACGGCGGCTGGCGAACGAGCTTCTCGCGCTGTTCATCGCCTTGCTGTTCCTGCTCGCCGGGCTGATCGTCCTGCTCGACAGCGCGCCGGGCCATCGCTTCATCGTCGACCAGCTGAGCCGGATGGAGACCCAGTCCGGCCTCAAAATTCGCATCGGCCGGATCGATGGCTCGATCTTCGGCAAATCGCAGCTGCGGAACGTGACAGTCGCCGACGGCCGCGGCGTCTTCCTTACCTCGCCCAACATCAAGCTCGACTGGACGCCGGGCGCCTGGCTCGACAACAAGCTCCATGTCGACAGCCTGACCGCCGAGCGGGTGAGCCTGATCCGCCTGCCGGCGCTCAAGCCGACCACGCGGAAGGGCCCGATCCTCCCCGGCTTCGATATCCATATCGGCGAGCTTCGGATCGGCCGCCTCGACATTGGGCCGGGCGTCGGCGGCAAGGCGCGCAGCGGCAGCGTGCGCGGCAAGGCGGATGTCAACCACGGCCGCGCCCTCGTCGAGCTTGCCGCGGTCATGAACAATGGCGGCGACCGCATCGCGTTCCACCTCGACGCCGAGCCCGACCGCAACAGGTTCGACATTGGCGCGCGGGTGATCGCGCCCGCCGACGGACTGTTCCCGGCGCTGATCGGCACCCGCCGGGCGGTCAGCCTCGCCATTGGCGGAAACGGAAGCTGGGCGCGGTGGCGCGGAAGCGCGGCGCTCGACCTCTCCGGCCGGCCGACGGCGCGGCTGGCGCTCGGCGTCGACAGCGGCCGCTACCGCCTCCAGGGCCAGTGGGCGCCGGCGCAATTCCTGACCGGCAAGTTGCAGCGCCTGACCGTCCCGCTGGTCACGATCCGCGGCGATGCAACCTTGAAGGACCGGCTCCTCGACGGCCGGGTGAGCGCTTCGTCGCCCGAGCTTCGCGCCGTCGGCCTCGGCATCCTCGACCTCGGCGCCAACCGCTATCGCGGCCTCAGGCTTGGCATCGACCTTCTCAAGCCGCCGGCCTTGTTCCCGAACATGACCGGCAAGTCGGTGCGGATGGTGTGGACTCTCGACGGCCCGTTCGCGACCGCCGATTATTCCTACCGGCTGACCTCGGACTTCGTTCAGTTCGACAACAACGGCTTCACCGGCCTCCATGCCGAGGGGCGGGGACGACTGACGCCGTGGCCGATGCGCGTTCCGATCCGCCTCGCAGCCAAGGCCATCACCGGCGTCGGCGATATCGCCGGGGCAATGCTCGCCAACCCGCAAATCGAGGGCTGGCTCAGCGTCACTCCCAAGCTCGTCCGAGGCGACGACCTCAAGCTCACCAGCGCCAAGTGGAACGGCAAGCTCTCGCTGCTGATCGACCTCGTCACCGGCCGCTTCGACGTCCTGCTGTCGGGCGCAATGAAGCGCTACCTGATCCCGGGTCTTGGCCTGGTCGACGTCGTGACCGACCTCCACGTCGTGCCCGGCCCGAACAACAAGGGCAGCCATGTCGTGGGTACCGCGAAGGCGTGGGTCCGCCGGCTCGACAACAGCTTCTTCCAGTCCTTGACCAGTGGACTGCCGTCGCTGACCACCAATCTCGAGCGCGGCCAGGACGGGATCGTCCACTTCACCAACCTGCAGATCTTCTCGCCCAAGCTCCGCCTGTCGGGCGCCGGCGTTCGGTTCAAGGACGGCACCTTCCACATCGACGCCGCCGGGCGCCAGGCGAAATACGGTCCGGTGAGGCTGGTGCTCGACGGCCATATCGACCGCCCGAAGCTGAACATCTTCCTTCCGAGCCCCAACCAGACGCTGGGCATCACCAACATGCGCCTCACGCTCGATCCGACGCCCGCTGGCTACAATTACCGCGCCAACGGCGGCTCGCGGCTCGGCCCGTTCACCTCCGCCGGCCAGATCCTGCTGCCGCACAATGCGCCGACGACCATCGCCATCGCCAGCCTCGATGCCGGTGGCGCTCATGCCAGCGGCAATCTCCGCTCCGACCCCGGTGGCTTTACCGGTCGCCTGACTCTAGCCAACGGCACGCTCGGCGGAACGCTCGACTTCTCTCCCGCCGGGCAGGCGCAGCGGATCGACGCCCATGTCACCGCCGCCAACGCCAGCTTCCCCGACGCCTTCTCCGTCCGCAGCGGCCGCGCCGACGGCATCATCATCCTCGCCGATGACAAGACCACGCTCGAAGGCAGTGTCGATGCGCGCGGCCTGTCCTCGGGCGCGGTGGTGCTGGCCCGGCTCACCGCGAACGCGCACCTCGTCAACGGAGCCGGCCAGGTCCGCGCCGCCTTCGCCGGCCGCCGCGGCGCGGCGTTCGCCTTCTCGACCCTCGCCGACGTTTCCGCCGATACCATCCGCCTGACCGGCAGCGGCCGCATCGAGCGCCAGCCGCTGGTGCTGAGGCAGGCCGCGGTCCTGACCCGCTCGGGCGACGGCTGGGCGCTCGCGCCGACGAGCATCGGCTTTGCCGGGGGCAACGCGACGGTGTCGGGGCGCAGCGGCTCGGCGCCCGAAGTCCATGCCCAGCTCGGCGCGATGCCGCTCGATGTCCTCGATCTCTTCTGGCCCAACCTCAACCTCTCGGGCTCGGCCACCGGCCGGCTCGATTATGCGTGGAAGAGCAACCGCACCGGCCGCCTCGACCTCAAGGTCCACGGCCTCAGCCGAGCGGGCCTCGTGCTCGCCTCCAAGCCGATCGACGTCGCGGTGGCGGCGCTGGTCAACGGCAACCAGGCGGGGCTTCGCGCGGTCGCCGCCAGCGACGGCGCAATCGTCGGCCGAGCGCAGGCGCGCTTCGCCCCCCTCGGCAAGGGCTCGCTGGTGACCGAGCTCATGAACGCGCCTTTGTTCGCGCAGCTGCGCTACGCCGGCCCGGCCGACACCTTGTGGCGCCTGACCGGCAGCGAGGTTCTCGACATGTCGGGCCCGCTTGCGGTCGGCGCCGACGTCACCGGCCGGTTCGCCGACCCGCAGATCCGCGGTTCGCTGCGCACCCAGAACGGCCGCCTCGAAAGTCAGGTCACCGGCATGGTGATCGACCACGTCGCGAGCCAGGCGCGCTTCTCCGGCGCGCAGCTGATCTTCAGCCAGATCACCGGCCAGACGGTCAACGGCGGCAGCATCACCGGCAATGGCTCGGTCACTTTCTCGGGCGGCAAGACCCTGCTCAACCTGTCGTTCAACGCCAGCCAGGCGCTGCTCCTGAACCGCGACGATGTCGCCGCCCGGGTCACCGGGCCGCTCCAGCTCAGGTCCGACGCGAACGGCGGCGTCATTTCCGGCGACCTCCGGCTCAACAAGGGCCGCTTCCAGCTCGGCCGGGCGACCGCCGCCGCGGCCGTGCCGCAACTCAACGTCCACGAGACCGGCCTCGACGCGGAGGACGTGATCGAACCGGCCACCCTCCACCCGTGGAAGCTCAACCTCAAGCTCGCCGGAAGCGACCTCCAGGTCACCGGTCTCGGCATCAACAGCCGCTGGACCACCAACCTCCAGATCGGCGGCCTCGCCGACGAGCCGCGCTTCACCGGCCGCGCCGATCTCGTCCAGGGCAATTACGACTTCGCGGGCCGCATCTTCCGCCTCGACCGCGGAATCATCCGCTTCCGCGGCGAGAGCCCGCCCGACCCGCTGCTCGACATCCACGCGGTCGCCGCGGTCCAGGGCCTCGACGCGACCGTGAGCGTCGTCGGCACCGGCCTCAAGCCCGAGATCACCTTCGCGAGCAACCCGCCGATGCCGCAGGACGAGCTTTTGTCGCGCATCCTGTTCGGCACCTCGATCACCAACCTGTCGGCACCCGAGGCGCTGCAGCTCGCCTCGGCCGTCGCCGCCTTCCAGTCGGGCAAGGGCAGCCTCGACCCGATCAATGCGCTCCGCCGCGCCATCGGCCTCGATCGCCTGCGCATCGTCCCCGCCGACGTCGCCACCGGCCAGAAGACCGCGATCGGCGCGGGCAAGTACATCACCCGGAAACTGTTCGTGGAGGTGGTGACCGACGGGCAGGGCTATTCGGCGACGCAGGTCGAATATCAGATGACCCGCTGGCTATCCCTGCTGTCGACCGTCTCGACCATCGGCCGCTCGAGCGCGAGCGTCCGCGTCAGCAAGGATTATTGAGGACCGGCTAGCGTCTGTTTTGGGTGGAAAGCGGACATGGCGGTATTGCTACCGAGCGGCTTTGCAGAACTGAAAATTAAGGTCGTGAGAGCGGAGATTGTATGAGCCGCGCGCCATCGACAGATCGTCTAATATTGTAGCGAAGCGGCGGGTACGGTGGCCGCAGGTGAACAGTAGACCCACCGGACTTGGAACCTCGAGCTAAGTCAAAATCTATTACGTCGCGATCCATGCTGGACAGGAACGGCGCGATCCCGTTCGGCTCAAAGTGGTACTGGTAGGTGCGTCCCCAGTTGGTGGTTTTCCGTATACAGGGCGTCGTTGACAGCGCGCGCTCAACACGGACAATTTCCGCCCGGTTTGGCATCGGCCCATGGCCGTAGCCGCAGGCCGTAAGCGCGATTGCTCCCAAAAGAACCGCCTGCCTCATCGTACAAGTCATCGCGCCACTGGCTAATGTCCGCAATGGGTGGAAAGCGGACTCTAGGTTCCGATCTCGCGGCAGGCTTCGGAAACACTGATGGCTGGTTTGGTCTTGATGAAGTCCGCGAATGGCATTTCACCAAAGTTCGCGTAAAGCGGCCATTCGAAGAAATAGGTAGTGTGCTTCCACGACTTTAGCGCGCGTCGTGACTGGGCTGTCATTTGAAGTCGACCGCCGGCAGCCGGTCTGAACGTGGCGGTAGCAAATGGATCGCTCACGTAATGTCCCCGCCGGACTACCTGCTTGATCGTCAAGCCAGGTCCGAAAGTGTAGCTGTCCTCAACGTAGGCGTCCTCGCTCTGCGACATGACCATCAGGCTTTCGATCGCTTTTTCGCGATAGCGCAACCACCCTGATTCCACGGGCGTGAAGCGATCGCTGTTAGCCGCGGCTTCGGCGCTCGCTTTAGTCACAAAGGAGCACCATGTTACTGGAGCTGAAGATGATCGGAGGTCGGTCGTCGAGTAGAACCAAGCCTGCCTGGAACCCGAAGCTGCTGAAGCGAACTGGGCGGGAATGCACGCGCAAAGCAACGCGGCAACAGGCGTCAGCAACAACCTCATCAAGTTAGACTGCTTCACTTGGTCAGTGTCCGCAATGGGTCGAAAGCTGCCATTCGCCGCGCGCTAAGATTACGCTGTCCTACAGCCGCTGCTTTGTGCTTGGCTCGGACAGGTGACAGCTCGCCAAATCGTCAGCTCTCGCGATCAGGCGCCAACCGGCCTAAGTTCGCCCAAAGACACGTCACCGCGAACATTCGTGAAGATTGGCCTGCTCGCGCGCTCGCGTGGGATCGCTTCGTTTCGCGGTTTCGCGGGCCCTCGCGTGCACGCGCGCCCGCGCACGTGGCGCTGCCAACTTTGCCAACTTCCGCGCAGTTGCGCCCCCGGATCGCCGCGCTAGGGTCACGCTGAGGGGAGCGGGGAGCCAACGCCCATGAAGAACTGGAACGTCCGCAAGACCGTCGTCGCCCGCGAGGACATGAAGGAGGAACATCGCCTCAAGCAGTCCTTATCCTGGCCGCACCTCGTCGCGCTCGGTGTCGGAGCGATCGTCGGCACCGGCATTCTGACGCTCATCGGCGTCGGCGCCGGCAAGGCCGGCCCGGCGGTGATCCTCTCCTTCGCCATTGCCGGCGCGATCTGCGCCTGCGCCGCGCTCGCTTATGCCGAGGTCGCGACCATGATCCCTGCGTCGGGATCGGCCTACACCTATTCCTACGTCGTCTTCGGCGAGCTCATCGCCTGGATGATCGGCGTCGCGTTGATCCTTGAATACACCCTCGTCGTCAGCGCGGTCGCGGTCGGCTGGTCCGGCTATGCGGCCGGGTTCCTGAAATCGATCCACCTCGGGTTGCCCGACGCGTTGGTGCAGGGTCCTGAGCTTGGCGGAATCCTCAACCTGCCCGCCATCTTCATCATCTGGGTCGTCGCTGGCCTGCTGATGGCTGGAACGCGCGAAAGCGCGACGCTCAACGCCATCCTGGTCGTGATCAAGATCGCGGCGCTGTGCCTGTTCGTCGCGGTCGCGCTGCCCGTGTTCAACGCCGACCACTTCCACCCGTTCATGCCCTTCGGATTCCCGCGCAGCGGCCCTCCGGGAAGCGAGGTCGGCGTGATGGCCGCCGCTGCGATCATCTTCTTCGCTTTCTACGGCTTCGACGCGATCGCGACCGCGGCCGAGGAGGCCAAGAACCCGAGCCGCGACCTCGCGATCGGCATCGTCGGGTCGATGGCGGTGTGCGTGCTCATCTACATGATCGTCGCCGCCGCAGCGATCGGTGCGGTCGCGACCACCGGCTTCGCCAACAGCGCCGAACCGCTCGCGCTGATCCTGCGCGACATCGGCCGGCCGTGGGCGGCGCGCGTGCTCGGCATATCAGCGGTCGTCGCCTTGCCGACGGTGATCCTCGCCTTCTTCTACGGCCAGAGCCGGATCTTCTTCACCGTCGCCCGCGACGGCTTGCTGCCGCCGAGCCTCGCGCGCGTCTCACGACGGGGGACGCCGGTCAGGATCACGATCTTCACCGCGGTGGTAACCTCGGTCTTTGCCGGGCTCATCCCGCTGACCAGCATCGCCGCTCTCGCCAATGCCGGAACGCTCGCGGCCTTCGTCGCCGTCTGCGCAGCGATGCTCGTCCTTCGCCGCCGCGAGCCGGAGACCGAGCGCAAGTTCCGTGCGCCCTTGCCGTGGGTCGTCGGATTGGGGGGCATTCTCGGCTGCATTTACCTCTTCATCAGCTTGCCGAGCCGGACGCAGCTGTTCTTCCTCAGCGCACAGGTGATCGGGCTTGTCCTCTACGCGATCTACGGGAGCCGGGCTGCGGAGCGGGCGCGGGCGGGATGAGGTCAGCACAGGCGGCCGATCGAAAGACGCCGTTCAATATCGCGTTGCTCGTCGCCGTACTGCTGGTCCCGGCGGTGCTCGGCAGCTCGCAGACGATCTTCAACGACGGCGACGTCAGCTGGCACATCGCCACCGGCCAGTGGATCATCGACCACCGGGCGATCCCGCACACCGATCCTTTCTCCTTCACCTGGTCCGGCAGACCGTGGGTGCCGATCGAATGGCTGGCGGAAATGATCTACGCATCGGCCTACCGCCTGGCGGGCTACGCCGGGGTTGCCGCGCTGGTCACCGCGGCGCTGATGGCGTTGCACGCCACGGTCTTTTTGAATGCCAGCCGCTGGGTGCGGGTGTCGCTGCTGCCCATCGTCGCGATGGACTTCGCGCTGATACCAATGCTGTCGGCGAGGCCGCACGTGCTGACCTGGCCGATGCTCGCTTTCTGGATCTGGTTGATGCTCCGCGCCCGCGAGCAGGATCGCGCTCCGCCCTTGGTCGCGGCTGCACTGATGGCCGTCTGGGCGAACCTCCACGGCGGATTCGTCTTCGGCCTCGCCATCGCCGCATCCTTCGGGCTCGAGGCGTTGGTGAACGCGACGGACAGGCCGCGCGCCTTCCGCCAGTGGCTCATCTTCGGGACCGCATGCGCCCTTGCCTGCCTCGTCAACGGCAACGGGCTCGAAGGTGCGCTTCACCCCCTTCGGTTCACGCAGCTCCAGATGCTGCCGCTGATCGACGAATGGAAACCGTCTAGCTTGAGGCAGACGCCGTTCTTCTTCGCCGTCCTCGCCATGACGCTGGCGCTGATCGCCTGGAAGCGGCCACGGCTGCCTTGGGTGCGGTGGCTGCTGCTGGCCGCAATGCTAGGCCTCGCTTTGCTCCAGACGCGTCATCAGGCGATGCTGGCGATCGTCGCCGCGATGATCCTTCCGCAGGGCTTCGCAGCCGGGGCGGAAGCGGCCTCGGCGGTCGACCCGCTGTCCCGGCGCATCGCGCTCGCCGGAGCCGCGTTCCTGGTCGCCGTCCGCACTTTCCTGCCGCTTCAGCCGCCCGACAATGAAGCCAACCCATGGAAGCTGATCGCGAAGGTCCCGCCCGAGCTTCGATCGCAGCCCGTTCTCAACGGCTATTCGATGGGCGGGCCGCTGATCCTTTCGGGCATCCGGCCCTATATCGACGGCCGCGGCGACATGTATGGGGATGAGCTGGTGGTCGGCTATTCGCGCATCGCCCATGGCGACGCCGCACTGTTCGGCGATGCGGTTCGCCGCTGGAACATCCGCTGGGCGATTCTTCCCAACGACAGCAAGCTCATCACAGTGATCGCGCGCTCGCCGGAGTGGCGGCTGGTGGCGCGCGACAAGGTCGGAGTGATCTACGCGCGGGACTAGTCCGTGATGTATCCTTTGAACTCATCACGCAGCTGCGCCGGGCTCATCCGCCGCAAGCGGCGTTCCCAGGCGGCTTGAACGGCACTGTCTGGGGGTGCCCAGCTTGATCGGGCAACGGGCCGTGCTTGGGCAAGGAGAGCCAGGTCGAACGGTTCGTGGAAGCTTACGCCCATGTGTTCGCCAACAGTCCATTCGACGGTGGCCGAGATCGATACGGTGTCGCTGAGTTGGAGCATTGGCTCGCTCCCGACTCGGACCGGCATCGGCGATTCGATCATTGCTCCGGTCGTCGAGATGTTGCGCACCCGGACGTCGGCACTTTGATTATCGAGGTGGAGGACGCCCTTCCAAATGAGCGACTGGCGCTGAGCGCGCCGCTCCTCCTCGATAGACGGCGCTATTTTCGACTGGGCGTTCATTCTCACTCCGCAAGTCCGCGAGGAGTTTGCGGCGGAGTGGCTTACGGATGTGTGGAGGGTTGATCCGGAATGGATGTGATGCCGATGGGAGGAAAGGGAAGGTGGGAGGGTTCCCCCCATCGGCGTCCCGAAAGGCGCAGCTTAACGCCTTTTTACGAAGAATAATACATGTCGAATTCAACAGGGCTAGGCGTGGTTTCCCAGCGCATCACTTCTTCCCATTTCAGCTCCGTGTAAGCGTCGATCTGATCCTCGCTGAACACGTCGCCCTTGGTCAGGAATGCGCGGTCGTTCTGGAGGCTGACCAGCGCCTCGCGGAGCGAGCCGCAGACGGTCGGCACGTTGACCAGCTCCTGCGGGGGCAGGTCGTAGAGGTTCTTGTCCATCGGGTCGCCGGGGTGGATTCGGTTCTGGATCCCGTCGAGCCCGGCCATCAGCAGCGCCGAGTAAGCGAGGTAGGGATTGGCGAGCGCGTCAGGGAAGCGGAATTCGACTCGCTTGGCTTTCTCGCCCGCGCCGTACGGAATGCGGCACGAGGCCGAGCGGTTGCGGCTTGAATAAGCGAGCAGCACCGGCGCCTCGAAGCCCGGCACCAGCCGCTTGTAGCTGTTGGTCGTCGGATTGGTGAAGGCGTTGAGCGCCCGGGCGTGCTTGATCACACCGCCGATGAAGTACAGCGCCATCTCCGACAGCCCGGCGTAGCCGTTGCCGGCGAACAGTGGCTTGCCGCCCTTCCAGATCGACATGTGGGTGTGCATGCCGCTGCCGTTATCCTTGGCGATCGGCTTGGGCATGAAGGTCGCGGTCTTCCCGTAGGCGTGGGCGACCATGTGCACGACGTACTTGTAGACCTGCATCCGATCGGCGGTCTCGACGAGGCCGCCGTAGGTGAGGCCGAGCTCGTGCTGCGAGGCCGCGACCTCGTGATGGTGCTTGTCCATCGGCAGGCCCATCTCGAGCATCGTCGCGACCATCTCGCCGCGGATGTCCATGGCGCTGTCGACCGGGGCGACCGGGAAATAGCCGCCCTTGGCGCGCGGCCGGTGCGCGAGGTTGCCGCCTTCATATTCGCGCATCGTGTTGGTCGGCAGCTCGATGTCGTCGATCTTGAAGCCGCTGGCGCTGTAGCCGTCCTCGAAGCGGACATCGTCGAACATGAAGAACTCGGCCTCGGGGCCAACGAACAAAGTGTCGCCGATGCCGGTCTGCTTGAGATAAGCCTCGGCGCGTGTCGCGGTCGAGCGCGGGTCGCGGCCGTAGAGCTCGCCGGTGGACGGTTCGACGACGTTGCAGAACAGTACCATCATCGGAGTCGCGCTGAACGGGTCGATGTAAGCCGCATCGAGGTCCGGCTTCAGGATCATGTCGG
>Ga0207648_10002040_pt1 | contig 22006 bp, 18 predicted proteins | sample KBSMisM32_FD_184310 | JGI IMG/M metagenome (GOLD analysis project Ga0207648, IMG submission 184310) | Miscanthus rhizosphere microbial communities from Kellogg Biological Station, Michigan, USA - KBS Miscanthus M3-2 (SPAdes) (version 2) | ecosystem: Host-associated > Plants > Roots >...
AGCCGTTCTACAACGCCATGCTTCCGGACCTCGTGCCGCCCGAAGAGCGCGGCCGGCTCTCCGGAATCGGCACGGCGGTCGGCTATGTCGGCACGATCGTCGGTCTTCTCATGGTCGCTCCCTTCTTCAACGGAGCTCTTCCGCTCCTTGGCGCACTGCCGGCCGCCAGCATCTCCCTGCTGCACGCCGTCGTTCCCTTCTCGTCGCACGCCGGCCGTGTGTCGACCTTCGTGCCGACTGCGATACTGTTTCTGTTGTTCTCGCTGCCCCTCTTCTTCTTCTGCCGCGACCATCATCCGCGGCCGGAGCACGTTCCGATCGCCTGGCGTGCCGCCTTTGCCGACGTCGGCCACACGCTTCGCGACGCCAAGCGTCACCCTGGTGCGCTGCCGTTGATCATCGCCTCCTTTCTCTATCAGGACGCGATCGGCACCATCGTCTCGTTCATGGCGATCTATGCGGTGAAGGCCATGGGGTTCCAACGCGGTAGCGAGATCACGCTGTTTCTCGTCCTGACGATTCCGGCGATTTTCGGCAGCTACATCGTTGGCCGACTCGTCGATCGCTTCGGCGCTCGCCATACGCTGGTTGCCATCATCGCTGCGTGGATCGTGCTACTGGTCGCCATGGTGTTGGTGCCGACGCAGCAGGGGTTCTGGATCGTCGGCCTCGGAATCGGTCTCATCTTCGGGGGCGTGCCGACCGCCGAGCGTCCCCTGCTTCTGGCGCTCGTGCCGGCTGAGGAAGCGGGGCGCTACTTCAGCCTCATGCTCCTCTCGGCGCGTGCCGCTGCAGTTGTCGGGCCTCTCGTATGGGGCCTCACCGTCGACGGCCTCGAGCCTGGGTATGGGACGGGGCTTGCGTACCGCGCAGCGGTCATGAGCGTCGCGGTGATGTTTGCGATCTCGCTCCTGTTCCTGCGAGCCGTACCCCATCGGTCGCAGGCCAGCTGAGGGTCGATGCTCTATCGACTCCTCAGGGTCATCGCTGCCATCGCCCTGAGATGGTACTACGCGGAGATCGTGGTGCAGGGGGCAGAGCGCGCTCCACGTTCCGGCCCCCTGCTCATCGTCGCAAACCATCCGAATGCGCTCATTGATCCGCTGCTGGTGGGGACCACGCTGGCCCAGCCTGTACTGCTCACGGCCAAGGCGACGCTGTTCGAGAACCCCGCGCTGTCGCCGTTGTTAAGTGCCGTCGGTGTCGTGCCCCTGCGTCGTGCCAAGGATGAGGAGAGCGGCGTGCGGGGCGAGGCCAGGGCGGATAGGAATGCCGCCGCGTTCAGCTCGGTGACCGCTGCACTGCGCCGCGGGGGTGCGGTGCTGATCTTCCCGGAAGGGATCAGCCACGACGCCCCGACCATTGCTCCGCTTCGATCTGGTGCAGCCCGCATCGTCCTCCAGGCACACTCGGAGGGCGTGCGTGGAATTCAGCTGGTCGCCGTCGGTCTGATCTACGAGGAGAAGGAGCGCCCGAATAGTCATGTGCTCGTCCGGGTCGGCGACCCCTTCATGCTCGACACATGGCTCGCGGCACATGAGGAGGAAAACGCCAGTGAGCTGACCCGCGCGCTCGACGCCCAGCTGCGCGCGGTCACGCTGAACTTTGCCACGGCAGAGCGAGCCGTCCGTGCGGTTCGGTTGGCCCACATCCTCTCGGCGTTGGCGATGGAGCCTGCGCCAGTTGCTCAGCCCAGGTCTCTCGACGCGGAGGCCGATCTTGCGCGTCGAATCGACCGCGCCACGTCGGCGTTGGCCGACGCATCCCCGGAGACCATCGACGCGGCAGACGATCTTTCGGCTCGTCTCGACACCCTTCAGCACGAGCTCGATCGGAAGGGCATCGCGCTCGAGGATGTTCGTGTTTCAGTGCGCTGGAGGGACGGCGTGCGTTTTCTGTTTCGAGAGGGGCCGATCCTCCTTCTCTTCGGCGTGCTGTTCATCCTCGGACGAGCAGTCCACTGGATTCCCATCCGAGCGGCCCGCGCGATTGCACTTCGCTCACTTCGGCACGACCCCTCGCGCGATCAACCAGCGATGCGGACGATCATCCTCGGATTGGTGGCGCTGGTCGTCTGGTACGTCGCGCTATTCCTCGTTCTCGCCCATCTCATCGGCTTGGCAGGAGCCATCTTCGGGCTGCTCCTGATCTTCTCGTCGGCCCATGCGTTCCGACTTGGTCGCGGGCGACTGCGACGCACACTGCGTCGAGCACGAACATTCCTGGCACTCCGATCCAATCGCGAGTTGCAGCAACGGCTCATCGTCGAGTCCGACGCGCTCATTGCGCAGTCGGTGTCACTCGAGCAAGCCTTGTTGCGGGAGGCGTCCGCACACCCGTAGACGAGAGGGTGCGGTGGAGCTCTCAGCGAGGGTGTGTCGGGGGAGGGAGCAGCGGTCCACCGAGATCCCAGTGCCACGCATCGCGGCGAATGCCTGTCCGCGGATCTTTCAGTGGCTTGAATTGGAGGCGGGCCTCCCCGAGCCCGATTGTCGCGCCAAATCGGAGCAATCGCTCACGATCGGTCGACACGAGGTGCGCCATCTGGCGCCCTTTCCAGACGTGGCGGTGCAGCCACAAGCCGCCATCCATTGCGTGAATCATCCCGGCGCGGCGGGACCGAAACTCTCGATATTCCGGGCCCGATAGGGGCTCGTTCGTCGGCAGCGATCGGGTCACTTCAATGCGGCGGCAGCGCCCGTCGGCGCTCCGCTCAGCCTTCGATCACTGACAGGCCGGAACTCCTTCGACCGTGGCCGGGGTCGGCGTCGGCGAGACAGCGCCATAGAACACCACGCACTGCAGCGGATAGGAGAGGGGATGGGTCGCCGTGGCTACCCACTCTCCCACTCCAGGCGTCGAGAGGGTCAGGATCACCCCGGGCGACGGGCGGAAGTTGAGTAGCGCCGTGTCACTCGCGTACGCGGCCGACTGGAAGAAGTAGGCCTCCTGGGCGACCGCCAGGTTACGCAGATCGCTGCGGAGCGCGGCAGCGTTCGCCTTGCCCTTGGTATTCTGGAACTTCGGGATCGCGATCGCGGCCAGAATGCCGATGATCACGACGACGATCAGAAGTTCGATGAGTGTGAAGCCGGTTCGGGTGCGCGGCATCGCGGGGATCCTGAAGCGAGCGGAGGGGCGGCAGGGGCGCCGCAGAAAGGTCGGTGCAGGCAGGGAGGGCACAACGAAAGCGAGATCAGATGCACCCCAAGGCAAGGCAAGGGCAATGCCCGGTCAGGATAAGCTGTGTAAGTCTTTCTACTTCAATCGGTTGCGCAATTTAGAACGGCGCTCCAAAAGTGATCTTAGCCGGTTCGAATTGCCAGAACCACTGCACTCTGCAATGGCCGTTTGTCGCCGTTTGCGACCCGATGCCCGGTTAGCCCAGCTTCGTTTCCAGCCAGTTCCGACCCGTTCCGACGTCCACGACGAGGGGGACGGACAGCTTCGCGGCGTCCTCCATCTCCTCTCGCACGAGGTCTGTGACTGCCTCCATTTCGGGCCCCGGCACTTCGAAGACCAGTTCGTCGTGCACCTGTAACAACATCCGGGCGCTGTGGCGCTCCTGTCGGAGGCGCTCATGAATGCGGATCATCGCGATCTTGATCAGATCGGCCGCCGAGCCCTGAATGGGAGAATTCGCCGCCGTGCGTTCACCGAACGCGCGGATGTTGAAGTTGCGATCCCGAAGTTCGGGCACATACCGCCGGCGCTTGAAGATCGTTTCCACGTAGCCGTGCTCGCGCGCGTACAGGACCATCGAGTCCAGGTATTCGCGCACGCGCTGGAATCGCTGGAAGTAGCGGTCGATGAACTCCTTCGCCTCGGCGTGCGAGATCTTGAGCTGTCGAGACAGTGCGTGCGGTCCCTGTCCGTAGATCGTCGCGAAGTTGATCGTCTTCGCACGCGCGCGCATCTCCGAGGTCACTCCCTCGAGCGGAACATCGAAGATCAGCGCCGCCGTCTGGCGGTGAATGTCGCCTCCCGATTGGAACGCCTGCACGAATGCGGGATCTCCCGAGAGATGCGCGAGAAGCCGCAACTCGATCTGTGAGTAATCGGCGGCAAGAAACTCCCAACCTTTTCTTGGAATGAATCCACGCCGAATGTCGCGACCGAGCTCTCGCCGGATCGGGATGTTCTGAAGGTTCGGATCATTCGAAGAGAGACGACCCGTCGCTGCGACCGTCTGGCTGTACGACGTGTGAAGGCGCCCGGTGTGCGGATTCACCAGCGGAGGAAGAGCATCTATGTACGTGCTTTCCAGCTTCGCCACCTCACGATACTCCATGAGCAGCGAGGGCAATTCGTGCCCGGCTTCAGCGAGCTCCTGGAGGACGCTCGCATCCGTTGATGGACCAGTCGTCGTCTTCTTCAGGATCGGAAGCTTGAGTCGTTCGAAAAGCACTTCGCGAAGCTGCGGGTTGGAGTTGATATTGAATTCTCCTCCCGCCGACACGTAGATCTCCTGCTCGACACGCTGTCGCTCGCGCGCGAACCGCTGCTTCAGCGATGCGAACCAGGGGAGATCGATCTCGACGCCGGCCCATTCCATTTCGGCGAGCACGCCGATGAGTGGTATCTCGACATCGCGATAGAGCTCATAGACCTGCTGCACCTCGAGCTGTGGTCGGAAGCGTTGCTCGAGCTGCCAGGTCACATCCGCTTCTTCGCACGAGTAGTCTCGCGCACACGCGATAGGAACGATATCGAACGGCACCTCCGCTTTTCCCTTGCCGCAGAGGTCTTGGTAGCTCGTCATCGTGTGATCCAGGAACTCGAGCGCCAGCAGATCGAGCCCATGCGAGCGTCGTCCTGGATCGAGCACGTAGCTCGCCACCATGGTGTCAGACACCAGACCACTCAACGTGATGCCGACGCGACGCAGTACGAGGAGATCGTACTTCGCGTTCTGCCCCACTTTGGGCACAGCCGGATCCTCGAGCAGCGCGCGAAGCGACGCCATCGAAGGGTCGTCGAGTGACGGAAGATTCTTTACTGGTGGCACACCCGCCGCGAGTGCTCGTGCTGCAATACTCGTTGGCTCACTCGCCCGGCCTTGCCTGGTGCGCTTGGCCCGCGGCTGTTTCGCCTTCGCCTCGTTTGCCTCGTCCGCATCGCTCCCTGGTTCCGGGCTCGAGCCATCGTCACCGTCGAGCAGCAGATCGCCTTGGACGGCCTGCGACACGCGATGGCGCAACGGTAGGTAGAACGCCTCGCCCGGACCGACGGCAATGGTGATGGCAACGAGACTGGATCGGAGCGGATCGACTTCCTGCGGGCTGTCAGGATCGATCACTGTTTCCGTGTCGATGGCGATGTAGGGCGCCTTTCGCGCCCGGGCGATCATGCGCTCGAGCGCGGGAATCGTATCGACGGTGATGTAATGCGTCGTCGGGCGCGTCGTCTCGGGTGTCGCTTCTGGTGTCCCGAGTGGAGGCGCTGCCGCGACGGCGGCGGCGGCAGCTGCATCACCGATCGAGCGCGCGAGCGAATGGAATTCGAGCTCCACGAATAGCTGCCGCAGGCGCGCCGCATCGGGTTCTCGGATGCGCATCGCGTCCAGCTCCAGCGTGAGCGGCAGATCTTCGCGAATGGTTACGAGCTCCTTCGACAGCCGCGCGAGATCACCTTGCTCCAGAAGTGCTTCCCGAGGGCGTTTCTTGGTCAGGCCTGGCGCGGCAGCGAGGATCGCTTCCAGGTCACCGTACTCCATCACCAGATCGCGCGCGGTCTTCTCGCCGACTCCCTTCACCCCGGGCACGTTGTCGGAGCTATCGCCGACCAGCGCGAGATAGTCGGTCACATGCTTCGGTTCGACGCCGAGGCGCTCCGTGCCGTTCTCCACCGACACCCACTGTTCTTCCACGCTGGCCGGGCCTCCGCGGCCCGGGTTCAACAGCCAGATACCGGGGCGGACGAGCTGCTGAAAATCCTTGTCGCCCGAGACGATCACCACGTTCGTGTCTTGCGCGACACCTTGCCGCGCAAGTGTGCCGATGACGTCATCCGCTTCGTACCCTGGCAATGTCAGGATCGGGATCCGGTACGCCTCGAGCAGCTGACAGATGCGCTCCATCCCCGTGTCGAAGTCGGATTGGAGCTCGTCGGTCAGTTTCTCACGCGTTGCCTTGTAGTCCGGGTACCGCTCGTGTCGAAAGCTGAGGCCGGAGTCGTGAACCCAGCCGAGGTATTCGGGACGGTGGTTCGCCAGTAGGCGCTGAAGGAAGTTGACGACTCCCCACGCCGCGGACGTGTTCTCGCCGCGCGCCGTCGTGAGCGGGCGCGAGATGAGGGCGAAGAAGGCGCGATAGATGAGCGCGTAGCCGTCCACGAGAAACAGCCGCGGCGTCCCAGGAGGGGACACGACAGGCGCGGACGAAAAGGTCGGATCGGTCACAGAGCGGCAGACGAATGGGCTAGCGAAGTACCCAGAGTGCTTCGCTCCAACAAACTACCCTGTCATCGGGGCCGCATGGACTGTGCACACATGACCGGGCCGCTCCTGGAAACAGCACCGCCTGCCACAGAGCGGGGCAGGCGGCAGGAAAATCCGACAGACAACCGTAGGAGCTTAGACGCGCTGCACGTTGGCCGCGTGGAGTCCCTTCGCACCCGTCTGGATCTCGAATTCAACCTCCTGCCCCTCAGCGAGCGTCTTGAACCCATCCATCGCGATCGCCGAGAAGTGCACGAAGACATCCTCGCCCCCCTCCTGCTCGATGAAGCCATACCCCTTGGCGTCATTGAACCACTTTACTTTCCCTCTGGCCATTGCGCGCTGCCTCCAACGGAGTGAATCGAACCTGCGCTTTCGGTGCTGGGCACGCCACTCGACGTGCGGCGCCTATATAGGAACACTCTGCACTTTTGTCAAGAAATCAGACACGGTCAGCGGGGCGGTGACGCGCGATTCACCCTATCGTCGCTTGCTCCCACCCCCGGCGCGGAGTTAGGTTCGCGCCGTGCCCAAAGAAAACCTGATTGGACAGACGATCGCCGGATACACCTTGCGTAACGAGGTGGGCGAAGGCGGGACGTCGGCGGTGTTCCGCGCCGAGCATCCCACTCATGGGGTCGTGGCGGTAAAGGTGCTCCGGGAGAAGCTCCGCCAGGACAAGACGGCCGTCGCACGGTTCGTTCGCGAGGCAAAGTACGGCGAGCGCGTGCAGCACCCCAATGTCGTTCGCACCATCGAGGTCGGTGAAGCTGGTCCGGGGCTTCATTTCCTCGCCATCGAGTGGGCGAAGGGCGAGCTGCTCGAACGCTACGTGAAGCAGAACGCTCCCCTGCCGGCAGACGAAGTCGCGGCCATCATCACGCAGATCGCGGACGCCGTACAGGCGGCACACGCCGTGGGCATCGTGCACCGCGATCTGAAGCCGGACAACGTCATGTACGATCCCGCGACGAGGCAGGTGAAGCTGCTGGATTTCGGCATTGCCACGGATACCGACATGGCGCCCGAGCAGCGGCTGACGCGCGCGGGTTTCTTCGTCGGAACCCTCATGTACGTCGCTCCGGAAGCACTTTCCGGAGAGCTCGTAACGCCGGCGGCTGATCAGTACAGCCTTGCGACGATCGCCTATCTGCTGCTGAGCGGGTGTCTCCCATTCACCGCGAAGACCCCGCGCGAGATGTTCTCGCAGCTGCTTTCCCAGCCTCCGACTCCCCTGAACAGCGCGAAGCCTGGACTTCGGTTTCCGGCCGCTGTCGAGCACGTCGTGATGCGAGGGTTGAGCAAGGATCCTCGCCAGCGCTACCCCGATTCCGTGGCCTTCGCCGCAGAACTCGAGGCCGCGCTCAAGCAGGGAGAGGCAGCCGGCTCGCCCGGATTGCTCTCCCGCGTCAAGTCGATCTTTCGCCGCTGATCGAAGCTCAGGCGGTCGGTACGGTGTGAACCTCGCCCGTCACTGGTCGCTCACGCGCCAGGTCGGTTGGACTCACGGGAAGCCAGATCGTAAACGTCGATCCGCGACCGAGCACGCTTTCGACACTGATGTCGCCACCAAGCAGACGGGCGAGGCGACGCGAAATTGCGAGCCCGAGGCCCGTCCCCCGCTGCATAGAGTCGCTGCGCGGGCCAGCATTGACCTGCTCGAATTCATCGAAGATGCGCGTCAGGTCGGATGGCGCGATGCCCACGCCACTGTCGATCACCTGAAGCGCCACCCAGATACCGCTGCGAGGCGCGCGGGCAAGAAGAGCAGCCGCGGAGGGATCATCCATACCCGCCCGTGGAGTGGGAGTCCTGGCCCCCAGCTCTTCCGGCGCCCCGAGTAGGCGAGCTCGCACGCTCACGGACCCCGTGGGAGTGTACTTCACCGCATTGCCGATCAGGTTGATCAGGATCTGACGCAGGTGCGTCGGATCGGTGCGCACGCGCGGAAGTGAAGCGCCCACAGTGATCGAGAGGGCGAGTCCCTTCTCACTGACGAGCGACTCGAGTTCGCTTGCCACGTTCAGCACGAATGGTCGCAGCACGATCGTCTCGGCGTGCACCTCCAGTCGGCCTGCGGCAATCTTAGCGATATCGAGCACCTGGTCGACGAGATGCCGGAGGTGCGTTGCGGACGCGGCGATGCGATCTACCGGCGGCACCTGCCGCGGTGTGAGATCTCCGTAGAAGCCGTCGCGTAGCAATTCGACGAACCCGACGATGGCGTTGAGCGGCGTTCGCAGCTCATGCGACACGTTCGCGAGGAATTCGCTCTTCGCCTGATTCGCACGCTTCACGTCACTATAGAGCCGCTCGAGTTCAACCGATCGAGCTGCGACATGAAGTGCGCGCTGCTGCTCCCGGAGGAGACCGAGCGCTAGGAAGAACACGCCGGCGACGCCGAGCGCCCACATGCTCCACCGCAACGATTGCGTCGCAAATGCGTGTGTCGCATCGACGGTCCAGGTCCCGCCATTCGGCAATCGAACGAGCGCGCGATTCGATGTTCCGGCGAGAGCGCGACCACTTGGCCAGGCACTCAATGATGCGAGCGTGTCAGAACCCGCCAGAACGACGAGTGCCGCCCTGCTGTCCGACGACGTGCGCATCAGCAGCGCACGCAGCGAGTCGGTGTCGATCAGGACACCCACTCGGCCCTCCCCCGCCACTTGTTGTGAGGCGGGTGCACTACCAGCCGCTCGAGGAGAAGGAAGTGCCTCGGATCGTACGATCGCGATGACTTCGCCCCGGGTCGTATGGTTGTCGGATCGAACATAGTTGATCGTCGTGCGACTTCCCGCCCTCGTATGATCCACGCTGTCGATCAACCGAGCGCTTCCCATGCCGACATCAACGATGCGATGACCCTCCGCATTCGTGACCCATAGATGACGTGCGCCCGACGTGCTTCGGAGTAGTCCTGCCACGCCCCCTCGCAATTCCAGGCTGTCGCCGGGATTCGGGTACGTGGTCAGGAGCTCCGTGACCCGATCGAGCAGAACGTGGTGGGAGTTGATGAAGGACTCCGCGATCAGCGCCGCCGATCGCGCATCCAGCGACGCTTGATGCCGATTCGCTCGGCCCAGCGCGCGATCGAGCAGCAGAAGGCCGCCGAGCAGTACGAGAAAGACAGCTCCGATGAAGCGCAGTAACAGTCCCAGGCCGACGCGTTGTTCGGCGTCGCGGTCTGTCGATTGACTCGTTTCTATCGGATCACTAACGTCAGCGACAACCATGACCACTCACGATCGTTTAATCTCGATCCTGGCCGAGCGCTCGGCGCGCCGCGGACAGTTCACCCTCGCGTCGGGGCGGCAGTCCACCTTATACATCGACGCGCGGCTCACCACAATGAGCCCGGATGGCCTGGCACTCATCGGCCCACTTGCGCTCGCCGCGCTGCAGCAGAGCGGTTGGCAGGTGGACGCAATCGGCGGACTCACGCTGGGCGCCGACCCGATCAGCTACGCGATCGCGTATGCCAGTGCATCCAGTGAAGGCCCGCTCCGTGCCTTTACTGTGCGCAAGGAGGCAAAGGCGCACGGAACCGGTCGCCTGATCGAGGGGCCGTTTCGTGAGGGTGACCGCGTAGCGGTCGTCGAGGACGTGATCACGACAGGCGGCTCCGCGCTTCGCGCGGTGGAGGCCATTCGGGCTGCCGGTGGTTCGGTGAGCGGCGTGCTCGCTCTTGTCGACCGCGAGGAGGGGGGGCGGGCTGCCCTAGAGGACGCTGGCCTGTCCGTGGTCGTCCTCGCGCGGGCTTCGGAGATTGTGGGACGTCTCCGCGACGCCTGACCCGGTCGTTTCACTCGGCACCGAGTGTCCGGTAGCGATCTGGCTTTCTCGATCGCCGCCATGCATGGGAAGCGAGATGACGATCGGATCGGCGAACGTCATCGACGCTCCGATCCTGCGCGCCAACGTGGTCAAGCCTTCGAGAGTATTACGGCGCTCGATGGGTGCGTGACTCGATTTGTGTGTGAGACAGATCGCCACACGGCCCTCGTCATTCTCGTCGAATGTGAGGTGTATCTGCTCTCCCGCGCGCGACTCCTGGAGCGCTGCCTCGAGTACGGCCTGCAGTAGCAACTCCAGTCCGGGAACATCGAACCGTGCCCGCGACTCAGTCGCCTCGATCAGAACTCTGACGCCACGCCGCTCCGCTTCACTTCTGAGCTCCCGTCGCACCGATTCGGCAACCGTTTGCACGGAGACGTCGCGGTTTACCGTGGCGGATAGAGGCACACTCGTATCGCCAAGTCGATCGGCGATCATTGCTTCGAGAGAGCGCGCGTTCCGTTTCGCCATTGCGCGAAAGTTTGCGTTTGCTCGAGCCTCGGCGGGAACGGATTCGTCATCCATCAGCGCCAGCACGCTCTTGATCGTACCAAGCGGATTTCGCAGATCGTGCCGGAGGTGCCTGAATCGGTCGCGGAGCGTGTCTCCCTGGGCCTGGGTGTAGCCTCGAATCACCGCGAGGGACAGGAGTCCCGCGCGACCCTGCAGTCGTCGAGCTAGCCAGATTCCGGCCGCGACATTTCCTGACGGCTCAGTATCCGCCGCAACCCTCTCCATCGCATGCATGACCATTGCGATGAGTACGTCTACGGCTCTCAGGGTGTGATGCAGCGACGCTCCGCGCGTAAAGGCGTCCACACCGAATTGGAGACCTGTGCCAACGGCAGCAGCCTCCGATTCCTCGTCGCCGATCGCGAACGTCGCCAGCAGGGCATTCACCAGACCGAGTGCGACATCGGTGTCCGCCGCGGCTCCTACGACATCATCGCTTGGAGACACGTCCAGGAGAAGGATTCTTCGCGACTGAGCTCTCCAGCGAGTGGCTAGATCTGCCGCCTGGATACTCAGTGCGGCATGGAGCGCCGTCTGGAGCGCTTCAGTCGTTTTAGCTCCGTCGCCAGCCTGAGACATGGAGGAGTCGGCCGATGTAGTCACGACGATCTGCCAATGCACCAAGCTTGCCACCGTGACCAGGAGCAGAGCCACATTGGCAGAACAGTGTCATCTCGCGGCCGGATCAGCTTCTCATTGGCCACGAATAGACGTGGTCAGACGCGACTGTTCCCGGTCGAGGAATCCGATACTCCGTCATCCTGCTGTTCCACGCGGGAAGGTGCCCGTCTTCCGGATGTCCGCTCGAGGCGATTCGGAGACCAGCCGGTTGGAGGAGTGAGCGGGCGAAGGTTACGGAGCACTTCGGCGTAAGGGATGATCAGATCGGCGCGAAATCGAGCGAACATGGTGGCACAGTCATACCGTGCGCGGAATTCGCCGGCAGTGATGTGCAGGAGAGTGCGAACATGTCGGCCGAAGCTCTGCGGAGAGCTGTAGTCGAGGTGGTTGGCAACGTTTGCAATAGAGAATCCAGAGTTCTCGAAGAGCCGAGCGGCTCGAACGAGCCTCGCCATAGCGAGATATCGCTTCGGGGTTGGTGCTCCGGCTCGGAAGAACCGGCTCATCAGTGTGCTTGGCGTGACGTCCAAAAGCTTGGAGAGTTGTCGAACATTTCCCACTCGAGGCGAGCATGTGAAGATCGTCTCGAAGAACTGCCAACAGTCAGGCGCAGCTCCTGGGAGATCGATAGCGAGCTGGCTGAGAACTCCACGCTGCCCGGAATCACCCGTATCAGCCATGAGAGCACCGCGGAGCTCTCGCCATCCGGCGGGTAGTCGAACGTCGACCAGTCGGCGAATTCCGCAGTGCCCCAGAGCAAGCACGGCGTGCGGTGTTCTCAGCTCAAACTCACTCAGCAGAGCAACTGCTGGAATACGGGGGAATTCGCGCACCAGTGAGGCAACTCGGCTCGGATGCTTGCTCGCACACGAGACCGAAACGAGAACAGCCTGAACCTGGCGAGACTTCAGGTCCTGAATCAGGTCCTCGACAGTTTCACGGTGCAATGTTCGGTAGCAGCCTTCTCCAGCCGCATCGACACGAAGCCGTTCTTCCGGAGTAAGGAGCGTGGCGATAGGCGGCAGCTCATGGCTGTCCTGTGCTCCAGGCGACATGGATTCACCTCCGAGTGACGCGTGAAACGGGAGTGAGGGCGATCGACAAATTGCCCATTCAGGGGTCGGCGGCAGTGTAAGTCCGCCGCGTCATCTCCACGTCATCATCAGAGTTTGCTATCTTCCGTATGGATGCTGTCGGCCGGATGGTCGCGAGTAGAATCGGTACTCGAGGAAAGTCCGGGCTCCATAGGGCACACTGCCAGGTAACGCCTGGGCGGGGCAATAGCCTCGACGGAAAGTGCAACAGAGAGCAGACCGCCGATGGTCCGGTACGCCGGACACAGGCAAGGGTGAAACGGTGAGGTAAGAGCTCACCGCGCGAGCGGCAACGTTCGTGGCACGGCAAACCCCAGTGGGAGCAAGGCCAAATAGGCAGCGAGGGACGGCCCGTCCCGATCAAGACGCTGCGGGTAGGCTGCTCGAGGGCGTGGGTGACCACGCTCCCAGAGGAATGACCGTCACGAGTTGATACTCGACAGAACCCGGCTTACAGGCCGGCAGCATCCATTACCCTAAACAGGGCGTCAGATTAGTAATAATTAGCTAATAATTACATTATTACCAACGCCTGTCCTGGCACCCGGGCCACTATTCCTCCTCTTCGCGGCGAGCGAGGCGGTCGCTCGTGCGCGCGTCCTGCCGGAAGCCGCGGTATGGAACCCAGTGACCGGAAAACACTTGGCGAAGCGTGCGCCAGATCAACCGGACGATCAGCATCACCGCAATCAGGACGGCCAGCGCCACGCTGAGCGTCAGATATGGGTGATGCCAGACCATGGTGACAATCGTGGCGACGAGTCCGAGCTCGCCCACGCTCATCACGCTATTGCTGATGGGTTCCGGAGACGTATCGATCGCGTAGCGCAGTCCCAGCTTGGTGGTGTGAGTGGTCACAGCCAAGCCACCGCCAAGCAGTGCCGCTACCAGGACGAACGCAGGGTCACCATGCCATGCTGTAGCCGCTGCCAAGGCAGCCGCCGCTGGTGGTCGGATGAGCGAGTGTATCGTGTCCCATGCCGAGGCCACTGCAGGGACGAGAGAGGCGAGAAACTCGATCGCCGCGAGAGTCAGCGCGGTGATGATCACCCACCACGATGATATGCTGCTCAGACTACCTGGAAGCGGTCCAATCCAGCGTAGTTTTGCTGCGAGCCCGATGATGCCGACCGTAGCGTAGAGATTCAGCCCGGCCGCATATGCAACGCCAGCTGCCTGCGCCAGCGTTTGCAGTGCGTTCACTCGGACCTCATCGTCAGTTCCTGGCCACGTAGCATGACAATCAGTCGACGAGTCGAAGTGGCATTACCAGGCACAGATACGTCGCCGGATCATTCCATGCTTCCGGCTCCACAGTAGCTGCTCGCTCTGGTGCCTTGAAGGTGAGCTTCACCTCGTCCGTTGGGATATAGCGGAGGATTTCGAGCAGGTAGCTCGCATTGAAGCCGATATCGAGCTGATCTCCTGAATAGCGTACCGCCAGTTCGTCCGTTGCTTCGCCAAGATCTGGCGTCTGCACACTGAAGCGAAGGATCCCGCTGTTGAAGGAGAGACGAATCCGGTGTGTTTGATCAGAAGCGATGACGGACATGCGCTTGAGCGCACTGGTCAGCGCAATCTTGTCGGCAACAGCAACACGGTCGTTATCGCGAGGAATGACCTGGTCGTAATTGGGATACGGCCCTTCGATCAATCGGGTAAAGACGGCAGTAAAAGGGGAGCGAAAGCCCAGATGATTGTCACCGCGTGCAATTTCGAGCTCCTCATCCGCGGGGAACAGCCGGCGAATCTGCTCGAGCGCTTTCGGTGGCACGATCAGATCACTTGCCGGAGCTGCCGTTGCTTTGATCGGAACTTCCATCTTGGCGAGACGATGACCGTTTGTCGCCACCATTCGCATCGATTCTGGTTTGAGCTCCCAGAGCACTCCGTTGAGAATAGGACGACTTTCCTCCGTACTCACCGCGAATGACGTATGTGAGATCAGCTTCTGTAGATCACCCGATCTGATCCGCCAACTTTCATTGAATCGCACTGCCGGAAAGCTGGGAAATTCATCTCGGGGAAGACCGAGGATCTTGAAGTGCGAGCGGCCACAGTCGAGTGTCACACGCTGTTCACCAGCAGCTGCGATCTTCACCGGCGACGGCGGGAGCTCTCGAGCGATCTCGCTGAGCTTCTTCGCCGGAATCGTAATGGCTCCACTGGCTTCGACATCCGCGGCAACCTCGGTGCTCACTGCAATGTCCAGATCGGTGCCGGACAGACGAATCCCCTTGTCCGTGGTCTCCACCAGGATATTGGCCAGAACGGGGAGAGTGGTCTTCGCTGGAATGCTGGCTGCTACCGCAGCGAGGCCTTCCTGGAGCTTCTCCCGGGAAATCGTGAACCGCATCACCGCTCCTGTTTGGTGAGTTTGTGCAAATTCTGCCTGACGACTGTTCTACTCTTTAGAAGAGATTGAATCAGTAGTCGTCGTAGTAGCTGTGGAGATGTGGGCGAACCCCTGAAGTCTCAGCTAGCCTATCAGTTAACTGCTGCCAGCAGGTCTGGAAAACATGTGGAAGCTGCTGGCGAACTCACACGGAAGACATACCATTGGCTTGCCAATGATAGAAGGGAGAGCCCCCTCAACAGAGAATGTGGATAAGGTGTCCGAATAGCATCAGGTAGCAAGTCCCTCGAGAAGAACGCGAAGACGGGCAATCCGTTGTGCGAAGGTTGGGTCTTCTCGAATCGTGGCTGTGACCCGTTCCAGGCTGTGAATCACGGTGGAATGATCACGGCCACCAAACGCCGCTCCGATCTCGACCAGCTGCAGCGCAAGGAGCTCGCGCATCAGGTACATGGCTACCTGCCGAGGAGCTGTGAGAGCCTTGGTCCTGGTCTTCGACCGTAGGCCCTCTGTAGTTACCCCCCACTCCTTTGCAACGGCTTGTTGAATCGTGTCGCTATTGAGCCCTGCTGTGGAGGCAACCGTAGATTCGCCTGGCCGGAGCTTGTCCCTCAACGCCTCGCGGGCGACATCCACCGTGATCTCACGGTGCTTGAGAGAGGCATAGGCGAGAAGCTTGATAATCGATCCTTCGAGCTCGCGAACATTTGAACGCACATGCTCGGCGATAAAGCGAATGACGTCCTCGGGGATCGTCATCTCGAGATGATCGATCACTGCCTTGTTACGCAGGATCGCTATACGATGCTCGAGATCCGGGAGCTCGATATCCGCGACCATTCCCCACTGGAAGCGGCTCACCAAACGGGCTTCCAGACCTGGGATCTCCGAGGGCGGCCGATCGCTGGTCAGGATGATCTGCCGCCCTGCCTCGTAGAGTGCGTTGAAGGTGTGGAAGAACTCCTCCTGGGTCGATTCCTTTCCCTTCAGAAACTGCACGTCATCGACCAGAAGCAGGTCGGTTTCTCGATAGCGCCGGCGAAACTCCTGCGTCGTTCGCTCCCGAATCGACCCGATCATCTCGTTCGTGAACTGCTCGGTCCCGATGAAAGTGATCCGAGTTTCCGGCTGTCGCTCCATGACGGTATGCGCGACGGCCTGCATCAAATGCGTTTTACCTAGGCCCGTGTCTCCGTAGAGGAAGAGCGGATTGTACACCCGTCCGGGAGCCTGCGAGACCGCATGAGCTGCTGCGGCTGCGAGCTCATTTGACTTACCGATGACGAAGTTGTCGAACGTGTATCGTTCACTCAGCTGTGTGTTGATACTGCCCTGCTTCTGTCGCTGCTCTGGCGCTGTCGGCGGAGGGGGTGCCACAAAGAGGTCCATCTGATTCCGCGTCTTTCTCTCCTCATGAACGCGGAAGACAACCGACAGGGGATGACCCAGCGCGATTGGAGCAAGGCTACTTAGGAGGGGGGCATGCTTCGACTCGTTCCAGTCCGCCGCGAACTGATCTGGGGACCCGATGATGATCGTGTCACCTTCAAGCGCGAGAGGTTCCGTCGGCTCCAACCAGGTCCGAAACGTTTGTTCCGGGAGCTCACGGCGGGCGCGGTCCAGAATGCGCGTCCATACTTCGTTCGCCGAGAGCGTCATGATGATGTGGATAACTCGGGGGAGGCGGGGGTGCGAAGCTATCCGGGCCGTGTGGAAAAAGCAAACCACGCCACTGGGGGCGCAATGGTACGAATCGGGCCAGCGCGGTTGCTCAGACGCTTCACATAGGTTGACCTATCTCTAGGTAGAGGATAACTTTACCTGTCTGTGCCGTAGTTCTGCATTGACCGTACGCTGGAGCAATCATGGGAAAGCCTACCTACCGTCCGCGAAACACGCGACGGCTCAAGACGCACGGGTTTCGTGCGCGTATGGAGACCAAGTGGGGTCGTAAGACCCTTGCACGCCGCCGCAAGAAGGGACGGAAGCAGCTCACCGTCCGTATCCCGGACAAGTACGCAGGAGCCTGACGCGCCAAAGGCGTCGCATGCCTTTCCGCGACGCGCACGTATTACCCGAGGCGCGGAACTGCAGCGTATCGCGCGAGAGGGGAAGCGCATCCGAACTACGTTTCTCGAGGTTCGGGCGATTGCTTCCCCTCTCGCGCATTCTACGACTCGGCAGATGCGTATCGGCCTGATCGTTCCTCGTCATCGTCAGACTGCAGTGGCGAGAAACCGCATCAAGCGACGCCTCCGTGAACTCTCACGCATCCGACTTCTGCCCCTCGATCTCGAGGCAGACGTCGTGATCCGTATTCGCCCTGAAGCGTATCGCGCGTCGTTTCCAGATCTGGCGTCTGACTTCGACCGTGCCGTCGTCCAACTCAACCGTTGGCACGGTGCCGCGATGAAAGAGCTCTCCCCGCTTCCCAGCACGCCGACTCCGTCCGATCCTTCCAACAAGTGATGCGGACACTGCTGGTGCTGTGCGTGCGGGGCTACCAAGTCACGCTAGGCCACCTACTTCCATCGGCGTGCCGTTATTATCCGAGCTGTTCGGCTTACGCCATCGAAGCGCTCGAACGACACGGAGCGCTACGAGGTAGCTGGCTCGCAATCCGCCGCATCGGGCGGTGCCACCCATTCCGTCCCGGCGGATACGATCCGGTACCCTAAGGAGCTCACGCTCTTAGGCAGCCCCATCTATGGACAAGCGTTTCTTTCTCGCACTACTGCTGACGGCAATCGTAATCATTGCACCCCCTCTCTTCTTCCAGCGAGGCGGAGTTCAGCGAGCGACATCCGGCGTCGATACAAGTCGAGCGCTGAATCGCGCGGATACGAACAAGCAGGCACCAGCTCCTGCTGTCGAAGCGCCGGCGCAAACCGCGGGAGCTGCTGAAGTACCATCTCAGAACGCAGCGCCGGTACAGGCTCCTGTCGAAACGACGACAGTAGAGACACGGCTCGCGCGGTACCGCTTCACCTCACAAGGCGCGGTGCCAATCTCGGTGGCGCTGGACAGCTACCCATCGCGGCGGCCCGGAGCAGCCGCGAATGCCGCATCGCAACTGCTGCCAGCGAAGACGGCACTCGCGCATCTGAGACTCGCTCTCGGCGCTGATACGATCTCGCTCGACACGGTCTCGCTGCGAGGGCAAACCACTCCTGGGACGACCGGACCGACGGTCACATACGCCGGTGCCGTCGCGGGTCGGCCGCTCACGCTCACCTATTCTGTCGTTGCCGACAGCTTCCTGCTTCGCGTAGCAGCGAGTGTGGCCGGCGCACCGGCAGGAAGCGCGCTCCTTCTGACGCTTCCGAAAACGCTGCAATCGAACGAGCCGGATACGCTCGACGACATGCATCACCTCGCGGTGAGCTACCGTCTCAAATCCGGCGGTGACATCGAGAGTGTCGCCTTCTCGAAGCTCGACTCGGGAGAAGTTCGAACCGAGGCCCGCCAAACCGAATGGGTGGCGACGCGCAACAAGTATTTCCTCGTTGCGTATCGTGCTGCGCCGAAGACTCCCTTCACTGGAGTCTTGCTCCAGGGTTTGCCGCGGTCGGGGAAGGTAGCAAATGCAATCTCTGCCAGTGTCGTCCTGCCACTGACACCGGACGGCCGCGCCGTGTTCGACATCTATACCGGACCTCAGGACTTCGAGCGCCTGCAAAAGCTCGGAGGCGATCTGGATCAGGTGAACCCGTACGGCGGCATCCTGCGCGCCGTTGTACAGCCGTTCGCCGTCATCGTCATGAAGGTGCTGTTGTGGATCAAGCGCACGACCCATCTCAATTATGGATGGGTGCTCGTGCTGTTCGGGGTCATCATCCGTCTGGCGCTCTGGCCGCTCAACCAGGGCGCGATGCGGACAAGCCTGAAAATGCAGCGCCTACAGCCCGAGCTGCAGGCGCTGCAGAAGAAGTACAGTGACGATCCCCGGAAGCAGCAAGAAGCGATCATGAAGGTGTACAAGGATCACGGCATGAGTCCCCTGAGTCCCCTCATGGGCTGCTTGCCGATGCTCCTACCGATGCCCGTGCTTTTCGCGCTCTACTTCGTCTTCCAGAACACGATCGAATTCAGGGGTGTCCCCTTCCTGTGGCTTCCGGACATCTCGTTGCGGGATCCGTTCTTCATCACGCCGATACTGATGGGGCTCTCCATGTTCCTCATGTCGTGGATCGGCATGCGGAATGCCCCACCGAATCCGCAGGCGAAGATGATGATGTTCATGATGCCGGTGATGCTCACTGTGCTGTTCTTCAACTTCGCTTCGGGGCTGAACCTCTATTACGCCGTCCAGAACGTGGCTGCGATCCCGCAGCAATGGCTCCTTGCGCGCGAACGCGCCAAGGAGCCTCCGCCGGCGACCGCCGTGGTACGTGGCATGCCAGCTCCCGCGCAGAAGCGACGCAGCTAGCGAAACAGGCGGAGAGTGGCATGTGAAGATCACCTATATCGGTCATGCCACGCTGCTCTTCGAGGTCGGTAGTGCGCGCCTCCTCACGGATCCGAACTTCGATCCACACCTGGGGAGGATTCTTCCTCGCGTTACCGCGCCAGGAATCGAGATCGACGCACTACCGAAGCTCGATGCCATTCTCCTGACGCACGCCCACGCGGATCACCTATCGTTCGACTCGCTCGATCGGTTGCCGCGAGATATTCCGCTGTATGCGCCTCCAGCGGTCGCCCGATGGCTGCGTGGGAAGCGGTATCATCACGTCGAGCCGCTCGCTCCTGCCGGATGCACGACGATCGCGGACGGTATGGTGCGTATCCACGCCGAGCGGGCGACGCATCAGGGCAATCGGTACGGGGTCGATCGTTGGCGGAGCGCCGCCAACATGTACCTCTGCGAGACGAACGACGAGAGCCTCTTCTTCGCGGGTGACACGGCGCTGACGCCGGACACGCACGCCCTGGTGGAGCGCGTGCTCTGGAAGGCGGGCAGAGAGCTGGACGTGGCGCTGCTGCCCATCGGATACGCTCCTCCCTGGAAGCCCGGCTTCCGGCGCGGACACCTGACGCACGATGACGCGCTGACCCTTTTCGAAACGCTGCGCGCGCGGGCGCTCATCCCGTACCACTGGGGCACGTTTCGCCACGTGACGGCGTCGGCACACGACGCGATCAATCGTCTTCGACGCAGCCTCACATCGCACAGGGCGAAGGACAGGGTGCACATCGTCGAACCAGGTCAATCCATCGTCGTGCCCCCCTCTACCACGACATGATCGTCACAGACCCAGCACCTCGCCTGGACGCAAGCGTGCTGAGCGACGGACGAACGATCGCGGCGATCGCGACGACGACAGGACGAGGAGCGCTCGCCATCGTTCGCCTGTCGGGGCCACAGGTCTCGAACATCGCGCAGAGGCTACTTCGCGCGGCCCCTCTCGAGCCGCGCCGTGCCAGTCATGCTCACGCGATCGACCCCGAGGATGGACATGTCCTCGACGAGGTCGTCGCCACCCTCTATCGCGCGCCGCATTCCTTCACGGGGGAAGATCTTCTCGAGATCTCGACCCATGGCGGCCTCCACGTGCCGACCGCAGTGCTCGCCGCGGCGATACGAGCGGGAGCGCGCCAGGCCGAAGCCGGTGAGTTCACTCGGCGCGCCGTATTGAACGGCAAGCTGGATCTCCTCCAGGCGGAAGCAATCGGCGATCTGATCGATGCTCGCTCCCACGCCGCCCACCGCCAGGCACTGCGGCAGCTGGATGGGGGCCTCTCCTCCCGTGTGCACGATCTGCGTGCGCGCATCCTGCAGCTCGAGGCGCTACTCGCCTACGACATCGACTTTCCCGAAGAGGATGACGGCCCCATTCCGCGGGAGCGGATCGAACGCACGACGGAGTCTACCCTTCGGGATGTAGCCTCCCTGCTCGCCACCGCCGATCGAGGGACGCTCATTCATGATGGTGCGTTGGTCGTGCTGGCGGGGGCACCGAACGCCGGAAAGTCCTCCCTCTTCAACGCCCTGCTGGGGGAAGCGCGCGCGATCGTGACGGAAATCCCCGGGACAACCAGGGACGCGATCGAGGCGGTGCTCGACCGTCCACACTGGCCTCTACGCCTCGTCGATACGGCCGGCCTGCGAGACACCACCGATCCCCTCGAACGCCTGGGAATCGAGACCTCGACACGTTACGCGGCGCGCGCGGCCCTCGTGCTGGCGTGCGCCGAGCATCCCGGTCAACTCGGCGCCGTCGCCGAGGCGATCGCGACGCAAACAGCCGCACCGGTTCTCCAGGTGCTCACGAAGTCGGATCTCACATCGGACGAGCGTTACACCGGGCCGGCGGTCCGCGTGAGTGCGCGAACGGGGAGTGGACTATCCGAGCTCCTCGAGGCAATCGATGAACGCCTCATGGCGGAGCACGGGGCGCAACACGAGGATGCACCGGGGCTCACCCGAGCCCGTCATCAGGCAGCAGTCGCTGGCGCGGTCGAAGAGCTGGAACGCTTCAGCCAGGCGCTCGGCGAAGGCACGATTCCGATGAGCATTGCAGCAATCCACGTCCGCCACGCCGCCGATCTCCTCGGCGAATTGATCGGCGTGCTACATACCGAGGACGTGCTCGACGTGGTCTTCCGGCAGTTCTGCGTCGGCAAGTGATCTAGCACACCAGCCGAATCAGGCCGTTGCCGCTGCTCCGCGGGCGAGTGCGGCAAGCTCACGGGCGCTCGCGCGGACGGCCCACGCGAGACCGCGTTCGGCAACTGCCGCATCCACCATCCGCGCGCCCAGATAGTAGCCGCTGCGCTCCGGCAATACGTACCGGTCGACCATGCGCGCCTCGTCGCTCATACCTCCCGAGAGATAGCGCAGTCGAAGGCCCAGCCCTGCGCGATCGAGATCCTCAGTCACCGCGCGCGCGATGACAGATTCGAGCTCGCGTACGCGGGCGTACTGGCGCCGGCCGAAGCCGAAATACTCCCACGCCGCGTGGCCCGGACTAATCACTTGGGACACTTGGACGGCGAGCCCCTCGTTCACTAGATGTTCGCGCAACGAGGCGAGCCGGCCGGTCTCCCAGTAGGAGTAGTATCCGCCCGCTTCCTCGATGAGCGTTCGCAACTCGCTCCGACTCGCCGGTGACGTGTAGCGAATGGCGTGAGCGAACTCATGGG
>Ga0207648_10002041_pt1 | contig 22004 bp, 18 predicted proteins | sample KBSMisM32_FD_184310 | JGI IMG/M metagenome (GOLD analysis project Ga0207648, IMG submission 184310) | Miscanthus rhizosphere microbial communities from Kellogg Biological Station, Michigan, USA - KBS Miscanthus M3-2 (SPAdes) (version 2) | ecosystem: Host-associated > Plants > Roots >...
AATGATCATTTCAGTATAGCCAATCAATTTAATTTTTCCTCATTAAAAAAACGTATAGCCATGATGAACAAAATGAAAAGCGCAAGGGTGCAATTGATAAAATTCCTTTTCATTGTGCCATTGATAGCGGTGATGCTGCTGGCATTCCGCAATGAAAGGAGCAGCAACAATAAACAGAATCCTTATGCCAGCTGGCAAACTGATGTTTCTGATAGTGTTCCTGATCTTCCACCGCCGCCACCTCCTCCGTCGCAACCTCCAATGCCTCCGGCACCTCCTACTGACATCAAATTGCCCGGCAATGTGAAGAGTGTTAATATGGAGGATGATAAACTTACAGTTATTCTGAAAGATGGTACCAGGGAGGTATATGATTTCACCAATGAAAAAGAAAAGAAGGCTTTTTATAAAAAATACAGCGGATTATTTGTTCCGCCACCGCCACCACCACTACCACCTGCAGGCCGCGGCGTCTCAATAGCTCCGGGAACTGTGATCGATAATTCCAATGTATATGAGTTGAGTCCAGGGGGTAATGTGACAGTAGCAGTAGGCGGAGACAGGAACGCACCTATCGCAGTAACAGGGGAAGCTAAAACAATTACCGGTGTAACCACACCTGTACATGTTGGGACTACTATTTATGGCGTTGCAACTACAACAGGTGTTTCTGCTACAGTGCCCATACACACTGAAGTGAATGCGCATGGTCTTACGGCAGTAACAGCCCCTGTACATGCCGAAGGAAAAATTTTTAATGTTAATGTTGCATCCCCAGTACATACTGACGTAAATGTTACAGGGCTTGCTGCAACAACAGTTACGGCTCCAGCCAAAGCAATTGTTCCCCTTAATGAAGTTGTTGTAACAGGTCATGCGGTAACCGGAGTTACTTTTCCAGTGGCTGTGAATGTTCCGAAAGCAGCATCAGTTGATGGAATATCAGAAGTAGTTGTTAAAGGGCATTCTATTTACCCTGCCAAAATAGCTGGTGAAAAATTCCTGGACCTCAGGATCAGCAAATACACTTCACGTGATAAGCTGGATGTATTAATTGCCGAGGCAAAAGCAAAAGATGTTGAAGTGAAGTTTGACAAAATGGAATATGACAATAGTGGTAAACTGATCCGGTTAGCCGGTAAGATTGAAAAAGGCGACTCCAAAACCACTTTTAGTATCACTGATTTTGAGACAGTAAACCTCACTGTTACGAAAATCAATGGAAAATTCGACTGCTCAGTAATAATGAGCAGGGACAGGGAGGTTCAGTAGTTACTTTGCCGCCACGGCCATAACCCCTATCTTTGCCGCCTCAAAAAACGAGTTTATGGCAAATACTGCTGATATCAGCCGGGGAATGATCATTAAGCTGGATGGCAGCCTTTATTCCGTAGTAGAATTTGGCGAGAACAAAACAGCCCGTGCAGCCGCCAAGGTGTGGGCTAAATTGAAAGGAGTTGATAACTCCCGCTCTATTGAAAAGACCTGGAACTCAGGGGATACTATTCATCCTGTACGGGTTGAGAAAAGAGCTTACCAGTTCCTGTATAAAGATGATACCGGTTACAATTTCATGGACCAGGAAACATTTGAACAGGTAGCTCTTCAGGAGCACCTGGTGGATGCTCCACAGTTCCTTAAAGAAGGCCAGGAAGTAGGAGTGTTGATCAATACAGAAACAGAACAACCAATGAGCGTGGAGCTTCCTGATAAGATCGTGGTGCTGGTTACTTACACAGAGCCTGGTCTCAGGGGTGATACAGCAACCCGTACGTTAAAACCTGCTACTGTGGAAACAGGAGCTACTGTAAGCGTACCGCTCTTCGTGAATGAAGGAGAATTGATCCGCGTAAACACCAAAACGGGAGAATACGTAGAACGCGTAAAAGAATAAGGATTTCAATAATGAAAAATGGCCTAAAATCACCCGGTTTTAGGCCATTTTTCGCATATTTCACCCATTTTTGGGCCAAAATGGCTAAAAAATACTTGATTTTCTTCTACTTCTATTGACTATCTTAGCCACCTTTCCGTAAATTAATACCTGTTTAAATTGAAAAACATGGACTTCAAGCAGATCCAGGAGTTGATTAAAATGATCAACAAATCGAATATTGGAGAATTGACCATTGAACAGAAAGATTTCCGCGTAACGATCAGACAAAAGGAAGAACAGATTACCCAGGTAGTGGCCGCCCCGGTGCAGCAGGCACCCATATACGCCGCTCCTCCACCTCAGGCCTCTATCGCTCCTCAACTGCCCGCCGCAGCGGGTCCCGCAGGTGATAAGCCAGCCAAGGCATCCGAAACCACCGCTTCTAACCTGGTTACTATAAAGAGCCCGATGATCGGGACATTCTATCGCCGACCCACACCAGATAAACCCAATTTCTGTGAAGTGGGTGATGAGGTTAGCCCCGGCAAAGTTGTTTGCATCATTGAAGCCATGAAGCTCTTCAATGAAATTGAGGCTGAGATCTCTGGTAAAATTGTGAAAGTACTGGCGGAAGATGCTTCTCCTGTTGAATATGATCAGCCTTTGTTCCTCGTAGAACCAGCCTGATCATCCTTTTCATCACATTAATATACCTATGCTTAAGAAAATCCTGATTGCAAACCGCGGTGAAATTGCCCTTCGTGTGATAAGGACCTGCAGGGAAATGGGAATAAAAACCATCGCAGTTTATTCAACAGCAGACCGAGATAGCCTTCACGTAAAATTTGCCGATGAAGCAGTATGTATCGGCAAACCGCAGAGCTCTGATTCTTATTTAAATATTCCACACTTAATGGCAGCTGCAGAGATCACCAATGCAGATGCCATACATCCCGGATATGGATTTTTGGCTGAGAACTCCAAGTTCGCCCAGATATGTGGCGATCATGGTATCAAGTTCATTGGTCCCACACCCCAAATGATCAATTCCATGGGTGATAAGATCACTGCCAAGGAAACAATGATCAAAGCTGGTGTGCCAGTAGTACCCGGCGGTGAAGGATTATTACAAAGCGTTGAAGAAGCCAAAGGTCTTGCCAGAGATATGAGTTATCCAGTTATCCTGAAAGCAACTGCTGGTGGTGGTGGCAAGGGTATGCGCATAGTTTGGGAAGAAAGTGAAATGGAACGGCAGTATAATACCGCTAAAGCTGAAGCAGGTGCTGCCTTCAAGAATGATGGTATCTACATGGAGAAATTCGTGGAAGAACCCAGGCATATTGAAATACAGGTAGCAGGTGATCAGTATGGCAATGTTTGTCACCTGAGTGAAAGAGATTGTTCCATTCAGCGCCGTCACCAGAAGCTGGTAGAAGAATCACCTTCTCCATTCATGACCGATGAACTTCGTTTCAAAATGGGAGAGGCTGCCAAGAAAGCTGCAGGCGCTATCAATTATGAAAGTGTGGGAACCATCGAGTTCCTTGTTGATAAGCATCGCAATTTCTATTTCATGGAAATGAACACACGTATCCAGGTAGAACATTGCGTAACAGAAGAGGTGATCAATTTCGATCTGATCAAAGAACAGATCAAGATAGCAATGGGTGAACGTATTTCCGGAGACGATTATGTTCCGCAAATGCATTCCATTGAATGCCGTATCAATGCAGAAGATCCATACAATGATTTTCGCCCCTCACCCGGTAGGATCACCACATTGCATACTCCCGGTGGTCATGGAGTTCGTGTAGACAGTCATGCTTATGCCGGCTATGTGATCCCGCCTTATTATGATTCAATGATCGGTAAGCTGATCACGGTGGCTCGTACACGTAATGAAGCGATCGATACCATGTACCGTGCATTAAGTGAATATGTAATTGAAGGAATCAAAACTACTATACCTTTCCATCTGCAATTAATGCAGGATGAACGATTCAGAAGTGGAGACTTCAACACGAAGTTTTTGGATAGTTTCAAGCTTAAATAAATTGTGGTTCGTGAGGCGCCTGAATAAAGGCGCGTGAACCACAGCATCTCTTTTGCACGCCATGGTTCGTGTCTCACGAACCATCACAGAACCCAAACTAATTGCTTTAAATTAAGATGGTCCGCCACAGGCGGACCATCTTTTTATTACCCGGAAAACTAATCTTTATCTTAAGAATAGCATTTCTCTGTATTTCGGCAAATACCATTCCTTATCGTCAACCAGCAACTCTAATTTGTCCACATGGTAGCGGATCTGGTCAAAGAACGCATCTTTCACCTGGCTTTGATAACCAATAGCTTTGGTGCGTGTATCATCCATTGCATTGCAGATCTTTCTTGCCTCGATCATTTTTTCCACCAGGTCAGCCGCCTTATTGATATGCTCGGAGATCTTTTCGAGGATCTGTTTCTGATTGGCATAGGCCGAATCACTAAGACCTGCTTCCTTTAATCCTTTGATATTGTTGGCCAGCAGATTCTGATAACGGATTGCAGCAGGAAGGATATGACTGGTAGCCAGTTCACCCATTACACGGCTTTCGATCTGAACCTTCTTGATATATTTCTCCAGCTCAATCTCATGGCGCGCTTCTAACTCCAGGTGATTATAAACATTATTGCTTTCAAACAGATGCTTCGCCTTATCAGTGATCATGGCATCCAGTGCAAGCGGAGTGGTCTTTACATTAGGCAGTCCTCTTTTCTTGGCTTCTCTTTCCCATTCTTCGCTATATCCATCACCTTCAAACAATACTTTTTCGCTGGACACAATGTATTCACGGATCACATGCATGATGGCGATCTCTTTCTTTTCACCCTTATCAATCAGCGTATCCACTTCATTCTTGAAATTCTTGAGCGTTTCAGCCATGATAGTGTTCAGCACGGTCATTGGGTTAGCACAGTTTGCGCTTGAACCAACCGCACGGAACTCAAATTTATTTCCGGTAAAGGCAAATGGAGAAGTACGGTTCCGGTCTGTATTATCCATCAACAGTTCCGGAATGCTTTTATGAATATCGATCTTCAGCATGCTCTCATCCTGCTCATCCATTTTCTGAGATACTCTTTCTTTTACATCCTGCAATACTTTGGTTAAGTACTGACCGATGAATACAGAGATAATAGCAGGAGGCGCTTCATTGGCACCCAAACGGAAATCATTAGGCGCTGAAGCAATAGAAGCTCTCAATACATCTGCATAATCATGAACCGCCTTGATCGAGTTGACAAAGAAGGTGAGGAACATGAGGTTTGATTTCGGCGTTTTGCCGGGAGCCAGCAGGTTCACACCTGTATCAGTTGCCATGCTCCAGTTATTGTGCTTACCACTTCCATTGATACCGGCAAATGGTTTTTCATGTAAGAGTACACGGAGGCCATGACGACTGGCTACCCGTGACATGATATCCATCAACAATGTATTGTGATCTACTGCCAGGTTCACTTCTTCAAATATCGGGGCGCACTCAAACTGTGCAGGAGCTACCTCATTGTGACGGGTGCGAAGGGGGATACCGAGTTTATAAGACTCTTCCTCATAATCACGCATGAAGGCATATACTCTTTCGGGAATAGAACCGAAGTAATGATCTTCCAGCTGTTGGTTCTTGGCTGAGTTATGTCCATATACTGTACGGCCGGAAAGTACCAGGTCAGGCCTTGCATTAAATAAACCTTCATCGATCACAAAATATTCCTGTTCCCAGCCAAGAGTAGGTGTAACCCTGCTAACATTCTTATCGAAGTAATTGCAAACATCCACTGCATGCTTATTCAACGCTTCCAGTGCTTTAAGCAGAGGAGCCTTGTAGTCCAGTGATTCACCGGTATAAGAAACGAAGATCGTAGGGATACATAATGTTTTGCCCTGACCAATTCCGAGAATGAATGCAGGAGAAGAAGGATCCCATGCGGTATAACCTCTTGCTTCAAAAGTTGCACGCAATCCACCGCTTGGGAAGGAAGAAGCATCAGGTTCCTGTTGTATCAATGCATCACCATCAAACTGTTCAATGGGAGTACCATCGCTTTTTAAGGTGAAAAATGAATCATGCTTTTCAGCGGTAGTACCGGTTAATGGCTGGAACCAGTGTGTAAAGTGAGTAACACCCTTGGTTTCTGCCCATGCCCTGATACCCGTAGCAATCTGGTTGGCTACGGCGCGGTCAATCTTCTGGCCGGCTTTGATAGATGAAACGAGACTCTTGTAACCTTCATCACTCAAATACTCACGGGCTACTTTCAATGTAAACACATTGCTCCCGAATATACCTGTGATCTTAGTTGAGCCCTCAACCTCTGGACCTGCAATTGAACTGAGATTGGAAATTGCCTTGAAACGAAGCGACGACATAATTTTAGAATTTAAACTGTTTGAATTAAACATGAGCAACGCATCAGCGCCATTGCGTTGATTTTTCTTAATCTGATTGGTAGTGGCGGAAAGCAATCGAAAATAAAGTTTTCCTGTTGGGTAAAAGCCAAATTTAAGGTGAATTAGGCTATTTTATTGACATTATTTTTATAGCTAATATCTCTTTTGAAATAGCTGTAGATCTTTTCCCAATCAATACTTAATACGATGGGCGTCACCAGTAAAGGAAGAATTATGCTTCTGTACCTGACGATGGCTCCAAGGTTATTTACGCTGAATCCAACCACCAGGAAAAATGAAAATGAATAAAAGAGGCTAAACCAGATAACCGGCCAGGAATGTGGTCCGTCTTTTCTTCGCCAGATGAGGAATACCATGAATAATAAGAGGACCAGGTTGATCTCCAGCGCGGCTGCAAGGGAAAGTAAATGATAGATGTCACCGGGATATGGGCGAATGGCCGCAAGACTTATTGCCTGTGGCGTATTTTTTATAAAGCTGCCTACATTGGCCCTTAACTGTTTGATCGGAAGAGTGGAATTGCCTGGCACCATTTGAATAAAAGCCTGTTGTTTTTTCACTACTGCACGCGGAAAATCCAGTCGTGGATCAACATATCTCAACCCAAAGAACAAAATACCTGCTAATAAATAAACTGAAGCAAAGCAAAGGAATACCTTCCCGGGCCAACGGATCGCCAACAGCCAGGCCAATATGGCCGGTAGAAGAATTACCAACAGGTAATTGCGGACTATAAGTAACAAAAAAAACCAGAGCAGGAGGTAAACAATATGTTTGCCACTGATGTTCTTTTCCCTGCTCACAAAATAGATATGATAGATGATCATTGCGAGACATAAAAAGACCAGGCCTTCTTTATGAATGCCACTGGCCCAGTAATAAAATGAAGGAAGAAAAAATACCACCATCATTAACAATATTCTTCTACCGGGAAATACATCATTCATCACCTTGTAAAAAGCCATGGGACCAAACAGGGTGATGAAGGAATAGAAAATGACATTCACATAGTAATGACCAAAGCTGAAGATGTCAAAAATGGAAAGCAGTTTGATGAATACATTTCCTTTCAGGTCATTCCAGTAGGAATTGGTGGAGGCAAAGAAACTGCCGGCACCCCCGGGATAAGGATCATTAAAGATATTGGTGAAATATTCGGCAGGATTACTGCCCAGTAATTTGTATTCAACTAATCCGTTATAATGAAATCCCCAGGTATCCACCATCTGGGCCAAACCTGAATAATACAGTCCCATCCACCCATAAAATATACCGGCAATTACCTTCAGCAGAAAAAGGATCACCAACTGTGGCTTGCTCATACCAGTGGAGAGAAAGAATGGCGTTTTGGTGACCAGCCAGGCAAAGAACACCAGGTATACAACAAAGAGGAGGTACTCCATACTGGCCCACAAAATAACCATTATTGGGAAAAAGTGAAGGGGAATTAGCCGTTAGCTTTTTGCCATTAGCTATTAGTTACCAGGTTTTTAATCAATATCCCCATATTACTAACCAAAGCGTGTGCTTAGGGCTAATAGCTAATGGCTAACGGCTATTTTCCGTACTTTTGCGCTTTCAAATCACCTATACTTATTTCTCCATGGAGGTCACGGTAAAAACGGCAAAACAACTCAGGTTAACAGAGGAAGAATTTGAATTAATCAAACAAAAGCTGGGACGTACGCCAAATTTCAATGAGCTCTGTGCATTCTCCGGAATGTGGAGTGAACATTGCAGCTACAAGAATTCTATCAAATGGTTGAAAACCCTACCCAGGGAAGGCGCCAGAATGCTGGTAAAGGCCGGTGAGGAAAATGCGGGTTTGATGGATATTGGGGACGGATTGGGTGTTGTATTTAAAATTGAATCACATAATCACCCGTCAGCTATCGAACCCTTCCAGGGTGCAGCTACCGGTGTAGGTGGAATACACAGGGATATTTTTACCATGGGTGCCCGGCCCATTGCTGCGCTAAACTCTTTGCGCTTTGGTAATCTCGAGGAAGATAAAACCCAACATCTATTATCAGGCGTAGTGCATGGCATTGGCCACTATGGCAATTGCTTTGGTGTACCAACTGTAGGAGGTGAAGTATATTTTGATCAGTGTTACCATACCAATCCGCTGGTTAACGCAATGAGCGTTGGAATTGTGAAAGCAGGCGAAACAGTATCAGCAACTGCTAAGGGGAAGGGCAATCCTGTGATGTTTGTTGGTAGTGCAACCGGTAAGGATGGTATTGGTGGGGCTTCCTTTGCATCAGCAGATATCACAGCTGAGAGCACACAGGAGTTACCTGCTGTACAGGTAGGAGATCCATTCCAGGAAAAGAAATTGCTGGAAGCCTGCCTGGAAGTAATTCAAACCGGTGCTGTTGTAGGCATGCAGGATATGGGAGCTGCCGGTATTATCTGTTCCACTTCTGAAATGAGCGCGAAAGGTGAAGTAGGTATGCGCATCGATCTGGATAAAGTACCAACCCGCCAGAAGAATATGAAGGCCTGGGAATTATTGTTAAGTGAAAGCCAGGAAAGGATGCTGCTGGTGGCACAGAAAGGAAGAGAGAAAGAAGTACAGAAAGTTTTTGATAAATGGGATCTTCCCTGCTCTGTAATTGGTGAAGTAACAGATGATGGTATCCTGAATTTCTATATGCATGGTGAGTTAGAAGCTTCCCTGCCCGCACATGATCTGGTTTTGGGTGGAGGAGCTCCGCAATATGAAAGAGAATTCAGGGAACCTAAATACCTGGCGGAAGTAAAGAAATTCAATATCAGTTCCATTCCTGAGCCGCTTCATTTGAAGACGATCGCTGAACAGATCATTGCATTGCCTTCCATCGCTTCCAAGCGCTGGATCTATACACAGTATGATAGCATGGTAGGAACCGTAAATGCTTCTACCAATGCACCCAGTGATGCTTCTATTGTTGCAGTGAAAGGAACCAAAAAAGGAATTGCAGTTACAACAGATTGTAATAGCCGTTATGTGTATGCTGATCCATACATTGGCGCCATGATTGCAGTGAGCGAGGCGGCACGCAATATTGTCTGTAGCGGTGGCAAACCATTGGGTATTACCAATTGCCTCAACTTCGGAAATCCTTATGATCCCGAAGTCTATTTCCAGTTCGTACATGCTATTAAAGGAATGGGAGAGGCCTGTCGCAAATTTGATACACCTGTTACCGGTGGAAATGTGAGCTTTTATAATCAGAACCCCGATGGCCCTGTATATCCAACGCCTACTATCGGCATGGTAGGATTGCTGGAGAATATTGATAATAAAATGACCCTTGATTTCAAAGATGAAGGAGATATCCTTTACCTGGTAGGTCATTCACGAAACGATATTAATTGTTCAGAATATTTGCACCAGGTATGCCAGGTAAGTCATTCACCGGTACCACATTTTAATTTGGAAGAAGAGTACCAGTTGCAGCAGATGATCGCAGAACTAATAGATAAGGAATTGCTGCAATCCGCACATGATGTAAGTGAAGGTGGATTGTTTGTAACACTCTGTGAAGCCGGATTCAACCGTGAGTATGGTTTTTCTGTTATTACCAACAGTACCTGCAGAAAGGATGCCTGGTTATTCGGCGAATCACAAAGCCGGGTGCTGGTAAGTGTGGCGATTGAAAAGGTAAAGGAATTTGAACAGGCTCTGGGAGATCTCCCTTACGAGAAGATTGGCGTGGCTACTACTGGTGAAATGGTAGTGGATGGCGAATTCTGGGGAACTATCGATTGGTGGAAAGAGAAATATGATGATGCCATTGCTGGATTCCTTAATGTTCAGGAAAGTCTGCACTCACTTTAATATATCGTCACGGAGAAAGATTAACGTCCCCGTCCCGATAACTATCGGGATGTAATTAATTATCTTTATAAAAATCGGAGTAATGGGAAAAAAGATTGCCATCATCGGAGGCGGTAACCTCGGCACAGCCATAGCAGAAGGACTTTTGAAAAGTAAATTCAGCAAGCCTGCTGAACTTACCGTTACTAAAAGAAATACTTCCACGCTGGCAGACCTTGAAAAGAAAGGGGTGGGAGTGAGCTCAGATAATTCAGCCGCCATAAAGAAGAGTGATATCATTATCCTGGCAGTTAAGCCCTGGCAGGTGGCTGATGTGTTGGAAGGAGTGAAGAAAGATCTGAATAGCAGGAAACTATTGATATCCGTTGTAACGGGTTCAATGATCAATGATATGGCCGAAGCAGTAGGAAAGAAGATGACGTTCTTTCGCGCTATGCCCAATACAGCTATTGCCATTCAGCAAAGCATGACCTGCATCTGCAGCCAGGATGCCAGCGCTGCGGATATAAAATATGTGAACGAATTATTCTCCTGTGTGGGTAAGGTGGTAACCATTGATGAGAAACTGATGGATGCAGCCACTATATTGGGTGCCTGTGGTACTGCCTATGCCATGCGCTATATTCGCGCCAATATACAGGGTGGTATCGAGATCGGGTTTGATGCAGCCACTGCTTCTTTAATAGCTGCACAAACAGTAAAGGGTGCAGCAGAATTATTATTGCAAAAAGGATCACACCCTGAACAGGAGATCGATAAAGTAACCACACCAAAGGGTTGTACCATTGCAGGATTGAATGAAATGGAACACCGGGGATTCAGTTCATCACTTATCAGGGGTGTTGTTGCGAGCTATAATAAGATTGCAAAGGACTAATAAGTTTGCCTGATTCAAAATCTATTGTCCATAATTGGGTTTTACTCCCGGGATCTTCTCCTCTGGCCTGCAGAGCATTCATTGTTAAACCCCAAAGAGTCATATCAGTTCCTGCAAACTGGTTTGGTGTTAACATTCTGGATGCAAGAGATCTTCCTTTCTGTAATTGCCAGGCACCATAAAACTCAAAATTATCCCCGCATTTGTAGATAGGATAAAAATTTTGCCCCAGCCGTGCATACATATCTTTTCCGTCAGAAAAAAGTAACATATCGGTTATTACGGAATCCTTGAGATTTTTTCCTTTTACATACAGGATATCAGCTGTGGGTTTGATATCAACATTAAATTCTTCAAAGGCCGGCTTGTTATTCTTCAAATCATCACCGTTGATATATACTCCTTTATGGGCTACCTTCTCTGCTAAAATGGGAATATGACGGTAAATATTGTTGAATGAATCTATTTGATGATCTGAGACACATCTTCTTTTTTGAATATTTTCAAAGTTTACAGTTTGCAATTTTTGAATACTCGCCATCAGGCTCTTACTCATCAATTTGCCGGCGATCTGTTCAGATTTGCCATTTTCAACAAAGGTGCTGTCGAACCTGTACAGAGGATAGTTACAGTTTCCCTTCCGTAAATAAAATTCGATGTTTAGTTCAATGCCATTAGTTATCGGTTTTGTATGAGAATCATTTAGCAGCAATTCATAATTCCTAAGCCAGCATTTTTTTATTTGTATAAATAAAGTATCTCCTGCTGCGGGTAATTGTGCTTTAAAATAATCGGTGTAAAAATTGGCTACTTCATTTTGGAGACTGGAAGGATGACAGATCTTAAAAAGGTTTCCCGTGTTCTTTGCATGAAAATAGCCTGATGAACACGTAATAAATCGTTCATCAGTTACTTTAATGTGACTGAATGGAAGATTAAGTGCCGGTGCTTTGGAAGCAGCAGGTATAATTTCAATAACGGAACAGGTTGCCTTAACCAGCTCTTCATCATCCGGAAGTTTCCCTTTTTGAGAAGATCCATTTGTACAGACAGTCAATATTGAAAATACAGTTAGGATAAGGGTTCGAATATGCATATTTAGTTAGTGTTTTTATAGATCATTCCATCTTTCATCACAAATATAACTTTATTGAATACCTGTGAGTCTTTTAACGGATCACCATCAACGGCCACAATATCTGCCAGCTTGCCGGTTTCAATACTTCCAAGATCTGCTTCAACACCCAGTAATTCTGCAGCATTCATGGTAGCTGATTTAATGGCATCCATTGGTTTCATTCCAGCCCCGATCATATACCCGAATTCAAGCCAGTTCCTGCCATGTTTATAAACGCCAGCGTCGGTTCCAAATGCGATCTTCACCCCGGCTTTATATGCTTTCGCAAAAGTGGCCCTGATCTTTGGTCCGATCTCCAGTGCCTTGGGAGTAACCAGTGCCGGATAATAATTAGGTTTCTTTGCTGAGTCTGCAACTGCAGCTCCGGCAGTGAGAGTTGGAACGTACCAGGTTCCATACTTTTTAAAGAGCTCGATGGCCTCATCATCCATATAAGTTCCATGTTCAATGGAATTGGCGCCGGCACGGATCGCCCTTTTCATTCCTTCCGCACCATGGGCGTGAACCGCTACTCTTAGTCCATAATCTTTTGCCGTTTCAACAATGGCTTTGATCTCCTCTTCAGTAAACTGAGGGTTACTTCCATTTTTTGCAACACTCAGTACCCCACCAGTTGCAGTGATCTTGATGAGATCTGCTCCATCTTTATAACGTTGCCGCACAGCTTTTCTGCATTCATCGGGTCCATTGGCTACGGCATCCAGGGGACCGGGATCACCCATTAGATCAGCGCGGTAACCATTAGTAGGATCAGCATGACCACCAGTGCTGGCAATGATCTTTCCGGCAGTATAAACTCTTGGTCCTTTAGCGATTCCCTTATTGATCGCATTGCGCAGGGAAATATTGACATTTGTTCCGCCCAGATCACGTACTGTTGTAAAACCTGTCATCAATGTGATCTCTGCATATCTTGCAGCATTAAATGCAATATCAGCAGGGTTGAGGGTAAATTCTTCCAGGAACCTGTTAGGACTTGTCTCTTCTTCAAGGTGCACATGCATATCCATCCAGCCGGGGGTAACCGTTTTGTTTTTTAGATTGATGATACTATCACCGCCACCAGCATTTGTGTATCCCTTATCAACCGAAACGATCCGGTTCTTTTCGACAACGATGGTCATTTCTTTTTTTGCCTCATCAGATTTGCCATCGATGAGGGTGCCGCACCAGATATAGGTCTTTTGCGCACTACCTGCGTACATGCTAATTAAATACCCGATTAGCAGGGAGATTTTTCTCATAAACAGACTTGAGGATTAAAAATAATAAAAGTTGATCATGATGGTTAAGGTTGGATTAACAGTAGCCTGGAATACAGGGCGTCTGGTACAGCCTTTAGAATTGCTGACAAAGAGATCGACAAATTCCTTTCATTTTATCCACACGTAAAATTCCTGTTCTCCCATTTTTGTGAAATATATATTATCTTTGCATGACCTCCCGGAAATTCTTCTTTGATTTCCTTTCCGCTGGTCATATGTTTTAGAGTTATTTTAATTAGGGTGGGCTAATCTCAACACTTATTGCTTTTTTCGATCCCGATAGTTATCGGGAAAGGAGTATTTATTTTTCCGATAACTATCGGGATCAGAGCAAATGAGTATTTGCCAGGGCCTTTGTTTTTTAGAGATTTGAAATAGACCATTTATGGCAAAATATGTTTTTGTTACCGGCGGCGTTACTTCATCATTGGGAAAAGGCATTGTAGCCGCTTCCCTGGCGAAGCTTCTGCAGGCCCGTGGGTTGAGAGTGACCATTCAGAAATTCGATCCCTACATCAATGTTGATCCCGGCACCCTGAACCCCTATGAACACGGTGAGTGTTTTGTAACTGAGGATGGCGCAGAAACAGATCTTGACCTTGGTCACTATGAACGTTTCCTGAACATATTTACTTCCCAGGCCAATAATGTTACTACCGGCCGCATTTACCAGACCGTAATTAATAAGGAGAGAGAAGGTGCCTATCTCGGAAAAACCGTGCAGGTGGTTCCTCATATCACTGATGAGATCAAAAGGAGAATGCTTCAGCTCGGCCAAAATGGGGATTATGACATTGTGATTACAGAAATTGGGGGCACAGTGGGCGATATCGAGAGCCTTCCATTTGTGGAAGCAGTGCGCCAGTTGCAGTGGGAATTGCCGGAAGAAGATTCACTTGTAGTACATCTTACCCTTATACCTTATTTAAAAGCAGCCAAAGAGTTAAAAACAAAACCCACCCAGCACAGCGTAAAAATGCTGAGCCAGGAAGGGGTACATCCTGATATTATTGTTTGCAGAACGGAAAGACCGCTTTCGCCAGACCTGCGCCGAAAGATCGCGTTGTTTTGTAATGTAAAACAGGAAGCGGTGATTGAAGCGGCAGATGCTCCAACTATTTATGAAGTGCCACTGGCTATGATGCGTGAGAAGCTGGATGTCATCTGTATGAAAAAACTGAACATAACTAATCACAATGAACCGCAACTTGGCAAGTGGAAGGAATTCCTGGATAAGCTGAATTATCCAAAAAGCAAGGTCACCATTGGACTGATCGGCAAGTACATAGAATTGCAGGATGCATACAAATCCATCCTGGAATCATTTGTACATGCCGGTGCTATGAATGAATGCCAGGTACAGGTGATGAATGTACACAGTGAATTTATCACCGCAGATAATGTGGCAGAGAAACTCGGTGCACTGGATGGACTGCTGGTTGCACCCGGGTTTGGAATGAGAGGGGTAGAAGGAAAGATCCTGGCAGTTAAGTATGCCCGTGAAAAAGGTCTTCCTTTCTTTGGTATCTGTTTGGGGATGCAAATGGCCGTTATTGAATACGCACGAAATATCCTGGGATTGAAGGATGCCAACTCAACTGAAATGGTGCCTACTACTCCTGACCCTGTGATCGACTTAATGGAAGAACAAAAGAAGATCACTACAAAGGGCGGAACTATGCGACTTGGATCTTACCCCTGTGATCTTAAACCAGGATCACTGGCACATACTATTTATGGTAAGGATTCAGTGACTGAACGTCACCGTCATCGCTGGGAGTTCAATAATAATTACCTTGATCAATTTGAAAAGGCAGGTATGGTAGCGAGCGGTAAGAACCCGTCAACCGGACTGGTAGAGATCATTGAGCTGCCAAACCATCCATTCTTTATTGGTGTACAGTATCACCCTGAATTGAAGAGTACGGTAGAGAACCCACAGCCGATATTTGTGAACTTTATCGGAGCGGCAAAAATGTATGCAGATAAGGCATCGCATGTGAAGAATCCACAATTACAAAAAGAGATGATCTAAAAGATATTGTTCCTTTGGAAGCCGTCTAGCCACTGGTTAGGCGGCTTTTTGTTTATTTAAAGGCCTTTCCGGCCGTGGTTCGTGTCTCAGGACCTCGTATAGTTGGTGAGACACGAACAATGGCGTATACCGACCATATTCCGCCGCTCACCGGCATGGCCCTTTAAGCTCCTTCACTATACCCTGAAACACCTATCTTTGCCGTCTTTAAATTTTCACCATAAATGAAGTTTGACCGTAATACCGTCATTGGCTTTGTGATCCTGGCGGGCCTTTTCTTTGGCTATTTTTATTATACCAACAAAGACCAGGCAGAATACAGGAAAAGACAGGCACGTGAACAGGCTATTAAAGACTCTACCACACTGGCTAATGCACCAAAAGTTGATTCAGCAGTTGCACGCCGGGATTCGATTCAAACTGATTCTGTAAATCAGATTGCGAAAGCTGGTGTGTTCCATGGCGCTGGTTCTGGTACCGAACAAATCGTATACCTTCAGAATAATGTATTCAAAATTGCTTTCACTACAAAAGGCGCAAGACCCAAATATGTTGAACTGACTAAGTTCAAGGATATGGATAGTGGCAGGGTTCACCTTGCAGCGTCCGAATTTGATAATATCAGTTACCAGATCAATACCAGTAATACCACTGCAGCGCCTACAAGCGATCTGTATTTTACTAAAATAGATTCTGCAAGATTGCCGGATGGCAGTCAAACCATTTCATTCACACTGGCGGCAGACAGTAATTCAACCTCTTCTATTGTACATAAGTATACAATTAGGCCGGATGAGTATATGGTAGACTTTGATGTGGATATTGCCGGTGCCAATCAACTGCTTTCGAACGGCATCATGAATCTGACATGGAACTACAGTGCTGCTCAACAGGAGTCAGATCTGACATTTGAAAAAAGAAATACGCAGATCGGATATGTACAGGATGATGAATTCGATTATCATACTATTGGTCGAAGAAGTGATAAGGATTTTGGGAGTGATGCTGTGAAATGGATCGGCGTACGTCAGCGATTCTTCAATACCTTTTTGATCGCAAAGAATAATTTCTCGGGTGGTAAAATGACCTGGGAAGTGCCAGCCGACGCTAAAGAAAAAACTGTTGTACGTTCTACTGCCAACCTTCAATTAAAACTTCAGGTGCAGAATAAGACACATGCAGGGTTTAGTTTATTCTATGGTCCTGCCGATTTTCACACACTGGCTCAGTATGATCTGAAAATGGGTAAACTGATCAACCTGGGTCAGGGAATGTATTCATTTGTTCGTCCGCTGAACCGCTGGGTGATCATGCCGGTATGGGATTTCCTGAAAGGATTTGTGGGCAGCTATGGTTTGGTAATTGCCCTTCTCACACTTTTCATTCGTTTATTGATCTCCCCACTTACTTATAAAAGCTATTTAAGCGGAGCCAAGATGAAAGTGCTTCGTCCGGAGATTGCCAAGCTGAAAGAAAAGTTTGGCGCAGATCAACAGGCCATGAGCATGGAGCAAATGAAGCTATTCCGGGAAGCAGGTGTAAATCCTTTGGGAGGATGTATCCCGGCACTGTTCCAGATACCGATCTTCTTTGCGTTATATAGTTTCTTTAGTGCAAATGTTGACCTAAGGGGTGCTGATTTTCTCTGGGCAAAGGACCTGGCAGCGTATGATGATGTAATTAAATTCGGCAATATACCTGTAATTAGTTCAATGCTGGGTTCTCACATCAGCCTTTTTACCATTACAGCCGTATTGACCAGTTTGGCCATCTCTTTATACAGTATGAGCATGACGCCAGATCAGAGCAACCCGGTGTTGAAATACATGCCGTATATATTCCCGATCTTCCTATTGTTCATATTTAATACGCTTCCTTCGGCGCTTACCTGGTATTATACAGTTTCCAATATTGTAACACTGGTACTCCAGTTCATTATTCAGAATTATATCATTGATCACGATAAGATCCTTGCGAAGATGGATGAGAATCGCAAAAAGCCGAAGACAAAATCCAAATGGCAGGAAAGGCTGGAGCAGATGCAGGAGCAGCAGAAGAAAATGAAGGAAATTCAGCAACGCGGCAGCAAGCGTTAACAGAGTTCGTGTTTCACCAGCCACAGGGGGTTTCTGAGAAAGAAACCACGGCATATTGGATCATTCGGAAGTTTACTATAGAAATGTTAATACGCCCCCCGATGTATATTGGGGGGATTTTTATATTCAATAACTATCTGGATAGTTACCGGCTGCAACTAATTAAGTATATTGTCCCGTCTTCTTATCATGAACACCCTTATTGGAAATCACATGAAAAGAGTTTTTACCATAGCAGCTTTTACTATTGGGTTGGTTGTTTCTTCTTTGCCGCTTTTTGCGCAGAAGAAACTGACTGAGGCTACTATTTCCTATGATATCCTGATCAACACCAATAATTCCACACCTCAAGCGGCAGACCTGCTGGACGGCGCCGTTAGCATTATATATCTGAAAGGGAATTCAAGCAGATCAGAAATGATCAGTTCACTGGGTACACAGTCTACCATTGTTGATGGCAAGACGGGGAATGTTACCATATTGAAAGATTATGGTGAGCAGAAATACATGATCAGTATGACTCCGGATAACTGGAAACAGAGCAACCGTAAATATGAAGGCATCACTTTCACTTTTGAAAACGAGTTCAAGACCATTGCCGGTTATAATAGCCAGAAGGCTACTGGTAAACTGGCAGATGGCAGCACATTTACTGTTTACTTTACAAAGGACCTTCTTCCTGTAAATAAGGATTTTCAATACCTCAATAAAAATCTTCCTGGTCTGGCCATGCAATATGAGGCGATTATGGGGAAGCAGAAGGTGACCTATACCGTTTCCAGCATCAATTTTAACCCCGTTCCGGCGGCCAAATTTGACCTGCCTAAGTCTGGTTACCGCGTAATGACTTATGAAGAAACCCTCCGTGGGGCCGGTAATTAAGCGCTTAAGATTAAAACATTAATGCATAATTCATTAAGCATTGATTATCATTAATTGATGATAAAAAAGAATATGTAGATGATAAGTGATATTAACGCGTAGCTGCGTTAGGATTGAAAGTAACCTTGTTATTAAGAAGAACTTTCTTTTTAACAGGCATAGTGTAGGTAGTGTGGCCCTGCTGGTAAGTAACAACCGTATTCAGATTGATATAACGGCTATTGTCATTGTTGAAATTGATCACCTGGTTACCACGGAAATTATATCCTGAACGAAGGCTGAAAGAACCGGGCCTGGTCGATGTTTTTCCAGTCAGGAGTTTGGGAGATGCCTTCTTGCCAGTTCCGTCTCCTAAAGTGGCATAAGATCCCATAGCGATCCCCGCTAACAGCAGCAGAACTACAAAAGCCCTGCCCAATAGCATGAATATATGAGAGTTAGTTTTCACCTGAGAGCAAATTTAACAAATAATAAGATATAAGTGCAAACCGTTTATGGAGAACTTTACAACTTCTTTAACGGCTGCGTGGTAAAATTGTTACATAGGGAGCGAAAAATAGTTGGGAATTTTACACAGTTGGGGAAAACTAACAAGGGCTTTTTCTTGTTTATTTGATATAACTTGTTGATATTAATTGAGTAAAGGAATTAAATGAAAGAGCAACCATACGAAGAGGACAGAGAACATATCCGGGAGCTGCTCAAACAATTTGAGAGCCTTAAGGCGGGGAGAAGTCACAGCTTCCTGGATGAAGACGCCTTTGATAAAATCATCAATTTTTTCGAGGAAAAAGAGCAAACTGATAAGGCCATGGAAGCAGTGGATATTGCCATTGAGCAATACCCCTATTCCGCCATGCTGCTCATTCGCAAGGCCGATATCATGCTCAGCAAGCGGCAGTACAGGGACGCGCTTGACATATTAGACCAGGCATCCTTGCTGGACAGCGGTGATATCAATCTTTATATCCTTAAAACAGACGCCTACCTGGCACTGGATGAACAGGAAAAGGCGGTGGCCATACTGGAAGAGGCACTTGTCACTTTTGAGGGTGAAGAAAAGAAAGAATTATTGTTTGAACTGGCTGATGTATATGACGATTATGAAGAATTCGACAAAGTATTTGATTGTCTCAAGATGATACTTGAGCAATATCCCAATAATGAAGAGGCATTATATAAGATCTGCTTCTGGACAGATTTCACGGGAAGAAATGAAGAAAGCATTCGCTTACATCAGCAGATCATTGATGAATATCCTTACAATGAACTGGCCTGGTTCAATCTCGCTGCATCTTACCAGGGATTGAAATTGTATGAAAAGGCTATCGATGCCTACCAGTATGCCATCGCCATTGAAGAAAAATTTGATTACGCCTATCGCAATATGGGTGATGCCTATATCCGCATTCGTAAATACAAGGAAGCGATTGAGGCATTGGTGAAAGTGACCGAACTCTCCAAGCCGGAAGTGGTGATCTATGAGGCCATCGGCCATTGTTATGATCGGCTGAAGAATTATGCCCAGGCAAGATTCTATTATCGCAAGGCATCACACCTCAATCAGGAAGACAGCAAACTATTCTATAAGATCGCCTGTACCTATTTCAATGAGAAGCAGTATGAGAGCTGTATCAAACAGGTGGAACTGGCTTTAAAGATCCATCGGCAGCAGCCGGAGTATAACCTGCTCATGGGTGAATGCAGGATGGAGCTGCAGCAATTCAAGGAAGCCATTCATTATTTCACTGCGGCTGTGCAATCACGTCCAAAGAATGTTTCTGGTCGCGAGGCACTGATACGTTGCCTTTTTGTGGCAGATATGCTGGAGGAAGCATTGGTACAGACGGATATTGCTTATAAAGCCACCAATAATAAACCAGTATTTCTATTCTATAGAGCAGGTATCCTGCTGGTGATGGGAAAGAACAAAGAAGCCATCATCCAGTTGGAGCAAGCCATGCATGTTGCGCCCAAAACGCTCCGGAAATTCATTGACCTGGTTCCTGAAAGCCTCCAGAACCAGCAGATAGTAGATGTGTTGGCAAGGTTTAAGAGAAATAAATCGATCTGATCTTCCTATTTTTGCGACCGTCAAAGCTGTATTAAAAAATTCTAATAGCATGAATTTTAACCTTTCGCAGATGCCGGAACGCAATGCACGTCCACGCGTCTCCGGTATTACGATGGTGATGGATAAGGGCTTGAGTGTAAATGAAGCAAAGAATTTCCTGAGTGTTTCCTACCCGCATGTTGATATTATCAAACTGGGTTTTGGTACCTCATTCGTAACTCCTAACCTGAGAGAAAAGCTGGACCTCTATCGCTCCTATGATCTCCCCATTTATTTCGGCGGAACATTATTTGAAGCATTCCTGATACGCAACCAGTTTGATGATTATATCAAGGTTTGCAAGGATTATGGTATCGACTATGTGGAAGTGAGTGATGGTTCAATTACAATTCCACACGCTGAAAAATGCGGTTACATTGAAAAACTGACCAGGCACCATACGGTGCTCAGTGAAGTAGGAAGCAAAGATGCGGCACATATCATACCCCCTTATAAATGGATTGAGTTGATGAGGGCCGAATTGAGTGCAGGTGCTACCTATGTAATTGCAGAGGCAAGGGAGGCTGGTAATGTAGGTATCTATCGTGGATCGGGTGAAGTGCGAGAAGGTCTGGTTCAGGAGATACTTACACAAATACCTGGAGAAAAGATAATTTGGGAAGCTCCTCAAAAAGCACAGCAATTATATTTTATTGAACTGCTGGGATGCAATGTGAACCTGGGCAATATTGCTCCAACAGAAGTGATAGCGATGGAAGCAATGCGCATTGGTTTGCGCGGCGATACCTTCAGTTTATTCCTTGATAAAAAAGAAGCCTGATGCGGCTCTTCGGTTTGATCGGATATCCTTTATCACATTCCTTTTCCAAAAAGTATTTTACCGAGAAATTTGAGAAGGAAGCTTTTTCCGATTGCCGCTACGAGAATTTTCCCATTGAATCAATAACGGAAATTCCCAAATTACTCAAAGAGCATCCCAGCCTGGAGGGCCTGAATGTAACTATTCCCTATAAGGAACAGGTTTTGCCTTTTCTCCATTCAAAAAATTCCATTGTTGAGGCAATCAATGCCAGCAATTGCATAACTATTAGAAACGGACAATTAAAAGGGCATAATACGGATGTGGCAGGATTTGAATTATCACTTCAGCCGCTACTTCAGCCATGGCATAAAAATGCATTGATCCTTGGAACAGGTGGTGCATCCAAGGCGGTAGAATATGTTTTAGAGAAAAAAGGAATCAGCTACCTGTACATTTCCCGATACCCGGGAAAAGGAAGGGTTACTTATGATAAATTGACACCGGCCTTAATGGTGAAACATAGTTTGATTATTAATACAACCCCGGTAGGCATGTATCCTTCAGTAAACGAAGCCCCGCCCATTCCATATGAAGGATTAAACGAATCCCATTACCTGTTTGACCTGGTGTATAATCCGGCAAAAACATTGTTCCTGCAAAAAGGAGAGGAGAGGGGAGCC
>Ga0207648_10002046_pt1 | contig 21988 bp, 21 predicted proteins | sample KBSMisM32_FD_184310 | JGI IMG/M metagenome (GOLD analysis project Ga0207648, IMG submission 184310) | Miscanthus rhizosphere microbial communities from Kellogg Biological Station, Michigan, USA - KBS Miscanthus M3-2 (SPAdes) (version 2) | ecosystem: Host-associated > Plants > Roots >...
AAAGTTTCGCGACCTTCGGTCGCACGATACTTTTCCTCGATTAGTTTTCCACGCTCGGCTCGGGACGGTCCGTCGCCGAGCGTGCCGCAACCGCGGAGGGCGCGTCGTTCGCGTCTCGCTGCGATGCGCGCGCCGCTCGGTCACGCGCGCGATGCGCGGCAACCTGCTGGCAAGCGGGGCCGTTTCTGGTGCGTCTAATCGCGTCGCAGCGCGACTGCTGCGGCGGTCCACGACGCGGCGCCGAACGCCACGACCATGAACGCGACGGTGGACAGCGCGAACGGTCGCGCCGCAAACAGCTTGTACGCCGCGCGGGCGACATCGAACGCGACGCCGGGCAGCGCTACCGCGAGCAGCAGACCCGCGACCACCCACAAGGCCGCGACGGCGGGACGCCGCCATGCCGGCAGCGCGCTCGTTACCAGCGGCAGCTTGTGCATGACGCGCGCGGTAAATCCCGCGTCGTCGATGTAATCGCCTGAATGCTCGGCGGCGTCGAACCGCAGCAGGCGATCCATCCAGTCCGCTGACGGATCGGGCGAGTCGGATGCGTTCGGGCTGACAGTGTTCATCGCGTTCTTACGCCGGCTGTGCCGGACCCCACGCGGCGAGCGCACGTTTCAGCTTCGCCTTGCCGCGCAACACGTGAGTCTTGACCGTGCCGACGGGGCAGCCGAGCACGTACGCGGCCTCCTCGTGCGACAGGTCGTTATGGTAGCACTGGACGATCGCCGCCCGCTCGGCGTCCGACAGCACCGCCATCGCGCGTTCGAGGTCGATTCTCATCGTCGTTCCCGCCGCGTGGTCGGCTTCCCACGAATGGGGCGAATCCGCCGCGCCGGCGTCGCTGTCCACCACGTCGTCATCGCGATCGCCAAGCAGTTCTTCCTGCCGCTTGCGCGCCTGCGCGAGCCAGCAGTTGGTCGCGATCCGGTACAGCCATGTCGAAAAGCGCGCTTCCTGCCGGAACGATTTCAGGTTGCGCCATGCGAGCACGAATGTGTCCTGCGCCAGATCGTCCGCCAGCGCGTGGTTGCCCGCCGTCAGCTTGCGCAGGCATGCCCGCACTGCCGACTGGTGCCGCTTGACGAGCTCGGCGAACGCATGCCGGTCGTCGCCAACCAGGCATCGCGCAATGAGCTGGGCGTCGGTGACGTCCGCAGACGCTGCCTTCGCGGCCATCGGTCACGCCGGGCCGCGAGGTCGCGGCTGCGCCGCGTTCCCGCAACGCGGGATGGTCGCCGGGGCGGCTCGGGTCATGCATCGGGACCATCGTTGTACGCGGCTTTCCATCGAGTCATTTACGCACCACCGGCCGGCGGCGTGCCCGAAGGATCGCGCTGCGGCATCCGCGTGCGGTCCTCCAGGTACCACAACAGGCAATAACCGAGACCGACGAACAGCAGGATGAGACCGACGCTGTTGGGCGAGGCGTCGTCGAACATCGACCAGGCGGATAGTCCGAGTCCGGCGCCCGTCAGGATCACGCCCTTGCGCAGGTCGGACCACACGGTGCGCCGTTGCAATGCGCGGGCATGCTCGTAGGCGGGGGTGCCCGCCGGGGCGGCAGTGGCAGTGGCCGCCAGCGATGCGGCGTTGCCCGAGGCGACGGCCTCCATTGCCGTGACCGGCGGCACGATGCCGCGCTCGGCCAGCTTCAGCATCGTCTCGTTGGCCATCCGGTTCTTGCGCATCTTGTACCAGATCAGCAACACGATGATGAGCAGCGGGACGAGAAACACCAGCAGCACCGTCAGGAACACCAGACCGGCGAGCCAGGGTGCATCCTGTACGAACTGCTCGAAGGAGTCATATTCGCGATCGCGTCCCAGCACGCCCACATGCACGCGCTTGCCCCCCTTCTCGATGATGATCGTGCGCTTGCCGACGGTGCTCCGGCCCTTGTCGGCTGCGTCCTCGTCGACATCCGCGTCGGCATCCGGGGCGTCGGCATCCGGCGTCGCGGCGGGTGGGACCGGCGGCGCGGCCGCGGCGGGCGCTGCGGGTACGTTGGCCGACCGGGCGCCGGTTCCCGCGGCGGCCTTGCCGGACTCCTTCGCCGGTTCGGCTTGTACGATGACAATCGCGGGGCCGGCCGCCAGCACAGTCGGCATGTGTGGCGTCAGCGCCGTCACGAGCCCGAGCGCCAGCGCCGCGCCGAGAATCAGCCGGCGGGGCGGCTTCCCGCACGGCGAACTGCCTGAATCCTGCATGGGTACTCCCTCGAGTTGCACAGGGATTGGATGCTGCGTGAAGGGTCGCCGGATTCACCGGCCGTCACCGCGTTTTCGCCTGCGTGGCGCGCGTGCTGACGCGTCGCACCATGCTATCATCGCCGCCGATTCCGCTTCGCGGCGCGTTGGAAAGCTTGCCGACGTCTCGGAACAAGTCTGCACGAGCACCGGAGCGCCGCACTTTCCTGTCGATGGCCGTGGTTTCATCCTCTCTGCGTCCGCCCGTGGCCGGCTGATGCAGGCCGTTTTTCACTCCGCCTGATGCTGTCCCGCCGCTTTGCCTGGATCTGCGCCGCGTTGCTGCTGGTCGCCGGTCTTCCGGCGTCGGCACAGGATGCCGATACGGTCACACTGAATTTCGTCAACGCCGACATCGACGCTGTCGTCAAGGCCGTCGGCGAGATCACCGGCCGCAACTTCCTCGTCGACCCGCGCGTGAAGGGGACGGTCAACATCGTCTCCGCACGACCGGTCGCCAAGGCGCTCGTCTACCCAACGCTGCTGTCGGCGCTGCGGATGCAAGGGTTCGCAGCCGTGGAAACCGACGGCGTCGTGAAGATCGTGCCCGAAGCCGACGCGAAGACGCAGGCGGGTCCTGTGCAGCGGGGCGCCGTCACGGCGAGCGGCGAGCGGATCGTCACCCAGGTCATCGCGCTGCGCTACGAGTCGGCCGCGCAACTGGTCACGGTGCTGCGACCCCTGATCACGCCAAACAACACGATCGCCGCGTACGTTCCGGGCAACGCGATCATCATCACCGACTATGCGGACAACCTCCGGCGGATCGACCGGATCGTCGCATCGCTCGACCAGGCGCCTGCGGGCGAGCCGATGCTGGTGCCCGTGAAAAACGCCTCGGCGCTCGATGTCGTCGCACTCGTCAACCGGATGCTGACCGATACGGGGGGGACGTCCGGTACCCCCGGAGCGCAAGCCGATGCGCAACAGCGGGTCGTGCTGGTCGCCGATCCGCGATCGAACAGCATCCTGATTCGCGCCGACAATCCGGCGCGCAGCGCACGCGTGCGGCAATTGATCGAGCAACTCGACACGCCTTCACGCGTGGGCGGCAATGTGTTCATGGTGTATCTCAAGAACGCGGATGCAGCGCATGTCGCGGAGACGCTGCGCGGCCTGTACGGCGGCGACCGTCCGCAGGGCGGAGTGGCCGGCGGCCCCACCGCGACGCTTCCGATTGTCGCGGCGATGCCGGCCAACGCGGCGTCCGGCTTCCCGGGATCGGTGCAGGCGACCAGTCCTCTGGTGACGAGTGCGGGAGGTCCGACGACGGCGTTTTCGGCCGGCGGTGCGATGATCCAGGCCGACACGACGAGCAACGCGCTGGTCATCATGGCGCCGGAGCCCGTCTATAACAACCTGCGTGCGGTGATCGAACGACTCGACTCGCGTCGCGCGCAGGTGTTCGTCGAGGCGCTGATCGTCGAGGTGTCGTCGGACAAGGCGGCCGAATTCGGCATCCAGTGGCAGGTGCTGACCGGCGCCGCTCGCAATCGCAGCGGCGTGCAGGGGTTCGGCGGCACCAATTTCGGCGCGCGTGACACGGGCACGAACATCATCGACGCCGCGATCAACATCGGCAGCGTCGCAACGGGCCTCAATCTGGGCATCATCAACGGCACGATCACGATCCCGGGCCTCGGCGTCATCAGCAACCTGGGACTCCTGATCCGCGCGCTCGAGCAAGACACGACTGCGAACATCCTGTCGACGCCGACGCTGCTTACGCTCGACAACGAGGAAGCGCGGATCATCGTCGGCCAGAACGTGCCGTTCATCACGGGGCAGTACTCGACGACGGGCAACACGGCGACCGTGCAGCCGTTCCAGACGATCGAGCGCCGCGACGTCGGCCTCGTGCTGCGCGTGCGCCCGCAGATCACCGAAGGCGGCACGGTGCGCCTCGGCATCTACCAGGAAGTGTCGCGTGTGCAGGACACATCGAACGCCGGTCCCATCCTGTCGAAGCGCGCGCTCGAATCCTCGGTGATCATCGACGACCAGCAGATCGTCGTGCTCGGGGGCCTGATCTCGGACACTCTCACCGACGGCACCGAGAAGCTTCCGTACGCAGGCGACATGCCCGTGTTTGGATCGCTGTTCCGCTATGACAAGCGCTCGCGCGTGAAGACCAACCTGATGATCTTCCTGAAGCCGACAATCGTGCGCGGCACGACCGAGGGCCGCGAGCTCACGTCGGAGCGCTACGACTACCTGCGCGGCGAGCAGTGGAACATCGCGCCACCCGAGCGCTGGTTCTGGAAGGACCCCTCGGCGCCCGTACTGCCGCCGCAGGGGACGATGCAAGGCACACCGCAGGCAACGCCGATTGGCCCGCCCGAACCCCCCAATCGCTGAAGCACCCGGCGCGCGGATTCCTTACGCATTTTCGCGGGCGCACGGCGTGCTCGCATGGCGCACCGAAGGCGATGCCGTCATCGTGCTGCTGCGCCCCGATGCAACCGTCGAAGGCATCGCCGAGCTGAAGCGCGTGCTGAACCGGCCGCTCGTCACGCGCGCGGTCGAAGCCGACACGTTCGCCGCCGAGCTGTCGCGCGTCTACAACCAGGGCGGCGCTGCGCTCGCGATGAGCGAAGGTCTCGCCAACGAGGCGGATCTCGCGCGCCTGATGCAGGATCTGCCGACGAGCGAGGACCTGCTCGACGGCAGCGCGCAGGCCCCGGTCATCCGAATGATCAACGCGCTGCTGCTGCAGGCGTTGCGCGAGCGCGCGTCGGACCTGCATTTCGAGCCGTACGAGGCGCGCGCCGTCGTGCGCTTTCGCGTCGACGGCATGCTGCGCGACATCGTCGAGCCGCCGCGAGCGCTGCACGGTGCGCTCGTATCGCGTCTGAAGATCATGGCCGGCCTCGACATCGCCGAAAAGCGGCTGCCGCAGGACGGGCGCATCGCGCTGAAGCTCGGCGACCGGCAGGTGGACGTGCGCGTGTCGACGCTGCCCACGGGGGCGGGCGAGCGGGTCGTGCTGCGCCTGCTCGACCAGGAGGCGGCTCGCCTCGATCTCGCGACGCTCGGCATGAGCGGCGACACGCTCGCGACGATCGACGCACTGATCCGCCAGCCGCACGGCATCCTGCTGGTCACGGGCCCCACCGGCTCGGGCAAGACGACGACGCTCTACGCCGGACTGTCACGGCTGCCGCGCGGGACGACGAACATGATGACCGTCGAGGATCCGATCGAATACGCGCTCGACGGTGTTGCGCAGACCCAGGTGAACGCGCGGATCGAGCTCACGTTTGCGCGCGCGCTGCGCTCGATCCTGCGCCAGGATCCGGACGTCATCATGGTCGGTGAGATCCGCGATCTCGAAACGGCGCAGATCGCCGTGCAGGCGTCGCTGACCGGCCACCTCGTGCTGGCGACGCTGCACACCAACGATGCCGCGAGCGCGATCACGCGTCTCGCCGATATGGGCGTCGAGCCCTACCTGCTCGCAACAAGCCTGCTCGGCGTGCTCGCGCAGCGGCTGGTGCGCACGCTGTGTCCGCAGTGCAGGCACGCGGCTGCGCCCAGTGAAGGCGAGGCCCACCTGCTCGAGGAGCTGGGCCTGCCGGCCGATCAGCCGGTCTGGCGGGCGCCGGGATGTGCGCACTGCAATCAATCGGGATTCAGCGGCCGCACCGGCATCTACGAGTTGCTGCGGATCGACGAGACGCTGCGGCGACTGATCCACGACGGCGCCGGCGAGATGACGCTGCGCGATGCCGCCGTTCGCGCCGGCATGCAGAAGTTGCGCCGCGACGGCGCACGACTGGTCGCCGACGGCAGCACCTCACTCGCGGAATTGACGCGCGTCACGCGCGAGCAGTGACGCATCGGGCTTAAGCATTGAGCGCGTTCCGCTTCGAAGCCGTCGACGCACACGGCCGGCTGCGGCAGGGACTCGTCGACGCTGCGGATGCACGCTCGGCGCGCGATCGCCTGCGCGCCGACGGGTTGACGCCGACGGCCGTCGATGCGGCACCGTCGCGCGACACGCCGCTGCAGCGCACGCGGCTGCCGGCCGCGTCGCTGGCACTGCTGACACGGCAGCTCGCATCGCTCGTCCAGTCCGGGATGCCGCTCGATCAGGCGCTCGTGGCCGTGCACGAGCAGGCCGACGACGCGCCGGCGCGCAAGCTCGTCGACGCGATTCGGACGCAGGTGCTTGCGGGTGAATCGCTGCCGGCGGCGCTGTCGCGCTTCCCCCGCACTTTCTCGCCGCTGTATCGCGGGCTGATCGGCGCAGGTACCGAGACGGGTCGGCTGCCGGAAGTGCTCACGCGCCTCGCTGACTATCTCGACGCGCGGCTCGCGCTGCGGCAGAAATTCGTCGTCGCGCTGATCTATCCGGCGCTCGTCACCGTGATCGCCGTGGGCGTGATCGCCGTTCTGGTCACCTACGTCGTGCCCCAGGTCGTGTCCGTTTATCAGCAGAGCCGGCAGACGCTGCCGCTGCTCACGCGGGCGCTGATCGCGACGAGCGAGTTCTTTCGCGCCACCGGCTGGCTGTGGCTCGGTGCGCTCGCAGCGGTGGCGATAGCGCTGGCGCTCGCGTGGCGACGCGATCGCACGCGCGAGCGGCTGCATCGCGCGCTGCTGCGGCTTCCTGGCGTCGGACGGCTGGCGGCAAGCCTCGACACGGCCCGTTATGCGAGCACTCTCGCAATTCTCGTCGGCAGCGGCACCCCGCTGCTGCGCGCGCTCGACGCGGCCACCGGTGTGGTCAGGATGCTGCCGCTCGCACGCGCGGCCCGCACGGCGAGCGCGCTCGTGCGCGAAGGCGTGTCGCTGTCCCGGGCGCTGAAGGAACAAAAGGCGTTTCCACCTGTTCTCATCCATCTGATCGCCAACGGCGAGCAGAGCGGCGCACTGGCGCCGATGCTCGAACGCGCTGCGGCCGAGCTCGAGCGCGATGCCGAGCGGCGGCTCGCGTGGGTCGCGGCGCTGATCCAGCCGACCCTGATCGTCGCGATGGGCGCCATCGTGCTCGTGCTGGTGCTGGCGGTGATGCTGCCGATCGTGACGATGAACCAGCTCGTACGCTGACCGCGCCTGGTTGGCTTGTGTAGAATCGGCATGCGATCTTTACCGGATCTTCGCCGGGCGATGAAAAGTGCATTCGTTGCAGCGATCGGCGTCGCATGCGCAGCGCTGCTGATGGCCGTGAGCGTGCGTGCGGCCGACCTGCCGTCCACATTCGACCCCGCGCGCGACGCCGCGCGTGACCTCGAAAGCGCGCTGGCGCTCGCCAAGACGCAGGGCAAGCGTGTGATCGTCGACGTCGGCGGCGAATGGTGCTCGTGGTGTCACGTGCTCGATCGCTTCATCGCCGCGAACGCCGACGTGCGCGACACGCTCGACGCGCAGTTCGTGTGGCTCAAGATCAACTTCTCCAAACAGAACGAGAACGCCGGCGTACTGCGGCGCTGGCCCAAGGTCGCCGGCTATCCGCATCTGTTCGTACTGGACGCCAGCGGCGTCGTCGTGCTGTCGCAGGACACCGAGCTGCTCGAAGGCGGCCGTACCTACGACAAGCGACGCTTCCTCGACTTTCTCGCGCGCGCCGCCGCAGCGCACCCGAGCCGGGCGGCCACCGCTTACGGCCCGTTTGGACTCGTAGGCCCGCCGATGCGAGTGCTCTGACCGGCGGGCGAACCGACGCCGCGCTAGTCCTCCACCTTGACCAGCGCACGCATCCACGGATGGATGCAGCACTGGTACAGATGATCGCCCTCCGTGAGCCCTTGCAGCACGACGCGCTCGCCCGGCGCGATGTTCACCGACGCCGCGCATTCGGGTGCGGGCGTCAACCCTTCGCTAAGTTGCGGCACCTTGCCGCCACCGAAGTTTGCCACCTCGGTGAACGTATGCGTGCGACCGCCGTCGTTCGTGACGCGCAGCGATTTGCCGGCGCGCGCTTCGCTGAACGAGGGTTCCATCCGCCATCCGGGATGGCCAACGACGGCCGGCGACAGCACCGAATGCAACAGCGCGTTGAACTCGGCGAGTGTTACGTCGCCGTCTTTCAGCAGGCATCCACCCGTGGGCGCCCAGCCCGGATCCGCCGGATCGCAATAGTCGACGATCGAGACATGATCGGCCGCGATGGCGACGGAAGTGGCGGTGGCGAAGACGACGCTCACGGCGAAGCGCACGAGAGTTCTCATGAAAGGCTCCTTGATGATTGACCGACCTGGAATGGATGCCCGTCCGGCGTTATGACGAGTTCGGTGTCACGGCGCGCAACGGCGTGCTACGGCGCCTCGGGTGCTGCCGCGCGGGTCGGCGATTCGTCGGCCAGCGCTTGAAGCTCGGCGGCAATCGTCGCGGACGGCGTATCGGGATGGAGCTTCAGCCAATGCCCCGTTGCCGCGTTGCCCGCGATGAACATCGATGTATGCGCCCTGCGCTCCGCGACCAGTTGACCGAGCCTGCGCAGCACGTCGTTCACGATTTGCGGCGATCCGGTGAGAAACGTCCAGTCGTTGCCGGCGTGCCATGTGGCGGCGTACGCGGCGAGCGCGGCCGGTGAATCGTGCGCCGGATCGACGCTGACGGATACGAGCCGCACCCGCGGTCGCGGATTCGCCCGCAGCAGCGTCTGCACTTCCTCGAGCCGGGCACTTTGCGTCGGGCACGAATCGGTGCATTGCGTGAAAAAGAAGTTGATCAGCACGACGTTGTTCTTGAGCACGTCGGTGTAGAACGCGACGTCGTGCCCGTCCTGCGTCACGAGCCGCCGATCGCTGAAGAAAAGACGCGCGGCTCGTTCGCGCGGGCTCGCGATCGCCGGCATCGGGGAATCGGCGGGTCCGATCGCCTCCGGAGAAGGATGATGGCCGTCATGCGCGAACGAACGCGCGCACGCCAGCAATGTTGTTGCGAACAACAGCATTCGAAGCTTCACGGGCTCGATCTCTCGATGCACGCCGTGATGGATCGAACACTTGCAATCGATCCGCTATTCCGTCGCGCACATCGGACATGCGCCGCCGGAGACCGGTCAGTTACGTGGCGGCGGTTGAAGCGAGCCTGCGCTGGCGCTCGATCGCCCACGCGACGTGCTCGCGCACGACCGGCGACGGATCGTTGGCCCGGCTTCGCAATGCAGCGACGATCGCAGGTGCCGGCGCCGCATTGCCGAGCGCGACGGCGATGTTGCGCGACCAGCGCTCGAAGCCGATTCGCCGGATTGCGCTGCCTTCGGTGTTGCGCAGGAAGGCCGGTTCGTCCCACGCGAAGAGCGTCGTAAGCTGCGCGGTGTCGAGGCCGTTGCGGACTCTCGCGAAATCCGTCGCTGTCGCGGCGACTGCGTAGCGGTTCCACGGGCACACGAGCTGGCAGTCGTCGCAGCCATAGATGCGATTTCCGATCAGCGCGCGCAGCGGTTCGGGGATGCTGCCGGCGAGCTCGATCGTCAGGTACGAGATGCAGCGCCGCGCATCGAGCTCGTACGGTGCGACGATCGCACCGGTCGGGCACGCAGTCATGCATGCCGTGCACGTACCGCAATGCGCACTGACCGGCGCCGTCTCGGGCAGCGGCAGATCGGTGTAGATCTCGCCGAGAAAGAAATACGACCCCATGTCGCGCGTCAGGAGCAGCGTGTGCTTGCCGCGCCAGCCCAGTCCCGAGCGCGCCGCGAGCGCCACTTCGAGCACCGGCGCGCTGTCGGTGAACACGCGGCAGCCGAACGGGCCGACGTCATCCTGGATTCGGCGTGCGAGCCGCGCAAGGCCGCGCCGAAGCACGCGGTGATAGTCGCGCCCCAGCGCATAACGCGAGACGTACGCGCGGTGCGAGTCGCCGAGCGCGCTGGCGGCGGGCTCGGCCCCCGCCGGCCAGTAGTTCATTCGCGCGGTGATAACCCGCACGGTACCCGGCACGAGTTCGGCGGGACGCGCCCGGGCGGCGCCGTGCCGAGCCATATAATCCATTTCGCCGTGCCGTCCGGCACGAAGCCAGTTCAGCAGGCGAAGTTCCTCGACGCCCAGATCGACGCCGGCAACACCCACCGATTCGAAACCGAACTCATGCCCCCACGCCTGGATTCGCGCCGCGAGCGCGCCCCAATCGCGCGCTGCTGCCGGCCCCGCGTCGTCGTCGCGTGTCACTGACAATTCATCTTGCCGATGCGGCTGCAATGCAGGCGTGCGGTGCCCGACTCGCACCTGCATTGCAGGGTGGCATGGTCGTGACGCTGCAAGGTGAGCTCGGAACCGGCAAGACGACGTTCGTCCGCGGGTTGTTGCGCGCCCGCGGCATCAGGGGTGCGGTGAAGAGCCCGACCTACACGTTGGTTGAACATTATCCGATTTCGAGCTTATACTTTTTTCACTTTGATTTTTATCGTTTCACGAATCCGAATGAATGGGATTCCGCCGGCATGTCCGACTACTTCCGCGACGACGCCGTCTGCCTCGTGGAGTGGCCGGAACGCGTCGGTGACCGGCTGCCGAAACCGGATCTCGCATTATCGCTGTCCTACGCGAACGCGGACGAGGGTCGCGATGTCGTCGCCGTCGCGCATACGGCGGAAGGCGAGCGATGCCTGACCGCGCTCGCGGAAGGCGAACCGCTGCGACGCTGAATCGGGTGTCAATCGAGCGGCGGCGCGCGCTCGGCTGGATGCTGCTGCCGGCCGCGCAATGGCTGGCGTCTGCCGCGTGGGCCGATGCAGCGCGGATCGCGTCGGCGCGGCTGTGGCCCGCGCAGGAATACACGCGCGTCATCTTCGAATCGGCGACACCGATCGAGCATCAACTCGTCGTGCTCCGCGATCCGGGCCGGCTCGTGCTCGATCTCGCGCGCATCGAGCGATCCGACGATCTCGCGGCCCTCGCGTCGCGCGTTCAGCCGGCGGACCCGTACATCGCCGCGATTCGCGTAGGCCAGCCGGCGGGTGGCTTCCTGCGCGTCGTGCTGGATCTCAAATCCGAGATCCGGCCACAGGTGTTCGCGCTCAAACCCGTAGCGGAGTTCGGCCACCGGCTCATCATCGATCTGTATCCCGTGAATGCCGTCGATCCGCTGATGGCGCTGCTCGACCGTGAGCGCGCCGACACGTTGACGCCTGCGCCGGCGGGAACGGCACCCCGACGCGACGCCGCGCGATCCGAGCCGTCGGCAGGCGCTTCGCACAAGACACCGTCGCGGCGAATCACCGTCGCGATCGATCCCGGCCACGGCGGCGAGGATCCCGGTGCCGTGGGTCGCCGCGGAACCTACGAGAAGAACGTCGTGCTCGCGATCGCGCGCAAGCTCAAACAGAATCTCGATCCCGACATGCGCGTGATGCTGACGCGCAACGACGACTTCTACGTTCCGCTGGCAGACCGGGTGAAGAAAGCGCGGCGCGTGCAGGCGGACCTGTTCGTGTCGATCCACGCCGATGCGTTTCGCGAATCGTCGGCTCGCGGATCGTCAGTGTTCGCGCTATCGGATCACGGCGCGACCAGCGCCGCCGCACGCTGGCTCGCCCAGCGCGAGAACGCCGCGGATCTGATCGGCGGGGTCAACCTGGACGTCAATGATCCGGTGCTGGCGCGCACGCTGCTCGACTTGTCGCAGACGGCGCAGATCAGCGACAGCCTGAAGGTCGGCCGACAGATCCTCGACGGCATCGGGACGCACAACGCGCTGCACAAGGCGACCGTCGAACAGGCGGGCTTCGCCGTGCTGAAGGCGCCGGACATTCCTTCGATTCTCGTCGAGACGGCGTTCATCTCGAATCCCGACGAGGAACTGATGCTGCGCAATCCGCGCCACCAGCAGCGCTTCGCCGATTCGATCGCCGACGGCATTCGCAGGTACTTCGCCAAGAGCCCGCCGCTGGCCCGCGCGTGAGCGTGCGGCGTTCGGATCACAGGAACGCCGGCTGTCGCGCTTCCTTGTCGCCTTCGTGCTCGCCGTGTGAGTGATCGGGGTCCGGCTCGCGGGCGTGCACCGCGCGGTCGGCGGAAATGCGCTCGCCGCGTAGCGATGCACGCCGTTGCGCAACGCGCGCACGACGCGTGACGTTCGAGTGATGGCGCGCGCCGAGGAGGCGCAGCTGGCGGCGCGCCCGACAACCGTCGTCGGCTTTGCGCTTCGCGCGCTCGCGTGGCTGCCGCCGTCGTCAAGCTGAACGGCGGCTTGGCCGGAACAAATTACCGCGAAAGCGGATCGGCCATCTGCTGCACGCTCATGGCAATGCGCGCTTGCGCGCCGCTTCGCGGTCGCGCAGCACCTTGCGTTGCACCTTGCCGGTCGTCGTCATCGGCAGCGCGTCGATGAACTCGATTTCCTTCGGGTATTCGTACGGCGCGAGATGCTTGCGAACGTGTTGCGCGATGTCGGCCTCCAGCTCGGGCGACGCTGCGTGCCCGGGCGCGAGCACGATGAACGCCTTGACGACGTTGCCGCGCGTCTCGTCCGGCGACGGCACCACGGCTGCGTTCGCGACGGCGGGGTGCTTGACGAGGCAGTTTTCGATTTCCGACGGCCCGATCCGGTAGCCGGCCGCCTTGAACATGTCGTCGGCGCGGCCCTGGTACCACAGGTAACCGTCGTCGTCCGCGACGGCGACGTCGCCGGTGCGACACCATTCGCCGGTGAACTTCGCGCGCGTGCCGTCGGGGTTTGCGAAGTACTCGAGGAAGAACACCGGGTCGAGCGTGCCGTCGGGCGCACGGCGATGGATCGCCACTTCGCCTGCTTCGCCGCGTGGGCGCTCACGGCCGTCGTCGTCGATGATCGCAATCCGGTGGCCCGGGTACGGACGCCCCATCGAGCCCGGCTTGGCCGGCCACTGCGACTGCGAGTTGCCCACGATGTAGTTCATCTCCGTCTGGCCGAACATCTCGTTGATCGTCACGCCGAGCGCCTCGCGCGCCCATTCGAACACCGTCGTGCCGACCGCTTCGCCGGCGCTCATGATGCTGCGCAGGTTGATGTCGAACGCGTCGCGCGGCTTCGGAAACGCCTTCATCATCAGCTTCAGCGCCGTCGGGAACAGGAACGTGTTGCGGATCTGGTAGCGCTCGATCAGCCGTAGCGCGCGCTCGGCGTCGAAGCGGCCGCGATAGCCGACGATCGGCTGTCCGAAGTAGAGCGTGGGCAACAGCGCATCCATCAGGCCACCGGTCCACGCCCAATCGGCCGGCGACCAGAACAGGTCACCCGGCTGCGGGAACCCGTCGTGCGAGTGAATGAAGCCGGGCAGGTTGCCGAGCAGGCACTGCTGCGGCATCAGCGCGCCCTTCGGCGGTCCCGTCGTGCCGCTGGTGTAGATCAGCAGCGCGGCGTCCGTCGCGCTCGTGGCCACGCGCGTGAACTGCCGGGGCGCCGTTTGCAGCGATTCCCAGCTGTCGATGCCGGGCCCGGTCGCGCCGGCGACGCCAACCACGTGCCGCAGCGTTCCGCAGCGGTCGCGGATCGGCTGGAGATTGGGCAGCGATTGCGGATCGACGAACGCGATCTTCGCGGCGCTGTTCTGCAACCGGTACTCCAGTGCCTCGGGACCGAACAGGAATGAGAGCGGCACGGCAACCGCGCCCACCTGATGGCACGCGAGGTGCGCGACGATCGTTTCGGGACGCTGCGGCAGGATCAGCGCGATACGATCGCCGCGCCGGATGCCTGCACTCGTCAGCGCATTCGACAGCCGATTCGCCTGCTGCTGCAGGTCCCAGAACGTCAGCGCTGCGCGTGTCCCGTCCTCGTCCTCCCAGTACAGCGCGAAGCGCGTCCGGTCGGCCGCCCAGCGACCGCAGCAGGCTTCGGCAAGATTGAAGTCGGACGGAACGTCCCAGCGATGCGCGGCGCAGATCTCCGCATAACGGTCGACGGCGGGCATTCGGCTAGGGCCTGTTCGCGCTCATGGCAGTGACGGCCCAAGTATCGCTCAACCGACGCCAAACGCCAGCGCCGGCGCGCGGCGCGGCTCGCCGCAGAGATAGTTGCGGGACGAGCGGCCCGTTCTCCGTCCTACTGCAGCGTAGACCCTGGAGAAACGCGCTGGGACGTCGTTTTCGTTCCGGGCTGCAGCGGCTCGATCGCGGTCCAGATCCAGTCGGGTTGTTGCTCGATCAACCGGCCGAAGCGGATCGTGTAGTCGGTCTTCGACGTCGATAGCCGATAGCGCTTGACCGGCTGGTACTCGACGGCGGGGACGATCAGCGATTGCACCATCGGCTCGGCGTCGCGCGCACGCAGCGCCAGCAACAGCGCGCCGAACCGGCGCCCGTTGATCGTCGTACCTTCGCCGTCGATCGAATATTCATCGGCACCGCGCTTGCGCTGCTCGACGAGGTCGACGGAGGAGATCGTATCGGCGACGATCTGCAAGCCGATCTCCGCGCGATCGGCAGCCGTCCGCTTCATCCGGCGGATGATGCCGAGCGTCCAGCGCGGCTGGCCGTGCGGGTGGATCGCGACGAGCGTGCCGAGCGTAACGGCGTTGGCGACCTGGATCGGCGCGATCAGCTTAAAGCCCGTTTGCGAGACGTCTTTTGCCTCCCATGGTCCTCCGGCCGCCGCGTGGGCGCCGATGCGCCGCCGCGCGAGCTCGTTGCGCCGCGTCGGCTCGTCGCGGATGCGACCGAAGACGGCGATGTCCATCGTGCTGTCGAAGCTCTCGCCGGTCGTGTCGGCCAACGGAATGGGCTCGTGGGCCTCTTCCTTGAAGTAGCTGGCGATCTTCTGGAAGCCGACGATTGCGTCGACGTTTCCGGTCGTGCTCACCCGCTCGCCGCGGCGCGCGAATGGCCTGAACTCGGGATCGACCTGGGCGGCGAGCTTCGTGAACAGCGTCAGCTGCTCGCTGCGGCGCGGGGTCCGGTTCGACAGCGGTTCGGCCTTGATCTTCTGTTCGAGCGTGACGGCATGCTGGACCATCACGGCGTGCAGTGGCCGCGTGTCGAGGAACAGCACGCGGCCCTCGAGCGCACCTGTCTTGCGGCGCCGCAGGCCTTCCCGTCCGCCGAGATCGACGAAGAACGCATTGGCCGCCGACTGCTCGAGTGTCAGGCGCAGCGGCGAGCACCAGTCGTCGAGCTCGCCCCAGATGAACTCCACCTGCGACGCGGTCAGGCTGCCGGCGTTCATCAGGTGCAGAACCAGCGCGCGCAGGTATTCATGCTCGATGCTGGTCGTGCTCGATTCGGTCAGCGAGACAAGCTGGCGCTCGACCTGCTGCGAGCACGCGAGCGACATCAGGCCGTGTAATTCCGCCCATTTCGCGGGGATCCACTGCTCGTATCGGAAGAGCCGCACACGTGCATCGAGCGCCAGGTGGACGAGTTGGCGACAGATGAGCTCGGGCATCAGCTCCTGCCAGCGACCGCTTTGCGGCCGCTCGACGATCTCGCGCGCGAACGACTGGTAGGTCTGGAGGAAGCCCTGCGTCAGCCCGAACAGCGCGGTCCAGAGCTGGTTTTCGATTTTCGAGCTGCGGCTCGCATGCTCGATGTACTGGCCGATCAGCGCGCGGCGCTGCGCGCCCGTCTGGGCATCGACGTGAAAGACGGCCCGAAGCCGTTGCGGCGTCCTGTTCGCGCCAGCGCCCGTCGCGCGTTCCAGCTCGTCGATGACGTTCGAATGGACCGCGAGCGTATCCGCGCCGGGGAGCGTTGCCAGCCAGCGCTCGGCTGCCTTGATATCCGACAGCGGATCCTTGCTCGACTTGCCAAAACCGAACATCGTGCGTCGCCCAGCGTCACGTGCCGCTTAGAAACGGCGTGTTGTCAGCGTCGCGGTCGGCGGCCCTTCAGAGCGAAGGACGCCGCCCCCGCCGCGCGAGGAGTTTCCCTTTGATAGCGGTTGCAAGTTCCGGACCGACGTTCGTCGGATCGGAGGGCCACGTCCGTCCGGGTGCTCCGGACGATGGCACGCATCCTGCATAGGCTCGCACCGTGCATCACAACTCGCATCGATCAGATTGATCCGCGGCGCGCAGGGCATGCCGGAGCACGCCGCTATACTTGTGCCAGACAGATTGCACAGTCGAATAGAAAAGAGCAGGGGATAAAACCCATGGGAATCCTTATCGAGGCGCCGTCCAGGCGCCAGGACGCCGTAGGAATGCCGGCCAACGCCCCCGCGGCGGCGCCCGCCGGTGAGCCTGCCGGCGCGCTGCACATACGCGAAGTCGTCCGGATTACCGGACTTCGCCGCGAGCAGCTCTACATGTGGCAACGACGGTACGGCTTTCCGGCGCCGCTTCGCGATACGTTCGGCGACCGCGTCTATCCGGCCGATCAGGTCGCGCGGCTCAAGCTGATCAAGCAATTGCTGTCGGAAGGCTGGCGCGCAGGCGCAGTCGTGCCGCTCGCCGATACGGCGCTGCAATCGATGGTGGGCCTCGCGGTCGCGGAACCCGCGCCGCTGCCGGCCGAAATATCGCAGGCGGTCAAGCTGCTCGGCGAGCACCGGATCGGCGAAATGCAGAATCATCTGTCCAAGCTCCTTGTCGGTCAGGGGCTGCGCAAATTCCTCGAACAGACGCTGATTCCGCTCAACGAAGCGGTGCACGAGCGTGTCGTGCGCGGCGAGATGCAGACGTACCAGGAATTGCGGTTCACCGACCTCACGCAACGACTGCTGCGCGACGTGACGAGGCTGGTCCGGCCGACGCGCGACGCGCGCCAGATCCTGCTCGCCACGCCGCCGAACGATCCGAATCAGCTGGGCCTGGCGATTCTCGAATTGCTGCTGTTCACCGAAGGCATCAACTGCCTGACGCTCGGTACCGGCGTGCCGGCACAGGAAATCGCGAGCGCATCGGAAGCGTATCACGCAGCGCTGGTCGTGCTGCTGTTCGACCGCGGCATTTCCGGCAAGATCGCGGGCCAGGAGATTCGCTGCCTGCGTCGTGCATTGCCGCAGGACGTGCCGTTGATCGTCAGTGGACGCGCGGTCAACCTGCTCGCGAAGCCGATCGAGAACGTTCAGGTCGCCGCCGATTTCAATTCCGTGATGTCCACGCTGCGCGCACGGGGTGTGCTGCCTGCCGCGCCGCTCACGCGCGTCGCCGATTTGCCGGACGCCTCGCAATCGGCGTAAATTCGGCGGGGTGAACCCGCGTCCAACTACGCCCGGCGACCTGGCCGAACCGTCCGGTGGCGCAACCAGCGGCCGGCGATTCGTGTGGCACGCGATCGCGCTGCTGCTTGCGGCGGCTGTCGCGTGGCTCATCTTCGCGTCGTACCGGCAACCCGACCTGATGCTCGACCTGGCCGGCATGCGCCTTTGCGCGGAACGTCCGCCGGTGATGTCCGTCGCTGTGTAGCGGCACCGCCTTACGGCTCGTTCAGGAAGTCCTCCAGCCTGCGCCGGTCGCGTTTCGTCGGCCGACCCGCCGGCAGCGCCTGGGCCTGTGCGCGCGCAGCCTTCTGCTCGGCTGTCGTCTTCTCGCGGAGCGCTGCGCTGTCCGCCGTTTCGCGATACAGCGCGGCTGCATCGGTTGCAGAACCGCGCCGCTGCGCGACGCCCACGACGTCCACGCTCCATGTCAGCGCCTGCTTGCGCACGCTCACGCGCATGCCGGCGCGTATCGGATGCGCAGCCTTGACGCGTTCGCCGTCGACGCGGACCTGCCCCGCGTCGATCGCCTGCGCGGACAGGCTGCGCGTGCGGTAGAAGCGCGCGGCCCACAGCCACTTGTCGAGGCGGATTCGTCCGCTCGTTCCGGAATCCGCGGTTTCCGCGATCATTGTCGGTCCGCGGCGCCGTACGTGCGCATCCACGCGGCAACGGCGGCGGCATCGGCGTAGGTCTCGCTGTCGAGCGCCGCGGCGATCCGCTGCTGATCGCCCACCGGCCGATTCTGCGACAGCTTGAACTTGCCGGTCAGGTGCCGGACACGCATGCGGAACGCGACGATCGCGCCGACCAGCGCATCGCGTTGCCGCTCGGCCATCGCGAAGGTCCATGGCGCCGCACGATCCGCTTCGAAGCGGTGTACGAGCGCGTCCAGCACGCGGCGCTTCTCGACCGGCTCGTCGATGACGTCGAGCATCCCGTACGCGTGCACGACGGCGTAGTTCCATGTCGGCACGCCCTTCGACGGCTCGGCGAACCACGATGGCGAAACGTACGCGTGCGGCCCGTGGAATATCGCCACCGATTCGGCGCCCGTCGCGTGCTGCCAGTGCGGGTTCGCGCGCGCCACGTGCCCGATCAGCGTACCGTTCGGCTCCGCGTCGGGCACGAGCAGCAGCGGCACGTGCGACAGCATCGGCTCCGGCATCGACGGCGTCAGCAGCGTCGCGAACGGATGATCGTGCATCAGCCGCGCGATTGCCGCGCGGTCGTCCATCCTGAAATGCTCCGGTGTGTAAACGCTCATCGAACGACACCTGTCGCCGCACTTGCATCCGGCGCCGCGCCGGCGAGAAGCGCGCGCGCGTCATCGGCGGCGAACGAGTAGCGGCGATTGCAGAATTCGCACGTCACCTCGACGACACCGCGCTCGGCGAGCGCCGCCTCGATTTCGTCCCGGCCGGCTATGCGCAACGCGTTCGCGACGCGCGCGACCGAGCACTTGCAGCGGAACGCCACCGGACGCACGTCGAAGATCCGCAGGTCGTCGTGTACGAATATCGCCTGCAGGACGCCGGGAAGCGTCGATTCTCCCAGCGCGCGTTGCGACGCCGCGTCGGCCTCGCGACCCAGACGCGCCCACGTCGCATCGTCGGCTCCATCGGCGCCTGGCAGCCGCTGCAGCAGCAGGCCGCGTACGTTGTGTGCATCCGGCCGCAACCACAGGCGGCTTTGCAGCTGCTCCGACGTCGCGAGATAGTGCTCGATCGATGCGGCGATCGACGTCGAATCGAGGCTGACGATCCCCTGGTACAACGTGCCGGCGTCACGCGGGTCGAGGGTCAGCGCAAGCCGTCCGTGCGTGCTGCCGCCGGCGAGGTCGGCCAGCGACGCGTCGGCAGAAAGCGCAGCCACGCGGCCCGCGTCCCACTGCGCGGTTGCACGAAGCTGCAGCGCGTCGTTGCACTCGACGACGATCAGGCGCACGGGACCGTCCCCCGACAGTTGCACGATCAGGCTGCCGTCGAGCTTCAGCGACGACGCCAGCAGCGCGGCGGCCGCAAGCAACTCGGCAAGCGCGCGCGCGAGCGGCGGCGGATAGTCGTGGCTGCCGAGAATGTCGCCGCTCGTCGCTTCGAGGCTCACCAGCGCGCCGCGGACGTTCGCATGCTCGAACACAAACGGCATCAACGCGTCGGTGCTGCGGGTTGCTGCGGCTTCTCGCTGCATCACCGCGCCAGAGGCAGCGTGTAGATCGTCATCGGCAGCGCCGAATTCTTGTCGAACGTGGCGCCAATGTCGACGCCGACGCGCGCGACCGCTTCGGCCGTCTTCAGCTGTCCGTAGCGGGCCTGCATTGCGCCAAGCGCGAACTCGGCGCCCGATCCGGCGGCCCAGAACTGCGTGTACTCGAACACTTCGCGCATCGAGAACACGCCGAAGATGCCGTTCGCGTTGGCGATCAGCGCGGTGATCTGCGTCGACTCGTACGGATCGTCTTCCTCTTCCTTCGGATTCAGGTAATGCTGCTCCTTCAGGATCGGATGCAGCTTCCGGAACGTCTCGAAGATCCCCGCCTTGTGCGAGAAATCGAAGTCGCCCTGCTTGGCGAGCAGGCTTTCGAAGACGAGCTGGTGCGCCGCCGATCCGCAGAGGCCGATGTAGGTGTCGCGGTGCCGGACGATCTTGTCGTAAGTCCGGTCGTGCTGCGCGGCCAGCTTGGTATCGCCGAAAGTCGTCAAGGAATCAGCGGCGATGGCGACGGAGTCGCCTTTGCGAACGACGACGAGTGTGGTCATGCGGCATCGATTATACGCGGCGGTGCAGGCCGCATCGCGACGCGAGGCAGTTGGAGCGGCTGCCAGTTCGCGCGTGCCCACGTCCAGAACTCGGCGACCGACGCCGGCGGTTCGGCAGGTGCGGGCTGCTCGAGGAACTTCCATGCGGCCATCAACCCCGGCAAAGGCGCCGACGGCAGCGCCGCGGCACCGGTGGCCTTCGACAGCTTGCGTCCGGCGGAGTCGGCGGCCACCGGCACGTGCAGGTAACGCGGCGTCGGCATGCCGAGCAACCGCTGCAGGAAGATCTGGCGCGGCGTTGACGCGAGCAGGTCGGCGCCGCGCACGACATCGGTGATCCCCTGCGCGGCGTCGTCGACGACGACGGCGAGTTGATACGCGTAGAGGCCGTCGCTGCGGCGCAGGACGCAGTCGCCGACATCCACACTGAGCCGTTGCTGCTGTGCACCGTACAGGCGATCGGTGAACTCGATCGGCGATGCGTCGACCCGCACGCGCAGCGCGTGCCGCTTCCGCGCTGCGGCGCCGGCGTCGATGCCGTGGCGGCACACACCGGGATAGACCCGTTCGCCGATGGACGACACAGGGTCATCCGCGCGCTCGGCGCGCGAGCACGCACACGGGTAAACCCGGTCGAGCTCACGCAAGCGCCCGAGGGCTTCCTCATAGCTCGCCGTGCGCTGCGACTGATGCCACACCGGGCCGTCCCACTCGAAGCCAAGTCGCTCGAGCGTCGCCAGCATTGCATCTGCCGCACCGGGCCGCGTACGCGGCGTATCGACGTCCTCGATGCGCAGCAGCCATTCGCCATCGACCGCACGCGCGTCGGCATGGCTCGCAACGGCCGCGACAAGCGATCCGAAGTGCAGCGGGCCGGAAGGAGATGGCGCAAACCGCCCGCGATAACAGGCGCACGCCTGCGTCGACAACGCGAACTCAGCGAAGCTGCGCGGTGGACACCGTCTGGACGGCAAGCACCGACGGGCGCGTCTGGTAACGCTGCGCGGCGCTCATCACCGCCGTCGGGTATTCCGGCCGCCCGAGGCTGCCGTTGTAGCGGCCGAGCGCGCGATAGACGTCGCCTTTTTCCACATCGAGGTAATGCCGCAGGATCGTGCAGCCGTAGCGCAGGTTCGTGCGGAGCTGGAACAGGTTCTGGTCCGGTGTGCCGATCAGCTTCACCCAGAACGGCATCACCTGCATGAAGCCGCGTGCGTCGGCGACCGACACCGCGTACTTGCGGAAATTGCTTTCGTGGTGGATGACGCCCAGCACGAGTTGCGGGTCGAGGCCGGCGCGCGTCGCCTCGTAATGGACGGTCGCGAGAAATTCGCTGCGACCCGTGTCGTCGGGGAGGCGCGGCGTGAGCACGCGGGACATCTCGACGAGCCACGAGCGTACGGCCGGTCGCTCGGCGTAATCGCGGGGCACGGGGTTGTCGCCGATCGCGCGCTGCAGGCCCGACACGACGGACGCCGCGAGGTGCTCTTCGGCCTGCGCGCCGGCATGCGCCGGCCGCGCGCCGATGAGGCACGCCGCGAGACCCACGAAAGCCGCGGCGATCGCGCGTTGTCGTAATCCGTACCGCATCATGTCGTTGCTATGCGCTGCCTAATGAACGAGAGGATATCCGCGAGCGCCACTTTCGTGGCCTGAGTTTCGCGCCGTGCCTGGTATTCGACGATACCTTCCTTCAGCCCGCGGTCGCCGATCGTCACCCGATGCGGGATTCCGATCAGCTCCAGATCAGCAAACATCACGCCAGGCCGCTCACTGCGGTCGTCGAGCAAGACCTCGACCCCGGCAGCGGTCAACGCCTCGTGCAGGCCGTCCGCGCATTGCCGGACCCCATCGCTGCGGTCGTAGCCGATCGGCGCGATCGCCACGGCAAATGGTGCCATCGCCGCCGGC
>Ga0207648_10002050_pt1 | contig 21946 bp, 17 predicted proteins | sample KBSMisM32_FD_184310 | JGI IMG/M metagenome (GOLD analysis project Ga0207648, IMG submission 184310) | Miscanthus rhizosphere microbial communities from Kellogg Biological Station, Michigan, USA - KBS Miscanthus M3-2 (SPAdes) (version 2) | ecosystem: Host-associated > Plants > Roots >...
GGTGGCCGACGCAGCGTCCGCCGCCGGTCGGACGGTGATCGTGAGGACGATCGCCGGGTCCGACGCTTCGAGGTCGGCCGGGTCGAGCAGGCAGGTCACTGCCTGACCACCGATCGAACAGTTCGTCGGGACCGTGGCGAAGACCAAACCGGCAGGCAACACGTCGGTGACGAGCACCTGCTCCCCGAGATCCGCATCGCGGGTTCCGACGTTGTCGATGGTCAGGGTGTAGTCGAACGTCGAACCACCGGCGACCGCGGTTGCGCCAGCGTCGCTCTTCGTCAGTTGGAGATCGACCGGTCGGTCATCGTGGGTGACGACGCAGACGACGTCGAGGCCTTCCGGCACCGTGACGACGTTGCCGTCGACCGTCCCACCGGTGCAGGTCCAGTTCGAGGCGTCATAACCGGGGATGGTGGTCGCGCTCAGGTCGTAGGTTCCGGCGGGAACCGCCTCACCGATAGCTCCGGTGACGATCGGGGTCGCCTCGCCGGCGGCGGTTGCCGACAGCACGAACTGGTCGGGTGTCGCGTTGCCGCCGTTGTCGTTGATCAGATTGTTCGCCAGCGTCAGCGTGCTGTAGGGCGAACATGCCGTTGTTGGCCCGACCGCCGTTCCGTCGACCGTGAGGCTCGCCGAGTTGAGGAAGCCGGTGCCGGACTCATTGCCGGTCGTGTCGCAGTCGCCCGCGCCGGTCGCGGACACGGCGATGTTCGCCGTCACCTCGACGTGGTACACGTGAGTAGCGCCAGGTTCGATGGCGGCGGAAGCGACCACTTGGTCGGCGTCGCCGTCGAACGACGAGTTGGCGAGCAGGCCATCAGTGACGGCCGATGCCTGCGCCGACGTGATGGTCACGTCGGTGCCGAACTGCGGCGTATCGGTGAGGTCGTAGTAACCGGGACCCGCTGTCGGACCGTTGGTGACCGCGAGGTCGTAGCCGATGGTCCACAGGCCGTTGGCGTCGCGCACCGGGATCGAAGAGACTGTCTTGGTGGTCGTGAGTTCCGGGTTGGGGATCTCGCCACACGCGGAGTCGATGCTCGACTCACCGCGAACCGTCACGGTCGCGCGGTTCAGGGTGCCGGTGAGGCTGTCACCCGAGCAGTCGCGGGCCGCAGCGGGCATATCAGGAGCAACGTCGAACGTCGCTGTCACCGAGAAGGCCAACGTGCCGCCGGCGTCGATCACGCCCTGCCGAACGAGGGTCGTGTCGGCGCCGAGTCCCGTCCATCCGTCGACGAGTTCGATTCCGTCAGGGGTCGTGGCCGTGACCGAGACGTTGCTCGTTCCGGTGCCGAAGTCGAGGGCGTCGACGAGATCGAATGATTCAGGTACGAAGCTGCCGCTCTTGACGATCAGGTCGTACGAGACCGAGTAGGTGTTGCCCGACACGTGCGTCGGCCCGGCGATCAGCGTCTTGGTGACGGTGACGGGGCCGAGCTTGCTGTTGGAGTAGGTGCAGGTGACGGTGTCGCCGGCGCCGAGGGTGATCGTCGCGGTCGCCGAGTCGGTCGCGATGGTGCTCGAGTCATTGCCCGAGACACAGTCGAGACCGGTGAATTCCCAGCCGTCCTTCGCCAGCTCGCCGAGCGTGTAGTCCTTGTCGGGGAGCAGCAAACCGACCGCGTGCGCGGGCGACAGGCCGGCCACAGCGAAGTCGGGGGAATCCGACAAGGTGAAGTCGAACTCGGTCGGGTCATCCGACGGGTTGGTGTCGGTGTCGACGACGATCGTGCCGCGCTGGGTGTTGGTGAAGGTGCAAGTGACGGTGTCACCAGCGTCGAGCCGGATCGTGCCGGTCAGACCAGCGACGGTCGACTCACCGGTCGTATCGGTGTCGACGCATGTCAGCACACCGTCGTAGTCGGCGGGGACGTCGACCTCGTCGATCGTGTAGGTGCCGGGCACCACATCGTCGAACGTCCGCAATCCGGTACCACCGAGTTCGTCGCCGTCTGTCGTGATCTGGAACGGATCGGTGAACGAACCGTCGAAGTCGAACGTGCCGTTCGCGCCGGCCACGTTCTTGACGACGATGATCGTGCCCTTCTTGGTGTTGGTGACCGAGCAGGTGATCGCATCACCCGGCAGAGCTGTGAAGGACAGGGGCAGTGCCACGGCCGAGTCGGCGCCGACGTGCAGCACCTCACAGGTCAACGGTCCGGCGATCCAGGCCGTGCCCGGATCGGTCTCGCCGAGCGTGTAGGAGGTGCCGGGAACGAGCGGGACGCTGCTGGTCGTGCCGAAGCCGTCGGTCGTCGTGACCGGCAGGTCGATGGCGTCGCCAGCTGCGAGCGCGAAGTCGAAGTCTCCGTCACCTCCGACAGCGGTCGTGTCGACCACGATCGACGCGGGTGCGGCGTTGTTGGTGAACGTGCACACGACGTTCTCGCCGGCACCCATCACGATGGATGCGGTCGAGCCGGCGACGGTCGAGTCGGAGTTCGAGCATTCGATGTTGTCCAGCGCCCAGCCCGGAGGGGCCAGTTCCTGCACGTCGTACGTGCCGGGCTGAAGGTTCGCGAACACCTTGCTGTTCGACAGTGCGTTCGTTTTGTCGCCGTCGTCATCGAGCGAGAAGTTGCCGAGCGTCGAGGAGGTGAACGAGAAGTCGTCGGCGAGCTGTGGGTTGGCTGCGTTCACGATCGTGATGGAGCCGCGAGTGACGTTGGTGAAGATGCAGTCGACGATCGCCGATTGGGTGAGGCTGAACGAAACGCCGAGCAGACCGACGTTCGTGACCGTGAGTGGAGCGCCGTTCGCGGTACACGCCGCGTTCTTGCCGCCTTGCGTCTGGAGCGCGTACTGGCTGCCCTGCATCGTCTCGGTGACGGTCACGGTCTTCGGCCACGTGCCGCCGCTGTACGCAAAGTTGACGAGCCCATCCGGGCCGGCGGTCGTGCCGTTCGCCGGAGCGCTCGCGATCGAGCCGCCGCCGCTCGTGACAGTCGGGACGTAGTTCCAACCGCTCGTGCCGACGAAGTCGCCGTCCGGCGTGGTCTGGAGTTGCTTCTGAACCGTGACTGTTCCGCCGCAGGTCTTCGATGCGACTTGCGACAGCAGGCCGTCGAGACTGCTGACGTTGTTCGCTACGTAGTAGTCGTCGTTCGCGTTCGGACCTGAGACCTGGGCAAGGTTGGTCGGGTCGCTGAACGCCGAGCCGATCCCCAGGATGACGACCTTGGCACCGGCAGCCTTCACCGAGTTGGCCGCCCAGACGCCGCCCTCGACGTCGGCGATCCTCGCGGTCGAGCTGGTGCCCCCGGTGAGCGGCGCAACGCCGGAGTTTGTCGTGGGATTACCGCCGGTGATGACGACCACGAGGTCGGCGCCGACGCTGGTCACTTGGTAGATGCCGTCGTCCCAGTTCGCGTTGCCGGCCGGCGCGGGCAGGTCATCGATCGCCGCCTTGATGACCGCGCTGTTGGTGGCCGCAGTAAGGCCGATCTGATTCGCTGCCGTCGTGGCGAAGCTCCACACGCCGATGCTCGATGGGGTCCCGGCGAGTGTTTCGACGAAACCCTTGGCCGCTGACTTGTACGCGTCCTGCACGCCGTCCGTCGATGCCGACGTGTCGACGACGAGCGCGACCTTCAAGCCACAGCGAGCCGGGAAGATCGGATTGTTACGACGAGTGAAGATCGACACGTTGGCCGTCGAACCGCTCGGAATCGTGAACGTCTTGCGGTACGGAGCCGCCGACCCGTTGGTGCCAGTGACGATCTTGGCCACCGTGTTGTACGGCGACGTCGCTCCGGTCTCCTCGGCGTAGTAGTCAGATCCGCCGAAGCTGGAGCTCGAGACCGTGCACACGCCAAGCGCATTCGTGGTGCAGGTGCCGATCGGAGTGTTGTCGCCGACCTTTTGGACCTTCACAGTCACGCCGCCCTGGGGCAGGTTGCGGGCGCCGTAGGTGGTGATCTGGACGGCTCGAGTGCCGCCGCCGCTGCCGCCGCTGTCGCCGCCGCCTGAGGCGGCCGCCGGCGATGCCGGGAGCCCAATGGCAACTGCGCCGGCGATGATCGCCATGGCCGTCGTCAGGGCGCGGAAGCGCCGTCGCTTCGTTGTGATGTCGTTCACCGACTGTGTTGCTGTCTTCATGACCTTCGCTTCGCTACGGGACGGGATGCGTTTGGCAGATGCAACGTCGAAGTAGGCCTTTGGTCGCCGGATCGAGTGACAATTGGGCCAAAGGACCTACTACTGTCCGAGGTTTTTCTTGAGACTGCCTGAACACAGGCGGACGCAACTCTGACTCGATCTGTGGTTGAGGGTTAGGAAACGCGGGGCCTGCCGGCCCTGCGACGGCGCACGATCTGCCTCAGAGCGACGCCGGCGCACAACAGTGCGACAGCGAGGTTCAACACCCGCGTCGTTTCCGAACCCGTGTGTGGCAGGGCGAGCGAATCGCTGAAGTCGAGCGTGTCCGAAGAGAAGTCCTGCGACGCCTCAGCGAACTCGGGCGAACCGCCCACCGAGTCGGTGTTGGTCACCGAGGTCGTGGCGTCGAGGGTCACCGGGGTGTCCTCACAATCGGTGTTGTTGCCGATCTTGGTCGTCTGGTCGACGGTGCAAGGTGGCACACAGCCGGCACCGTCACAGGCGGGGTCGTCGATGGTGGTCACGTATGCCATGTTGGTGTAGCTGCCGGATGCGGTGTCCGGTGCCGCGCTGACCGTGACGGTCACGACGATCGCCGGGTCAGACACCTGGAGATCCGCGGCGTCGAGCAGGCACGTCAGTTTCTGACCGTCGATCGCGCAGTTCGACGGCACCGAAGCGAACACCAGTCCCGCAGGGAGGATGTCGGTGACCGACACCGGCTCGCCGAGATCTGCATCGCGCGTACCGACGTTGTCGATCGTCAACGTGTAGTCGAACGGCGAACCACCGGCGGTGGCGCTTGCTTCGCCGTCGCTCTCCACGAGTTGCAGATCGACCGGGCTGTCGTCGTTGGTGACGACACACACGACGTCGGTGCCGTCGAGCACTGTGACGATGTTGCCGTTGACGACCCCGCCGGTGCAGCCCCAGTTCGAGGCGGCGTAACCGGGAAGCGTGGTCTCCGCGAGGGCGTAGTCGCCGGCAGGAACCACCGCACCGATTCCACTGTCCAATGCGGGATCGGGGTCGGGTCCGTTGACGATGGGAGCGTCCTGGCCGGCGCGGGCCGACAGCACGAACTGGTCGAGCGTGGCGTTGCCGCCACCGTCGTTGACCAAGTTCTTCACCAGCGTCAAAGTGCTGTAGGGGTGGCAGGCGAGCACGGGAGCGAGATTGGCGCCATCGACCGATACCAACGCCGAGTTCATGAAGCCGGTCCCCGGTCCGCTGGTGGTCGTGTCGCAGTCACCGGTCCCCGGAGCCGAGGGCGCAACGGTCGCAGTGACCGTCACCCGATACACGTGCGTTGCACCCGGATCGATGGCTGCTGAAGCGACAAACCCATCGGCCACACCATTGAACGAGGAATTGACCGCCAGACCTGGCGTCACCGCCGCGGCCTGGGCCGACTGGATGCTCACGCCCGAACCGAACTGCAATGCATCGTCGAGCGTGTACAGACCGGGACCCGCGGTGGCCGAGTTTGCAACGGTGAGGTCATAGCCGATCGTCCACAGACCGTTGCTGTCACGTACCGGCCCGGACGCCACTGTGGAGGTTGCCGTGATTGCCGGCTTGGTCAGACCCACGCCGGCGAGGTCGACCACTACGTTGCCGGCGTTGGTGAAGATGTTGAGCTGGGCGGCGCGGTTCCCCGTCGCCGCCGCATCGAAGGTGACCGTGAATGAACACGTCGCATTGGGAACCAGCGTGGTGGTGCAGTCGGTCGTCTTCGCGAACGATCCTGCATCAGCGCCGGTGATGGTGGAGCTCGTGACGTCCAACTGACCGGCACCTGTGTTGCTGACCGTGACAGCCTGTGGTTGCGGACCGGGAACGATCGCGTGGGGAGCAAAGCTCAACGACGCCGCCGACAGTGTTGCTGTCGGAGAATCGAGCGAGATCGTCTCGCTCGCGAGGCACCGGCTCCTGGTGACGTCGAAGTTGTTGCAGAACTGTGCACGCTCGATGTTCCAGAGCGTGTCGGTGCCGTCCAGGTTGGCGCCTGCGGCGTCGCTGATGGTGATGCTCCCGTCGGGATTGTCGACGATCGAGTACCCGAACATCGGTCCCCGGAACATCGCAGTGTCGACCGTGCCGGCCCGCACGGCGACGGGCGGCGTGAGGATCTCGCGGACGATGGCGATGTTGCCCGGGTCGACGAGGCCGGCGAACACGGCCTGCTGCAGCGTCATGCCAGTGGTGCCGGGACCGAAGCTGCCGCTGGTCGCCACCTTCGTCATCAAATCGGTGGTGCCGAGCTCGGTTGCCGGGTTCGTCACGTCGGTACGCACGCTGAGGCGCACGCCGAGGTACTTGTCACCGTCGATGATGTCGTCCGCGCCACGGCCCTCGATCATGTCGCTGCCGCCACCGCCGAGCAGGATGTTTCCGTCGCCCCAGACGTTGCCGTCGAGCCCGCAGTAGCGCGTCGTCGTCGCTGCTTCGATCGGGGCGGGATCGGTGAGCAACGGCGGGACGAGCGCATCGAGTCCGGCGATCCGGTCGAGACCGTCCTGGTCAAGTGCGTCGCAGCCGATGAAACCACCGCCGCCGACCGCGGTCGGGACCACGTTGTCGCCGTGCAATTCGTCGTCGAGGTTCCAACCCGAGAGTGCCTCGACCTCGTTGAAGCGGTCGCGGGCTTCGATCGCCGGCTGGCCACCGTCGAGGTTGATGTTGAGATCGAGGTCCTGGAACAGCGGCTGCGGATCGCCCTGGCCGATCAGCCAGTCGAAGCCGGAGGCGCCCGCGTTCTTCTCGATGCCAGGCCCGGCGACGCCGATGTCGTCGCCACCTTCGTAGTCGTAGTCGTCGTCGCCACCTTGGCCGATGAACACGTCGTTGCCGGGAAGGTCGTGATCGTCGAAGAAGAAGGTCGAGCTGTCACCGATGAGGAGGTCGGGCATGTCGCCGCCTTCCTGCCAGTCGTCGCCGGCACCGCCGATGATCTCGTCGACGCCCTGCCCGCCGAGGGCGAAGTCGTTGCCGGCTCCGGAGAAGGTGGAGTTCGTGTTGGCGCCACCGTTGGTGAAGTCGGCGCCGTCGCCGCCCATCACGACGTCGTCGCCGATGCCGCCGTCCAGGGCGTCGTTGTCGGGTCCGCCCTTCAACACGTCGAAACCGCCGGCGTCGGTGATGATGTCATTGCCGGTGCCGCCGAGGGCGACGTCGTCGCCTGCGCCACCGTCGATGATGTCGGCGCCCTCGTTGCCGAGAAACGTGTCGTTGTCGTTGCCGCCGTAGACCTTGTCGGCCGCGGCCGTTCCGTTGAACACGTTCTGGCCGTTGACGCCCGGCCGATCGATCGAGTTGTTCGACCGATAGCGGATTTGGCCACCAGGCATACGAATCAGCAGCGCGTTCTCGTTGCACTCAGTGGTCGGGTCGTCGACGATGCTCGTGCCGTTGATCGGTCCGGCGATGCCGGGCGTGTTGCCGAGCTGGAACTTGCAGTCGGCGGTGGCGAACGCGTCGGCCTTCAGCGAGTGAGCGGTCGTGTTGCGCATGACGAGTTCGGCGAACGAGTTGCCCTCGAGCTGTGAACGCAAGTTCATGCCGGGCGTGCGAGCGAGGTAGTAGAAGCGGTCGCCGTTCTGCAGGTTCGTCAGCTGGTTCTCGAAGACGTAGTTGAACGTTGTGCCGAGGAGGCCACCGAACGGGTTGGTGCTCTCGGCGAGGCCGCCGATCCACAGATCGACGTCGTCGAGACCGGTGATCGACACACCGCCCGCCGCATTCGCCCATGCGCCGGTGCTGCCCATGAAGTCGAGCGCGTCTGCGGGCGGAACTTCGCCGGTCCTCGGGTCGACGATCAGACGCGCCGCTTCACGCTTGCCTGCGAGCGTGGACTGGGCGAGGATCGTCGGATGCTGTCCGTAGGCGGCGACGAAGTTCGTCAGTGACTCGGGATGCTTCAAGGCCAGGCCGAAATCGATCCAGTTGGTATATGGGGTCAGCTGGCCATCGTTTGTGGCAGCGAAAAGCTGCTTACGTACGTTGTTCAGCGAAGGAATGCCTTCGCTGCGGGCCCGCGCCATGTTGATCGCAGCCAAGTCGAGTGGGAGGCCGAGCAGGTTGTTGCGCAAGGTGTTCGAAACGAATTCGTCGATCTCGTTGCCGACCTGATCCGACAGGCCCATCACGACCGAACCTGCAGCCTGGCGAGAGTTCAGCCGACCGGCTGATCCGCCGTCGAAGTACCCCGCTGGGTTCAAGAAACCCTTCAGTAGCGGTATGGAGTTGTCGGAGCCGTCTTCGTTCGTCCGCGGAATGTCTTCGTCGAGCATCGAGTGGCCGAAGCGGTAGACGGCGTGTGCGAACTCCGCCGAGATCGCCGCGTTGATGTCGGTCTGGATCAGCGCGAACGGTTGGAACGGGTTGATCGCCGGTTGCACCTTCCGGGCGAACTCCTCGAACACGAGATGCTGGTACTCCATCTCCGTCACGAAGCGTGCCGCCTGGAAGAGACGCTCGCCGTACTTGAACGTGGTGGCCGAAGTCGCGTTGTACGCGGCGAGCAGCTTGGGATTCTGGTTCAACGTGTTCTGGATGTCGTCGACCAGACGATCGTGCTCGCTCTGGAACACCTGATGGATTGCGCTCAGTGCGATGTTCTCGTTGCAGCGACCGTCGCCACAGATGAAGTGGAGGTCCAGCAGTTCGTTGTCGTATTGACCCTTCGCGACGGGGTCCATGCCGCCGCCGGCGACGTTGTCAGGGTCAGGGGTGTCCGTCGGCGTGGCGCTGTGGGCGATGTCGTTGAGGAACGCGGTCTCGATGTGCAAGACGTCCACAGGTGCGCGAACCGGAGCCGCCAGGTTGCCCTCGACCAATCCGGTCGCGGTCACGTACTGCGGCAGGCCGTGGGGACCCGGTGTGAAGTTGCCGTACGGGTCGGACGCGATCATCGGAATGTTGTTGACGTCGAGGTCGACCAACTGCAAGCCGAGCTTGGTCGCGGCCTGCTTCTTGATCATCGCCCACGTCGCGAGACCACCGTCTGCGGACGACAGGATCCTGCCGGTCGACAGCGGGACGCCCGTCGTCGAGTCGTACTCGCGCAGGAAGATCTGGTGCGACGCGTGCGATGAGTACGTCTGGCTCAGATCGACGTACGGCGTGTCGGTGTTGGGTGAGTTCCTCTGGCCGTTCGCGTCGGTGATGGTCGTGCCGCGGGTCAGCACCATGAAGGCTTGGCTCGCCGGCACCTGATCGGGGGTGGAGGGATCGCCGTCAGGTCCGTTGACGCGCAACGGATCGTCGGCCTTCAACGGGACGAACACCGTGCCGCTACCACCGTTGGTGATCTTGTCGATGCCGTGATCGAAGAACTGACCGAAAATCGTGAACAGGGAGTTGTACGGCGACGACAGACCGAAGTCGGTCGTCACATTCGGAATGAACAGTGTCTTGTTGCTCGGCACACAGTTGTCAGGAGTGCCGTTCGGATCGGCCGTCGACGGGTCGACGGTGCACGGCACCACGCCGGCGTCGCCCTGGGTTCGAACGGGGAACCCGGCAGCGGCGACGGCCGCCGGGTTGGTCGAGGTCTGGTCGGCGATCAGGTTGCTGATGACGCGGGGCTCGGAGTCGACCACCGATCCGCTCGTCTGCGCGTACGACGTGGGCCCTGGCGGGCCGACAGGCAGCGCCGCCGTGATCGGCTCGGCGTTGCGATAGGCCGGAGTCGTCAGGCGGGGAAACGTCTGATCCGCCGCGCCCCATGTCTCCTGGCCCGGCTGCAGGTTGTTGCACGAACCGTCGACAGTGCGGAGCCCGAACGACAGCGCAGGATTAGCGATCTGGTGCGGGCCGGTGCCCAGCAGCGCGCCGCAAGGCCCGGTGGCCGACGTCGTGTTGACCACGTGGGACTCGGCGATCTTGATCTGCTCGAGAATGTACGAAAGGTCCGCAGCAGAAACGGTGAAGCCCTCGCCGACGGGTGCGGCAGCCTGCACGGCGCCACCACCCACAAAGGTCATCGCAAGGCCGGCGATCAGCGAAACGACGGCGATCTTCGCCCCGAATCTGGCGCGTCGATTGTCCCCGCCGTTGGGGGCGCCCAAGCGCCTTCGAGTCGTGGTGGTGTTGCCCGCCGACTGTGCTGATGTCTTCATGACCTGCCGTTCGCTATATGGATGGAATACGTCGGTGAGTGCAACGTCCGGCGTAGGCCCTAGGTATTCACCTCCAGCACCAATTGGGTCGAAGGACCTACTACCACATCGGGAGCTCAGCAACTCTCGACGTATGATTGAGAGTAGGAACCGGCCTTCTCGCTGGGTTGATGCCCGGGTCAGCCCTGGTCTCGACTCATGGTCGAGGGATGACAGTCGCCCACTGCAGCCACGCCACTGGAGGTATGTTCGGCACTCGATCGCACAGCGAGACATGATGCCGAACGAGCAGCGGGGTAGGGTCGCACAATGCGCCGCCGGGGGGTGATAGTCGCCACGCTCGCCGCAGTGCTGATCGTGCTGGCGGCGTCGTCGGGCCCTGTTCGTGTTTGGACGACGCCGACTCCGGGCGTCGGTCCGTCCACGGTCGACACGCTCGACCCCCGGGAGATCTCCCCGGCCGAACCAGTCATCAACGACTCGACTGCGTCGAGTCGATTTAGTAGCGCCCCGTTGCAGATCGTCGCTGTGCTGATCGTTCTCGCCGCCGTGTTCACGCTCGCCGTGTTCGGCGGGTCATGGCGGCCGAACTGGCGACGACGTCTTCGAATGCCACGCCACCGCGAGATCGATGCCTTACCGGAGCCGGAGCACGGGCTGGTCGTCGACATAGATGCTGCTCGCGCTGCGCTGGCTGCGGGCGAGCCACGGAACGCGATCGTTGCCTGCTGGATGCAACTCGAACGTGATGCTGCTGAGGCAGGCTTGGAGCGTACGAAGGCAGAGACGTCGGCCGAGTACGCCGAGCGCGTCGTCGCCTTGTCGTCGGTTGACGCGATTCCGATCGGTGAGCTGGCCGCGCTGTATCGCGAAGCCCGTTTCTCACGGCACGACATGAACGACGATCACCGTTCGCGTGCGTTCACCGCGCTGGACCGTGTGGTCGCGGCGCTGCGGCGCGGGGTCAAGGTGTCGACGTGACTCGTTCGCAAGCTTTGGTCGCGCTGTCGGTCTGGCTCGTGCTTTCCGTCGCTCTCGCCGCGACCGACGCCCGCCCGTCCGTGATCGTCCTGTTCGGCATCATCTCAATCGTGACGGTGGTGATCGTCGTCGTGCTCGACCTGCCCGACAGGACCGTGACGATCGAGTGGCATCGCCCGCGAGGCCGCCCTCAGTCGACGCGAGGCGTCGATCAGCGAGTCAGCGCGCTGCGCGACCAGCTGCACACCGCGGGGTGGTTGGGATCGAACGAGCTGCGCGTCGCCCTGGTCGAGTTGGTCGACGATCGACTGTTGGTGCACCGGCGGATCGACCGCGCTGTCGATCCCGCCGCGGCGATGGAAGCACTCACGCCGACGCTCCGCCGCCTTGTCGCCGGACGGCGTCGGCCGGGCACCACAGTGCGTGAGTTGGATCGGATCCTCACCGACATCGAGGCGCTGTGAACGTGAGCAACGCGTGATCACCATCGACGTCGGCACGACGTCGCGCTTGTCTGGTGACGTCCTCGACGAGGTGAATCGCGCCGTCGTTGGCAAGCGCGAATCACTCACGCTCGTCCTGTGCGGCGTGCTCGCCGGTGGTCACGTGCTGTTGGAGGACCTGCCGGGCTTGGGCAAGACGCTCGCAGCGCGGTCGTTTGCGCAGGCGTTGGGCTTGCGCTTCACCCGCGCCCAGTTCACGCCGGACCTGTTGCCGGCAGATCTCACCGGCTCGTTCGTGTTCGACCAACGCGTGCACGAGTTCGTGTTCCGGCGCGGGCCGCTGTTCACGGGGCTGCTCCTCGCCGACGAGATCAACCGCACGCCGCCAAAAACTCAGGCCGCACTGCTCGAGGCGATGCAGGAGCGTCAGATCACGGTCGAAGGCGAAACCTTCGTCCTCGATCCACCGTTCCACGTCATCGCCACGGCCAACCCGGTCGAGTACGAAGGCACGTATCCGTTGCCGGAGGCTCAGCTCGACCGCTTCTTGTTGCGGATCAGCCTTGGGTACCCATCGCCTGACGAGGAGTGGGAGGTGCTCACGCGGCGGATGGCGCGACAGCATGAGGAACAGGAGTTACGAACGGTTGTCGACGCGCCGACGTTGCTGGCGATGCAGGCGGCTGTCGAGACGGTCGTCGTCGACGACGACATCGGCCGCTACTGCGTCGATCTGACGATTGCCACCCGGCGTCACCAGCATTCGATGATCGGCGCCTCGCCGCGGGGCGCACTTTCGTTGTTGTTGTGTTCGCGCGCCCACGCAGTCATCGCCGGCCGCGACTACGTGACGCCGGAAGACGTGAAGGCGGTGGCGCCGTCAGTGCTCGCTCATCGGATCACGGTCAAGCCCGAGCTGTGGCTGAGCAAGGCATCAGGCGCCAGCATCACGGCTGATGTACTCGGCTCGGTGCCGACTCCTGCTCCGGCCGGCCGAGTGTCGCCGTGACGACGACCGACGGTTGGAGCCCTACAGCGGCACACTTCCGCGCCGTGTTGGGTGCGACGTTGTTGGTATTTGCAGCAGTGCTGGCCCGGCGGGCTGATCTGCTGGTGTTCGCCACTCCGTTTGCCGTGGTCGCCACGTGGGCGGTCGTCGTCAAACCGACCACCACGCCGACTGTTCGCCAATCGCTCGGGCACGCCATGGTGCGCGAAGGCGAGGCGACGACGTGGCACATCGACGTCGACGACGCAGAGTGCCGCATCGACGATGTCGCCGCTGTCTTGGAGGTTCCGGCCTGGATCGAGCAGCGCCCGGAAGAAGGGCAGGTTGCGACGAGCCTTCGCGATGAGGGTGTTGGGCCGCTGGCCGTGACGATCCGCCCGATCCGCTGGGGGCGTCGACGAATCGGCCCGGCACTCGTCACCGCGTCGAGCGCGTGGGCAGGCTTCCGGTGGGCATCGGTGCAACTTGCGGACGCGCGGGTGCTCACCGTTCTTCCACAGAGCTCGCAGTTCGACGCGTCTGCGCCGCCCGTGCGCACCCCCGGGCTTGTCGGAGTCAACCGTTCGCCGCGCCAGGGGAGTGGCACCGAGTTCGCCAGCATCCGTCCGTTCCAACCAGGCGATCGACTGCGTCGCATCCATTGGCCGCAGTCGCTCCGCACCGGTACGCTCCACGTCACCTCGACGTGGGCCGATCACGACCGCCACGTCGTGTTGCTGGTAGACGCCTTGAACGATGTCGGCGAGAGCGGTGGGATCGACGGGCGCGCCTCGAGCCTGGACATCTCGATGCGTGCTGCCGGCGCGATCGCGGAGCACTACATCAGCACCGGTGACCGCGTCGCTCTCGTCGCGATCGGTGCGCGAGGCGTGCAGCGCCTTCCGCCCGCAACAGGTCGTCGACATCTGCGCCGCATGCTCGAGGTGATTACAACCGTCGAGTCGGCAGGGGAGTTCTTCGATGACGGACGAATACCCCGCGGCATCGGGCACGGAGCGCTGGTCGTCATGTTGTCGGCGATGGTCTCGCCGCTGGCATTGCAGCGCGCCGTCACGATCGCAGACCGCGGCCTGACGACATTGGTGATCGATTGCCTTCCGGCCGACATCACCGAGAACGATCCGAACGATCCGTACTTGGCGATCGCATGGCGAATCAGACTGCTCGAACGCGACCGCGAGATCCGCCGGGTTCGCGAGGCGGGAATTCCCGTCGTCCCGTGGATGGGCCCGGGAAGTCTCGACGCTGTGCTGCGCGACCTGCACCGGCATGCAGGCATGCGTATGAGGCGGCGGCAATGACCGACTCGGCCACCACCTCGGGCTGGTTGTCGTCGCGTGCAACTGGGCCGGCTCTTCTGTTACGTAGCCTCGTGCTGACGAGCCCGCTCGTGGCTATCGCGTGCACATGGCTCGCCGCGGAGCGAACCATCCCCGCGCTCGACGTCGCCGTGGTCGCCCTGGCTCTCGCATGCGCCGTGGTACCTGATAGCCACGCAGGATCACTCGTGGTCGTTCTCATCGGCATCGAATGGTGGGCGACCGTGGGCAACCGAACCTCTCCCTGGTTGCTCGCGGCTGGTGTCGCTCTGACGGTGTTCCACGCATCAACGGCCGCGGCGAGCGTTGCCCCGCTCGCGGCGAGATGGACGCCGGCGATGACCAGGCGTTGGCTTCGTCGCACCGCGATGGTCGGTGCCGCGACCTGCGTCATGTGGTCGATCGTCGCGGTGATCGGCGATCACCGCGTTCGCGGGAACTCGCTGCTCCTGGCGGCGGCACTCGTCGCCGTGGCGTTTGCCGCGCTGTGGGCCTGGACCGGATCGATCGTAGGGCGCTAGTTCGCTGCGGTCCCACGCCTACCTGCAGTTTGATGGCGGAGGTGGACGGGAATCGAACCCGCCAGACGGGGGTCTCCCGTCTCGGCCGCTTTGAAGGCGGTGGAGCCCACCAGGTGCCCAGACACCTCCGTCGACGACGCTAGCGCAACCATTCGCGACGCACGTTGCCGCGTCGCCGGACCGTCGATAGGTTCCGCCTTCGGCTTCCCCCGATTCGTTGCGCGAGTTCGTCGGGGGTGTGCACATGATCGTGTGTTGGGCTGCAAAGGGCGGCAGTGGAACGACGGTGATCGCCTGCGCGTTGGCGCTGGCGGCCGCGAGGGGTCAGGAAGCAACGCTCGTCGACCTCGGTGGCGACTGCGCCGCCGCACTCGGTCTGTCCGAACCGGGCGGACCCGGCGTGGTCGACTGGATGTCATCTCCCACTGCGGGCCCTCACGAGCTCGAACGACTCGCGGTTTCCGTTCGCGACGACGTGCGGCTGATCCCGCGAGGCGCCGGAGATGCGCCCGACGACCAGTGGTCGCGGCTGGCCGCAACGCTCAGCGGGTGGCCGTCCGTCGTCGTCGATGCCGGCAGTGGCGCGCCTCCGTCTGCATTGCACGAGGCAGCCGATCTTTCGCTGCTCGTGACCCGTCCGTGCTACATGGCAATCCAGCGAGCACGTCGAATCGGCGTCCAACCCACCGGCATCGCGGTGATCCACGAACCGGGTCGAGCACTCTCGGCGGACGATATCGAGCGAGCCATCGGCGCGCCCGTGGTGTTCGAAACTCGACTCGACCCTGCGGTCGCGCGAGCGGTCGACTCCGGTCTCCTCGTCGCCAGGTTGCCGCGGTCGTTGATCATGTCGCTGCGGCGCGCCGCATGATCGATGTCATCGCCGAACGCGCACCGCTCGGTGGGCTCGAGCGATGGCTCGACGATCCGTCGATCGACGAGGTCATCGTCAACGGACGCGGCGACGTGTGGATCGAATGCGAAGGATCGCTTCGGCAGGTCGGCACGATGAGCCGCAGCGCCGTGATGTCGGCGACGGAACACATCCTCAGGCCGATCGGCAGGCGCATCGATCGATCGAACCCGGTGGTCGACGCCCGGCTGCCGGACGGCTCGCGAGTGTGCGCCGTGATCGAGCCGATCGCGGTCGACGGACCGTGCCTCACCATCCGCCGATTTGCGGCGTGCACGCGTCCGCTGTCGGCGTTCGCTCCCCCGGCGGTTGCCACCCTTCTGCGGACCATCGTCGAATCACGCTGCAACGTGTTGGTCAGCGGAGCGACTTCGTCGGGCAAGACGACACTGCTCAACAGCCTGGCCGCTCTTGTGGCCGCCGGAGAACGCATCATCACCCTCGAAGACATCGCCGAACTGCAACTTCCGCACCCACACGTGGTTCGACTCGAAGCACGCTCCGCCAATGCCGAGGGCAGCGGAGAAGTCACCCTGGCTCAACTGTTGCGCACCGCGTTGCGAATGCGACCCGACCGGCTGGTGCTCGGTGAGGTGCGGGGCGCCGAAGCGGTGCAACTCGTGCAGGCGATGAACACCGGCCACGACGGCTCGATGGCAACCGTGCATGCCAACTCGGCACTCGACGCCCTGGCCCGGTTGTGTTCGCTGGTGTTGCAAGAGGTACCCGGATGGCCGCTCGAAGCGATCCAGGATCAGGTCCGCCGGTCGATCGACGTCGTGATTCACGTCGGCAGGAACCTCGATACTCGACGGCACGTCATCGAGGTGTGCGAGTCGGACGCCTCGTCCGGCGGAGTGCGCCTTCGCCCGCTCGCCGATCACGAATCGGTCGTCAACACCCTGACGCGGACGCGGCAATGACTGCGATGTCCGTCGCCATGCTGACCGCGCTGATCTGTGCACGCGCCAGTCGCGGCATTCGGGTGGTTCCGCGCACGCCACCACGCAACCTCCGCCGGCGTCGTCGCCGCCTGAATCGCAACGACGACTACGCGCCGATGCTCACTGCGATCGCCAGGCAGGTTCGCAGCGGCGCCAGCCTGACGGCCGCGGTGGTCGAGGAGCTCGATCGGTCGACGCCGTTCGCCGATGTCGTCGTGCGCATCTCGGACGGCACATCGCTGATCGAAGCGTTGGACGAACTCGAGTCGCATCACCCCGATGCGGCGTTGACCGCTCAAGCCCTGTCGGCATGCGCGCATCTCGGCGGCCCGGTCGCAGCCACGCTCGACGAAGCGGCCGGCGTCTTGCGCGAACGCACAGCGGCGCGCGCCGAGCGGATGGCCCACAGTTCCCAGACCCGGCTCAGCGCCCGGGTCCTGACGATCGTGCCACTCGGGTTCGCCCTGTGGAGTGCGGTCGTCAGTCAGCGAACTCGCGACGTCTACCTGTCGTCGGGTGCGGGGACCGTCTGTGCAGCGTGCGGGTTGACCCTCAACCTCATCGGTTGGCGCTGGATGAAGCGAGTGATCGGCCGATGAGTGTCATCGCTCCGATCCTGATGCTCGTGACGTTGATCGCCTGGCGGGTTCAGCCGCATCCACCACCACGCGGCACACCACCGTTCGCGAACCGACGATGGAAACCGGTTGTCGTCGCCGCCGTCGGCTGCGGCGTGCTCGCAATGCTGTCGGTCCCTGCGGCGGTGCTCGCGGTCATGATCACGGTGGTCTGGCATCACAGATCCGGTGCCCGCCGGCAGGCGCGCACGCGCCGCCGAATCGCGTCGGACTTTCCCGATGCACTCGATCTCCTGGTGCTCTCCATACGTGCCGGATATCTCCCGGCACAGGCCGTGGTGGAAATCGGTCCCTTCCTGCCGCTGCACGTGCGCGCGGCCTTCGAATCGGTCGGCGCAGCGATGGAGCAGGGTCAGCGATTCGCCGATGCGCTCGGTCGGCTCCCGGCGGCACTCGGTCCCGTCGCCCAACCACTGGTCGACTCGCTGTCGGCGGCCGACCGCTACGGCCTCCCGCTGGCACCCGTGCTCGAACGGCTGTCGTCGGAGGCGCGACAGCAACGGCGACGGGACTCCGATGCCGCGGCACGAGAGTTGCCTGTCCGTCTCGCCATCCCACTGGTGCTGTGCACGCTGCCGTCGTTCGTGTTGCTGGCCATCGTCCCCTTGCTCCTCGGAGCCCTGTCGTCGCTGCACACGTGACAGCGACCGAAGACTTTCGACAGAAACGGGGTCCACCATGCGCGGATTCATCGCCCGGCTGCACGCCGGCTTCCTGCACGACCGAGATCGAGGCCAGGCCACCACGGAGTACGCACTCGTCATGCTCGGCGCGGCAGTCATCGCGTTGCTCGTCGTCGGCTGGGCCACCAGCGGCGGCGGAGGCGGCAAGATCGGCCATCTCTTCGATCGGGTCATCGATGCCGTCACCGACAAGCTCTGATCCCGAGCGCACCCCGTTCGACCGCGGGCAGGCAGCGGTCGAGTTGGCGCTCTGCCTACCGCTGTTGTTCGTGTTCTTGCTCGCCATCGTGCAATTGGTCGTGATCGTTCGCGATCAGCTGGCCGCGCAACTGGCCGCGAGGGAGGCCGCTCGGGCCGCGTCGGTCACGACATCGACCGGTGGCGCCGCGCAATCGGCCGCCGAACACGCCGTGTCGCTGCGACCGTTGCTCGTGTCGGCCGATGCATCGACCGACACGGTCACGGTCACGGTTCGCCACGTGACCCACACCGATGTTCCGTTGATCGGATCGTTGATCCCGGATGTCGACGTCACGGCCACGGCGACGATGGCACTCGAACCGCCGTAGTGTGCGCTGCAGTGAACCTATCGACGAGCACAACGGTCGTGGGCGACGACGCGGTCGTCGCGTTGACCGGTGAGGTCGATCTGTCGACGATCCCACGGCTGCACGACGCACTCAGCAAGGCGTTGATGCACCATCCCGACCGAGCCATCGTCGTCGATCTCGACGGCGTCACCCTGCTCGATGACGCCGGACTCGGAGTCCTGCTCGGCGCCGCGGGTTCTGCACGCCAGGCCGGTTCGGATCTCGTCGTCGTGTGCAACAACCAACGCCTTCGCGAGCGGCTCGACACCACCGGCTTCAGCAGAGCGGTCGAGGTTCGCGAACGACTCGGAGGAGCCCGACCATGACACTCGACGAGGTCGTCGAACTGGCCCGCCGCGAACAGTTCCTCGCGGTGGTCGCAACCGCCCGCGCCGACTCGAGTGTGCAGTCCTCACTCGTCAACGCCGGAGTGCTCGCCCATCCGATCACCGGCGAACCGTCCGTCGCGTTCGTCACCTACGGCGCAGCGAAGTTGCGGAACCTCCGCGCCCGCCCGCATCTCGCCGTCACGTTCCGCTCGGGATGGGCGTGGGCCACTGTCGAGGGTCGTGCCGAGCTCATCGGTCCCGACGACGCCAACCCGCACGTCGACGCCGAACGGTTGCGAGTCATCCTGCGCGACATCTTCGTCGCTGCCGGCGGGCAACACGACGACTGGGATGCCTACGACCGCACCATGGTCGAGCAACGACGCGTGGCCGTGTTCGTGTCGCCGACACGCATCTACAGCAACTGAACGAGGCGGCTACACCGCGAAGATCTGCGACTGGTCGGCGAACGCCTTGAACTCCAACGCGTTGCCGGCAGGGTCGTAGAAGAACATCGTCCACTGCTCCCCGACGCTGCCGGCGAAGCGCACATAGGGCTCGATCACGAACGTCGTGCCGGCGGCGCGGAGCCGCTCGGCGAGTTGATGGAACTCGTCGATCTCCAAGATCAGCCCGAAGTGCGGCACCGGCACATCGTGGCCGTCGACCGGGTTGTGGATGCGATCGTTCGCCACCGGTGACAGGTGGGTGACGATCTGGTGGCCACGGAAGTCCCAGTCGACCCAGGTGTCGGCGCTGCGACCCTGGGCGCACCCCAACGTTTCGCCGTAGAACTCACGCGCCGCATCGAGGTCGTCGACGGGCATCGCCAGATGAAACCGCGGCCGCTCGGAGGCATCCATTGCCGCGTCCTACATCCGGAAGTCGGGATCGTGGCGACGCAACTCGCGCCGAGCGATGGTCATCTTGTGAACCTCGTCCGGTCCGTCGGCGAGGCGCAGGGTGCGCTGATGCGCATACATCTGCGCCAACGGCCAATCGTCGCTGAGGCCGCCCGCACCGTGCACCTGCATGGCCCGATCGATGATCCGCAGGGCGATGTTCGGGGCGGCCACCTTGATGGCGCTGATCTCGACCGCCGCGGCCTTGTTACCGACGGTGTCCATCATCCACGCGGTCTTGAGCGTCATCAGCCGGACCATCTCGAGATCGATGCGCGACTCGGCGATCCAGTCCATGATGTTGCTGCGCTCGGCGACGCGCTTGCCGAACGTGACCCGCGACAGCGCACGCTTGCACATCAATTCGAGCGCCCGCTCCGCCGCGCCGATCGAGCGCATGCAGTGATGGATGCGACCGGGCCCGAGCCGGGCCTGGCTGATCGCGAAGCCGTCTCCCTCGTTGGCGATCATGTTGCTGGCCGGCACACGACAGTTCTCGAGGGTCATTTCGACATGACCTTCGGGATCGAGGTAGCCGAGCACGGGTAGAGGGCGCACGATCGTCAGACCGGGTGTGTCCATCGGGACGAGGATCTGGCTCTGTTGACGGTGCGGTGGTGCCGACGGATCGGTCTTGCCCATCACGATGAAGATCTTGCAATTGGGATGCATGGCACCCGAGATCCACCACTTGCGCCCGTTCAGCACGTAGTCGTCGCCGTCGCGTTCGATCCTCGTGGCGATGTTGGTGGCGTCACTCGACGCGACATCCGGCTCGGTCATGGCGAACGCCGATCGGATCTCGCCTTCGAGCAACGGTCGCAGCCACATGTCCTTCTGCTCGTGGGTGCCGAACATCGTCAGCACCTCCATGTTCCCTGTGTCCGGCGCCGAGCAGTTGCACGCCTCGCTGGCGATCGTGCTGCGGCCCATGATCTCGGCCAGCGGCGCGTACTCGAGGTTGGTCAGGCCCGGGCCCCAGTCCTTGTGGGGTTGGAAGAGGTTCCACAGGCCGCGGCGGCGCGCCTCGGCCTTCATCTCCTCCATCACCGCTGGGTGGTGATTGGGGTTCCCACTGGCCACCAACTGCTCGTGGAACACGGGCTCGTTGGGATAGACGCAGTCGTCCATGAATTGGAGCAGAGTCGACCGATATTCGTTGCAGCGGTCACTGAAGGCGAAGTCCATCTCGCAACGGTAGACGCGTCAGCGGCCGCGGTCCCCCGCCGTGTCGGTGGCAACGCTCGGCCGCAGCAGTCGCGGGCCCATCAACTTGCTGACCAGATGTTCACCCGCCAGCACCGGCGGATAGCGCGGCGGATCGTCGACGCTGCAACACGTCGGCAGACACTCGATGCGGGCGTCCCAGTTGCCGTCGAGGAAGAAGGCCGCACTGCGCCGCACCGCCGGGCCGCGACCGTCGCCCATCGGCGGCACGACGCGGTGGACCGTGGAGCGCCATTGATCGTTGGTCCACTGTGCCGTGAGGTCGCCGAGGTTGATCACCAGTGCGCCTTCGGCCGGGATCACATCGATCCAGCTGCCGTCGGGGCCGACGATCTGCAGGCCGGCGACGGGCTCCGCCCACAGGACGGTGACGATGCCATAGTCGGTGTGCGCACCCATTCGCTGCTGACCGGGGAGAGGATCGTCCTCACCGGCGCGCCGCTCGTAGCGAATGGATCTCATCGTGGTCGTCGAGCGATCGACGAACGGACCGAACCAACCGTCGGGCAGGCCGAGTGCGACGGCGAAGATCTCGGTCAGCGTCAGCGCGACCTGGCGAGCGGCGTCGAAGTAGCCGACGAGCGCAGACCGCAGATCGCACTCCCACGACGGCCAGATGTTGGGTGTGAACGCGCCATCGCGCTGCGCTGCGTAGAACGGGTCGCCGTAGTCGACGTCGTCCTCACCGATGTTGAACGCCTCGAACAGATCCGGCGGCGCGTCCCGTCCGATGCTGTACGACAGTGCCTCGGTGCCGCGTGCCGCGTAGCCACGGTTGATCGCCGGGTCAGCAGGCGTGCACTGTTGCTTGACGTCGAGCGGCTGGGCGAAGAACTCGTTGCTCGCCTCCACCAGTGCGTCGACACGTTCCGGCGGCAGCCGGTGGCCGACGATCTGGAAGAAGCCGAACTCGCGCGCCGCGGCGTCGACCTGCCGACCGACCTCCGTACGGTCGGCGGGCGTCGACCACCACCCACCGATGTCGACGACAGGGATCTCCACTACATCACCTTCACCTTTTCGTCGGCACCTTGCGGACGCCGCGTCGATCCTGCAGCTTGAACTGGGCACGCTGCTCTTCTTCCAATGCCAGTTCCTCGGCCATCAGACGCTTCATGCTGGCCAGCCGCAACGGGTCGAGGCGCCCATCGGCGATCGCCGCCTGTACCGCACATCCGGGTTCGTCCTCGTGCTTGCAATCGCGAAACTTGCAATCGTCCA
>Ga0207648_10002053_pt1 | contig 21942 bp, 21 predicted proteins | sample KBSMisM32_FD_184310 | JGI IMG/M metagenome (GOLD analysis project Ga0207648, IMG submission 184310) | Miscanthus rhizosphere microbial communities from Kellogg Biological Station, Michigan, USA - KBS Miscanthus M3-2 (SPAdes) (version 2) | ecosystem: Host-associated > Plants > Roots >...
GCTCCCAGGCGCGGTCGAGCCAGGCCGGCCTGGCACGGGGTACGACGGAGGTCTGCACGTCGGCCCGTCCCCGCGGGAGCTCGGTCAGGGTCGAGGTGTCGAGGTCGCCGAACACCGTCATGGCAACGGTGCGCGGGATCGGGGTCGCGGTCATCACGAGCACGTGGGGCGGCTTCTCCGCCTTGGAGGTCAGGGCGGCGCGCTGCTCGACGCCGAACCGGTGCTGCTCGTCGACGACGACCAGCCCGAGGTCGAAGAACGAGACGTTGTCCTCGAGCAGCGCATGGGTGCCGACCACGATCCCGGCGTCACCACCGGCGACGTCGAGCAGCGCCTGGCGCCGGGCCGGCGTGCCCATCGAGCCGGTGAGCAGCGCCACCCGGGTGCCGTCGGCGTCACCGCCGATCAGGCCGCCCTCGGCGAGCGGTCCGAGCAGCTGCCGGATCGAGCGGTCATGCTGCTGCGCCAGCACCTCGGTCGGGGCGAGCAGCACCGCCTGCCCGCCGGAGTCGACCACGCGCAGCATGGCGCGCAACGCCACGATCGTCTTGCCGGACCCGACCTCCCCCTGGAGCAGCCGGTGCATCGGGTGTGGCCTGGCGAGGTCGTCGAGGATGGTCTCCCCCACCCCACGCTGACCGTCGGTCAGGTGGAACGGCAGCCGGCCGTCGAACCGGTCGAGCAGACCGCCGTCGCGCCCGGCCCGCGGCTGGGCCGGACGCAGCGCAAGGTCGCGGCGGCGCTGCGCGAGCACGACCTGGGTCACGAACGCCTCGTCGAACTTGAGCCTCTTCTGGGCAGTCTTGACCTGGCCCCAGGAGTCCGGCCGGTGCACCCAGCTCAGGGCGGTGCGGGCGTCGAGCAGGTCCTGCTCCTTGCGCACTCGCTCCGGGAGCACGTCGGGCACAGCGTCGACCAGGTCGAGCGCGACGCGCACGGCGTCCTCGATCTGCCAGGTGTCGACGTTGCCGGAGGCGCGGTAGATCGGGACCAGCTCGGGCACCGCGTCGTACGCCTGGCTGGCGTCGCCCTCGGCGGCGTACATCTTGGCGCGCGGGTTGTTGAGCTCCCAGTGCCCGTTGAACCACTTGAGCTTGCCCGAGAAGAGCCCGTAGCGGCCGACCGCGAACTCGCCCTCACGCCAGTGCGCGGTGTTGGCGTGCTTGTCGAAGAACGTGAGAGCGAGGCTGCCGTCGCTGCCCTTGATCCGGACCTCGGTGCGGTAGGCGGTACGACGCGTGCGCCGGTCCTGGTAGGTCTTGAGCGCACTGCTCGTCACCTGCCCGAACAGGCTGATGAAGTCGCCCTCGTGGAGCTCGCCGAGGTCGCTGAGCGAGCCCTTGGCGACGTAGCTGCGGGGGTAGTGGCCGAGCAGGTCGCCCACCGTGTGCAGGTCGAGCGCCTTCTCGACCTTGGCTGCGTCCTTGCCGGCCACGGCCGCGATCCGCGCGTCCCAGGTGATCGTCGATGCCAAGGCCCTACTCCACCGCCAGGAGGAGGGGGTACCGCTCCTGACCACCCTCGTAGACCACGACGTCGACGCCCTGGAAGTGCTGCACGACGTAGGACGCGCCGAGCTCGGCCAGCTCGGTGCCGCCGTAGCCGGCGACCATCGTGACCAGCTCGCCTCCCCCCGACAGCAACAGGTCGAGCACGTGGGTGGTCACCTCGAACAGGTCGTCGCCGACGCGCACGAAGTCGCCCTCGACCGCGCCGAGGACGTCGCCCGGCGAGCAGGCTCCGGCGCTCGTCATCGCCTGCTTGGCAGCGATCGTCACCGCACCGTGCCGGGCGTGGCGTGCCGCGGAGGTCATCGCCACCACGTCGGCCTCGATCGGGCGGCCCGGCTCATGCACCGCCAGCGCCGCGATGCCCTGCACCTGGGCGCGGGTCGGCACCACGACCACCTTGATCCCCAGCCCGGACGCCGCTCCGGCCGCCGCCTCGGCGACTGCCACCGAGTCGGGGTCGTTGGGCAGCACGATCACCTCCTTCGCGCCGCTGGCCTCGACCGCGGCCAGGATCTCGCCGGTCGAGGGCCGACGGCCCGGTCCCCCGGGGATCACGGTCGCCCCGGCCTCGGCGAACAGCTCCTCCAGACCGGGCCCCGCCGCGACCGCGACCACCGCCCGCCCGGTGGGCTGCGACCTGGAGGCGCGGGTGCGCCCGAGCTGCTCGGCGAAGTGGGTGACCTGGATCCGCCGAGGGGTGCCCGCCTCGATGCCCGCCTCCACGGCGCGACCGACGTCGTCGACGTGCACGTGGACGTTCCACAGGCCCTCGCCGCCGACCACGACCAGCGAGTCGCCCAGGGGCGCGAGGCTCCGCCGGAGCGTGGGGATGGCGTCGTCGTCGGCGTCGAGGAGGTACATCACCTCGTAGGCCGGGCCGTCCGCGGTGAGATCACCGGTCGGGAGCGGCACCGGGATCGCACGTCGGCCGATCGTGGCCGTGTCGCGCGCCGGCCGCTTGCCGGTGACCGCCGACTCGACGGCGTCGAGCACGACGCACAGCCCGCGGCCGCCGGCGTCGACCACGCCCGCGTCACGCAGGATCGCCAGCTGCTCCGGCGTACGGGAGAGGGCCTCGGCCGCCGCGCTGGCCGCCGCCCGGATCACGGTGGCGAGCCGAACGGCGGGGTCGGCGGCGGCCTTCTCCGCACCCTCGGCGGCCGCGGCCGCGACCGAGAGGATCGTGCCCTCGACCGGCTCGCCCACGGCGGCGTACGCCGCGTCGGAGGCCGCCCGCAGCGCCTGGGCGAAGACGGCGGCGGTCCGGTCGTCGGGACCGGCCTGGCCGATCCGGCGGATCAGCGCGCCGATCAGCTGACTGAGGATCACCCCGGAGTTGCCGCGGGCACCCAGCAGCGCGCCGCGGGAGTACGACGCCAGTGCCAGCCGGAGGTCTCCCGGCTCACCACCGGACCCAGCGAGCCGCTCGGCCATCTGGTCGCGGGCGCTCTCGACGGTGAGGTACATGTTGGTGCCGGTGTCGCCGTCGGGCACCGGGTAGACGTTCAGCGCGTCGATCTCCTCGCGCGCGGCCCCGAGTCCCTCGACTGCGAGATCGGCGTAGCGGACCAGCACGGAGAGGTCGAAGGTGGCGATCTCGTCACCCCGGTCGTCGGCCATGAGCGGGACGTTAGTGCGTTGCGCCCTCGATTCGCTTCGTCGACCCGGTCTCGGTTAGTCTTGTGCGGTTGCCCGAGCGCTGCCACGCCGTCGCCAGGGCCCCTCGATCTCGAACCTTTCAGCAAGCAACAAGGAGTGCACGGTGGCTGCCGTCTGCGACATCTGCGCCAAGAAGCCCGGCTTCGGCAACAACCGACCCTGGTCGCGCAAGATCACGAAGCGTCGCTTCAACCCCAACATCCAGCGCGTCCGCGCCACCGTCAACGGTGCGCCGAAGCGTCTCAACGTGTGCACCGGCTGCCTCAAGGCCGGCAAGGTCACGCGCTGACCTGAGCCACCGCGTCATCCGGAGGCCGTCCCCCTGGGGGGCGGCCTTTCGTCATGCCCGCCGACGCCGGTGCGCGGCCGCCTTGACCCGGTTCTGGCACCGGGTGGAGCAGAACCTCCGGCCGCCGTTGCGTGAGGCGTCCACGTAGACCCGGTCGCAGCCCGGCGCGTCGCACACGCCCAGCCGCCCGGCGAGGTCGCTGCCGAGCGCGACCGCGAGCCCGGCCGCGAGCCCGGCCGCCCAGCCCCGCGACACGGTCACGTCGGGACCGTGGAAGTGGAGGCTCCAGCCGCCGTCGCCGAACTTGTCCAGCCGCGGGCGCGCCTCGGTGGCCCGCAGCAGCGCGTTGACCTGCTCCGCCGCCGCGTCGAGGTCGCCGCGCGCCACCGCGTCGAACACCGGGCGCACCTGCTGCACCACCCCGTCCAGCCGCTCCGCGTCCTCGGTGCTCACCCGGGTGACACCGCCCTGGCCGTCCAGCGCGTCGCTCACGGCCTCGACCAGCGCGACGCCCTCCGGCCGGCGGACCGGACGACCGCCGTCCGACCCCGCCGAGAGCGCGTTGACCAGTCGCACGGACGTGCTGATCAGGGCGAACACATGACTGTCGAAGCGCATTTGACCAGTCACTCCTGGTGTCGTAGCGTCGTCGTGTATCACTGATCATAGGGCTTTCGCCAGTCATGAGAGGTGCGACGTGCGCCCCTGGTGTGACCTCCCCCGGCCAGTCCTGGTGCTGGTCGCCGCCCGCGCGGTCAACCAGCTCGGCGCGTTCACGCTGCCGTTCCTGGCCGTGGTGCTGGTGCGCGATCGGCACGTGTCGCTGGCGACAGCCGGCCTGGTCACGGCGCTGTTCGGCGTGGCCACGATCCCCTCGCGGCTGGCCGGGGGCCGACTGGCCGACCGGATCGGCAACCGGGCCACCATCGTGCTCGGCCTCACGGGGTGTGCCGGCGCCCAGCTCGCGATCGCAGTCGGCACGTCGCTGGTCCAGGCGATGGTCGCCGCGGCGGTCCTCGGTCTGGCGTTCGAGCTGTACGAGCCGCCCAGCCAGGCGATGATCGCCGACCTCACCGACGCGGAGTCCCGGGCGCGGGCGTTCGGCCTGTTCGGCGCCGCCCTCGCCGCCGGCGGCGTCGGCGCGGGCGTGCTGGCGACGGCGCTCGGCTCGGTCGACCTGCGCCTGCTGTTCGTGGCCGACGCGGTGACCTGTCTCACCTGCGCTGCCGTGGTCGGTTTGGCGCTTCCGACGTCACCCCGTCGTACCTCCCGGGAGCCGGTGGCCGGGAGCCCGTGGCGCGACCCGCGCCTGCTCGCGATGCTCGCAGTCGGCACCTGCTTCGCGACCCTCTTCCTGCAGATCCGGGTCGGGCTGCCGCTCACGATGGACGAGCGCGGGTTGCCGGCTGCCCACTTCGGGTTGCTGATGACGGTGTCGTCGGTGACCATCGTGGTCGCGCAGCCGCTGCTGGCGTGGCGCCTGGTGCCTGACGACCCGTTCGGCACGATGCGGGTCGGCTACCTTGCGCTCGGCGCGGGACTGGCCGGCACCGGCTGGGCGTCCGGCCTGGCCGGCTTCCTCGCGACCACGGTCGTGTGGAGCATCGGCGACGTGCTGCTGCTCGGGCTCCCCTTCGCGATCGTCTCCGGGCTGGCTCCCGAGGGTGCCCGCGGCCGCTACCTCGCGGCGTACGGCGTCTGCTGGGGCTTCGCCGCCGTCCTCGCGCCGCTGCTCGGCACCCGGCTACTCGACACCGGCGGCCCCCGCCTGCTCTGGCTCTCCTGCGCCGCCCTCGCCGTCGTCCTTGCCGCTGCCCAGCCGGTGCTGCGCCGGGTCGTGGCCGGATAGTCCCACACGTTTGGCAGCCGAACTCGACCCGACCAGGTGCCAGACGTGAGGGACTATCCGAAGTGCGCGTGCCCCCTCGCCCCGTCGTACGACGCCCCGTCGACGGTGACGCCCTCACCTGTGGTCACCGAACCGATCACGGTCCAGCCCTCCGGGACGTCGTCGCGGCCGGGGAACGTGGCCACGATCGAGTGGTCGTCGCCGCCCCCGAGCACGAACTGCATCGGGTCGACTCCGAGCGCGGCACCGACCGCCTGCAGCGGCTCGGCCAGGTCGAAGGCGGCGGTCTCGACGTCGATTGCCACCCCGGATCCCTCAGCCACGTGGCCGAGGTCGGCGAGCAGACCGTCGGAGACGTCGATCATCGAGGTCGCCCCGGCCTTCGCGCCCACCAGGCCCGCGCCGTACGGCGGCACCGGGCGCTGGTAGGCCTCCACCAGCTTGCGCGGCGAGCGGAAACCCCGCGCCAGGATGGCCAGTCCTCCGGCGGCCCAGCCCTGACGCCCCGCGATCGCGACCACGTCGCCGGCCTGCGCGCCGGAGCGGAGCACCGGAGCCACCTCGCACCCGCCGAGCACGGTCAGCGCGATCACCACCTGCTCCGCACGGGTCAGGTCGCCGCCGACGACGGACGCACCCACCTCGGCGCACTCCCCGCCGATCCCGCGGGCCAGGTCGAGCGCCCATTGCACCGGCAGCGTCGCCGGTGCGGCCAGCCCGACCGTGACCGAGTGCGCCCGGCCTCCCATCGCGTTGATGTCCGAGAGGGCCGCGGCAGCCGCCTTGTGCCCGATCTGCTCAGCGCTGGCCCAGTCGCGCCGGAAGTGCCGGTCCTCGACCACGAGGTCGGTCGAGACCACGACGTGTGCATTGCGGATGCGGAGCACGGCAGCATCGTCGCCGGGCCCGGTCAGCACGTGCTCGCCCTGGCCGAACAACGGGGTGAGCATCCCGATCAGGCCGAACTCCCCCACGTCTGCGAGGGTGCTGTCCGCGCTCACACGATCCGGGCCCGGTCCTGGCGTCATGGATGCATCCAACCCCATCCAGATCTCCGGGCGGGCCTCCGGTTTCCGCAGTGCCCGCATGCGTGTAGGTTTCGAGACGCCCTGGGACACGGGTGACCGACCTTCGACAGCGCAAGGGAGATGCACATGGTGGTGCAGGCCTACATCCTGATCCAGACCGACGTCGGCAAGGCCGCCGAGGTCGCGAAGTCGATCACCGACATCAAGGGCGTGATCCTCGCCGAGGACGTGACGGGCCCCTACGACGTCATCGTCCGCGCAGAGGCCCGCAACGTCGACGAGCTGGGCAAGCTCGTCGTCGCGAAGGTGCAGACCCTCAACGGGATCACGCGCACCCTCACGTGTCCGGTCGTGCACATCTGACGACCTTGCCCGTTCTTGGGCCCGTTCCGGGGCCCGTTCTCGGGCCCGTCGTACGACGCCTCGCACCTCACCAGGTGCGGGGCGTCGCTGCGTGTGCGGCGCTGCTGCTGCTCGCCGGCTGCGCGGTCTCGGTCGACGCGCCGGACGCCGACGCGGCCATCCGGTCGGCGTGCAAGCGGTACGTCGCCGCCTTGCCGGACCGGATGGCCGACCAGGCGCAGCGCGACGTCGACGACGCGGAGCGCGGCGCGGCCTGGGGCGACCCCGCGATCGTGCTCACGTGCGGGGTCGGCGAGCCCGAGGGCTTCACCAGGGTCTCGGCCTGCCAGAACTGGAACGGGGTCGACTGGTACGTGCCGGCCGACGAGTTCGGCGACCGCCCCGTCGACGTCACCATGACCACGGTGGGCCGCAGCCCGCGGATCCGGGTGCGGGTGCCTGAGGACTACTGGCCGCCGACGTCGGTCATGGTCGACCTCGCGGCGTCCGTGAAGGCCCACACGAGGAAGACCGGCGGCTGCGTCTGACGCCGCATCGGTCAGCGGAGGCCGACGGTGCGCGCGAGCGCGAGCCCGATCAGCCGGTCGACGAGCGCGGGGTAGTCCAGGCCGGTTGCCGCCCACGCCTGCGGGAAGACCGATGTCGGGGTGAAGCCGGGCATCGTGTTGAACTCGTTGATCACCACCCGGCCGTCGTGCTGGACGAAGAAGTCCACCCGGGCCAGCCCCTCGCAGCCGGCCGCCAGGAACGCCTGCCCGGCGAGGTCTCGGATCTCCTCGGAGAGGTCGTCGTCGATGTCCGCGGGGATCTGCAGCGTCGTCGAGTCCTCGAGGTACTTCGCCTCGAAGTCGTAGAACTCGTGGTCGCCGCCCACCGTGATCCCGGCGACGACGCTGCACTCCGGCCCACGGCCGTCCCGGCCCTGGAGCACGCCGCACTCGAACTCGCGCGCACCCTCCCCGGCGCAGGCCTCGACCATCACGCGGGGGTCGTGCCGCCGCGCCTCCTCCACCGCCTCGTCGAGCCCGTCGATGTCGTGCACCTTGCTGATCCCGTAGCTGGAACCCCCCCGGCAGGGCTTCACGAACACCGGGAAGCCCAGTGCCCGTGCCTCTTCACGGCATGCCTCGCGGTCGTCCTCCCAGCCCTGCGCGGTGACCAGGACGTGCGGGAGCACCGGGAGCCCGGCGGCACGGAGCACCACCTTCATGTAGTGCTTGTCCATGCCGACGGCTGAGGCGAGCACGCCGGCACCGACGTAGCGGACGCCGGCCATCTCGAGCAGCCCCTGGATGGTGCCGTCCTCGCCCCACGGGCCGTGCAGCACCGGAAAGACGACGTCGACCTCACCGAGGTCCTTGGGTACGTCGGCCGGATCCTGGACGACGAGCCCGGACGAGCCCTCGTTGGCGGTGGTCAGCTGCACGCCCGGCCGACCTGCGTCCACAGCGGGCAGCTCGCCGGCCGCGCCGAGGGCCAGCCGCTGCGGGTCGCCGCTCTCGAGCACCCAGCGTCCGTCGGGGGCGATCCCGATCGGCACCACGTCGTACGCGTCCTTGTCGATCGCGGCGAGCACGCTGCCCGCCGTGATGCAGGAGATGCCGTGCTCGTCGGAGCGGCCACCGAAGACGACTGCCACGCGGGGCTTGGAGGAGGACATCGCTGTGACCCTACCGGGGGCCGTGGGCGGGAGGTGGCGCCTCTCTAGGGTGTGTCCCATGGCCGAGGAGACCCTGCATCCCGAGACCGTCGCGGTGAAGGCCGGCCGGCCCCCGCACGAGCCGGACCGGCCGCTCAACGCGCCGATCACGATGGCCTCGACGTACGTCGCCGGCGGCGAGCTCGAGTACGGCCGCTACGGCAACCCCACCTGGGCCGCGTTCGAGGACGCGCTCGGTGCGCTCGAGGGCGGGCGCTGCCTGGCGTTCGCGAGCGGGCTCGCGGCGGTCGCCACCGTGCTCGACCTGGTCGCGCTCGGCGAGAAGGTGGTGGTCCCCCGGCACGCGTACCAGGGCAGCCTCGGCCAGCTCGACGACCTGGAGATGCGCGGCCGGGTGACGCCCGTGCGGGTCGACATCGAGGACACCGAGGCGGTCGTGAAGGCCTGCGAGGACGCCTCGCTGGTGTGGGTGGAGTCGCCGACCAACCCGGCGCTGGAGGTCGCCGACCTGCCCGCGATCGTCGCGGCCGCCCACGACGCGGGGGCGTACGTCGCTGTCGACAACACGTTCGCGACCCCGATGCTGCAGCGACCGCTCGAGCTCGGCGCCGACCTGGTCGTGCACTCGGCCACCAAGTTCATTGCCGGGCACTCCGACGTGGTGCTCGGTGCGCTGGTCACCGGCGACGACGAGCTGCACGCGGTGCTCAAGGGCCGGCGCGACCTGCTCGGCGCGATCCCCGGCACCTTCGAGACCTGGCTGGCGCTGCGCGGCCTTCGCACGCTGCCGCTGCGGGTCGAGCGTGCCCAGGCCAACGCCGTGGAGCTGGCGCGCCGGCTGCGTCAGCGGCCTGAGATCTCCGCGGTGCGCTACCCCGGCTTCGGTGCGATCGTCGTGATCGAGCTGGCGCGGGGCGCGATGGCCGCCGACCTGCTCACGCACACGACCCGGCTGTGGGTGCACGCGACCAGCCTCGGCGGGGTCGAGTCGACCTTCGAGCGACGCCGCCGCTGGCGCACCGAGGCGCCGACCATCGACGAGTCACTGGTGCGGATGTCCGTCGGGATCGAGCACGTCGACGACCTCTGGGATGACCTGGTGCAGGCGCTTGAGCAGCTGCCGGAAGGGTAGTCGGCTGGAGCACCACGGATACCACGGTCCCGTGGTATCCACCTACTTCCCCATGGCTAGAACGCTGGGGAAGGGGCAGAACACCACGGGACCGTGGTATCCGGCCCGACCGCTCAGTCCCGCTCGGACTTCGTCGCCCGGTTGATGAACGCATCGACCATGTCGGCCGCGCCGATGCTGCCGTTGATCACCTCGGTGACGTGCTCGGCGATCGGCGCGTCGACGCCGGTACGACGCGCGAGGTCGCGGATCGACGTACACGACTTGGCGCCCTCGGCCACCTGGCGTGTGGAGTCGATGATCTCCTGCGTCGTCATCCCCTGGCCGAGCTTCTCGCCGAAGGTGCGGTTGCGCGAGAGCGGTGAGGAGCACGTGGCCACCAGGTCACCGAGCCCGGCTAGGCCCATCAGCGTCAGCGGGTCGGCACCCAGCGCCATCGCCAGCCGCGCGGTCTCCGCCAGCCCACGGGTGATCAGCGACGCCGTCGTGTTGTCGCCGAAGCCGAGCCCTGCCGCCATGCCCACGCAGAGGCCCACGACGTTCTTGTAGGCGCCGCCGATCTCGCAGCCCAGCACGTCGCTGGTCGAGTACGGCCGGAACGCCCGCGTGTGCACGCATTCCTGCAGCCGCTTCGCGACATCTTCGTCGGCGCAGGCGACCACCGACGCCGCGGGCTCGCGCTGCGCGATCTCCTTGGCGAGGTTGGGCCCACTCACGACCGCGATCCGATCCGGGCCGGCACCGGTGACCTCCGCGATCACTTCGCTCATCCGCTTGAGGGTGTCGAGCTCGACCCCCTTCATCAACGACACCAGCACCGTCTCCTGCGGGATCACGTCGGCCCACGCACCGAGGTTCTCCCGCAGCGTCTGGGACGGTACGGCGAGCACCACGAACTCGGCCCCGGACACGGCCTGCTCCGGGTCGTGCGTCGCGACGATCGTCGGCGGCAGCTCGATGCCGGGCAGGTAGTCGGTGTTCTCGTGCTTGTCGTTGATCGTGGCGCACACGTCCTCACGCCGGCCCCAGATCGTGACGTCGTTGCCGGCGTCGGCCAGGATCATCGAGAACGCCGTGCCCCACGACCCCGCGCCGAACACCGCCACCTTGCTCATCGCGCGCCTCGCTTGCGCTTCGTCCCACGGTTCGGGTTGCCGGTCTGTCGCACACCGGCCTTGCGCGGGTCGAACCGCTCGGCCGGCGCCGGCTCCCCGCGAAGGTCCGCCACCAGGCTCGATATCGCGGCCATGATCCGTTCGGTCGCCTCCCGCAGCACGTCGTTGGTGACCGGGACGTCCCGGAGGTCGGCCAGGTCGACCGGGTCGCCGGCCTTGACCTTGATCGTCTTGCGCGGGAACAGGTCCGGCCTCCCGTACGGTGGGAGCAGGTCCTGCACGCCCCACTGGCCGATCGGGATCACCGGACAGCCGGTGCTCAGCGCGACGCGTGCGGCTCCGATCTTGCCGCGCATCGGCCACAGGTCGGGGTCGCGCGTGATCGTCCCTTCCGGGTAGAACGCGACGAGCTGGCCCTCACGCACCGCCTCCACCGCCGCGTCGAACGACTTCGACGCCTCACCGCTGAGCCGCGCGACGGGGATCTGGCCGGCGTTCACCGCGATCGTCTTCACGAACGGCATCTCGAAGACTTCCTGCTTCGCCAGGTAGCGCACGAGCCGGCCGTGGTCGTAGATGAAGTGCGCGTAGGTGAGCGGGTCGGCGTGCGAGAGGTGGTTCATCGCGACCACACAGCCGCCCTCGGCCGGGATCTTCAGACCGTCGTGCCACTCCCGCTTGGTCAACGCGAGAAGGGTCGGCTTGACCAGCGTCACAGCGGTGGTGAAGGCCCATCCCCGCTTCTGGTCCAGCTCACGCTTCCTGGCCAACTCGACCTCACTCCCCTCCCGGACTGCGCACACCCTACTGCCGCTGGCAGGATCGTCCGCGATGCCCACGTCCACGCTCGGGTCCGGCCCCGGAGCTCCTTTCGCCCTCGTCGTACCGGTCAAGACCCTCACTCGTGCCAAGTCGCGGCTGACCGGTTTCCCGGACGATGTACGGCGCGCCCTGGTGACGGCGTTCGCCCTCGACGCACTCGCCGCGGCGACGTCGTGCTCGGCCATCGGCTCGGTCGCGGTGGTGACCGACGAGCCCGACCTGGCAAACCTCGTGCGCGACCTCGGGTGCGACGTGCTGCCGGACGAAGGGGCGGGTGATCTCAACCGCGCCCTGCAGCGCGCCGTGCTCGCGCTCCGGCCCCGCGGACCTGTCGCCGCGATGCTGGGAGACCTCCCGTGCCTGCTGCCGGAGGATCTCGATCAGGCGCTGGGCGCGGTGCAGGACAAGGGCTTCGTGGCGGATGCCGAGGGCACCGGCACCACGCTCGTGGCGGTGCGGAACCCGGCATCGTTCGTGTCGCACTTCGGAGCCCGATCCCGTGCTGCGCACGCGGCTGCCGGCATCGACGAGATCACCCTGGACGTCTCGAGTCTGCGACGGGACGTCGACACCGCCGACGACCTCGCTGCCGCTCGGTTGTTCGGCGTCGGCCCACGGACCAACGCGGTGCTCGCCCGCACCTGACAACCCGCACCTGACAACCGGCACCTGACAACTGGCACCTGACAACTGGCACCTGACGAGGACGGCGACCCCGGTCGCCCGGAGCCGCCGCCCTCACCAGGTCATGACTTCTTGGCGGTCTTCTTCGCCGTCGACTTCTTGGCTGTCGACTTCTTCGCCGTCGCCTTCGTGGCGGGCGCCTTCTTGGCCGCGGTCTTGCTTGCGGTCTTGTTCGCGGTCTTCTTTGCTGCTGGCGCCTTCTTGGCCGTCTTGCTCGCGGTCTTGGTCGCGGTCTTCTTGGCTGCGGGTGCCTTCTTCGCGGCCGTCTTCTTCGTGGTCGACGCCTTCTTGGCCGTCGACTTCGTGGCAGCGGACTTCTTCGCAGCCGCCTTCGCCGGAGCCTTCTTCGCCGTCGACTTCGCGGCGGTGGTCTTGTTCGCCGTCGACGACTTCTTCGCCGGCACCGCGCCCTTTGCCGCCGCGAGCGTCAGCTTCGGCAGCTTCTTCGCGCCGGAGACGACCGCCTTGAGGTCCGCCCCCGGGTTGAACTTGGGGACCGCAGTCTTCTTGGCCTTGATCCGCTCGCCGGTGCGGGGGTTGCGCACCCAGCGCGCCTCGCGCACTCGCTTCTCGAAGGATCCGAATCCGGTGATCGCGACCTTCTCGCCCTTCGCGACCTCGCGCGTGATGGTGTCGAGCACGGACTCCAGTGCATGTGCTGCTTGCTTGCGGTTGCCCTCGTAGCGAGCGGCAAGCGCGTCGACCAACTGCGACTTGTTCACGAGTTTCCCTTCCGGATGAACCCGGCTGGGCAACCTGCCCGCCGTAACACATCGCACGCTAGGCACAGACGGGTGGGCCCCACAACGGCGCCACGCACGTTTCTTGAAGTGAATCAACGCGAATCTCGTCGGTTAACAAACGCTAACCGACGGAAATGGCGTCCGTCGGGTCAGAGGGTGGCCGGCTTCCAGCTCGGACGACGCGCCTCAAAGGCGTCGATGTCGTCCGCGTGCGACAAGGTGATCCCGACGTCGTCGAGCCCCTCGAGCAGCCGCCATCGCGTGTAGTCGTCGATGTCGAAGCTGTCCTCGATCGCGTCCGGCCCATCGCCTGCACGCAGTGTGCGGCTCTCGAGGTCGACGGTCACCGTGGCGCCCGGGTGCTCGTCGAGATGGTCCCAGATGCGCTGCACGACCTTCTCGTCGACCTGGGCGGCGAGAAGTCCCGCCTTGCCTGCGTTGCTACGGAAGATGTCGGCGAAGCGCGAGGAGATGACGACGCGGAACCCATGGTTCTGCAAGGCCCACACGGCGTGCTCTCTTGACGACCCGGTGCCGAAGTCGGGGCCTGCGACCAGAACGGACGCCTCGGCGTACTCCGGACGGTTGAGCACGAAGGACGGGTCGTTGCGCCAGGCGGCGAAGAGGCCGTCCTCGAAGCCGCTGCGCGTCACCCGCTTGAGGTACACCGCCGGGATGATCTGGTCGGTGTCGACGTTGCTGCGCCGCAGCGGCATCGCCACGCCGGTGTGGGTGCTGAACCTGTCCATCGCTCAGGCCTCCGGGGTCTCGACAGGCTCGACCACCGGCGACAGGTCGGCGGGGGACGAGAGCGTGCCCCGGACCGCGGTCGCCGCCGCGACCAGGGGCGAGACCAGGTGGGTGCGCCCGCCCTTGCCCTGCCGCCCTTCGAAGTTGCGGTTGGACGTCGAGGCACTGCGCTCTCCCGGCTCCAGCTGGTCGGGGTTCATACCCAGGCACATCGAGCAGCCCGCGCCGCGCCACTCGCCACCGGCGTCCTTGAACACCACGTCGAGGCCCTCGTCCTCGGCCTGGAGCCGCACCCGCACCGATCCGGGTACGACGAGCAGCCGTGTGTCCCTCGCGACGTGGCGGCCCTTGAGCACCTCGGCCGCGGCCCTCAGGTCCTCGATCCTTCCGTTGGTGCACGAGCCGACGAACACGGTGTCCACGGCGATCTCGCGCATCGGGGTGCCGGCGGCCAGGCCCATGTACTCCAGCGCCCTCTCCGCCGCGACCACGTCGCCGGCGTCCTCGAGGTCGCCCGGGTCCGGCACCACACCGCCGAGCGGGACGCCCTGGCCGGGGTTGGTCCCCCAGGTGACGAACGGCGTCATCGTCGATGCGTCGAGCACGATCTCCTTGTCGTACTGGGCGTCCTCATCGGTGACGAGGGTCCGCCAGTGCTCGACGGCGGCGTCCCAGTCAGCGCCCTTCGGCGCCTCGGGACGCCCCTCGACGTAGTCGAAGGTCACCTGATCGGGCGCGATCAGGCCGGCCTTGGCGCCCCACTCGATGCTCATGTTGCAGATCGTCATGCGGGCTTCCATCGAAAGCTCCTCGATGGCCTCGCCGCGGTACTCGACGATGTAGCCCTGCCCGCCCCCGGTGCCGGTGTGCGCGATCAGCGACAGCACCAGGTCCTTGGCCGTGACGCCGGGTGGCAGCGACCCGTTGACGGTGACGGCCATCGTCTTCGGCTTCGCCTGCATCAGGGTCTGGGTGGCAAGAACGTGCTCGACCTCGGAGGTGCCGATGCCGAACGCGATCGCGCCGAACGCGCCGTGGGTCGAGGTGTGGGAGTCGCCGCAGACGATGGTCATGCCCGGCTGGGTCAGACCGAGCTGCGGGCCGATGATGTGCACGATCCCCTGCTCGACGTCGCCGAGCGAGTGCAGCCGGACCCCGAACTCGGCGGCGTTGGCACGCAGCGCGTCGACCTGGGTGCGCGACACCGGATCGGCGATCGGCTTGTCCCAGTCCAGGGTCGGAACGTTGTGGTCCTCCGTCGCGAGGGTCAGGTCGGGGCGTCGTACGGTGCGTCCTGCGAGTCGCAGCCCTTCGAACGCCTGCGGCGAGGTCACCTCGTGGATCAGGTGCAGGTCGATGAACAGCAGGTCGGGCTCACCCTCGGCGCTGCGGACCACGTGCTCGTCCCAGATCTTCTCGGCGAGGGTCTTTCCCATGATCACTGCACTCCCTCGTGCGTCTCGATGTGGTGTCGGCTGCCGGCACCACCCTACGCTTGCATCCCATGATCTGAGACGGCAGTATTGGAATATGGACAACTCCAGCGGAGTCGGCGTACTCGACAAGGCGGCCCTGGTGCTGGCGGCCCTGGAGGCGGGTCCGGCCACGCTGGCCGGCCTCGTGGCCGGCACCGGCCTGGCCCGGCCGACCGCGCACCGGCTCGCGGTCGCCCTCGAGCACCACCGGCTGGTGGCCCGCGACATGCAGGGCCGGTTCGTGCTCGGCCCCCGGCTCTCGGAGCTGTCCGCGGCCGCCGGCGAGGACCGGCTGCTCGCGTCGGCGGGCCCCGTGCTGGCGCGGCTTCGTGACATCACGGGCGAGTCCGCCCAGCTGTGGCGTCGTCAGGGCGAGTACCGCGTCTGCGTCGCCGCGGCCGAGCGCCCCACCGGCCTGCGCGACACGATCCCGGTCGGCTCGCAGCTCACGATGCGCGCCGGCTCGGCCGCCCAGATCCTGCTGGCCTGGGAGGATCCGGAGCGCATGCACCGTGGCCTTCAGAACGCGGCGTACTCCGCCACGGCTCTTGCCGGCATCCGCCGCCGCGGATGGTCACAGTCGGTCGGCGAGCGGGAGCAGGGAGTGGCCTCGGTGTCGGCTCCGGTCCGGGCTCCGTCGGGCAAGGTGATCGCGGCCGTGTCGGTCTCCGGTCCGCTCGAGCGGCTCTCACGCCAGCCCGGCCGGATGCATGCTCCCGCGGTGCTGGCCGCGGCCGACCGGCTGTCCGAGTCACTGAGGCGAGCAGCGGGCGAGTAGGCCCGTCATGTGGATCTCCGAGCTGAGTGATCGCACCCGGGTCCCGATCGACACGATCAAGCACTACCTGCGGATCGGCGTGCTCCCCCGCGGCCGGCCGATCGCCGACCGCCGGTCGGAGTACGACGAGACGCACGTCGAACGGCTGCGGCTGATCCGGGCGATGATCGAGGTCGGTGGCATGCGGTTGGACTCCGTGCGCCGGGTGTTCGACTCCGTCGACGAGTCCCAGTCCAGCCTGCGCGACGCTCTCGGCCAGGCGCACTATGAGCTGTCGCGGCATTTCATCGAGGACAACGAACCCACGGCCGGGTCACTGGCGACCGTCGACGGTGTGATCGCCCGCCAGGACTGGCACATCGCCGAGGACAGCGTCCACCGCGCCGCGCTCGCGGTCAGCCTGGACACCCTCGCCGAGGTGGACAGCTCGGTCAACGACGTCCTCCTCGACTTCTACGCCCGGATGGCGGGTCAGATCGCGGCCTTCGAGATCTCCCACGTCGACGCGAGCAGCAGCCGCGACGCGGCGATCCGCAGTGTCGCGGTCGGCACCGCGCTCTACGAGCCGCTGATCGTGCTGCTTCGTCGCCTGGCGCAGGAGCATGCCTCCCGCGACTGGGCGGCAGAGGCGAGCTGGCTGCCGGCAGAGCCGCCACCGGCGGTTGATCCGGAGGACGGGTAGCAAGAAAGACGGGTAGCAAGAAAGACGGGTAGCAAGAAAGACGGGTAGCTAGAAAAGGGCGTCCTGCTCGAGCGCGAGCAGGACCTGCTTGCGCTCGACCCCGCCGCCGTAGCCGGTGAGCGAACCGTCGGCCCCGATCACCCGGTGGCACGGGATCACGATCGGGATCGGGTTGCGGCCGTTGGCGAGGCCGACCGCGCGGGACGCGGCGTTGGTCATGCCCATCCGGCGGGCCACCTCGCCGTACGACGCGGTCTCACCCCACGGGATCAGCTCCAGCTGGCGCCAGACCTGGCGCTGGAAGTCACTGCCCCCGGGCAGGAGCGGCAGGTCGAACTCACGTCGGTCGCGGGCGAAGTACTCACTCAGCTGGTCTCGGACCGCCACCAGCACGGGATGGTCGTCGACGCGATCACCCCGTGGATCACCCAGTGGCCGGCCGTCGCGCCGCCACGGTGCGAACTCGATCGAGGTCACCACGGCTCCACCGGCACCGTCACGCGCCACCACCCGCAGGTCGCCCACCGGCGACTCAACGACCGTCCACATGGTCGTGAGCCTAGGCGGGGGCACCGACTGTTGTGGCTACCAGCCAGAGGTGGGCGAGGGCGTAGGAGCGCCACGGCCGCCAGGCCTCGCTCGCGGCCACCACCCCGGGCAGGTCGGTGCCCAGCCGTTCGGCGGCGCGTCGCACCCCGATGTCGGTCGGAAGGAACACGTCGGGGTCGCCCAGCGAGCGCATCGCGACGTGGTCGACCGACCACGGGCCGATGCCCGGCAGGGCGAGCAACCGAGCACGGACGTCAGGTGTCCCGAGGTCGACCTCTCCCCCGACGACGGCCCGCGCCAGTCCGACCAGCGCACGGCCCCGGGAGCGCGGCATCGCGAAGTCCTCGGGTGCGGTCGCCGCGACCTGCTCCGGCGTCGGGAACAGGTGGGTCAGTCCCTCGCCGAGGTCGGCTGGCGTGCCCACGGCGGTGACCATGCGGCTGGTGAGCGTGCGGGCGCCGGTCACGCTCACTTGTTGTCCGATGACGGTGCGCACGGCCACCTCGAACACGTCGGCGTCCGTGTGCACGCGCAGCCCCGGCGTGGCTCGGACCAGAGGTGCCAGCAGTGGGTGCCCGGCGAGCGTCGCGTCGGCCGGCTCCGGGTCGTGTCCGGCGTCGACGAGCGCGGCGAGCCTGGCGGTGGCGGCCGCGAGGTCGGCCGGGTGGCCGTCGTACCCGCAGCGCACGGTGCCCGGCTCGGAGAGCAGCGGGCGCACCTCCACCCGGGCCGGCCCGTGGTCGAGCCGCAACGTCCGGGCGTAGACCCCGTCGACGAGCGTCTCCACCCCCGGCACGCAGGCGAGCGTGAGGAAGTGCACGAGTGCAGCACGGGCGTAGGGCTCGCGCACCTCGATGACCACATCCCGCACGCGTCCATCCAATCCGACCGCTCCGACACGGTGGTGGGCGGCAACCTGAAACGGCTCCGCGTCCAGGTCATCGACCGAACCCCTGACCTCTACGACCGGCAGCCGCGCCGCCAGTCGACCTGGAACGTCACACTCTGACGCGCGTTCAGTCGAGTCGCAGATGGGTCAGTTCGGTACGGGAGCTGATGCCCAGTTTGGTGAAGACGTTGCGGAGGTGGAAGTCGATGGTGCGGGGGCTGAGGAACAGCTGGGCGGCGACGTCCCGATTGGAGAGCCCCTGTGCGACGAACCGGGAGACCTGCAGCTCCTGAGCGGTCAGGTCGGCGACCTTGGAGGATTCGCGGCGGCGCGCCGTCTCGCCGGAGGCTCGGAGCTCTTGCATGGCCCGCTCGAGCCAGGGCGCGGCGTCGAGGTCTTCGAATGTCCGAAGGGCCGCTCGCAGGAGAGCTCGGGCGTCGACTCGCCTGCCGTTGCGGCGAAGGTGCTCGCCGTAGGCGAGCTCGGTGCGCGCCCGCGCGAAGGGGCGCTCCGTTGTGGCGTGGAGCTCGAGCGCACGAAGGAACAGCCCTTCCTTCTCGATGGGCGCTGCCAACAGCGCGCGTCCGTGTGTGGCGACCGCTGCCGCCCACAGCGCACTGGTGCTGTCCGCGAAGCGGTTGAGGTCTTCGCTCCACGCCCGGGCGCTCTGGAGGTCGTCGGCACGGACAGCTGCCTCGACCCGGTCAAGGGCGGCCTCGCGTCGCACCAGTCCCGAGGTGATCTGGCGCAGCTGGGCGAGTGCGGCATCAAGCTGAGCGGCCATGTGAATCGCGATGGCCCAGCGCCTCAGGTCGGCGATGAGTTCGTCGAGCGCCCCGGTCGGATGGGTGGTGCTGACCTCGGTCGCCTCGGTCCGCAGGGCCACGAAGGTGTCCGCGCCGCGCAACGCGGCGAGGACGGTCAGCCATGCCAAGGGGAAGGCGCTGAGGCTGGGCTGGCCGGTCGCGCGCGCGATTCCGAGTGCCTCGGAGGCTCCGGCTTGGGCGGCGGTCCACTTGCCGGTGGCGACCTGAGTCAGCGCGTTGCGGGTGAGTGCGTGCCAGACCGTGATGACAGCACCCGAGTGCCGGGCCCGGGTCAGCAGTTGGCCGTGGAACCGTTGCGCGGTGGCGTCGTCGCCGAGGTGGAGTGCGGCGATGGCGAGGTTCGGCAAGACGATCTGGTCCTCGAGGGCGACGGCGTCGGGCAGCGCGAAGGCAGCCCGCAATGCAGAGGCCGCCGGGCCCCACTCCTGGCGGCCCACGTGGGTGAGGCCGACGAGCAGGTGGGCCAGGCACTGGGCGCGTGGAGACGTGGCCATCCTTCCGGCGAAGTCTGCGGGGTTGATCCCGACCCCGGAGTCGCCGCCGAAGCAAGCGAGCTCGGTGGCGATCATGGCCAGCTCACGCGCTCGTTCGGTGTCCGTGGACGCCACTTGTTGCGCTGCGCTCAGGAGCATCTGGTGGGCAATCTGCACCGAGCCGGTGTTCCACTCGATGCGTGCCCGCAGGCTGGTGATGTCGGCGCGGAGTCGTTCGTCGACGACGTCGCGGGCTGCCGCCCGGGCAAGGCTGTCGGCGCGTGCTGGCTGTCCACCCAACCAGGCGCTGAGCGCTGCGCCGAACAGCCGACCTGCCCGTGGATCAGCCGCGATGCTCAGCTCCGCCGCTCGTTCCCAGGCAGCGGACGCGGCTTCATGCCCACCACGGCCTCGAGCGCGGTCGGCGACCCGGTCCAGGGCTTCGGCCACCTCGGCGTCTGGACCGTCCACGGAACCGGCCAGGTGCCAGACGCGGCGATCGGAGTCCGTTGAGTCACTGGAGTCCGTCAAGGCTGCAGCCAGGGCTCGGTGCACCGCACGGCGCTCGGCGCTGGTCGCGGTCCCGTAGACCGCCGACCGGACCAGGGGATGTTGCAGCTCGACCCGTGACCCATGCACGGTGAGCAGCTGGGCCACCTCCAGCGTCCTGACGTCGTCCCGCCCGGCGCCCAGAGGGGCCGCGCCACGCAGGACCACGTCGAGCCGGCCGGAGTCGTCGGCAGCGGCGACCAGCAAGAGCCCTTGGGCAGGGGCCGAGAGCCGTCGGTACCGGTCGACGTAGAGGCGCTCGATCCCGCGCGTCAACGGAAGGTCCCGCGGCAGCGCCGCTTGCCCGGCGAGCTGCTCGGGGCTCAGCGTCGCCGGCATCTCCACCAGAGCGAGCGGGTTCCCGCCTGTCTGCGCGCGCAGCCGATCGGCGACCTCGATGGGGACGGGCCCCCCGGTCTGGTCGGCAAGCAGGTCGCGGACGGCTTCCCGCTCCAGGCCCTCGACCCGCAGCTCGGGCAGGTCATCGGCCTCAAAGCGCCGTAGGTCGCCTTCGCGGGCTCCGAACACGAGCGCAATCGGTTCCGCCTGCAGGCGTCGAGCCACGAAGAGGAGGGCGGCTGCAGACGCGTCGTCGAGCCAGTGGGCGTCATCGACAAGACCCAGGACCGGGCTGCTCCGGGCAACGTCCGAGAGCAGGCTCAGCGCGGCCATGAATACCAGGAACCGCCCGCCACCGACGTGCTCCGCCTCCCCGAACGCGGCCCGCAGGGCGTGTGCCTGCGGGTCGGGCAGGTAGGAGACGCCGTCCATCACCGGTGAGAGGAACCGCTGAAGAGCCGCGAACGCCAGCGGAGACTCCGACTCCACCCCTTGGGCCCGCAGTACCCGGATGCCCCGAGTGTCGTCAGCGAGGTCGCCGAGAAGGGCGGACTTCCCCACCCCGGGCTGGCCGCGGACGACCAGGGCACCACCATGCGCGGCTCGTGCTTCGGTCACGAGTGCCGCCAACACGGCCTGCTCGGCGGTGCGCCCGTACAGCACGTCGGCATGCTAACCCGGTCCATCACCGGGCGGGTCCGGGCGATCGCCGGGGCAGAACCCGGCGATATCACCGGCGCGAGGCCACCGCCCCTCAGGCGACGGTGGGGACGTCGGAAACCTGCCGCGCCAACCAGAAGGACAGCCCATGAACGACACCATCTCCCGCTCCGCATCCTCGAGCGAGGCGTTCTACCTCGCGCACAACCGCCACAGGCTCGGGCCCTACACCATCCCCGAACTGCAGCACATGGCCCGGGCCGGGCAGCTCAAGCCACACACCGAGGTGCACCGCACCACCGACGGAGACCTCTTCGAGGCCCGGGACATACCGTGGGTGTTCTCCGACAAGTCCTGGACCCTGGCCGTCCTGCTCTCGGTCCTCCTGGGCGTGTTCGGCGTCGACCGCTTCTACCTCGGTCACACCTGGCTCGGCCTCGCCAAGTTCTTCACCTTCGGCGGCCTCGGTCTGTGGGCCCTGGCCGACATCATCGTCATCGCCCTGCGGATGGTTCGCGACTCCGAGGGTCGGCCGCTTCGATGACTCCCTCGCTCGCGACCACGCTGCACCACACACCCTGCACCCGGACCGGGGACCCCTTCGTCCTGGGCCACCTCGCTCAGCAGGAAGAGCTTGGGCAGCTCGACGGGTTCCGCGACCTGACCTCACCGGTATCGGCGTACCTGCCAGGGGCTCACCAGCGGGCGGCGTCACGACGCGGGAACTGGTGCCCACATCGCCGATTGCGCCGAGTTCGGTCCCTCGGTAATCCGGAGAGCGGCTTGGCGTGCCCTGTTCGGGTTGAACTTCCTCGACAAGCGGATCACCGAGCGTGTCCGGACTGAACCGGGCTGGTCGCGCCGTCAGCGGCCCGTCAGCGCCGGTGAGCACTGTGAGCCCATGCCCATCGACGTCGAGGTCCTGCTCCGCCGGCTGATCGGCGGCGACGACACGGTGCCGGCGGAGATCCTCGAGCAGGCCCAGAGCGACGACTCCGCCCGGCTGCTCGTAGCGGCGGCCCTCGTCGCCGACGAACCCGGTGGGTTCCTTGCCCGGGCCACAGCGAGTGCTACGACGACCAGGGACCGGCAGCTGGTCGCCCTCGCCACCGTCGC
>Ga0207648_10002055_pt1 | contig 21938 bp, 16 predicted proteins | sample KBSMisM32_FD_184310 | JGI IMG/M metagenome (GOLD analysis project Ga0207648, IMG submission 184310) | Miscanthus rhizosphere microbial communities from Kellogg Biological Station, Michigan, USA - KBS Miscanthus M3-2 (SPAdes) (version 2) | ecosystem: Host-associated > Plants > Roots >...
CACAGCGCCAGCGCGTGCAACGCCAGCCAGTGCGGCGCGCCCAGGCGCACCGGGCGGCAATCGAGCGTGTGGGCCAGTGCCATCGTCGCGCCGCCCGTTCAGCGCCACACCGGGCGGCGCCACAGCGCCGCGATGCCCACCAGCAGTGTCAACGCCAGCGCGAGTGCCCAGTGCGGCTCGGGCGTGCTCGGCACGAGCGCGGTCAGGGTCGTTCCTGGTGCGGCGCCCACGGCCAGCGCGCTGACGCCTTGCGGCAGCGGCAGCGGCTGGTTCACCGGCGTCGCGGCCTGCTGCGTGCGCACCAGCTGGTCGACCGCGATGAAGCTGGTGTAGGAGGTCAGCAGCCCGTACTTCAGGCCCAGCGCAGTGATCGGTTCGCGCTGCGCCTGCCCGCCGGTCAAGGCCTCCTCGTCGGCGAGTTGCGCGATGCGCTGGCGCGCCCACAGATGCTTCAGCGCCACCGCGTCGGCGTCGGGCGTCGGCGCGTCGATCACGTCGACGTGGTTGCCGCCGGCGGCCTGGCCCCGCAGCACCAGCTTCGCGCCACGCGGGTCGCCGCGCCACTTGCCCCACAACACGACCGGCCGGCCCGCCATCACGTCGGGCAGCGCGGCCGGCTCGACGTCGTACACCTCCAGTCCGCTGAAACGTGCCTTCAGCTGCGTCAGCACCGGCGAGTCGATCAGGCGACGCAGCCGCTCGGCCTGCTCGGCCGCGCGCTCCGGCTTGGTGACGATGAACGCCTCGCCCTGGCCGGCGCGCGCCAGCCCCTCGATCAAGTGACGGTTCACCGCGCTGCCGATGCCGAACGCGAACACGTTGGCCTGGTCGAGTTGGCGGCGCACCAGTTGGAACACCTCGTTCTCGACGGTCACGTAGCCGTCGGTCACGACGATCACGCTGCGCGACACGTCGGCCGGCTTCGGCAACCCGGCCACGCGGCGCAGCGCCGGCACGATCTCGGTGCTGCCGCTGCCGCCCATGCGATCGATCGTGCGCAGGGCACGCTCGATATTGGCCGGCGTGGCGGGCACCGATTGCTCCGACAGCACGCGGTTGCTGCCCGAAAACAGCACGACGTTGAAGGTGTCGCTGGGGCGCAGTGCGCCGATCAGGTGGCGCAGCAGCACTTTGGCGGTGTCGAGCGGATAGCCGTGCATCGAACCCGAGATGTCGACCACGAAGATGTAGTCACGCGGGTTGATCTGCGCCGGCGCCACGGTGTGCGGCGGCTCGACCAGCGCGAGGAAGAAGTTCTCCGCGTCCTCCGATGGCGGCGCCTGGTACAGCATCAGGCCGCTGGCTGTGCGCTCGCCGGCCAGACGGTACTCGAGGATGAAGTCGCGGTTGTCGCGCGCGCCGTCGTCGGCCAACGCGAGCTGCACGTGCTCGGTGCCCAGGCCCGTCACCTCGAGCCGGTGACTGTCGCAGTGCACTTCGTGCACCGGCAGCGGTGCAACGAGCCTGACGTTCAGATCGAAGGCGACGTTGGACAGCACGCCCGGGCGCAGGTGTGCGGTGGCCGGGAAGCTGCCGTTGGACGGCGCAGCGCTCGGCGAGCGATAGCGCGGGCCGACCACGGTGGGGAACACGTAGCGGTACAGGCCGTCGTGCGGCGCGACCATCTCGGTGTACTGCAGTTCGACGCGCACATCGTCGCCCGGCAGGATGTTGGCCACGTTCATCGAGAACACGTTGGGCCGCTCCTGCTCCAGCAGCGCGGTGGTCTTGCCCTCGCGCTTGGCGCCCTCGTATTCGAGGCGCGCCTTCTGCTTCTCGCGGATCTGCGCGACGATGCGGCGCTCGCCGACCTGCACCGTCATCGCGTGCACCGCCGATTGCGTCGAACCCGGGAACACGTAACGCGCCTCGATCGGGCGCTGACCTTCGTTGCGGTAGTGCTGCGTCACCGTCACCGCGGCGATGACGCCGGCGATGCGCACGTCGACCTGCGTGGCTTTCAGCGGCAGCGCATCCAGCCCCGGGTCGTCGCTGTGCACGTGAAAGTACGGGCTCTCGGCCACGCGCGCGTCGGTGTCCTCGGCATGTGCCGGGGCCCACCACACCAAGGCCAGCGCGGCCATCAGTGCCAGCGCGGCGCAAGCCAGAATGCGGCTCACCTGCAGGCGCCGCGGGGTTTCGAACAGGCTGCGCATCGGAATCCTCCCAGCTGGGCGCCGCATCGCACCAGCGCGGTGACGGCGTAGACGCCACTGTGGGTGGCGGCCGCGAAGCCTTGGCGAAGCCGCCGCGGATCCATGCGAACCCGGTGTGAACCGCATGTGAAGTGCCGCGGGCGCGCTGCTTGCCTGTAGCGAGGGTTCGCGCGCCGATGCGAAATATTTGAAACGGCGGCGTGTGTAACGGCCCTGTGCTTCAGGGCCTTTGAAGCGGGCGAAAGCGGCGGGCGATGAGCGTGTTGTCGGGCGTGGGTGCGTGGGATGGCCGGCTCGTGATGTGGGCCAACCATGTCGTCGGTCGCTGGCCTGAATTCGACCTGTTCATCGTGTGGCTGCTGAAAGCGCATCTGCCGCGCTTCGTGCCGCTGATCCTCGCGATGTGCTGGCTGTGGTTCAAGCCGCACCCTCGACAGGCCCAACGGCGCGAGATGCTGCTCGAGACGCTGGTGATGAGCATCGTCGGGCTGTTCATCGCGCGTGGGTTGGCGCTGATGCTGCCGTTCCGCGAGCGACCGCTCGCGGACCTCGAACTCAGCTTGAACATACCGGCGTCGCTCGAGACGGGTTTGCGCACCTGGAGCTCGTTTCCGAGCGACCACGCGGTACTCGCATTCGTGCTCGCGGTGTCGCTATGGCGCATCTCGCGCCCGGTGGGCATCTGGGCGGTATGCCACGCGATCGTCTTCATCTGCCTGCCGCGGCTCTATGTGGGCTTTCACTTTCCGAGCGACCTGATCGCCGGCGCGGCGCTCGGCACCGCGCTCGCGCTCCTGACGCCGTTGCTGCAGGTTCGTCACGCGATCACCGGCTTCCTGATGCAGGTGGAAAGCCGCAAGCCGGCCACGCTCTATTCGGTGGGCTTCTTCGTGCTGTTCGAGATCGCCGAGATGTTCGACTCGGTGCGCGTGGTGGTTGGGCACGTGTTCAAGGTGCTGCGCCACTTGGCTTGAGCGCGCGTCACTCGCTGCACGGCAGGCTCAGCGTGGCCAGTGCGCCGCCACCATCGGCGTTGCGCAGGCTGACGCGGCCGCGATGCAGCTCGGCGATCTCCTTGACGAACGCCAGGCCGAGTCCCGTGCTCTTGCGTTTGCTGTGCGGACGCGCCAGCGAGAAGAACTTCTCGAACACCTTGGCGTCGGCGAAGTCGGGGATGCCTGGACCGCGATCGCGGATCGTCACGTCGGCGCGGCGCCCGCTGCGCATCAGCGCCAGCTCGATCGTGCCGCCGTCGGGCGAAAAATCGAGCGCGTTGTCGAGCAGGTTGCCCACCGCGCGCCGCAGCAGCAGCGGATCGCCGTCGACCACGGCGTCGGCGCCATCGTGGAGCTGCACCCGCAGGTGGCGCGCCGCGCCGGCGGCTTCGGCGCTGCTGGCCAGCTCACGCAGCAGCGCCCGCAGCGCCACCGGCTCGGTCGGCCCGAGCGTACGGCGCCGCTCCAGCGCGGTGAGCTCCATCATGCGATCGACCAACTCCTGGATGCGTTGCGTCTCGCGGTCGACGTTGGCGATGAAGCGCTGCCGATCGGCCTCCGGCATGCCGGGCTCGCGCAGCAGTTCGGCTGCGCCGCGGATCGCCGACAGCGGGCTCTTCAACTCGTGCGTCAGCGTCTGCACGTAGTCGGCGACGTAATGACGACCTGCCAGCGCGTCGCGCATCTCGTCGTAAGCGGCGCCCAACGTGCCGAGCGCACGCCGGCCCAGGCGCGGCAGGCTGAGGTGGCGCTCGCGCCGCACGTAACGCAGGTAGTCGCTCACCATCCCGAACGGCCGCACCAGCCACGCACTGACGATCACCACCAGCAGAAGCACGGCCACCACCGAGATGCCGCCGACGATCAGCGTCTTGCGCCGCGCGGCCGCGACGAACTGGCCGAAGCTGAGCGCCGGCTTGGCCACCGACACCGCGCCGACGATGCGCCCGTCCTGGCGGATCGGCACCGCGACCACCATCACCGAGGTGTTGGCATCGCCGTCCAAGTCGGCGCTGGTGCGCGCGCCGTACTGGCCCGCCAGCGCGAGCTTGACGTCGCGCCACTGCGAGAAATCCTTGCCTTCGTGGCGGCCCAGCGAGTCGAACAGAACGATGCCGCGCGCATCGACCACGGTGGCACGCAGGTCGATGGTCTCCTTGCGCACGCCGAAGATGTCGGCCTGGAAGTGGCGCGCGTAGAGGTCGCGAAACAGGGGCTCCAGCCATTCGGTGTCGAGCGGCACGCCTGAGCCGCTGCGTTGCTCGACCAGCGCGGCCATCAGGTTGGCGGTCTCGACCAACGACTCCTCGGCCGATTCGCGGTAGCGCGGATCGATGTCGGCCAGCAAGCGCCACATCAACACGCCGACGCCAAGCGCGTAGACCAGCAGGATGCCGACGAAGATGCGCGTGCGGGCCGTCATGGCGTGGCGCATCGCACGGGGCAGCAAGCCAAGGCGGATGCGACATCGAATTGGGGCCGGTTCACCGCGCAATTTTGCGGGGTCAAGACGGCGCGCCGGTGGACGATGGCGCCCTGCGGTATGCGGCGGACGTGCGGGCGCCGTGCGCCCGGCGATCCAGAACCATGACCCACGCGGTCCGGCTCGGCCGGCCCGAAGCACTGGAGACCACGATGAAGTCGTTCATGGGCAGCCTCGGCCTGAACGGTCAACTGACACTCGGGTTCGGCGTGTCGATCGGCAGTTTGGCCGCGCTCACGCTGCTGGCGGCGTGGCAGACCTCGGGCGCTGCGCGCGACACGCTGTGCTTTGCCGGCGGCGCGTTGATCGTGATGGCGCTGGCCCAAGCGCTGTGGATCGCCGCTGGCATCGGCAGCGCGCTGGCGCAGTCGACCGCGCTGGCGCAGCAGCTCGCCAACGGTCAACTCACCGACGACGCGAGCGCGCCCGAGCACGGGCCGTGCGCGCCACTGAACCATGCGCTGCAGGCGTTGCGCACCCGCCTGTCCACCACGCTCGGCCAAGTGCACCGCGGCATGACCGCGGTGGCGGCCACCTCGTCGAAGATGTCGCGCGACAACAGCGCGCTGGTGACGCGCACGCGCGAGCAGTCGGCGTCGCTGCAGCAGACCGCAGCCGCGCTCGCCGAACTGACCGGCACCGTGAAGCGCAACGCCGATCACGCACAGCAGGCCAACCAGCAGGTGGGGTCGGCCGCCGACCAGGCGAACCGTGGCGGCGCGGTCGTCGGCGAGGTGGTCACGACGATGGGATCGATCAAGCAGAGCTCGCACCGCATCGTCGACATCATCGGGGTGATCGACGGCATCGCGTTCCAGACCAACATCCTGGCCCTCAATGCGGCCGTGGAGGCGGCGCGCGCCGGCGAGCAGGGGCGCGGCTTCGCGGTGGTGGCCAGCGAAGTGCGCACGCTGGCGCAGCGCTCGGCCGCTGCGGCCAAGGAGATCAAGGCGCTGATCGGCGAATCGGTCGACTGCGTCGAGAACGGCGCGCAGCTGGTCGACGAGGCCGGGCGCACGATGCAGGCCATCGTCGCCTCGGTGCAGTCGGCGGCCGAGCTGATCCGCGGCATCGACCTGGCCAGCCAGGCGCAGAGCCAGGGCATCGAGTCGGTGAGCCAGGCCATCGAGGCGCTCGACGGCATGGTGCGCCAGAACGACGTGGTGGCCCACGACGCGCACGGTGCCGCCAGTTCGCTGAACCAGCACGCGGTGTCGGTGATGAAGGGCATGTCGGCGTTCGCGATCGGCGTGCGCGAGCACGGCAACGCGGACGAGGCGCAAACGCTGGTGCGGCGCGCGCACGACTACTTCAAGCAACAGGGGCGTGACGCGCTGATCGCCGACATCGCGCGGCTCGACCAGGGCCAGTTCGTCGATCGCGACCTGTACCTGATGGCGATCGGCATCGACAACGCGCAGTTCGTCGCGCACGGCAACAACCCGCGCGTGATCGGCAACGGACCGGCGAGCAAGGACGTCGACGGCAAGCTGTTCGTGGTCGAGATGGCGCGCCTGGCCCGTCAGCAGGGCAGTGGCTGGGTCGAGTACAAATGGGCGCACCCGGTCAGCAACGAGGTGCTGGTCAAGGCGAGCTACGTGCAGCGCATGGGCGACCTGGCAGTGGCCTGCGGCATCTACAAAAGCTGACGCGTCGGCGCGCCGCGCACTCACGAAGGCAGGTGCTCGGGCAGGTCTTCGGCGAGCGCGTACCCGACGCCGCGATGCGTGCGGATCGGCTCGAGCGTCGGCGCCACCGCCTTCAGCTTGGCGCGCACGGTCTTCACGTGCGCGTCGACCGTGCGATCGAGGCTTTCGCTGGCGTCGTCCCACACCAACTCGAGCAGCGCGTCGCGCGTGTACACATGCCCGGGTCGGCGCACCAGCGTGCGCAGCAGGCCGAACTCGTAGCGCGACAGCTCGAGCGGGCGGCCATAGAAGCGGATCTGGCGCCGCCCGTCGTCGACCTCGAACGGCGCCGATGCCACGGGTGCCGCGGGCGCTGCCGCCGTGCGCGCCGAGCGCCGCAGCACGCTGCGCACGCGCGCCACCAACTCGCGCGGCGAGAACGGCTTGGGCACGTAGTCGTCGGCCCCGAGCTCGAGCCCGACCACGCGGTCGATCTCGTCGCCGCGCGCGGTCAGGAACACCACCGGCACGTCCAGGCGTTCGCGCAACCGCTTGAACAACTCGAAGCCGCTCATGTCGGGCAGGCCGACGTCCAGGACCACCAGCGCCGGCGTGCGCGCGGCCGCGGCGGCCAGGGCCGCTTCGGCGCTGCCGCACCAGGCGGGCTCGAAACCCTCGGTGCGCAACGCGTACTGCAGCGTGTCGGCGATGCCGGGCTCGTCTTCGACGATCAGGATCAGCGGTTTCACCATCGGCGCGCGGATCATAGGGCTGCGCCGCCGATAATCGCCGGGTGAGCGCGCCGCTGGCCAACGACGTCTTCCTGCGCGCCTGCCTGCGCCAAGCCACCGAGTACACCCCCGTGTGGCTGATGCGCCAAGCGGGCCGCTATCTCGCCGAGTACCGCGCGACGCGCGAGCGTGCCGGCAGTTTCATGGCGCTGGCCACCAGCCCCGCCTTCGCCACCGAGGTGACGTTGCAGCCGCTCGATCGGTTCGCGCTCGACGCTGCCATCTTGTTTTCCGACATCCTGACGGTGCCCGACGCGATGGGCCTGGGACTGACTTTCGAGGCCGGCGAAGGGCCGCGCTTCGCGCGCCCATTGCGTGACGAGGCGGCGATCGGCGCGCTGCAGGTGCCCGACCTGGAGCGCCTGCGCTATGTGTTCGATGCGGTGTCGTCGATCCGCCGCGCCTTGGCGGGACGCGTGCCGCTCATCGGTTTTGCCGGCAGCCCGTGGACGCTGGCCTGCTACATGGTGGAGGGTGGCGCGTCGGACGACTACCGCCACGTGAAGGCGTTGATGTATGCTCGTCCCGAGCTGTTGCACCGCGTGCTTGCCGTCAACGCGCAGGCGGTGGCGGCCTATCTCAACGCGCAGATCGATGCCGGCGCGCAGGCCGTGATGGTGTTCGACTCCTGGGGTGGCGTGCTGGCGCACGACTGCTTCGAGCCGTTCAGCCTGGCTTACACACGTCAGGTGGTGGCCGCGCTGCAGCGCGAGCGAGAAGGCCGCTGGGTGCCGCGCATCGTGTTCACGAAAGGCGGCGCCCCCTGGCTCGAAGCGATTGCCGATGCGGGCGCCGACGTCGTCGGGCTCGACTGGACCACGGCGCTGCGCCAAGCGCGCCTGCGTATCGACGACCGCGTGGCGCTGCAGGGCAACCTCGACCCAGCGGTGCTGTTTGCGCCGCCCGAAGTCGTCGCCGCCCGGGCGAGGGCGGTGCTCGACGATTTCGGCGCGCCGCAGCGCACCGATGGACGGCGCGGCGGCCATGTGTTCAACCTCGGTCACGGCATCAGCCAGCACACGCCGCCCGAGCACGTGCAGGCCCTGGTCGAGGCGGTGCATGCGCATTCGAAGCGGGCGTTGCGGCAAGAATCTCCACGGTGATGAATGCCTTGCCGCATGAATAGCCGCTCGTGCGGAGCCGCGAACCATCGACCACCCCCGCAGCACGGGCCTTTCGAAGGCGGTAAGTGAGCGCTCAGAACTTGACTTATCCCCACAAATTCGGTTGATGAAGATTCGGTGACAACCGCATGACGCAGCGCGCCGGAAGTGACGGAATATCGTGTTAAGTGATTGATATTTCTGAATAAACCACCGACGCCATGGACAGCGCGGCAGGGTCCCGAACGCGTGGCGGATCAACGGGTTAGCGTACCCGGAGCCAGTTTCCCCACAAAGTTGTCCACAGCTGGGTCGCCAACCCTGAAAACGTCGAGAAATCAGCGACTTAGCAGAAACCTTTCAGGTGATGCTTCGCAAGTCGCCGAGCGCACCGGAGGTCCCGAGGCTCTGGCGAGCATCGCCCAGGTCGTGATCGATGCGCCGCAGCACGCCGGCCTCGCCAGCGTGCTCGACTACAGCAGCGAACAATCGCTCGAGCCGGGCGCGCTGGTGCGCGTGCCGCTCGGCCGGCGCGAGGTCGCAGGCATCGTCTGGCGCGGCCTGGCCGCGCGACGTGATTCCGGGGTGACGCTGCGCGGGGTGACGGAGGTGCTCGAGGCGATCACGCCGCTCGGCCCACGCTGGATGGCGCTGGTGGAGTTCGCCGCCAGCTACTACCAGCGCGCCATCGGCGAGGTCGCATTGGCCGCGTTGCCGGCCGAGCTGCGACGCCTGAGTGCCGCCCAACTGGCTGCGCGCGTGCGGCGCGCGCAGCGCGCGCCCGAGTCCGGGCCGAAGGCAGTCGCCCCGGACATCGCCCTGGCCCCCGAGGCTGTCGCGACCGTGCGGCCGCTGCTCACCGATGAGCAAACGCGCGCGCTGGCCGCGATCGACGAGGCGGCGCAACAGCCGCACGCCGCGCCACTGCTGCTGCATGGCGTGACCGGCAGCGGCAAGACCGAGGTCTACCTGCAGGCGAGCGAACGCTCGCTCGCGCGCGGGCGCCAGGTGCTGATGCTGGTGCCGGAGATCAACCTCACGCCGCAGCTGCTGGCACGCGTGGCGCAGCGCTTTCCGGCACGGCGCGTGGTGGCGATGCACAGCGCGCTGACGCCGGCTCAACGGCTGCAGTCGTGGCTGGTCGCTCATGCCGGCATGGCCGATATCGTGCTCGGAACGCGCCTGGCGGTGTTCGCATCGCTGCCGCGCCTCGGGCTGGTGGTGGTCGACGAGGAGCACGACGCGTCGTACAAGCAGCAGGAAGGCGCTCGCTACTCGGCGCGCGACCTCGCGATCTACCGCGGTCACCTCGAGCACGTGCCGGTCGTGCTGGGCTCTGCGACGCCGTCGCTCGAGACCTGGCAGCACGCGCGCTCGGGGCGCTACCGGCGGCTGGCGCTCGATCAGCGCATCGCCGGTGCCACGCTGCCGCGGGTGCAGCTGTTCGACATGGGCACGCTGCCGCGCGCGCCCGGGCAGGCGTTGCCGGCCCTTGCGCCGCCGGTGCTCGATGCGCTGCGCGAGCGCGTCGCGGCCGGCCAGCAGTGTCTGGTGTTCCTGAACCGGCGTGGCTACGCGCCGGTGCTGCATTGCCCCGACTGCGGGTGGAAGAGCGACTGCCCCCACTGCAGCGCGTGGCGCGTGTTCCACAAGTTCGATCGCACGCTGCGCTGCCACCATTGCGGGCTGAGCGAGCCTGTGCCGCGTGCCTGCCCGAGCTGCGGCAACCTCGACATCCAGCCGATCGGGCGCGGCACCGAGAAGCTCGCCGAACAGCTCGCGGCGGAGCTGCCGCAGGCGCGCATCGCGCGGCTCGATGCCGATGCCGCGCGCGGTCGCGGCGCGCTCGAGCAGACGCTCGGTGCCATGCACGCCGGTGAAGTGGACATCCTGGTCGGCACGCAGATGGTGACCAAGGGGCATGATTTCCGCCGCATCACGCTGGTGGTGGCGGTCAACCCCGACAGCGCGTTGTTCAGCAGCGACTTCCGCGCCGGTGAGCGCCAGTTCGCACTGCTGATGCAAGCCGCGGGACGCGCCGGGCGCGATGCCGCGCAGGCGTCGAACAGCCGGATGTGGGTGCAGACCTGGCATCCGCAGCACGCGCTGTTCGCCGCGCTGCGGCGCCACGACTACGCGCTGTTTGCCGAACGGCTGCTCGGCGAGCGCCAGGCGGCCGGCCTGCCGCCGTTCGCGCACCTGGCACTGTTGCGCGCCGACGCGCGCGATGCAGCCATCGCGGGCCGCTTCCTGCGCGAGGCCGCCACGCTGGCCGCCACGTTGCAGGAGGCCGACGGCGTCATCGTCTACCCGCCGGTGCCGCTGCCGATCGCGCGCGTGGCCGACGTCGAGCGCATGCAGATGGTGGCCGAGTCGGCGTCGCGCGCGCGACTGCAGCGTTTTCTCGCGGCGTGGACGCCGCACCTGCAGGCGCTGCGCGCGCAGAGCAAGGGCCTGGCACGCTGGGCGATCGATGTCGACCCGCTGGCGATCTGACGCGCGTCAGGGGCGCGCGCCGAACCAGCTCGCCAGCAGCGTGAACGTGACGAACGACAGCACGGTCGAGGTCATGATGATGCGCGCGATGCGGCCGTTGTCGGCGCCGAACCGCTCGGCCAGGATCGCGACGCTGGAGGCGCTCGGCAAGGCGGCCGTCAGCGTGATGGCCATCACCTGCAGGTCGGTGAGCGGTGCGCCGAGAGCGCGCGCGGCGATCGCGAGTGCGAACACCAGCGCCGGGTGCAGCAGCAGCTTGGCCAGCGCCTGCGGCACGTAGCGACGCACGGCGGTGCGCGTGTGCGCATGCTGACCGGCGCGCCACAGCACCGCGCCGATCGTGAACAGCGCCACTGGCGAGGCCGCGTCGGCCAGCATCTTGATCACCGCGTCCACCGGGCCCAGCGGACGCCAGCCGAAGGCACCCAGCGCGCCGCCGAGTGCAATCGCCCACGGCAGCGGGTTCGACACCGCGCCGCGCAGCGAGCGCATCGCGGCGGCGCGCGCGCCGTCGCCACCGCCGCCGACCTGCGCCAGCGCGATGCACAGCGAGCTGGTGACGAACATGTCGATCAGCAGCGTGGCGATCATCGGCCCGACGATCGCCGGGCCGAACAGCGCGGCCAGCAGTGGCACGCCCATGAAGCCGCTGTTCGGAAACGCGGTGACCAGCGCGCCGAACGATGCGTCCTTGAGCCCGACCACCTCGTCGAGCGAGAACGCGATCGTCACCAGCACGAGGACCAGCGCGCAGGCGAGGTACACACCGAGCACGCCCGGGTTGAGTGCCTGCGACAACGGCGTCGCGAGCCCGAAGCGAAACAGCATGCATGGCAAGGCGAAGTAGAGCACGAAGGCGTTGAGCCCGGGAATCGCCGACTCCGGCAGCACGTGGCGCCAGCTGGCCAGATAGCCCGCCAGCACCAGCGCGAAGAACGGCACCGTGACGACGAGGATCGCCGTCATGCCGCCTTGGCGCCGGGCTGCCGCGCTTCGACCACGAACTGCGCCGCCACGTCGACGGCGCTGGCGGGGTCTTCGGGCCTGGCCACGGCCATCAGGCTGGCGTGCAGCGCTTCGGCGTCGAGCCGGCAGGCCACGTAGCCGCGCTGGTCCGAGCGTCCGTAGTGGATGTGCGGGTTGAAGCGCAACGCCTGTGTCACGCGATCCTGAGCGGCCCCCCGGCTGCTGATCGAGGTGCCGCAGATCTCGCTGGCCACCACTGGCGCGCGCGCATCGTCGAAATCCACCTTCAGATCGGCCACGTAGTGCGCATGCACGTCGCCGCCGAGCACCACGACACCCGGCACCCGGCGCTCGGCCACTGTCTGCAGCAGCCGCCGGCGCGCCGGCGCGTAGCCGTCCCAGCCGTCGGTCCAGTAGGTGGGCTCGCCCGGCTCGGTCCACGAGAAGCGTGCCATCAAGGTCTGCTGCGCCAGCAGATTCCAGCGCCGTCGCGGGTCCCAGCTCTCGGCCAGCCAGCGCTCCTGTGCGGTGCCGAGCAGCGTGCGCTGCGGATCGCGCAACGACGCGCACTCGCTCGAGCGCACGGTGTTGGAGCCGCCGCGGCCGCTCTTCGGGCATGCCTGCACGTCGCGGTACTGGCGATCGTCGATCGCGTGGACGCACGCCAGCGCGCCCCAGTCGTAGCGGCCATAGATGCGCATGTCAGGGCCGCGCGGCCGCAGCGCCTTCGGAAAAGGCATGTGCTCCCAGTAGGCGCGGTAGGCGGCGGCGCGCTGCTCGCGAAAGTCCGGCTGCAGGCTCTGCCCCTGCAGGTTGGCGTAGTCGTTGTCGACCTCGTGGTCGTCCCACACCAGCACCCACGGCAGCGCCGCGTGCGCCGCCTGCAGCGCCGCGTCGCTCTTGTACTGCGCATAGCGTGCGCGGTACTGCTCGAGCGTGCGCACCAGCGGGCCGTCGTGCAAGCGCAGCGCGACCGGTGGCGATGGGTACTCGTAGATGTAGTCGCCGACGAACAGCACGAAGTCGAGATCGGACGCCGCCACGTGGCGCCACGCTGCGTAGTGACCGTGGTCGTAGCGCTGGCAACTCGCCAGCGCGAAGCTCAGGCCGGCCGCGGCATCGGCCGCGGGTGCGGTGCGCGTGCGCCCCGTGGGGCTGCGCTGCCCGAGCGCCTCGAAGCGATACCAATAGGTGCGGCCCGGCTCGAGCGCCGCCGGCTCGGCGTGCACGCTGTGCCCGTCGTCGGCCGACGCCGTTTCGGTGCCGCGCGCCGCGATGTCGTTGAAGGCTTCGTCGCGCGCCAGTTCCCAGCGCACGCCGAGCGCCGCCGGCAGTTCGGGCCCGGTGAGGCGCGTCCACAGCACGACGCTGCGCTCGCGCGGCTGACCCGATGCGACACCGAGCGCGAAGCGCGGCACGTCGGCCGCGCGCGCATGGCGCACGAAGGCCGGCGCCGCCGCGGCGGCGCCTGCGTAGGCCAGCCAATGGCGCCGCGACAGCGCAGGCGAGGGGTCGTGCATCGATCGGCGCGTGAACGATGGGGGGCCGCGCTTCATACCACATCGCGTGTGCGACGCCTTGGCTATCATCGCGCGCCCCGATGAATCCGCCCGTCACCACATCGCTCAACCCCGCGCAGTGGCAGGCCGTGCGGTACACGCAAGGTCCCTGCCTGGTGCTGGCCGGCGCGGGCTCGGGCAAGACGCGCGTGATCGTGCACAAGATCGCGCATCTGCTGCATGGCGGCGTGGCGCCCGAGCGCGTGGCCGCGATCACCTTCACCAACAAGGCGGCCGCCGAGATGCGCGAGCGCGCGCGCGAGATGGTCGGGCCGCGCGCGGCGCAGCCGCTGGTGATTTGCACCTTCCATGCGCTGGGCGTGCGGCTGCTGCGCGAGCACGGCGAGGCGCTCGGCCTGAAGCCGCGCTTCTCGATCCTCGACAGCGACGACGTGCTGGCGCTGCTGCGCGATGCCGGTGGCACCACCGACGCGGCGCTGGCACGGCGCTGGCAATGGGCGATCAGCGCCTGGAAGAACCGGGGCCTGGACGCCGACGCCGCGCAAGGTGCCGCCGCCAACGACAACGAACACGTGGCGGCGCGCGTGATGCAGCGCTATCACGAGCGCCTCGCCGCCTATCAGGCGGTCGATTTCGACGACCTGATCGGCCTGCCGCTCAAGCTGCTGCGCGAGCACCCGGACGTGCGCGCGCACTGGCAGCAGCGTCTCGCCCACGTGCTGGTCGACGAGGTGCAGGACACCAACGCGGTGCAATACGATCTCCTGAAGCAGCTGGTCGGCGCCGCCGCCTGCTTCACCGCGGTGGGCGACGACGACCAGAGCATCTACGGCTGGCGCGGCGCGACCATCGAGAACCTGAAGCAGCTGCCGCGCGACTACCCGTCGCTGAAGGTGATCGCGCTGGAGCAGAACTACCGCTCCAGCGGCGCGATCCTGCGCGCCGCCAACCACGTGATCGCCGCCAACCCGAAGCTGTTCGCCAAGTCGCTGTGGAGCGAGCACGGCGACGGCGAGCCGGTCAAGCGCATCGAGTGCGACAACGAGGAGCACGAGGCCGAGCGCGCGCTGGCGTGGATCCAGGCGCGCCGCGCCGGCGGCGCCAGGTGGCGCGACTTTGCGGTGCTGTACCGTGCCAACCACCAGGCCAAGGTGTTCGAACAGGCGCTGCGCCGCGCACAGATCCCTTACCAGGTTTCCGGTGGACAGAGCTTCTTCGACCGCGCCGAGATCAAGGACCTGTGCGGCTGGCTGCGCCTGCTGGTCAACAACGACGACGATCCGGCGTTCGTGCGCGCCGCCACGTCGCCCAAGCGCGGCATCGGACACCAGACGCTCGCCACGCTCGGCGAGTTCGCCAGCCGCTGGAAACTGTCGCTGTTCGAGGCCCTGTTCGCCGACAGCCTGCACACCGCGCTGCCGCGCAAGGCGGTGCAGGCGCTGCACGAGTTCGGCCGCAGCGTCAACGACCTCGAATACCGCGCCCGCCACGCGCAGGGCAGCGACGCGGCGCGCGCGCTGCTGGCCGACTGGCTGCGCGACATCGGCTACCAGCAGCACCTGTTCGACGGCGAGGAGCACGCCAAGCTGGCCGAGGCGCGCTGGGCCAACGTGCTCGAGTTCGTCGACTGGATTGCGCGCCGCTGCGGCGGCGATGTCGCGGCCGACGGCTCGGGCACCCTCGACAGCGCCACCAGCGTGCTGGAGGTGGCGCAGACCATCAGCATCCTGCACAGCCTGGCCGAGCGCGGCGACGATGCCGACGTGGTGACGCTGTCGACGCTGCACGCCGCCAAGGGCCTCGAGTGGCCGCACGTGATGCTGGCCGGCGTCAACGAAGGGCTGTTGCCGTTCGCCAGCGAGGCCGAGCCTGTCACCGTCCAGCGGCTGGAGGAGGAGCGTCGCCTGATGTACGTCGGCGTCACCCGGGCCCGACTGACTTTGACGGTGAGCGCGCTGAAGCGCCGCAAGCGCGCCCGCGAAGTGGTGGCCGCGCTGCCGAGCCGCTTCATCGCCGAGTTGAAGCTCGACGAGGCGGTGGCGCGCGAGGATCCGCGCGAGCGCCTGAAGCGGCTGCGCGCCGAGCTGGCCGCGCGCAGCGCGGCAGCGCAGCCGGCAGCGTGAGCGGTCGAAGCCATGCGTCCGCGTCTGCTCAATGGCCTGATCGCCGCCGGCGCGCTGCTGTCGATCGCGGCGTCGCCGTGGGCGCTGAACCAAGGCGCTCTGCTGTTCGTCTGCAAGCCGCTGACGACGCTGCTGATCATCGTGTACGCATGGCCGCGCGGGGCCGACGCGCCGGCGGCGCGGCGCGCGCTGCGCACCGGCTTGTTGCTGTCGCTGGGCGGCGACGTCGCGCTGTTGTGGCCGCAGCAGGGCTTCGTGCCTGGGCTGGTGGCGTTCCTGCTGGCGCACGTCGCCTACATCGTCGCGTTCACCCGCTCACACCGGTTCCTCGTGCAGCCGGCTGCCTTGACGGCGTACGCCGCGGCGGCGGGAGCCGTGCTGGCGCTGCTGTGGCCGTCGATCCCGGCTGCGCTGCGCGTGCCGGTGGCGTGCTATGTGCTCGCGCTCACCGCAATGTCGGCGCAGACGGCGGTGGTCGGGTTGTCCGCGCGCGGCGCAGCGCAGCCGCGTGCGCGACTGCTGATGCTCGGCGGCGCGCTCTTCATGCTGTCGGACGCGCTGCTGGCCACCAACAGGTTCGCGCTGCCGCTGCCGGCGGCGACGCTGTGGATCCTCGCCACCTACTGGGCTGCCCAGTGGTGCATCGCGTCGTGGCTCGAACCGACTCCAGCGCTCCCTTCGGTCGCTGCCCCTCGCGGGGGCTCAGCCGGCTAGGAGCCCCTCGCCGACCGGCCGCCTTCCGTCGCACGCTACATCCCCCGGAACAGCCCCGCGTAGCTGCGGCTCACCTCGAGCTTTTCGGGGTGGCCTTTCACGCTGACGATCTGGCGGCCGCGGAAGTCGCGCGCGACCCCGGACACGGCATTCACGTTGACCAGTGTCGAGCGGTGGATCTGCCAGAACAGCTGCGGGTCGAGCTCGTCGACCAGCTCCTTGATCGGCTTGCGGATCAGTGCCTCGAGCTGCGCGGTCTGCACGCGGGTGTACTTCTCGTCGCTGATGAAGAACAGCACGTCGGCCACCGGGATCATCTGGATCGTCGAGCCGACGCTGGCCTGGATCCACTGGAGGTACCCGGTCGCCGCGGCCGGATTGACGTGCGCCGACAGCTTGTGCAGCAGTTGCTGGATCGGCGCGCTCGGCGCGGCGTCGGCGGTGCCGCGCGTGGCCAGGCGCTTCTTGAGGCGCTCCACCGTGAGCTGCAGGCGCTCGCGCTCGGCGGGCTTGAGCACGTAGTCGACCACGCCTTGCTCGAACGCCTCGATCGCGTACTGGTCATACGCGGTCACGAACACGATCTCGGGCAGCAGCGAGTCGTCGTCGAGCTCGAGCTGCGCGATCTGGCGCGCCGCCTCGACGCCGGTGAGGCCGGGCATGCGGATGTCGAGGAACACGATCTCGGGCTGGTGCGCCAGCACCGCCTGCACCGCCTCGAGCCCGTTCTTCGCTTCGGCGACCACCTCGAGCTCGGGCCACACCTCGGCCAGGCGCGCGCGCATCTGCTCGCGCATCAGTCGTTCGTCGTCGGCCAGAACCGCGCGCGGTGCGGTTGCCAGGGCAGGAGGGTTCATGCGCCGATCGTAGCGGGCCGCGGCTTCGCCGCACGCCAGAGCAGCCATCCCAGCAGGACCAACGGCCACAGCAGCGCGAGCATCACGACGCCGACCAGCAGCAGCGGCAAGCCCACCGTCAGCAGCAGCACCGGCACCAGCACGGCCGCCACCACGACCAGCGCCACCGCCGCCGACAGCAGGGCCGCCAGCAGCGCCAGCGCCACCACGCCAGCGATGGCGAGCTTGTGCGCTGCCGGCCAGGCGGCAAGCTCGAGCCCGCCGACGAGCGGCACACCATCGACGGTGACTTCGACGGGCACCGACGATGCATCGCCGAGCAGCCACAGCAGCGCGAGCGCCGTGAGCACCAGCGACAGCAGCGTCAGCCCCATCAGGCCGCGCCACCAGCGGCCGCGCTGCCGCCCACGCGGCGCCGGCTCGGCCAGCGGTCGGGTCACGGTCACAGCGTTCATGCCGATGCTCCTTCGATGCTCTTGTACGGCACGGTGATCGTCACCACGGTGCCGCCAGCGGGGTTCTCGCGCACGCTCAGGCTCGCCTTGTTGCCATACAGCAGCTGCAGCCGCTCGCGCACGTTGGCCAAACCCACGCCGGTGCCGGCTGTGGCGGCCTTGCCGAAACCGACGCCGGTGTCGGCCACCGTCACCGCGAGCTTGCCGTGCTGCACCTCGGCGCGCACGCTGAGCAGTCCGCCTTCGGGCTTGGGCTCCAGGCCGTGCTTGATCGCGTTCTCGACCAGCGTCTGGATCATCATCGACGGGAACTCGGCCGACAGCAGCCCCTCGGGCACGTCGACTTCGGTGCGCAGGCGATCTTCCATGCGCACCTTCAGGATCTCCAGGTAGGGCCGGATCACCTCGATCTCGCGCTTCAGGTCGCGCGGGCCGCCGTCGCCGTCGCGCAGCGTCGGCATCGACGCGCGCAGCAGCGCGATCAGGTTCTTCTGCATCGTGCTGGCGCGCGCCGGGTCGGTCTCGATCAGGTGATCGATCGAGGCCAGCGTGTTGAACAGGAAGTGCGGCTCCACCTGCGCCTGCATCGCCGCCATGCGCGCCTCGACCACCTGGCGCTTCAGCGACTCCGCCTCGGCCGCCTCGGTGGCCTGCGCCGCCTGCGCCTCGGCCTGGATCTGCCGCTTGTAGGTGATCTTGATGACCGCGGAGGCCATGATCCACAGGAACGCCAGCTCGGGCAGGAAGTCGCCGAAGCGGGTGGTCTGGACGCGCACGCGCTTGCGGCCGTCTTCGCCCGCGCCCTGCGCCTGCTCGCGGGCGGCTTGAGCTTCCTCGCGCGCCGCCTCGGCGGCGTCGCGGGCCTCTTCCTTGGCGTCCTCGATCGCCTCGACGATCGCGCGGCGCGCCTCCTCGACCGCCTCGCGCACCGTCTCGCTGGTGGCGCCGGGCGGCAGGCGGATGTCGACCGACGGCGCGTCGGGCGGCAGCGCGTCGCTGGCCGCGCCGCTGGCCGGCTGGGGCACGCTGGCCGCCGGCGTCTTCGGCTGAATCCGCACGCCTCGCTCGTCGATCGTGATCTCGTAGGTGTGGTCGCCCTTGGCGTTGGGCTTGTTCTTCTCGATCTTGAACAGCGGCTCGCGTCCCTGCGTCGGCGCCTTCGGGGGCTTGGGCGGCTTCGGCGGCTTGCTCGGCTCGTCGATCGTGAGCACCTCGGTGGTCTTCCAGCTGAACGGCGGAATGTGCTGCAGGATGCCGGCCACGATCAGCAGCAGGATCGACAGCAGCACGAAGCGCCACCAGGGGATGCCGACCAGCCAGCCCGCATAGGCGTGGAACGCGCGCACGCTGGCGGCTGCGAAGCGCTGCCAGCGCGAGGCGTCGGGGGCGAGGGCGTTGCTGGACATGGCTCGGGCCGGTTCGTTGCGTGCAATGTACGCAAGCCGCGCGCACCGCGCCCTGCGGGATCGACGCACTGCAGCGCCGGCAGGCCCAGATGCCCCGGCGCGCGACAAAGGGTGGCGCCGAGGGCGGCCGCGGATGGAGCTTTTGGCCGGCCTGCGCGCAATAAGGGCAGTCGATGCTGCCCTTGACCTCTTTCGGGCCCTGGACGCGCGGGGCCGCCAGCGAGCCGGCCACCTTGCTGGGCCGGCTGCTGTCCGGCGACGCCAGTGCGCTCGACGCGCTCTATCGGCGCGAATGCCGGCGCGGTGTACCGCTACGCGATGGCGATGGCGGGCGATGCCGCCGCCGCGGCCGACGCCACCCACGACGCCTTCGTCGCGCTGGCGACCCGTCCGGCTGGCTTCGACGCGGCGCGTCGCGAACTCGGGGCCTATTTGACCGGCATCGCGCGGCACTCGCTGCTGGTCGCGCACCGGCTGCCGGGCCTGCTGCCACGAGGGCCCGGCGTGCTGAGCCCGCTCGGCAGCAAGGAGATCGAGGGCGTGCGCGTCGACGGCGAGCGCACGACGTGGACGATCGAGGCCGGGCGCATGGGCATTGGGCAACGAAAAGCCGATCGTCATCACGCGCGACGTGTGGACGTCGCCCGAACTGCTGCTGACCGTGCAGTCGCGCGAGTTCGACCCGCGCAGCGGCGAAACCACCTACCGGCTCGGCAAGCTCAGGCGCGGCGAGCCCGATCCGGCGCTGATGAAGGTGCCCGCCGACTACGACGCAAGTCGCGGCGCGCGGCCGGCGCCGCCTGCCGCCTCGTCAAGCCGCGGCTGAGTCGCGCGACGCCATCGTCACTGGAGCACCTGCAGGCCGAAGCCGAGCAGGGCGACCGTCAGCGTCACGCACACCACCAGCGCCAGCATCGTCATTGACGTGCGGTCGTCCGCGGCCAGGCGCTCGACCGGGTCGTTGGCCGGCTCGATCGGAAACTGGGGCATCGCGCCGGGCTGCCAGCGGGTCTGCACCTTGACACCGGCCGTCGGCGGGACGGTGCCGCCCATCACCAGCGGCTTGGGCGGCGGCGCCCGGTCCACCACGGCCAGCCACGACTGCAGCGCGTGGCTCGTGCGCGGGTCGAGCGCACTCGAGCGGTTCGATGGAAAGGACATGTCGACCTCCGGTCCCGCCGGCAGCCGGCGGGTCAGAGGCATTGCACTGCAAGCGCCGCCGGACGGGGAGACAACAATTCACCGTTCCGGTGTTCACAAGTGAACACCGGCGGCTGCGCGCCAAGCACCGCGGCGAGCGGCGGCCGCCATCACTTGTAGAGCAACTTGGGCAGCCACAGCCCGATGTCGGGCCACCAGTACAGCAGGAAGATCGCGAGCACCTGGATGCCCATGAACGGCATCATGCCGGCGAAGATCTGGTTCAGCGTCACGTGCGGCGGGCTCACGCCCTTCAGGTAGAACGCCGCCATCGCCACCGGCGGGCTCAGGAACGCGGTCTGCAGGTTCAGCGCCACCAGCAGGCCGAAGAACAGCGGATCGACGCCGAACTTGTCCAGCAGCGGGATGAAGATCGGCATGAAGATCACGATGATCTCGGTCCACTCGAGCGGCCAGCCGAGGATGAAGATGATGAACTGCGACAGCAGCATGAACTGCGTCTTGCTCAGGTTCATCGACAGCACCCAGCGCTCGACCAGCTCCTGTCCGCCGAGCAACGCGAACGCGGCCGAGAAGATCGCCGAGCCGACGAACAGCCAGCACACCATCGCACTGGTCTTGGCGGTCAGCTTGACCGATTCGCTCACCTGAGGGCCGAGCCCCGACTGCTTGTACGCGAGCGCCGCCCACACCATCACGCATATGAGCGCAAACACGCCGAAGGCCTGCGACACCGGCTCCTTGACGACGGCGTCGAGATAAAGCGCGAACCAGCCGACCGCCACCAGCGCCGGTGCCCACAGCGCCAGCCAAGCGCCGAACACGCGCTTCTTGTCGTTGCGCTTGGCGACCACTGCGTACACGGCGGCGAGCAGGTAGCCGCCGAAGGCGCCGACCGCGGCCGCTTCGGTGGGCGTGGCCAGGCCGAAGACGATCGAGCCGAGCACCGCGAGGATCAGCACCAGCAGCGGAAAGAAACTCGACAGCAACAGCTTGAAGATCTGAAAGCGCTCGAACGTCAGCAAGGCGTAGAACGCCGCGAGCAGCAGCACGCCCACCGCGAGCCCGATCCAGTAGCGCGCGCTCAGCGGTTGGTCCGCAGCGGCTGGCTTGCTGTCCGCCGTCGGGCCCTGGGCGGCGCCGGCGCCGGCGGGGGCTGACGCGGCATCGCCGCCCGCGGCGGGTTCCTTCAGCGCGGTGCTGCCAGGCGGCTCCTGCACTCCGCCGCTGCTGCTGCCGGGCGGCTCCTGCAGTGTGGTGCTGCCCGGCGGCTCTTGCAGTCCCCCGCTGCTGCCCGGTGGCTCGCGCAACGCGCCGGCAGGTTCCTGCAGCGCACCGGAACTGGCCGAGGCGGTCACGCTGGCGGCCACGGGCGTGGAGTCGACCCGCCACGCAAGGATGGCCACGACCAGCACGGCCATTGCCGGCATCAGCGCGGCCAACAGCTGCGGGCGCAGCGCCTTGTCACCGTTGACGGCGCGCAGCAGCCCGGGCAGTGCCAGGCGCGAACCCCCTTGAATGCGCTGCAGCGCCGGCGGCAGTTCGACGCGCGCAGCCTCGGCTGACAACGGTGGGGCCAGCGACGGCTTGAGCTTGGCCAGCACGATCACGTAGACGATGTACAGACCGGCCAGCATCAGGCCGGGAAAGAACGCGCCGGCGTACAGCTGCACCACCGACACGCCTGCGGTGGCGCCGTAGACGATCAGCATCACCGACGGCGGGATCAGGATGCCCAGGCAGCCGCCCGCGGTGATCGCGCCGGCCGACAGCTTGACGTCGTAGCCCGCCTTGAGCATCTGGGGGAACGCCAGCAGGCCCATCAAGGTGACCACCGCGCCGACGATGCCGGTGGCGGTGGCGAACACCGCGCACGTGAAGAGCGTGGCGACCGCCAGCGAGCCGGGAATGCGCGCCAGCGCCAGGTGCAGGCTATGGAACAGGCGGTCGATCAGGTTGGCGCGTTCGACCAGATAGCCCATGAAGACGAACAACGGGATCGAGATCAGCACGTCGTTGCTCATCACCTTGAAGGCTGCCTGAACCATCAGGTCGAGCGTCTTGGTGGTGTCGCGGTTGTAGGC
>Ga0207648_10002056_pt1 | contig 21934 bp, 16 predicted proteins | sample KBSMisM32_FD_184310 | JGI IMG/M metagenome (GOLD analysis project Ga0207648, IMG submission 184310) | Miscanthus rhizosphere microbial communities from Kellogg Biological Station, Michigan, USA - KBS Miscanthus M3-2 (SPAdes) (version 2) | ecosystem: Host-associated > Plants > Roots >...
CGTCGCCCGACCCACTCCTGAATCACGACGTCGGCGTGCTCGGCCCGCACCACCTCCGGATCCAGGTTGTATTGCCAGAGATAGACCGCGCGCGAGAAGTGTTCGGAGAGAAACGGAATCAGGGCCGATCCGAACGAATCGCGGAACACGACCGCGCGGGGACGTGACCCGTCCATCTGCTCGGTCACCAGCCGCGCATCCATCAGCCGCGAATCGGGCCGGGACGGCTCGACGATCCGGGCCCGGCGTGGCGTGCGCGGCCTGAGCGGCAGATCCTCCTCGGAGAGCGCGCCCGTCACGCCGAGCATGCGGGCGAGGTCGAGGCCTGGCACGGTCTCGGCGGTGGCGTCGAACGAGGCGCGCGGTGCCGGTTCGCCGGCCACGCCAAGGGCGCGGACGATCGCGGCATAGGCGACGTAGGCCCCGCGGTCGTTCCAGTGCGTGTCGGTGCGGTGATACAGACGCTCGTCCGCCTTGGCCGCCTGCAGCGCCGGCCGCAGGTCCAGTACCGGAACGGTCGAATGAGCCCGCAGGTAGCGCATCAGGCTGTCGGTCCGCGTCTCCGGCCCCACCCGGTGCAGCGACGCCGGCAGCTCCTCGCCGTACACCTCGTGCTTGTCGGGCGCGAGCACGAAGACGTAGGCGATGCCTCGCGCGCGCAGCCAGTCGTAGGTGTGCTGCAGGGTCGAGCGCCACACCTCGAGCTCGTCGTGCGTGAACGGAACTTCCGACGCGATGTCTTCGCTGGCGCCGTCGCCGGCGTAGAACAGCCAGCCGTGGCGCCCGAGGATCACATCGGGTGACGCCGACACCCGCAGCGCGCGCAGGCGCAGCTCGGCCTGCCACCGGACCAGCCGCGCGCGCAGCCCGAAATGATCCTCGAAGTACTGCGAGGCCGCTGCCGGAAACGCCCGCACCGCCGCCCCGCTCACCGGCCATGCGGGCGGCGGCGCCAGCTCGCGGTTTTCCGCCGGCGGCAGCTCGGCATCGAGCCGCGCGAGCATCACGGCCCCCGGCGTCGCGAGCGCCGCGAGAAACGCGATGACGAGCGTAGTGGCCCACGCCGGATGGAGCCGTGGCGGCATCAGAAGCGGAAGTAGATGAACGGGTTGTAGGTGTGGGCCGCGATCAGCATCGCGCAGCCCGCGAAGATGGCAGCCAGCGCCGCACACGTCAGCGACGAGGCCAGCGGTCCGAGCCGCGGGCCGTCGGGCGACGGCCGGGCCCAGCGGGCCGCAAGCGCCGGCCACGCCGGCGTCGAGCCGGCGATGCCCGCGGAGAGTGCGAGCAGCAGCTCGGGCGTCAGATACCACGTCACGCCGTAGGCGGTGGGATGCGCGGGGCTGAAGCCGGCCATGGCCCGCAACAGCCCGGCCGCTCCGGTCAGCGACTCGGCGCGGAAGAACACCCACCCCACCATCACCACGAGCAGGGCATAGAGGTGTCGCATGGGACGCGGCATCCGGCCCAGCCACGCCGCCAGACCCAGGCGCTCGACCACCAGGAAGGCGCCGTGGTAGAGGCCCCACACCACGAACGTCCAGCTCGCGCCGTGCCACAGCCCGCACAAGAAGAACACGGTCACGAGATTCAGGTACACGCGGCCGGGCGCGACGCGGTTGCCGCCGAGCGGCACATAGAGGTAGTCGCGGAACCACGCGGAGAGCGAGATGTGCCAGCGCCGCCAGAACTCCTGGATCGACTGCGACACGTAGGGGTAGTTGAAGTTCTCCTTGAACCGGAACCCGAACAGCTGCGCCAGGCCGATCGCCATGTCCGAGTAGCCGGAGAAGTCGAAGTAGATCTGGAGCGTGTAGCACACCGTGGCCAGCCACGCGTGCGCCGCCGTCAGCTCGCCGGCCGGGAGCGCGAACAGGCGATCGGCGGGGCCGGCCACGATGTTGGCGATCAGCATCTTCTTGCCCAGACCGATGACGAACCGGCGGATGCCGGTGGCGAAGCCGTCGAGCCCCACCACGCGGGCGGAGAGCTGGGCGGCGATGTCCCGGTAGCGGACGATCGGGCCGGCGATCAACTGGGGAAAGAGCAGCAGATACAGCGCGGCTTCAACCGGGCCCTTCTGCGCCACCGCATCGCGGCGATAGACGTCCACGACGTACGAGATGGCGTGGAAGGTGAAGAACGAGATCCCGATCGGAAGCACGATGGCCGGCACCGGCACGGGTGCCGCGCCGAACGCCCGCAGCAGCGCGTTCACGTTCAACGTCAGGAAGGCGGCGTATTTGAAGGTGGCGAGCGACAGCAGGTTGGCGCCGACGGTCAGGGCCAGGAGCCGGCGCGCGGCCGCGGTGCCGCGCGCGCGATCGATGGCCAGCGCGGCCCCGTAGTTCAGGGCGATCGATGCCAGCATCAGCCAGGTGAAGGCGCCGCCGCCGCTCGCGTAGAACACGACGCTCGCCACCGCCAGGAGCAGGTTGCGGTGCCGCGCCCACGGCACGAAATACAGCGCGAGGAGAACCGGGAGGAAGACGAACAGGAACGTGGGCTCGGTGAACAGCACTCGCGCCCGATCGTACTCTTAGAAACTCCTCACCGCCTCCTCGGTCACGAGCCAGTCGAGCCGCTCGTCGAACGGCTCGCGTGGCAGCGCCGGACGGCGCTGAGCCTCGAGGCCGACGCCGATGGCGACCAGCGGTGCGGCGCCGTCGCCTCGCAGCAGGGCGAGCGTGCGGTCATAGAATCCGCCGCCGTAGCCGAGGCGATACCCCTCGTCGTCGACCGCCAGCAGCGGGACCAGGGCGTGCTGCGGCCGCACCACCGGACGATCGGGCGCCGGCTCGGCGATGCCGAACCGCGACGTCACGAGCGTCACGCCGGGCTCCCACGCGCGGAAGACCAACGGCACGTCGCGCCCGACCACGACGGGAAGCCCGCACACGCAGCCGCGGGCATGCAGCGCCTCGAGCAGCGGGCGCAGGTCGAGCTCCCCTGCCATCGGCCAGAACGCGGAGACGACGGTGCCGGGCGCGGGTTCGAACGCCGAGAGGTAGCGATCGCGGATGGCCAGCCGTGCAGTTTCGGCGTGCGCCGCCATCACGGAATCCCGGTCCTGCAACAGCACGCGGCGGAGGGCGCGCTTGGTGTCCGGGGCGCTCAGTTCCACGCCGCCGCCCGCCCGCGAGGAAATCCTCGGCGGCCGCGGGATATGCCCCCGCGATCCGCCTGACGGCACCGACGCCCCGTGTTTTCCGCCTGAAATCGCGCCCGCCACGGCAACCTGCGGGTGGCACGGCGTTCGCTGTTCCGAGAATCCGTCTTGCTTTTCCAGGAGGTGGTCTCGTGCAACAGGTGGTTCATTCCGTGTTCTTCACCGTCGTCAGCGTGGTGGCGACACTGCTCACCATCGGCCTGACGGGTGTGATCATCCTACTCGTAACGGACGGCGACACCCCGCACGCCGATACGCGCCCCCGGCACTAGGCCAGTGCGAACCGGATCGACAGGTGGATCTCGACGTCCACCGCGCGGCCGTCCTTCGTACCAGGTGTGAAGGTCCACTGCTGCACGGCCGCCACCGCCGCGTCGTCGAGGCCGTACTGGGCGTCGAGCGACTGGGTCACGACCACCTCGTCCACGGTGCCGTCGGCCTTGACGACCGCCGAGAGCTCGACGACGCCCTGAACCTTGGCCTCCATCGCGGCCGGCGTGTACTGCGGCCGCGGCTTGAACTGCGCCACCGGCAGCACGACGCCGGGATCGCCGCCCTTCACCCGCTCCTGCCCGGGCCGGGCTGTGGCAGCCGCGCCAGGCCGGCCGAAGCCCGACGCGATCCGATCCGCCTCGGCCTTGGTGAAGTCGCCGCTGATCACGGCGCTGTCGCGAATCATGCTGCGCACGACCGGGGCGGCAATCACGCGGCCGTTGAGCAGGATCGCCACCGGCCGGCCCATGTGAATCTTGGTGGACTCGGCCAGGCGGTTCGAGGCGGGCGCCGTAAAGGCCACGCCAACTGAGTAGCGGCCGCCGCCGGCGTCGATCACCTGCGCGCTGGTGACGTCGGCGCTCGTCACGATCGACGCTGGCTGCATGTAGATCTTCTGATTCGAGCCCTGCACCACGGCCTCGACGAGGCCAGCCGCCGGCGCCGACTCCGCCAGCCGGACTTCGAGCGCAGTGGCGTTCTGCAGGCCGAGCGCCGGCAGATCGACCGGCAGCGCCGAGAGCACTGCCGCCGCGGTGCCGGTGATGACGAGCACGAGCACGGCGAGAGCCGAAACGAGACGCAGTCGAGTCATGTGAGGCTCCTTCGAAAGCTGACGCAGGCGAGAGACGAGGTGCCGCCGCCGCAGGAACGCGATGGCGGGACGCGCGGCATCGGGCGCGTCGGCAAACTGCAGCAGGGCGTCCATGTAGGCGCGCCGCGCCGGTGTGCGCGCCACGACGTGCTGATCGACGACCTGTTCGCGGCTGAGGTGCACCTGCTCGAGCGCCCACCACATCGCGGGGTGGAACCAGAACACCGAGCGGATCACTTCCTCACAGACGATGCCAGGCCAGTCGCGCCGCCGGACGTGCAGCAGCTCGTGGCACAACACCATGCGCCTGGCGTCGGGCTCGAGCGCGTCGAATCGCGGCGGCAGCAGCACGATCGGCCGGCGCCAGCCGAACGTCACCGGCTGCGTCACGTCCGGAGTGGCGTGCACCGCGGCGCGCGGTGCAACGGACGCGCGCAGTTCCTCGAGGTCAGGCGTCAGCGTCACGGCTCGACTGCGGCGGCGCAGCTGCCGCAGACGCACGGCGCCAAGGGCCAGCCACAACAGCCGCGCCACGATACCTGCGGCGACAATCGGGAGCAGCATCGCCGCCATCGGCGAGGACCAGGACTCGGAGGGAGCCGCCGCCGCGCTCGCGCTCCCCGCGCCGAGCTCGAAAGTCACGGTGGCTGCGCGGCCCGAGTCGGGCAGGCCAGGCACTGCGGGCAGCAGCAGGCACAGGACGACGATCGCGCGCCAGTAGTGCAGCCGCGCCGCGGGCAGCGAGAGACGGACCGCCAGCGCGGCTAGCGCCGCCGCCGCGATCAGGATCAGCACCTGGGCGCTGTAGGTCAGGAGGGCTGCCGGCACGGCCGTCACGACTCGGCTCCGTCGATCAGGCGCTTCAGCTCCGCACGCTCGGCCTTCGACAGACGCGTGTCGGCGGCGAGGTGCACGAGCAGCGGCCTGGCCGCGCCGTCGAACACGCGGTCTACGAACTCGCGGACCATCGCCGAGAGCACGCGGCGCTCGGGCTCCGCCGGGCGGTAGCGGAAGGCGCGGCCATGCGGCTCCTTGAGCAGGTAGCCCTTGGTCTCGAGGATGTTCATCATGGTCATCACCGTCGTGTAGGCGATGCGGCGGCGCTCGCGCAGCGTCTCGTAGACCTCGCGGACGGTCGCGTCCTTCTTCGCCCAGACGACTTTCATGATGGCCAGCTCCTGCCCCGTGAGCGTCGACGATGGCTGCGTCATGTCTACTAGTGTATTAGTACTCAATGACTCGTTGTCAAGGCGTGGCACCTACGAAGATCTTCGTTGACATACGAAGTTGTTCGTAGGTAAGCTCGCCGCGACATGCCGAGCCCCGCCCTGCCGCGCCCGACCGATGCCGAGCTCACCATCCTGCGCGTGCTGTGGTCGAAGGGGCCGTCGACCGTGCGGCAGGTGCACGACGTGCTCGCCAGCGGCCACGCGCCCGGCTACACGACCGTGCTCAAGCTGCTCCAGATCATGACGGACAAGGGGCTGACGACGCGCGAGCCCCTCGGGCTGCAGCACGTCTACACGGCGCGCCGCACCGAGCAGGACACCCAGCGCCAACTGCTCAAGGATCTGCTCGATCGTGCTTTCGACGGCTCCACGTCGCAGCTCGTGATGCAGGCGCTCGCCACCACGGCGGCCTCACCCGAGGAGCTGCGCGAGATCCGCCGCCTGCTCACCGCCGCCGGCGCCCCCGCCAAGGAGAAGAAGCCGTGACCGCGAGCCTTCTCGCCGACGTTACCGTCCGCGCCGTGGCCGCCGCGCTCCTCCACTCGCTGTGGCAGGGCGCGCTCGTCGCCGCGATCACCGCGACCTTGTGGTGGACACTGCGCGGCAGCCGCCCGAACGCGCGCTACGCGCTGGGGTGTGTCGCGCTCGCCCTCATGATCGGCGCGTGGACCGCAACGGCGTGGCGCACCGCGGCGCAGCTGATTCCAGAGGCGCCCGCACGCGTCGGGCTCGCCGCGCCATCTCCAGCGCTCGGTCCGGCCGGCATGTTCGACTACTCCCCCGCCATCCGCACCATCTCACGGGCTGAGCTCGAGGGCCAGGTCCCGTTGGCACGCCGTCTCGAGGTGTGGTCGGTCCTGCTCGTACCGTTGTGGCTTGCCGGTGTCTTCGGCCTCTCCTTCCGCCTGGCGCTGTCGTGGTGGCTCGTGACCCGCATGCGCAGCGCCGCGCACACGCCGGTGGCCGCGTTCATCGGCGATCGCGTCACCGAGCTGGCCAGTCAGCTCCGCGTCAGCCGCGCGGTGCGCGTGGTCCAGTCGACGGCGGTGAGCGTGCCCGCGGTGATCGGATGGCTGCGGCCGGTGATTCTGCTGCCGGCCAGCGCGCTGACCGGGCTGAGCCTGCCGCAGCTCGACGCCATCATCGCGCACGAGCTCGCGCACGTCCGGCGCCACGATTTCGCGGTGAACCTGCTGCAGAGCGCGGCGGAGATCCTGCTCTTCTACCATCCGGCGTGCTGGTGGATCTCGCGGCGCGTGCGAGCCGAGCGCGAGCTGTGCTGCGACGACGTGGCCGTGTCGGTCTGCGGCGACTGTGTCCTCTACGCGACCGCCCTTGCGGATCTCGAGGCGCTTCGCGTCGAACCCGCGCTGGCGCTCGCGGCGACGGATGGGCCGTTGCTGCAGCGTGTTCGACGGCTGCTGGCGCCGTCGCCGGCGGGGTCGCGTGTCCCCGGACTCGCGGCCGCGCTGGTCCCCGCGGCGCTGCTGGCGCTCGTCATGACCGGCGCGACGCTGACCGCGTCGCCGGCGCCGCCAGCACTCCCTCAGAACGACACCGCCGCACTCGCGCGCACCGTTCCCGCGGGTCATGGCGTCGTGCGCGGACAGATCGTGGACGCGCAGTCGGGCCGCCCCGTCGCCGGCGCGAGCTACGAGATCACCGGTCCGGAGGACTCGGTGCTCGGACAGTCGGGAGACGACGGCCGGTTCGAGACGCGGCCGATCAAGGCCGGTACCTACACGATGTCGGCCCGCGCCAAGGGTTACGTGATGGGCTGGTTCGGGCCGCGTGAGTCTCCGTTCGGCGCGCCGATCGACGTTCGCGCCGGCCGTGTCTCGAGCGGCATCGACGTCAAGATGTACGCGTCTGGGGCCATCAACGGCCGCATCGTGGACGAGCGCGGCAACGGGCTGCACGGCGTGGAAATCGTGCTCGAGGCGGTCACTCCCCCGTCCGGCGGCATGCGAAACGAGGCGGCGTTCGCGCAGACCGTGGAAGACGGCGCCTACCGCGTCACCGCCGCGCCAGGCGACTACTACGTGCGCGCCTATGTCGGCGAACCGCTGCACCTGGTGAAGGGGCAGCGCGCACGGACTTACGTGACGACGTTCTATCCCGGTGCGCGAGCGAAGGAGGAGGCGCAGCCGCTGCACGTCGACGCCGGGCTCGACCTCTACGACATCGATTTCACGCTCGCGACCGGTACCCTGGTGAGCGTACGCGGCCGCGTGGTGGACCCGAGTGGCGACAGCGTCGCGCAAGTACGCATCGCTGCCATGAACATGAACGGCGGGCCGCGCGGCGGCCGCGAGAATTCCGTGGCGGTCGATGCTGAAGGACGGTTCGAGATCCGCGATCTCGTGCCGGGCCAATACATGATCAACATCTGGGATCAGCGGCGGACGTCGCGCTGGGTCGGCGCCATGAAGATGCTCACGCTGAACGAGGATGTGGATGACCTCGAGATGCGCGCCTCGAACGGCGCCCGCGTCGCCGGGCGCATCGTGCGGGATCCCGCGAGCAGCGGTGAGATCGACTTCGCCGAGGTCCGCATCGGTTTCGAAAAGCGGATGACCGACAACGGGTTCAACACCGCCGGCGGCACCAAGATCGCCTCCGACGGCACCTTCGAGACCGAAGCGCCCGGCGGGCTGGTGATGATCAACGTGGAATTCGTACCCGAGGGGTGGACGGTCAAGTCCATTCACCTCGATCGGGTGGACGTGGACGGGCAGGCGGTGGATATGAGCGGCGGCACGCGACAGCTCCAGATCGCGCTGACCGACCGCCGCAGCGGCGTCGCCGGCATGGTCGTGGACCGCAACGGCCGTACGCTCGCCGGGTACTCCGTGGTGCTGTTTGCCGACGACGAACGGCGATGGACGCCGAACTCGCGCTTCGTGCTGTCGGCGCAATCGAGCCAGACCGGCCAATTCCGGCTGAAGGACGTGCCGCCGGGCGACTACCTCGCCGTGGCGGTGAAGGATCTGCCCTTCCGCGCCTGGACCAACCCGGATGTGCTCATCCGCCTGCAGTCGATCGCCACCAAGCTGACGGTGACCGAGGCCGAGCAGAAGACGATCTCGATCCGCGCCTCGGCGACGCCGGACAACCTGCCGGGACGCTAGGAGGATGTGATGACCGACGCGCGCCTGCTCCCGATCGCTGTCGTCGCGATCGTGATCGGCGGCCTTGCCGTGACGAGCGCGCAGCAGGCGCCCGAGCAGGTCCGCGTGCCGGGCATGGGCCGGACAATTCCGGGCGACCTCGGCATCGTCGAAGGCCAGGTCGTGGAGGCCGGCACCGGGCGGCCCATCGCGGGCGCACGCGTCGACGTGCGAGGGCCATCCGACCAGGTGTACGTCAACACCGACCAGTCAGGACGCTACGAGACGCGACCTCTGACGCCTGGGGCCTACACCGTCTCGGTCACCGCTCCGGACTACGCCACGGCCTTTTACGATGGGCGGGCCGCTTCGATGTCCGGACAGTCGTCGATCGATGGATCCGTGACGATCTCCGGTCAGGGCACCGGCGCTCCACGAATCACGCTGACGGGTAATGTGGAGATCCGCTCGTCAACGACGGTCGACATCGGACCGGGGTCCCTGCTGTCGAACATCGACGTCGTGATGCAGGCCACGGGCCGCCTCAGCGGGCGTATCCTCGACGATCGCGGCCGCGGGCTGGCCGGTGCGTACATACAGCTCATCGCCGCGCAAGCGAGCGGCGTTCTGATCCCGCGCATCGCGTATGCACGATCGGAGACCGACGGCACCTATCGAGTCACCGCAGCGCCCGGCGATTACATCGTTCGCGCCTACGCCGACAAACAGGTGCGCCCTTCTCGGGATGCCGCCTTGGCGTACGCCGAGACGTTCTTTCCAGGCGTCCGCGAGCAGGACGACGCTCAGGCTATCCGCCTCGACTCCGGAGTCGAGCAGTACGACGTCGACTTCGCACTCCTCTCGACCCACACCGTGCGCGTGTCGGGAATAGTGGTCGACCCGGCAGGCACCGACCTCGAGGGCGTCACGGTGTCATTGCGCCCTCGCCTGTCCGGCGGCATGACCGCCCTCGAACTTCCGCTGAACGATCGTGGTGAATTCGAGGGGCGCGACGTCGTGCCGGGTATGTATTTCGTGAACGTGACCGACCAGCGCCGGCAGGCACGCTGGAGGACCTCGCGCGAGCCGATCGAGATCGCAGAGGACATCAGCGGGTTGGAGATCCGCGCCTCCGGCGCCGCGTCGATCGTCGGACGAATCGTCAAGGATCCCCGCAGCGCCGGCCGCATCAACCTGACGCAGACTGTGATTTCGTTCGTGAACCGGGGCGAGGGCGCGAGCACGAGCATGAGCGCTTTCAACCTGGAAGAGGACGGCTCCTTCCACGGTGATGTCGCTACCGGAGCGCTCACCCTGATGCTGATGGGGCCTCAGGGCTGGACCACGCGCGCGGTTCGACTCGATGGCGTCGACGTGTTCGGCGATCCGCTCGAGATCACGCCCGGCGCCCACGAGATCGAAATCGTGGTCACCGATCACCTGGGTTCGGCCAGCGGCCTGGTGATGGATCGGCGCGGCACGCCGCTTGGCGGCTTTGACGTGGTGCTGTTCCCGCAGGACGAGACGCGCTGGCACTTCGCGTCGCCCCTCATTCGACAAACACGTTCGAGCCAGAACGGGCGGTTCGAGCTGCCGCTGCTGCCGCCGGGCGACTACCTGGCCGTCGCCACCAAGGGCGTTCCGTTCCTCATGATTGGCGACCCGGCGCCGACGCTCCGCCGCCTGCAGTCGATCGGGACGCGCTTGAAGGTCGGCGACGGTGAGCAGAAGACCATCTCGATCCGCGCGTCACCGACGCCCGAGGGGCTGGTGCGCTTCACGCCTTAGCACGGGCCGCCTGAAGGCGGCCCCCACGACGGAACTGCCCTACTGGCGGCACTCGAAGTTGCGCGCGTCCTGCGTGTCGCCCGTTCCTTTGTAGTGGGCGTGCTGCGGGTAGGCGCACAGCGGACGGCTGCGGCCGGGCAACCCGCGTCCCGTCGCGGGCACGCCGTTCGGCGCGGTGCCCTTCTCCACCCAGTCCACCACGGCCGTGAGCAGATCGAACTGGTCCAGCGTCGCGGGGCCGCCCTGGCAGTGGCCCATGCCCGGCACCAGGAACAGCCGGCTCCAGTTCGTCACCTGCGCCGCGCCGCCGTTGGCCTTCGTCATCCGGTCGTAGTAGTCGATGGTGTCCTGCGCCGAGAACCACGGATCGCTGACGCCGTGGAAAAAGATCAACTTGCCGCCGTGGCTCGAGAACGTGTTCAGGTTGGTCCAGCGCGACGTGGCCGTGAGCGCCTCGGCGGTGTCGTTCGCCGCCGCGAGCGCGCGCGCGTCCACGTCCATCGTCGTCGCCGTGAACGCCGGGCCCACGGGGTTTTGCCCGCCGTGCAGCAGACCGGCGATCCCCTGCGTGGACGCGAGACCAGTGTCGTAGAAGAACCCGGGATACACCTGCCGGCCCTTCGAGTCCTTCGGCCCGGCAAAGCCCTTCTCGATGGCGACCGCCTGCTCCATCGTGATGCAGCTGTCGGTCTTGGCGCCCTTGCACGCCAGCACCTTGGGATCGAACTTGCACGAGAGCTGATCGAAGATCATCCCGTCCTTGACGCCGTCGTTGGCGTCGCACGCGTTCAGCACGCCATCGATGACCAGTTTCTTGTCGGCGTCCGACAGCGCCTGGCGCACCTGCGGCACGCCCTGCGCGTCCTTGGGCGCCACGGTGTTCAGCATCGTGGCCACCCACGCGTCGCCGATCCCCGAATAGTTCGTCCGCATGGCCGGCGCGCCCGAGATCACGCCGTCGAAGTAGCGCGGGTAGCGCTGCGTCATCAGCATGCCCTCACGGCCGCCGGTCGAGCAGCCGGCGAAGTAGGAGCGGTCCGGTGCCTTGGCGTAGTGGCGCGCGATGATCTGCTTGGCCAGCTCCGCCACGCGCCCCACGGCCTGGTAGGCGAAGTCGAGGCTCGCCTGCTGTTCCGCCATGAAGCTGGCGTCGAAGCCGCCCGCCTGGTGTCCGGTGTCGGTGCTCACCACGGCAAAGCCGCGGACGAGCGCCGGCGTGCCGCCCGAGGCTTGCGCGCCCACCGGAAAGCCGACGTTGCCGTTCAATCCGCCGCCGCCCTGAAACAGGAAGCGCCCGTTCCAGTCGCCTGGCAGTGCCAGCGCGAAGCCGATGCCGTAGCTCTTTCCATCGGCGCCGGTGCGCTTGTCGAGCACGCCGTCCAGGCGGCAGTACGCCGGCAATGTGTACGACGGCGCGGCGTTCGGCGGCGCGTTGGGCGGCGCCGGCGGCCGCGAGCCGGCGGCAAACCACTCGGCCTTGGTGATCGACAGCGGCAGGCCGGGAATCTGCAGCGAGGAGAGCGACGCGCACGCGGCGGCGTCACGAGTGACGTTCTGGGCCGCGGCCGGATGGACTGCGGCGGCGGCCAGGGCGAGGGTGAAAACGGTTGCAGGAATCCGCATGCGCGGATTCTAGTCGAGAGCGTGCGGCGACGGCTGCAAAAGCGGCAGCGGCTCGGACGGCGCCCCGTTCACCGTGAGCCCGTTGTGCATGAAGCTGATCGCGCCGCCCAGAAAGTTTGCCGGAAAATTGAGCGACGGCACCGACACCGCATCGAGCGCCTGCACGTGCTCGGGCGCCAGGCGCAGATCGAGCGCGGCCAGGTTGGCGTCGAGCTGATCGAGCCGGCGGGCGCCGATGATCGTGGACGCCACACCCGGGCGCGACTGCACCCACGCCAGGGCCACCGCCGCCGGCGTGGTGCCGAGCGACGCGGCGACGCGCTTCACCTCGTCGAGGATGGTGAACGTACGTTCTGTCAGCCGCGACAGCGATCGCGTGCCGCGATCCGAGGTGGCCGTCGCCGCTTCCTCCCGCTTGAACTTGCCGCTCAACACGCCGCCGGCCATCGGCGACCACGGCGTGATGCCGAGCCCCAGTTCCTGAGCCATCGGCACGAGCTCGCCTTCCACCGTCCTCTCCAGCAGCGAGTACTCGATCTGGAGCGCCACGAGCGGCGTCCAGCCGCGGAAGAGCGCGGTCATCTGCGCCTGCGACACCTTCCACGCCGGCGTGTCGGAGAACCCGATGTAGCGCACCTTTCCCGCACGAACCAGGTCGTCCAGCGCCCGCATCGTTTCGTCGATCGGCGTGAAGCGGTCCCACACGTGCATCCAGTAGAGATCGATGTAGTCGGTCCGCAGGCGCCGGAGCGACTGCTCGCACGCCGCCACCACCGCCTTGCGGCTGGCGCCGCCGCCGTTGGGATTCCGGCGCGACAGGTTGCTGAAGAACTTCGTGGCAATGACGATCTCATCACGCCGCGCGCGGTCGTGCGCGACGAAGTTGCCGATGATGCGCTCGGAGTGGCCGCCGGTGTAGCCGTTGGCGGTGTCGAGGAAGTTGCCGCCGCGCTCGAAGTAGCGCGCCATGATCGCTTCGGACTCCGGCACCGGCGAGCCGAAGCCCCAGTCTTCGCCGAAGGTCATCGCGCCGAGACAGAACGGGCTCACGCGCAGTCCCGAGCGGCCGAGCGTCACATAGTGGTCGAGTGGCATGAGAGCTCCTGAATGGCGTCGGCCGCCGCGTCCGCGCCCCCTTCAGCGCTGACGATGCGGGCGGTTTCACCCGCGCGCGCGGCGTACGACGGGTCGCCGAGCAGCCGCTCCAGCTCGGTGGCCGCGCGGGCCGCGGTGTAGTGCTTCGGAAAGAGTGTCCGCGCGACGCCGAGCCGCGTGACGCGAAACGCGTTGTCGGGCTGATCGTGGCTGTGCGGCACGACCAGCATGGGGCACCCGGCGCGCAGCGCCTGCGCGGTGGTGCCCGCACCGCCCTGGTGCACCACGGCGCGTGCGCGGGGAAAGAGCAGCTGATGCGGCGCGCGGTCCACGAGCAGGACGCCGTCGGGCACGCGTGCCGGACGGTTGGCGGCAAATCCACCCGTGAGCAGGACCGCCCGCACGCCAAGCCGCGCCGCGGCCTCGGCGCTCTCGTGATAGAAACGCCCCGCCGCGCCGACGGCCGACGACCCCAGCGTGAACACGATCGGCGGCGGGCCCGCCGCGAGGAAGGCGTCGAGTTCCGCCGGCGGCGCCGACGGACCGTTGTAGAACACGAAGCCGGTGACCCGCGTCCGCGGCGGCCAGTCGGGCTGCGGTTGGGCCATCACGCGCGAGAAGAGCGCCAGGTTCAGGTGCGGCGAGTACTGCCCCTCGATGAGCGGGTTGCCCGCCGGAGGCAGCCCGTGCCGCGCGCGCATCGCATCGAGTGGCGCGGTCCACTTGGCGGTCTCGCGTCGAACGACGCGCATCAGCGTGCGGCGCAGCCAGGGCCAGGCGCGCATGGCCGGCGCCAGCCCCGGCAGCGAGGGCAGCACCGGGAAGTCGCCATCCGAAAAGAGCGAGAGCGGCGCGAGAATCGTGGCGACCCACGGCATGGCGCGCGCCGTGGCGACGGCCGGCGTCGCAAAGGTGAGGGGATGGCTGACCAGCACGTCGGCGCCTTCTGCCAGACGCTGGGTCTCGGAGTACATCTGGTCGAGCGCCGGGAGCACGAACTCCTTGACCACCACTTCGCCGCCGCGCCGCGCGTCCATCACGCGCGCCAGCGCGGCTTCGTCGCGCAGGTCGACGTCGGGACCGAGCGGCGCGAAGGCGATGCCCTCCTGTTCGACGGCCGCGCGATAGGACGCCGACGTGGCCACGACCGGCTCGTGCCCCCGGTCCCGTAGCGCCTTGGCGAGGCCGATGTAGGGGAACACGTCGCCGTACGACCCCAGGCAGGTGATGACGATGCGGCGCACGACTCGTCATGGTACAACGTCGCCCATGATGACCTCCCTGTCCCGCGACGCCGCCTGGACGCTCCTCACCGAGTGGACGCACAGCGAGAGCCTGCGCAAGCACGCGCTGGCCGTCGAAGCCGCCGTGCGCGGCTACGCGCGGGCAGCTGGTGAGGACGAGGTGGCCTGGGGCATCGTGGCGCTGCTCCACGACATGGACTACGAGCGTTTCCCCTCGCTCGACGATCACCCCTTTCGCGGGTGCGAGGAGCTGACGCGCCGCGGCTACCCGGAGTGGGTGACGCGCGCCATCCTCTCGCACGCCAGCTACTCCGGCGTGCCCCGCGAGAGCGCGCTCGAAAAGACGCTCTTCGCGTGCGACGAGATGGCGGGATTCGTGACGGCCGCCGCGCTGGTGCGGCCGTCGAAGAGCGTGCTCGACCTGGAAGCGCCGTCGGTGATCAAGAAGATGAAGGACAAGGCGTTCGCCCGCGCCGTGTCGCGCGACGACCTGCGGCAGGGCGCCGAGGAGTTGGGGCTGCCCCTCGACGTCCACGTCGCCAACGTGATCCAGTTCATGCGCGTCGAAGCCGACGCCCTCGGCCTCCGCGGGTCTCTGTGATCACACGGCTCGAGCATTCCGCTCTCGGCAGAACGGGCATGTCTCCGCTGAGAGGTCTGCGTCGCATGCCGGGAAACCGGCCTCCGCTCTGACACTGCCGCCGCCGGCGCGAGTAGGGAGTGCTTCCACCGACTGTCGCGTGCGCGGTCACACCGGCATCCCGATCCGAGCGCCACGGATCACGGGGAGGGAACTCGCGCCGGATGAATCGCTACGCCCGGTTTCCGCGTGATGCGTCGGCATGCGCCGAAAGACCTTCAGCGAAGACATGCCCGCCCTGCCGCTCGCGTGCCGTGAGCACTTCGGGCATCAGGGAACACGCAGACCCGTGGGCGGCCAGAGGTTCTGTCGGGCCGACTATCACCGCCGGGAGCGCCAGCGGCAGACGAAAAACGACGAGACGCGGCCTTCCCCGGAGGCCGCGTGCGAGGAGTTTTTCCCCGGCGTGTGATCGGAGGCCCCGACAGAAGCCTCTGGCTGCCCGCGGGTCGGAACGCACAGGGCGGTCTGAAGACCGCCCTCTACATCAAAGTCGATGGCTACTTCGCGGGCGGCGCGTTCTTGACGGCCGAGTCCCAGTGCTCCTGGACCATGCCGTTGTCGACGCGCACCATGTCGAACCAGTAGGCTGGATACTTCTTCGACGGATCGTCGGGATCGTTCAGCTCTCGCTTGAACATCATGAAGACGTACGAGCCGCTGACGATCGTGATCTTCGGCTTGTCCTTCCACTCGGCCTTGATCGGCTCCGGCTTGCGGATCTTGCTGAAGAACTCCACGAAGGCGGCGCGGCCCGTCGGCACGTTCGGGTTGTGCTGAATGTAGGTGGGCGCCATCACCTTCTCGGCCAGCTCCACGTGCCCGTACTGCAGGATGTCCTTGAACTCGACGGTGGCGATCTCGAGGTTCTTCTTCTCCTGCGCCGAGAGGTCGAACGTCACCTTGTCGTAGTCCACGCCGTCGGGCGCACCGCCGTACGGAATCTTCGGCTGCTTGAGCGCCCAGTCCCAGTGCTCCTGCACCTTGCCGTTCCCGAGGCGGAGCAGGTCGTAGGTGTTGTACTTGTAGGTCTTCGTCGGGTCGGCCGGGTCCTTGCCTTCGCGCTCCCAGACGATCACCACGTAGTCGCCCTTGGCGAACGCGATGGCCGGCGGGTTGGCGAGCGTCGGCTGAATCGGCTGCGGCGCGCCGAGCGACCCGAAGAACTTGACGAACCCCTCCCGGCCGGTCTGGATGTTGATGTTGTGCTGAATGTAGGTCTCGGCCTGGTATTTCGGCGTGACCTCCATGTGCCGCGACTGAATGGCCTCGCGCCACCAGTCCAGCACGAACTGCACATTGGCTTTCTCCTTGGCGTTCATGGCGCTTTGAGCCGCTCCTGGAGCGGCAGCTATCACCACCAACGCTGCGGTCATGACGCAGCGTCCGACCCATCTGTCCATCGTCGTCTCCCCACCCGTACGCGCTCGGGGACGGTCCCCGAGGGCGGGCAGGAGCATACCGCGTCCGTTTGAAAGACTGCGGTTGAGTTTGTAAATACGAAAGACCTGTAGGATTCAGGCCTGAATCGACGACGCCCGGCGCTCCGTAAACCGCCCGGAAGCGTCGATCGCACGGTGGCGCGCGTGGCATACGGGTTGCTCACGCACGGTTGACCACCGCGCCGGAGGGGGCCCATGCGCACGCTCGAGACAACCCAGCATCAGACCGGCGCCCGCGCCTGGATGCGCGCCGCTGCCGCGCTCGTTCTGGCGGCCAGCCTGTCCGTGGCGTGCGCCAGCCCGAGGGCGAATCGCCCCGCCCCCACCGACGACGGCAGCGTTACCACGCGCGTGCGCACGGTGCTGCTGAACGACCCTCAGGTCAATGGGGGCACCATCAGCGTGACGGCGGCCAACGGTGTGGTAACGCTCTCAGGTCAAGTGAAGTCCGAGGCGGAGCGCGAGCGGGCCGTGGCCCTGGCCCGCCAGACCCCCGGCGTCAGCGACGTGCGGTCCGAGCTCTCCGTGGCGCAGCCCTGACTCGGACGACCGCGGATCCGTGATGACCCCGCGCCTGCACCTCGCCCTTCACGGAGTTCTCGCGGCTCTGATCGCGTGGTCCATGATCGGCGGCTCACGTGTCTACGCGCAGGCGCCCGCGCAGCCACCCGCACAGGCACCGGCGCCGCTGCCGCCGCGCCCCGATCCCCGGTCCGTCGCAAAGCCCGCTCAGACGCGCATCAAGGTCACCAGCTTCAAGATTCAGGGCGCCAAGGCACTGAGCGGTTCGCAGGTGATCTCGGTGCTGGGCACCCACGCCAGCAGCTGGATTCCCTGGGGTCGCAAGCGCTACTTCGATCGCGCGGTGTTCGACGCCGACCTCCGCCGCATCGAGGCGTACTATTCCGACCGCGGCTACCCCGACGCCAAGGTGACGGCGTTCGACGCGAAGTTGAACGACAAGCAGGACGCGATCGCCCTCACAGTCACGGTGAACGAGGGCGCGCCGCTGCTCGTCGACCGCATCGATCTCGTCGGCTTCGACATTCTCCGCCCGGGCGCCGAACGAAACCTGCGGCCGCGGCTACCGCTCCAACCGGGAAAGCCACTGGACCGCGCGCAGCTGACCGCGACGCAGGCGATGGCCTCACGGGCGCTGCAGGATCGGGGCTACCCCTTCGCCCAGGTGACGACCGACGAGACGAGCATCGAGGGCAAGCGCGTCGTCATCACGCTCAACGCCATGCCGGGCGCCGAGGCTCGCTACGGTGAGATCACGGTAGCGGGCAACAAGAGCGTCGGCGACGACGTCATCATCCGCACGCTTGCGTTCGAGCCGGAAGACCGTTTCAGCCTCGCGACCATTCAACTGAGCCAGCGGCGGCTGTACGAGCTTGGGCTGTTCCAGCTCGCAACCGTGTCGCTGAAGAGCGAGCAGGTGTCCGACGGCCGCGTGCCGGTCCAGATCACGGTCGCCGAAGCCAAGCACCGGCAGGTCAAGCTGGGCGCCGGCTACGGATCCGAGGAACACCTCCGCGGCCAGGCCGAGTGGAAGCACGTGAACTTCTTCGGTGGTGCGCGCACTGCCAAGGTCGAGGGCAAGTGGTCTTCGCTCGAGCGCGGCCTGCGCGGCAGCTTCACGCAGCCGTACCTGTTCAGCCCCAAGGTCTCGGTCACGCTGTCGGGCCAGGCGTGGTTCACCAACGAACCCGCCTTCTGGCTCGATACCAATGGCGGGCGCGCCACCGTGAACTACGGATTGACCGAGCGCAACCCCGTCAACGGCCGCGGCGGCAGGTCGCAGGTCTCGGTCTCGTTCATCGGCGAGCGCGAAGACTATCGCATCACGACCGACGCCCTCGTCGACTCTCTCACCGACCAGAGCATCCGGAACCAGCTCATTTCGCTCGGCCTCGATCCGCGGACGGGCGAAGGGCACGGGTTTCTCGGCGCCATCGCCGTCGATTACCAGCGAACCACGGTCGACAGCGTCCTGGACGCCCGCAACGGCTACACGCTCATGGCGCACCTCGAACGCGCCGGCGGCTTTCTGCCTGGCGACTTCGCGTACAAGGAGTGGGGTGTCGAGGCGCGGCAGTACCAGCGCATCGGGCGGATCGGTGTCCTGGCGACCCGTGGGCGCATCTCGACGCTCGACCCCGACGGCACCGACGCGCTCTGCGCGCTGCCCTCCATCACGCCGGCGATCTGCCCCGTGCCGTTCTTCAAACGGTATTTCCTCGGCGGCTCGAACAGCCTGCGCGGCTGGGGGCGCTTCGAGGTGTCGCCGCTCAGCGCGTTTGGCCTGCCCATCGGCGGCTTGAGCCTTTTCGAGGGGTCCACGGAGTTCCGGGCTCCGCTCTTCGGCAAGATGTCGGGCGTCGTGTTCGTCGACGGCGGCAGCGTCGCGGAGCACGCGTGGGACGTCGCGGTCAAGGAGCTGCGGTACGACGCGGGCCTTGGTCTGCGCTACCTGACGCCGATTGGTCCCGTCCGCGTCGATTTCGCCCACCAGCTCAATCCGATCCCTGGCCTGATCATCGACGGCGCGCCCGAGGAACGGCACTGGCGCCTCCATTTCAGCGTAGGACAGGCATTCTGATGACGCGCTGGGCCGCCCGTACGCTGAAGATCCTGGCCGGCCTCGTCCTGGGGCTGACGCTCCTGGTCGGGGCCGCGCTCATCGCGACGCAGACGGCCTGGTTCCGGGACTGGGCACGGGGACTGGGCGAACGGCAGGCCGCGCGGCTTCTCAACGGACAGCTCTCGATCGGCCGGCTCGACGGCAACCTGTGGAGCGGCGCCACGCTCACCGACGTCCGCATCACCCAGGACCGACGCGAGGTGGTGCGTGTCGAGCGCGTGCGCGTCACCTACAACGTCCGCCAGCTGTTGTCGCGCCAGTGGCGCTTTCCTGCCATCACGCTGACGCGCCCGTCGATCGTGCTGATTCATGACACCGCCGGATGGCACATCGCGAACCTGCTCCGGCCGCGCCGCAATGACTCGCCGAACGCGCAGCCCGTGGAGCTGCCCTCACTCCTGGTCGAGCAGGGGACGGTGGCCATCGAGGATGCGACGGCCTCCCCCGGCGGGCCGCGGTGGCCGGCACGGGTCGAGCGGCTCGACGGCGACTTCGGTCTCACGTTGTCGCGCGGTCTGATGGATCTCACGATCCGCCGTGCGACCTTCGACGCCGCGCAGCCGGCACTGCGCGTGGCGGAGCTGTCCGGCCACTGGACGGCGCGGGACGGCCGGCACAACGTCGAGAACCTGCATCTGCGCACGGCCACCAGCACCCTCGACACCAGCTTCTCCTACCAGCCGCCGGCCGCCGCCGGGCAGCGCGGGGCGATGGTCTTCCACGCCACAACGGCGCCGCTCGACTTCGCGGAGTTCGCCGAGCTGGTGCCGGCGCTCGAGGGGCGCCCGCTGGTGTTGTCGGGAACGGTGGATGCCAGCGGGCCGCTGGACGCGCTGGCCGTCAAGGCCGACGTGTCCGACCCGCGGGCAGGTGGCGTGAATGCCGATGTGACGTTGGCATTGAGCGACGCGGCCAAGCGCATCACGGGACAGGTCACGACGACCCGTCTCGATCTCGCGCCGATCTTGCGGGACCGCGCGCTCGCGAGCCGCCTCACCTCGAGCGACCGCATCGATCTGACCTTCAACGGCCCGTGGTCCTTCGACACGCTGGCGGGAACGGTGAGGCTGCAGTCCACGGGCTCCACCATCTGGGGCTACCAGTGGGACGCCGTCCGCGGCAGCGTCCGCATCGCGCAACGGACGCTGACGATCGACGGCAGCGTGCAGGGCTACGGGGCGCGGGCCACCGCCAAGGGGACCATCGAGCCGGTCGCGAAGCCGGTGCGCTACGCGCTCACGGGCCACGTCGACGGCGCCGATGTCCGCCGGCTCCCGAAGCAGTTGCCCTTGCCGCCGCTCGAGAGCCGCATCGGCGGCAACTACACCGTCACGGGCGCCGGCTCGCGGATCGAGGCGTCGGCCACCTTCGACGACTCGAGCGTCGAAGGCACCGACGTCACCGCCGGCAGCACGGGCCGCTTCTCGAACCTCGATGGCGTGCTCCGCTACGGCTTCAGCGGCCACGTCGCCCACGCCGACGTGCAGCGGTGGGGCCGGGCGCTCGACCTGGACGTGATCAAGAGCGACGACTACGCGTCGAGCTTCACGGGACAACTCACCGCGGATGGATCGGGATCGTCGCTCGACACTCTCACGCTCGACGCCACGGCGCAGCTCGAGCCCTCGACGGCGTTCTCGACCACGTTCGGCCCGGCCGACGTCACGGGCCGCATCACCAACAAGACGCTGACCGCCTCGTACCGCGGCACGGCGGGCGGATTCGACGTGGGGCGCGCCACCGGACGCGAGGACCTGGCCGGCGTCGTCGGCGGCAGGGTCGACCTGCAGGCGACGCTCGAGGGAGTGGGCGAACCGTTCGACCTCGGGCGCCTCACGGCTTCCGGCAGCGTGATGCTCGACGCATCGAAGATCGGGCCGCTCGCCCTCGACATGGCGCGTCTCGAGGGCAGCCTGAGCCACCGCCAGGCCGACATCATTGCCTTCGAGGCGATGGGACCCACACTGACCGCGATGGCCAATGGCCGTCTCGCGCTCGGCGACAGCGGCCAGTCGAATCTGAAGTACAGCGCGTCGCTGACGCGCCTGGCCGACCTCGACCCGCTCGTCGGGCACATGCTCGACGGGCGCGTGCTCGTCGAAGGCGCCGTCACGGGCAATCGCCCGTCGCTGGCGTCCAGCGGCACCGCCGTCTTCTCCGGCATCAAGGTTGACGACTCGTTCGACGCGCTCACGCTCAACACCGCCTTCGACGCGAAGATGGCCGACCTCGACGTGCGGGCGCTGACCGCGAACGTCAAGGCGGACGGCACACTCGTCACCGTCGCCGGCCGCGAGATTCCCACCATGCAGGCGACAGTCGCCTTCGCCGACAACCGCTACCGTTTCGAAGCCACCGCCAACGAAACCGGACGCACCATCACCGCGACCGGAGACCTGGCCCTTTTCGAAGGCGGACGCGAAGTGACGATCACCCGCGCCTCCCTCACCGCCGGCCCCGCCACGTGGGTGCTGGCGGACGCGGGGCCGGTGCGCGTGCGCTTCGAGCACGGGCTGCTGCTGCTGCCGCAGCCGGTCACGCTGGTGAACAATGGGCAGCAGCTGTCGGCGGTGGGCACCTTCGCGATGGACGACGCCGCGAGCGGGTCGCTCGACGTGGAGATCTCGGGCGTCAACCTCACCGAGCTCGGCGCGCTCTTCCTGTCGAAACGGCAGCTCGCCGGGACGATCACCGGCGACGCGCGCATCACCGGCACCCCGGCCACGCGCAACATCGTCGGCAACATCAAGCTGCTGGCCGGCATCGTGGACGGCTATGCGTTCCAGTCGCTCGATACGCTGCTGAACTACCGCGACGGCCGCGCCCAGGTGGACGCCATTCTCATCCAGTCGCCCACGTCGAG
>Ga0207648_10002060_pt1 | contig 21904 bp, 23 predicted proteins | sample KBSMisM32_FD_184310 | JGI IMG/M metagenome (GOLD analysis project Ga0207648, IMG submission 184310) | Miscanthus rhizosphere microbial communities from Kellogg Biological Station, Michigan, USA - KBS Miscanthus M3-2 (SPAdes) (version 2) | ecosystem: Host-associated > Plants > Roots >...
GCTACCATTGCCACCCCGCCGACCCACGGAGGGATCGATTGCTGCTCGTTCGCCGTGATCTTGACGTCTCCAACCTCGAGCACCTCGCGCCGGGTGGTAATGCTTCCCCCGCGAAGCAGCAGGAAGGCACCGAGACCGAGAATCAGGATACCGGCCAGGATGAGCTGACGCATGGACGTTCCCTTGTATGCGTGATCAACGAGGACACCCGAGTCTCACCGCAGCTGCTCGACCGACCATCCCGGCACACCACCATCGATGATCCGGCGGGCCAGGCTGGAGCATCGCTCGTCGGCCTCCTGCTCGGTCCGGTAGCGTTCTGCGAGGCTGAACGGCCGCCTCCGGCCGTGGCGGTGTATCTCGAGTTCCACGGTCCAGCGTTTGGACTCGTAGAGTTGATAGGGCCGGACCAGGATATTGAAGCCCTTGTACCTCATCGTTGTCATACTGCTCCACCCTTCGCGCCCCGGTTCACACCGACGAGACGGTCAAGGGCCCGGTTAGAGTAATAGTGACCGGTGTCCCGGCGGCGACCACAACGTCGCGGCTCGCCGTCTGGACCGCGACCACGGTGCCCCCCGCGGCCCCCACGACACCGCCGATGATGGCGCCCTTCGTGTTACCGCCGATCACCCGCCCCGCGACCGCGCCGATGGCGGTCCCGACCGCGACCTTCTCGATTTCACCAGCTGTTACACCACGACCCTTGAGGGTATGGGATAGGGAAGTGACTTCGGCTGCGATCGGATAGTCCTGACCCCGGACGGTCACTCCCGTTACCTGGATGGTGAGTGTGCCATCCGCCTGGCCCTTATTCCGGGCCGGTGTGATTTCGGTGATCGTCAGCTCCACCGTGGAGCCCGCGGGGATCACTACCCGGCCAGCCGCGTCCAGAATGTCGGCGTCTATCGTCGTCGTCACGGTTTCGCCGGCCTTGGTGCTTCGCGAGGTAATCGTCCGGCCCATCGTCGCATCGATTGTCGCTCCGGTGGCCAGGGTGCGAGTCTTGGCCGCGGGCGCCGGTGTGCTTCGGGTGCTGTCGGTGAGGGAGACCTCCGGATTGGCTTTGCCACAGGCCAAGAGTCCTACTACGGCGAGTCCTACGATCATCGATCGGGTCATCCTATACCCCGTTTCTCAAGTGACGGCGCCTTTGCGCCGGTACAGCTCATCCCAAGGACAGGTGCCGAGCGGCGCTAGTTGGGGCAGACTCGACTCCAGTACCTGCGGCGTGGCGCCCCCCCGCATCAGCTTGGCCCGCCGGACTTCGAAGATGTCCATTTCGGGTCTCAGCCCCCCCAAGTCGGTAGCCCGCTGCTCTGACCACCAGGCGATCGCTCGCCTCAGGGTGCGCCAGGAACTCGGGAACCGTGTCGGTAAACCAAAGCACGGCCTTCTCCACCAGGGCCCGCTCCTGCGCCGGGATCACCGCCTGGATCGGGGCCTTCCAGTCTCGCGCATTCCGTACCCGGTCGAAGGCCGCCGCCAGCTCCTCCAGTCGATAGCCGGTCAAACGCTTCGGATCGTACGCCACGGATGCCGTCATTCGTTCCCTCGCGCGACAGGTGGACCTTTGGCCGTAACGATTACAACTCTACCCCGGTTGCCGGGTTGAGCGTATCGCTCGATGGAGTGAATTAAGAGCGAGGGACCTCTCGGCCGAACCAGCCGATTAGTCCCTCGGGTTTCTTCGCTTCGCTCTACCCCGGAACCAGCAACCACCCGGGTGGTTCACGCTACTTCGCGGGATGGTCCGGACGCCGCCCGCCCAAATAGGCGGGAGGAGGGCAAACCATTAGGGCCAGCCCTCCCGAATACAGCGTGGATGATCAATTTCAGTGGGCGGGGCGGAGAGGACAATCAATCAAAGGATTGAAACTTGATGGAGTCGAGCGGGGGGACTGGGACAGACTTGGGCCCCGGTCCATGAGGCTGGCGGGGAATATTGGCGGGATCTACTGCGAGCTGAGAAAAGGCTACGATTTCCAGGCGGCGGTTGCCTGGCAGCTTCGGCAACCGTGTGACGCCCGGCGGCCGTTTCGGCCGTCCCCGGACTCCGTGCCGCCTGAGCTGACCAAATAGCGACCGAGTCAATTCCGCTGGCAGCGAACGAATCCCCTGAGCCACCGAGCGGACGGTCTGCAAAAGCTGCTCGAACGAGGCATCCGCCATGATGAACCCGGAGACCCCGGCCCGGACGAAGCTCACTACATCGTTCTGTGGCGCCTTCAGGCCCATGATGATCACTCGGGACTTCGGTACGACACGATGCAACGCTCCGGCCAGCGCAAGCCTGTCGCGCGCCTGCGGCAGATTCAGAAGCACTATATCGGGTCTGGTCGCGCGCAGTTGCCGCAGGGTCTCCGCCATCCCCCCGGAAGGGGTGAGGACGAAGAAACCCGGCTGGGCCCGGATCAGCGACGCCAGCTTCTCGCGCCCCAGCGGGTTGCCGTTCACCAGGACGAACGAGATGCGCTTCCTCGCGTGAGCCACGCCAGCCGACCTCGGGAACCAGGAATCATAGGAAATGTCGCTCACCGGTTGATGTTTACGTCCGGGGACTCCGGTCGAGAGCACTCGTATCGGAATGTGATGAAGCGGGAAGGGCGCAACAATCGCTCGTGCGGACCAGTCGGGAACTCGCTCGAAAGAGCGGGTTCTCGGCGAGGAGTTATCGATTTGAGTGTCTCGAACCTCCTCTAGAGTGCGAGAAGGCGGCGACCTCGAGGCGGCTGTGCAGCGCCAGCTTCTCCAGGACATTGTGCACGTGGCTCTTCACCGTGTGAACCGCGATGTGCAACCGAGTCGAGATCTCCTTGTTGCTCAGGCCCTCACCGAGGAGATCAATGACCTGACGTTCCCGGCTGGTCAGGCGAACCGCCTCAAGGACTCGGGCCTTGCTCCCTCCGGCCGCACGCATGGCGATCTGCGAGAAGAGCGAGTTGGTCAGCGCCGGGGGCAAAACCTCGGCTCCGCCGGCCACGGCGCGTATAGTACCAAAAAAATCTTCGAAGGAGGCGTCTTTCATGATGAAGCCGGACGCTCCAGCGCGTACGTAGTTTGCGATATCCTCTTGCAGCGGCAGGAGACCCATGACAATTACCCGGGCCGCGGGTACCTCCCCGTGAACCGTCGCAGTGAGGCTCAGGCTGTCGTGATCCTGCAGCCCGAAATCCAATAGGACCACGTCCGGCTTGGATTCGCGCACTTTCTTCAAAGCCTCGTCGACATCCGCGGACGCGGCGAGGACCTTGAATCCCGGCTGGGTATGGATCAGCGCCGCGATTCCCTCTCTCAGCAGCCGGTTGTCCTCGATGAGCACGAGCGAAATGGGAGCCGGAACCGGACCGGTTGCGGCTTCCCCAGCTTTCCTCGCTTTACGCTTGAGTCCCTTCGTCACGGGGTGACCGTTTGGGGCCGCGGGGATAATTCAAAGGGAAAGCGCCGCCGGACAAACGAGGCGCGGGTGGGGGAAGGCACTAGCCACAACAAAATCAGCGAGCGGGGATTCGCGACCATCGTAGCGCCCCTCCCGTATGCCAATCCAACTTCGCAGTAGCTATTCCTACAGATTAACGGTATCGTGCAGCGCTACATATCGCAAGACTAGATACTAGAGTCACGCGGTTTAGCCCGAAAGCGCATCATGGTACGACTCCGCATTCACCAGATCATGCAGGCTCGCCACATCTCCGCCTACGCCCTCAGCAAAGGCACCAACCTCAGTTATCCTAGCGCTTACCGGCTCTCCCGAGCTGGAGGCATCTTCGGCCGGATGCACGCCGAAACGCTGGATTCCCTGTGTGGGTTCTTCAACCTCCAGCCCGGGAGGCTCATCGAGTGGGTTCCCAAGGGACGAGGCTGACGGCCAATGCCCTGAGGAGACTGGTCTCCGCCGCTCAGCGGTGAGTTTCTCCTCTTCCTTGTTACAACGCATCGATCGCTAAGCTGAACCTCGGCCTCACAGGCAGAATCCAGGACGCGGGACGAAAACGGCGAGGAGGATGCCATGCCCACCCACAAGCGGAAGCGCCGCACTAGCCGGGTGGGGCGCCCGCTCCACGCCGTAGTCCCACAGCGAGAGTGGCTGCGTGTCGCCCTCGCGAGCATCAGCGATGCCTTCATTACCACCGATACCCAAGGCCGCGTCAACTTCCTGAACCCGGAGGCGCAGTCGCTGACCGGTTGGACGCAGGAGGACGCTCAAGGCCTTCCCCTCGAGCGGGTGTTCAACATCATCAACGAGGCAACTCGCCAGGCGGTCGAGAATCCCGCCAGTCGTGCCTTGCGCGAGGGCCAGGTAGTCGGCCTGGCGAACCACACTCTGCTGATCGCCAAAGACAGCACGGAACGACCCATCGACCACAGTGTGGCGCCGATGCGTACTGCGAAAGGGGAAGTCACCGGCGTTGTGCTGGTGTTCCGGGACAGCACCGACCGCAGGCGGCGCGAGGGTATTGTGCGGGACGCCCTTACCTACGCCGAGAACATCATCGCGACACTGCGAGAGCCGTTCATCGTGCTCGATGACAACCTCCGGGTGAGGACGGCGAATCGAGCCTTCTACCAGAGCTTCCACGCCTTACCGGAGCAGACGGAGAACCAATACATCTACAACCTGGGCAATCAGCAGTGGGATATCCCGGCGTTACGCGTGCTGCTCGAAGCGGTCATACGGAACGACCACCCCATTCACGACTATGAGGTTGAGCATGATTTCCCGGCTATCGGGCGACGAATCATGCGGCTCAACGCCCGCCCGGTCCAGCGGAGCGGACATGATTCAAATCTGATCCTGCTAGCGATTGAGGACATCACCGAACGCCGGCAAGTGTCCACCGCCGTCGCGGTTTCCGAGACTCGCTATCGGCGGCTCTTTGAAACCGCCCAGGATGCTATCCTCATCGTGGATGCCGTCACCGGAAGAATTCAGGACGCCAATCCGTTTATCGAGCAGACGCTGGGGTACCGCCAGGACGAGTTGGTGGGCAAGGAACTGTGGGAGATTGGCTTCTTCCAGGATATTGCAGCCAGCCGAATGGCGTTCGAAGAGCTGCAACAGAAAGGCTATATCCGCTACGATCACTTGCCGCTCGCAACCAAGAGCGGGAAGCGAGTAGAGGTCGAGTTCGTCAGCAACGTTTACCAGGTGGATCAGCAGCAAGTCGCCCAGTGCAACATTCGGGACATCACCGAGCGCACTCGCCTTGAACATCAGGCGCAGGAGCAGGCGCAGGCGTTAGCCGACCTGAACCGCCGCAAGGACGAATTCCTTGCCATGCTCTCGCACGAGCTGCGCAACCCCCTTGCTCCGATCCTGAATGCGGTACACCTGCTGCGTCATGTGGAAGGGGAAGACCCGATCCGCAGACAGGCCAGGACCATCATCGAGCGTCAAGCCGGTCAATTGGCGCGTCTCGTGGATGACCTCCTCGAGGTGTCCCGCATTGCCACCGGCAAGATTCGGCTCAACGAGGAACGACTGGAGCTGCGGCGGATTGTGGAGCTTGCCGTGGAGACGGTTCACCCGCTGATCAAGGGTCGCGAGCATGACCTGTCGGTTTCGCTCCCCGCCCAACCGATCTGGGTATACGCCGATGCCGCGCGACTGGAACAGGTGGTGGTGAACCTGCTGAACAACGCCGCCAAATACACCGACCCTCGTGGGCACATCTGGCTCACTCTCCAGCAGGAGGGCGATGACGCCGTGCTAAGGGTGCGGGATTCGGGCATCGGTATGACGCCTGAAACGCTGCCGTACATCTTCGATCTCTTCACCCAGGCCCCGAGGTCGATCGACCGTGCCCAGGGCGGATTGGGCATTGGGCTCACGCTGACCCGCCGACTGCTCGAGATGCACCGAGGACGGGTAGAGGCCTATAGTGCCGGATTAGGGCAGGGTAGTGAATTCACCGCGCGGCTGCCTGTGTTGCTTTCTGTTCCGGAGCGGCGCCAGACGCCCCCGATCAGCCCGGTCGAACCGCGCGCTCGGTTCAGGCGCATTCTGGTGGTTGATGACAACGCGGATCTGGCGACCACCACGACAATTCTCCTGCGGCTGGCCGGACACAAGGTGGCAATGGCCCACGACGGCCCCAGCGCGCTGGCCGCGGCGGTCGACTTTCATCCTCACGTCGTGCTGCTGGATCTCGGGCTGCCGGGAATGGACGGGTATGAAGTCGCGCGGCGCTTCCGTCAGGATCCGGGATTGGCCCGGGTGAGGCTCATTGCCCTCACCGGTTATGGGCAGCAGCTGGACCGCCAGCGTTCGGAAGCGGCGGGATTCGATCATCATCTGGTCAAGCCGGCTGCGCCAGAGCAACTCGAGGAATTGCTGCGCTGACAAAGCGGCAATTATTTCAAAACCCCTCGCCATTCCGTCAACCACCGCCCCGTCCGGCTCACCACCATCGAGCTGTCGTTCCCCAGGAAATCCAGATCGGCGTGGCCCAGGCTCGGATCCGCATAGGTACCGCGGGTTCGCGCCGAGTCACGGGCAGCGAGGAGAGCGGCCACCGCACGCCGGGTGCCGATCCAGATCAGGCCGTCCGATGCGCGGATGGCGATGCGTTTGGGAAGGCCGAGGCTATCGGGGGCGATATAGAGATGGGCGAGGAAGGGAATAAGACTGGTGTCCCGCGAGAAGGAAAGGAGCGTGAGGTAGCGAATCCGGAGCGCCTGGTCCTGCGTCGCCAGAAAGCGAGCCACCATCGTGTCCGCAGCGCCCTGCTCCAACCTGCCAAACACCCAGGCGTCACCCAGGTCGTAGTTTCCCTCCGGTATCCTCGGCAGGAGGCCCGAGAGTACGGCGAGGTCTCCCTGCTTTGCACGACTCAGCTCGAGTTCGATGGCATGCAACGCCGGCAAGAGATCTCCGGGGTCCTCACCCGCCGGCACTTTGAGGCTTCCCTTCCCGATTCGATCGCGCCAGCGGCGCACACTGTCCGCGCTGGTCGGGTTTCGCAGTTCGGCGATGCGGGTGAGTGCCAGGAGCGCGTCATTGTACGGTCGGCGTCCGGCAAAGGCGTCACGAATTCGGGGCCACAATTTCGCCGTCTTCTTCTCGCCCATGATCGCGGCGACGGTATCGGCCGCCGGAGTTCCCTCCCGCAAGCTCTCGTGGATTTCCGAGTAGATCGTGCGGGTCGAATCGCCGATCCGGATCTGAATCTGGGCGGCTGCCGAGCGGCCCCCGATCACGGCGAGGGCGAGGAGGACTGCGGCTGCTCTCATGCGGAGGTTCGGGGTTGCGGCACGGTGAGCCAGAAAAGGACCGCAACCACCATGGTCGCGGCAGAAACCCGAAGCGCAACCGGTGCCCCGGCGTGCTGGTAGAGCGCCCCGAATCCGACCGCCGCCGGAAGCGCGGCGAGACCGGTGACGCCGTGATAGGCACCGAATCCTCGTCCGGTACGCCGAGGAGCAAGCCGGGCCACGAGCGCACGCTCGGCGGATTCGGTGAGACCGGCGACCAGGCCGAGGGTGAGAAAGGCGGTAACCGCCGGCCCAACTCCGGCGTTGAGACCCATCGCAAACGCTCCGGCCGCGAAGAGCAGTCCCCCGGCCGCGACCAGACTCCGCTGACCGATGCGGTCGGTGAGCCAACCTCCCGGATAGGATGATGCGGTGCGTACGACGTGGAGGCCGGCCCATACAAGCGGAATCATGGCAACAGGCACACCGATGTCCTGCAGCCGGAGTAGAAGCAAGGTCTCCGGAAGGCGGCACAGCACCAGTGCGGCCAAGGCCAACACGGGAGCCCAGAAGGTCTGCCCTGTGGCATCCACCGTAGTGGCGGATACGGCGACAGGCTCACGACTCGTTGTCCGTCGCAGCGTCACGATCAGGACCAGCATCGCAACGATACCGGGGACAGCGCTCCACTGCAGCACCTTGCGGACGTCCACTGCCTGCGAGAGTAGCCACCAGGCCAGTAACGAGCCGGGGATGGAGCCGAAGTGATCGGCCGCCCGATGGAGCCCGAAGGCCCTCCCCTGCACCTCCCTTGGTGTGACCTCGGCGATCAGCGCATCACGCGGCGGGGTGCGCAGACCCTTGCCGACCCGATCCAGAACCCGAAACCCCACCACCTGCCAGGCCGCGCTGGCGATCGCCATCAGGGGACGAACCAGAATCGCGGAGGCGTATCCGAGGAGTATGAGCGGCTTCTGCCACCCGCGCCGGTCGGCGAGGCGGCCGCTGATCCACTTGGTAACCGCCGCGGTCAGGTCGGCCGCACCATCGAGGGCGCCGAGCGTGGTCGCCGTCCCGCCGAGTGTGCCGATTACATAGGCGGGCAGGAGGGGGTACACCATCTCGCTCGCGAAGTCATTGAAAAGCGAGACGAGGGCGAGGCCCTTGACGGTCGGGGGAATTGAAGCCGGAGAAGATTTCAGATTGAAGATTTCAGATTGAAGATTGAAGAACTGACATTGAGGATTGAAGATTTCAGATTGAAGATTTCAAAGCTGAACCGTGATCGAATCTGCTTTCAAATCTTCAATCTTCAATCTTCAATCTGAAATTACCATTACTCGTCGATGCCGAGCCCCATTCCCCACCTGATCAGCGACACCGGCAGACCGCCGTAACTCAGAAACTCGTTGTGGAATTGCTGAAGCTGGAACGAACCGCCTTCGCGGTCGCGGTAGGCATCCCGCAGATGAAGAATCTCGCGGCGGCCGACGGCGTAACACAGCTGATAGGTTGGCCACGCACAGTAGCGACTCACCTCGGCGGCAGCTCGACCGCGATCCATGGCGAGGTGATCCACCATGTAGTCGGTCGCTTCCACCGGAGTCATGCCCCGGGTGTGCAGCCCCACATCCAGCACGATGCGGATCGCACGCCACAGGAGGTGAAGCCGCTGGAAGAGCCGCTGCTCGAGCGAGGCGAAATATCCCTCCTCCGCCATCAGCTCCTCGCAGTAGAGCGCCCAACCCTCGACGGTGACCGGAGTCCAGAGCACACGCCGAACCGGAGACTCCTGCGCCTGCGCCGTGAGCATCTGGAGATGGTGCCCGGGATAGGCCTCGTGAATTGCGGTGGCCGCCACCTCGTGCATGCAATACAGCCCCTCGGAGGAACGAGCCCCATTGGGAGAGGTGACGTAGAACATTCCGCTGCGGTCGGCCGCCATCGCTCCCGGCGCCTCGTATGCGGCGAAGGGAACCAGGGGACGCAGGAAACGAGGGGTGTCCACCACCTCGAGCTCCCCGTCGGGGATTCGCACGAGGCTGCGCTCGGCCACGAACTCCCGTGCTCTGCCGGTTTCTTCGCGGAAGACGTTCACCAGGTCGGAGCCGGGTGGCGACTGGTTGCGGAGGCGCTCGATCAGTTTCCGCCACGGAGTGGAGGGGTCGATCTTCCTGGCCAGCGCGATTACCTCCGCCTCGACCTCTTCGACCAGGTGTAATCCGTAGCGATACAGTTCCGGTGCACCGGCTTGCAACGCATGCTCGTGATGCAGCCGCCGGTTGAACTGGTCCTCGCCGATCGCGAACGAAAGCTCATCGGGGTTCGCGTTGAGCTCACTCCGCAGCGCCAGTGCAAATCGCTCGAGCGCGGACTCGGCCTCTGCCAGCGCCTCGTCCAGGTCGTCGCTGGTCTCGGGAGCCCAGTGCTTCGCCGCGCTGGCCGCCTCCCGGAACAAAGCGGGTCCGCCCGCGACCATTGCCGATGCGGTGTCGAGGAAAATCCGGGGCGGATCTACCAGTGTCTCGCGCGCCGAGCGGAGAAAGGCAGGAGTGGCCTTGAGACGACCGAGGACGCCGTGCCCGCGAGGCCTCGCCTCGGGATCCCGCCGGCGCAGCAGAGAATGGAAGCCCTGAAACAGATGCGAGAGCCAGTACCCGGGGTCGTGGATGTGCGGCTTCTCGCGCTCGAAACGGAAGACGGTAATGCGGATTTCGTCCAGGAAGGCGGTACGATCGATTTCTTCCTCGGTCTCATCGATCTCCAGCTGCTCCGCCGCCGCCGCCATCGACTTGAAGGCCGCGAGGTGGGTGCGCATCGCTTCGGCATCGAAGGAGCCGAGCCGGTGATCGAGCGCGGTGATGCCCGTCGCGCTGGCCGCGGCGGGATCGAAATGCCACCGGAGATCGAGGTAGGACCGGTAGAGATCTTCAGTGCCCGACATCAACTGCACCCATTCGCGCCGCCTCGACCAGACGATGGCACTCTTCGTCCGCCAGTGTATGAGACGACCGCTTGGCGGCCTGGAACAGCGCATCCACTGTGCGGGAATCCTCGGGATCGTACCCGTGTTCTTCCAGCCAGCACTTCACATTTGAAACCCCAGACTGGGGTGAGATGTCGATACGCTGGTTCAAGCCAAACTCGCCGGCTGGCACGCTGGAGTAGACCCGGTCCGCCAGCCAGGCGTCGCCCTTCTTGCGAGCCTTGACGATCGCGGCGGCGTGCACGCCCGTGCCGGTGCGAAATGCGTCCGAGCCCACGACCGGATAATTCGCCGGAATGGGCACGCCGGTCGCCTCGGCCGCCAACCGGCAGTACTCGGGCAGGCGCGAGACATCGTGGGTGTAGAGACCGAGCAGACGGAGATTCACGATCAGCAGATCCATCTCGGTGTTTCCTACTCGCTCTCCCACTCCCAGGGCGGTGGCGTGAACCCGGTCCACGCCGGCCTCGATCGCCGCCAGGCAATTCGCGATCCCGAGTCCCCGATCCCGGTGGCCATGCCAGTCCAGCTTCACGTCCTCTCCGGATGGCGAAATGATCTCGTGCCGAACGAAACGCACCAGGTTGCGCACACCGGAGGGCGTCGCGTGTCCGGTCGTATCCGCGAGACAGAGCCGGCGCGCTCCCCAGCGAATGGCGTTGCCATAGAGCGCCTTGAGGGTTTCGGGTCGAGCGCGAGTGGTATCCTCGGTCACGTACATTACCGGCAGGCCCTGCCGCACGGCGAAAGTGACGGCCTCCTCCGATACCCGCAGCATCCGATCCAGCGTCCAATCCTCGGCGTATTGCCGGATGGCAGAGGAGCCGATGAAGGTCGCCGCCTCGAGAGCGAGGCCGGTCTCCTGACTGATTTGGGCGATGGGCTCGATGTCCCTGACCAGGGTCCGGGCGGCGCAGTTGGGACTCACGGGCAACCGGCTGTTGGCGATCTCCCAGGCCAGGGTCCTCACCTGGTCCACCATGCGTGCCCCGGCCCCGGGCAGCCCGATGTCGGCCGACGCAATGCCGAGGTCAGCCATAAGGTGGAGCAGGCGAACCTTGTCCGGCATCGAGGGATCCGACACCGACGGCGACTGCAGCCCGTCCCGGAGGGTCTCATCATTGAGCTCCACCCGGGCGGTGCGATAGTCGAACCCGCCATCCAGCGGATTCCAGTCGTAGATCAGATCGGCTTCCCGCATGGGGGAAGTGTTGCTGGAGGGCGGGGAGGGGTCAAGGGAGGTGGAGAGAGATTGAAGATTGCAGATTGAAGATTGACGAACCGCACTCGACGATGGAAGTTCTCCTCCACCAGAACTCAATCTTCAATCTTAAATCTTCAATCTTCAATTGTTGGACCTCGACTACCCCACCATGCAGCGCCTTGGGCGCCGGGTCGCCGACCTGGTGGCTCGCCATCTCGCCACACTGCGGGAGCAGCCTACCCGGCGCACGCTGAGCCGCGCCGAGGCCGACCGAATGATCGCAGGTCCGGCTCCAAGAAACGGCACCGATTTCGAAACGCTGCTGGCCAAGCTCGAGCGGGACGTGATCCCCTACCACACCCGGGAGCCGCACCCGGGCTTCGTAGCCTACGTCCAAAGCTGCTCTGCATTCCCGGCGGTATTGGGAGACTGGATCGCGACCGGATACAACTTCTTCGGCGGAGCCTGGGTCGTAGCTCCCGGTCCCACCACGCTCGAGTTGACGGTGCTGGACTGGTTTCGTGAATGGCTGGGAATGCCGAAGGGGGCCGGCGGACTGCTCACCAGCGGGGGATCCACCGCGACCCTCACCGCGGTCGTCGCCGCCCGTCACGCCATGTGCGATGACCCGGCCCGGCTCGCCAAGGCCGTGATCTACACGTCGGATCAGGCTCATTCGTCGGTGACGCGCGCCGCCTGGATCGCGGGACTGCCTCGAGATCACATCCGCTCCGTGCCAGTAGACGGCGAGTGGCGGATGAAACCGGACGAGCTCCAGCAGGCGATCGTCAGGGATCGGAATGCCGGGCTTCTTCCGGTCGCGGTCGTAGCCAGCGCGGGAACCACCAACACCGGAGCAGTTGATCCACTGGTCGCGATCGCCGATCTCTGTAAGCGGGAAGGTCTTTGGTTCCACGTGGACGCGGCCTACGGCGGCTTCACCGTCCTCACCGAGCACGGCCGGCGGATGCTGGACGGGATCGGCCTGGCCGACAGCATCACACTCGACCCGCACAAGTGGCTCTTCGTGCCGTTCGAGTGCGGCTGCCTCATGGTGAAGGATCCGGCCCGGCTGCGCCAGGCTTTCCACATCCTGCCCGAATACCTCGAAGCCCTCGACACCGCCGCCGAGGAGGTGAACTTCGCCGACCTCGGCGAGCAGCTGTCGCGCTACTCGCGGGCCTTCAAGGTCTGGCTCTGTGTGCAGTACTACGGAACCGAAGCGTTGGGTGAGGCGATCGAACAGGGGATTCGCAACGCGGAAATTGCGGAGGAACTGATACGACAGGCACCGGAACTCGAGGTACTCTCGCCGGCCCGGCTCGGCATACTGTGCTTTAGGGCGCGAGGGACTGGAGACGTCGCCGCACTGGACGGCTTGAACCACCGGATCCTGCAGCGGGTGAACGACAACGCTCGCTACTTCATCTCAACAACGCGGCTCAATGGCGCGCTGGCGCTTCGCATCTGTACACCGGGTTTTCGCACCCGGCCAAAGGATATTGAAGGGTTGATCGGAGAGATTCGCGAGGCGGCTGCCAGCGTTTAGCGCGGAGGTTGCATCCCGAGTCGCCGTGCGGGAGACGATGCGCCGTGAGCGACACCGTTGATCAACCTCTCCGAGGCCTCCGCCCCCTGTATGGGGAATATCACCTCAGGAGCGACGAGACTCCGTACCATTTTCCAACCGCACGACACAAAAACCCACTGTCCCGCTATTCGATCGTCACTTCCGAATCGTCCCCCAGGCTGGCGAAGCCCTTGAGCCCAATCGCGGTGACCCGATCGCCCAGCATCGAGTGGTGCAGGTCGCTCTTAACTACCGTGCTCTTCCTGCCGATGATCGAATGCTTGATCCGGCTGTCCCGCACGTCGGCGCCGCGCTCCAGGGTGACGTTGGGGCCGATCTCGCTCCGCTCGATTCTCACTCCTTCCTCGATACGAACCGGATCGTGCAGGGTGACGCCGGGAAACTCCTGACGCAGCGCCGCTCCTTTCCTGAGCAGGATCTCGTTGGTCTCGAGCAGGGTGTCGAGCTTCCCGCAGTCGTACCAGCCGCCCACCTCGGCGGCGAGAATCTTCTTCCCGTTTTCGATCATGTGTTGGAAGGCGTCGGTCAGATAGAACTCGCCCTTGTTGGTGGGGCTCTTCAGCACATGGTCAATACCCCGCCAGAGCGCCTCGGTATCGCGAATGTAGTAGAGGCCGATATTGGCCAGCTTCGAGATCGGAGTGGACGGCTTCTCAACGATCTGCGTCATGTACCCTGACTGGTCGGTCACCACCACCCCGAAGCGCTGGTAGTCCTCCACCTCCTTGGCCCAGATGATCCCGTCCGCATTGGACCGGTTGATGAGGGTGAGATCGGCCTCGAACACCGTATCCACGAACACGATGAGGATCGGCTCCCGCACCAGTTGTCTCGCGAGGTTCACCGCACCGGCAGTCCCGTCCTGGACCTTCTGCTCGATGAACCGGCTGGGAATCGGGTAACGAGCCCTCGCGTACTCCTCCACCTGCTCCTTGAGGTGACCGGTGATGAAGATCAGCTCGGTTACATCGAGACCGGCGAGCGTGTCCATCACCCAGTCCATCACCGGCCGGCCCGCGACCTTGAGAAGCGGCTTGGGAACGAGGTGGGTATGCGGCCGCAGGCGAGTGCCCTTCCCGGCCAGTGGTATGATCACCTGCATCGGTCACATTCTCCCGTAACGGTCCTCTAATCGGACCAGGTCATCGAGTTCGGCGGTTGAAGCTTCCAGAACGTCGGTATCCACCACGGCTTCGATCTGATGAATCAGCTTGGCCGGGATATGGACCGACTCTCCCGCGATAAAGCGCCGGGACTCGAGCGTCGCTCCCGGCTTGGTACGCAGCACCAGCTCGCCCTTGAGGACGTGCATCGTCTCGTCCTTCAGGTTGTGATACTGGAGACTCAAAACGTGCCCCGCCTTCACATGGAGAATCTTGCCCACGTAGCGGTCGGTGCGGGCCCAGACCAGTTCGTAGCCCCATGGCTTATCGACGCGGTACGGCGGATCGGCCATCAGGCCTCCAGTGGGGTGAGCTGAAATGATGAGGGCGACGTGATGCAGGCTCGGACACAGACCCCGCAGCCGACGCAGCCCTCGATCTTGATGACCGGATGACCGTCTTCATCCATCGCGAGCGCCGAGGCTCCTACCGGGCAGGCATCGGCACAGACCCGGCAGGTCTGGCCCTTGAAGGTGACGCAGCGCTCCGGAAGCAGCTCCAGAGTCGCAAGACGATAGCCGGTCCAGCCCTCCGATGGGAGGGTGAGGGCACCGGTCGGGCAGGCTTTGACGCACGGCATGTCGGGGCAAACCGTGCAGGGCTGAATATTCGAATCGATATACGGAGTGCCCGCCGCCAGGCCCCCTTCGCTCGTCGCGAGGCGAATTGCCTTCGGCGGGCATGGGTCCGCACACAGACCGCATCTGGTACACGCGGCGAGAAAGCCAACTTCCGGCAGCGCACCAGGCGGCCGCTGGTAGCGCTTGGTCACCACGCGCTCCTCGGCCCGTTCCATGGCCTTCTCCATCCACTGGCCGAAGGTGGATCGGAACAGGGCCCGGCGGTCGGTGGGTTCGTACGGGATGCGCATTCAGATCAAACTACCATGCCGCCTCGAAACTGAAGAGCCAGCGGAAGCCGAACTCGTCTCCGCCGGGGTGCTGGTCTTGAGCCAGGTCAGGACGGCTGGTGTACAGCGGGAAGTCTACCCGAGTGACGAAGGTGGTCTGGCCCAAACGGTGTTCGGCACGGATTCCGGCGCCTGCGTCGGCCAAAAACTCGATATTGCGGCCGGTGATGGGATCGTCCTCATCTGCGATGGCGTGACCAGCGTCGCCGAACGCGGCGAGGCTTACCCGCTTGAACAGCTTCTTCTGGTTCCGGTCGAGCACGGTTCGTTCCAGCTCCAGGTTGGCGGCGACCAACGCAGACATCGAGACTGTCGGGTCATACCCGCGCAGGTTGCCGCCGCCAGCCATGTGATAGTACACGTCGGGCCGGAGCAAGAGCGCGCCCCTCGAGCGGAGAAATGGATTGGTGATCCGTTCCAGCGGGTCGGCGCCGGAGGCGTAGATCTGGCGCTGCTTGGCGGTTTCACCGTCACCGCCGGCGCTGACTCCCGCGTAGCCACGAAGACCGAGCCGCCAACGTGGAGCGATTGAGCGGTCCGCGGTTCCCTCCAGCGTGGCGCGATAGAAGTATGGATCGAGGTCATTGCGGCCCGTGGCATTGGCGAGCCCGCGACTGTTATAGACCAGGCCGCCTCCGGCCGTGCCCTTGAGGCCCAGCCGCCAGGGGCCACGGCGATCGCTAACCCCGGCCGACAGCTCCAGCTCGGCGGTTCCGACATCCTCGTATTCGCCAGGGACGAGGAACCGAGCGTCATCGGGAACCACCCACTGAAGCCGGAGACCGACCTTCCGTTCGGGACCGAAGCTCAGATGCGGGCGATTGGTGCGCTCAATCCCTAATACAGCGCCGTAGCGGCCTTCCACATTGAAGACATCGAGCGTCTGGGTCATCCCGGGGCTCCGGAGCCAGACCGGATTCCTGAGCCGCACGAATTCATCGAGGTCGAGCACGTCCTCATCGGTGGCCCAGCCGGTGCCGCCGCTCACCAGGAACTGATTCTGCTCGAAGCGGCCAAAGTAGTCGCTGCGCGAGCGGAGACCCAGCGTGATCCCGCCGGCGTCGTTGTACCACACAGTCGGAAGGAACCCGATCGTTCCCTCTTCGCGATGTACCGGCGTCGAGAAATAGGTGTCGAGATAGAGGTCGTAGTCGCGCCCGCCCAGGGGATGGAAGCCGAATTTTTTCTGGTTATTCATCATGTCCCAGTCGTGGGTCGCCACCCGCGGATCGAGCCGTATTTCTTTGGGCTCGCTCCGCGTCTCGACTGTCACCCACTCCCGCTCCGCCAATCCGATCGAGCGTGCGGCGGCCGTATCGCTCTGGCCAATGACCCAAACTTCGACCGGAACCCGCCCCGGTGCCTTGCGTACCACCTCCACCCGGGTAGACCAGCCGCTCGACGTCGAATCGTTCGGAGGAGTCGTTGTGCCGAGCCGGCCATCCGCCGAGCCGCTCAGCCGCCGTTTTGTCGCCCGCCCAACCGAATAGTCGACCAGATCGGTGCTGTGCAGACCCTGGGCGAAGAAGCCGCTGAGGTCCATGCCGGAGACCTCTTCCGCTATATCGCGGAACGCTTCCTCGTCCACGTGCTTGAGCTTCCAGCGGTCGTAGTAGGTGCGGAGGATGCGGTGCATCGCCTCGTCGCCCACGAGATACTGGAGCTGGTGAAAGAACTGCTCGCCCCGGGTATAAATGCTGATGTTGTAGCTGGTGAAGTCCTTGTAGTACTCGCTCTGCAGACTGGCCGGCTCGGACTGACCATCGAGATCGAGTCCGGTAATAAACGCCTCGTCTCCGGCGGCACCACCGAAGTGCCCGTTCGCTTCGTCGAATAGCGTGGTCTGATAGCTGGTGAATCCTTCATCCAGCCAGCCCTCTCGCCACTCGTTGTTGGCCAGAATTCCCATCAGGTAATTGTGCCCCAGCTCGTGCACGATCAGGCCCTGATCCGCCGAGCCGTCGTGGATCATCATGGGGAACTCGGTGCCGCCACCTTCGATCCGGTGCACATTGCTGATCTGGGGCCAGGCAAACTTGCCGAACACCCCATCGAGCCACTCCAGGGCCTTCGCGGTTCGCTGCACCGCGACTCCTCCACCCCAGGCGGAGGTGTCTCCCGGCTGGTAGAGGACGTGGATCGCGACGTCGCCCCAGTGACCGCCTTCGTAGCGGTAGTCGGGGTTCATCGACATGGCGAAGTGGTGGACGTCTTCGGCGTACCAGACCAGCCGTTTGCGACCTGCAGCGGGCTTGGCCACTGTCGGGATCGAACTGCAGCTCGGCGCCTTCGGGTAAAAATCGCGCTGATACTCGATGGGTTGGTTCGCCAGCCGATTGGCGCGTTCCCAACCGGGATCACCGCACAGCGGCACCCCCGTAGCACCCATCACCTCGTCCTCGGGAAGGTCCAGATCCACGAGGAAGGTCGCGAACTCACCGTAGAATTCGCCGCCCGGGTAGAGCGGATGTTCCTCCCAGCCATGTTTGTCGTAGACCACGACCTTGGGATACCACTGCGCAAAGTCGTACGCCCGTCCACGGCGCCCCTGTCGGCGCGGGAGAGTGGAAGGACGGGCATCCCACTCCATTCCCACCTGCGTCGAACCGCCTGGAGGAAGCGGCCGAGGCAGCTCGAACCGCACGATCGTGCTGTCGGGTGCGAAGGGATAGATCGGCTCGACCGTCTCTCCCATGATCCTCACGTTCCGGACGTGGTTGTATGCGTAGTCCGGATCTTTGAGGTCGTTGAATCGCCTTTTGCGCTCAACCGAATCGGCGTCGCTCCAGCGCGAGCCGGGACGGAAGGCGTTGAGGTAGAGGTGGAGCGAGAACGTGCTGAGCGTATCGGGCGAGTTGTTGACGTATTCAATCATCTCGGTGCCGGCCAGCTCAAACCGCGACTCATCCAACTTGGCGTTGATCTCGTATCGCACACCCTGCTGCCAGTAGGGTGAGCGAGGCGATGGGTTGACTTGAGCAGTGGCGGACGAGAAGGACAAGGCGAACAGGGCGGACAAAACGGTCGGGGCGCGCGACACGGTCATGGCAATATCGAAAGTGAAGGAGTAATGATATCACGCACCAGCGGCCCGGCAGGATTCACTTGGCATAGAACGAAGGCCCACTCTTCACGAGTGAGCCTCCGAACCGACGAACCGTCGAACCGGCGACCGCCTAGCGCGCCAGCAACTGCCTCCGCAGCCGTACCAGCCTCCGCCGCACCGAGCCGTCGTAGACCCGATCTCCCACCCGGACGATCACGCCGCCCAGGATGGCCGGCTCCACTTCGAAATCGGGCAACACCTGCTTGCCGATCGCCTTGGTAAGATCCTCGGCGATCTTCTTCCGCAGCTTCTCGTCCGCGGCGCGCGAGACCGTCACCTTGGCCCGCACCCGGTCGAGCTTGATGTCCACCAGCGCCAGATACTCCGAGGCCATCGCACCAAACAACCGCTGGCGGCCCCGCTTCACCACCGACTGGAGGAACAACACGAATTCCCGCGGCGCATCAGGAAGCGCCTGCGCCAGAATACGAGACTTCTCCGCCTTGGTGATCCGGGGAGACATCAAGACTGCTTCGATCCGGGGGGTAGTCCCGATGGCGTGAGCCACCGCGTCGAGCAATTCGGCGTACTCGGCCGTGTGGCCGCTCCCCTCCCCCAACTGAAAGAGAGCTTCAGAGTAGTTCCGGGCGATCGTGACCGGCCTCAATTGCTCTTCCCCAGGGAGTTGATGTACCCCTGAACGAGGGCGCGATCGGCGGCGTCGTCGAACCGCTGTTCCACCAGACGAGCCGCTGCCGCGAGCGAGAGGTCAACCGCCTCCCGGCGCAGGTCGGCGATAGCCTTCTCCCGCTCTTCAGTGATATCCCGCCGGGCCCGGTCCAGGAGGGCCTCCTGCTCGTGCCGGGTCTTCTCCAGCGCCGCGGCGCGCTCCTTCTCGGCCATGACCTTCACCTCGGCCATGAGCGCCTGTGCCTCCGTCCTGGCCTGCGCCAGCTGACGCCGGTTTTCCTCTAACAGACTCTTGGCTTCGGTGTTGGCCTTCTCCGCCTCGCTCAACTGCCGCTGGATAGTCTGTTCTCGCTCCTCGGTGACTTTGAGGATGGCTGGGAAGGCGAACTTCTTGAGCATCCACAGGAGCACCAGGAAGACGGCCCAGGTCCAGAAGAACAGACCGAAGTTCACCTCGAACGGCGTAACGGGACCGGCGTGTTCCGCCTCCTGGACCATGCCAGCCAGCAGCATGAGTGTCATCGGTACGTCCTCAGATCAGCTTGAACAGCAGAGCAAACACCAACGCGATGATCGTGACGCCCTCAAGGAGCACCGCGAACAGCAGGCCTGCCGCGCGAATCTCGCCGGCCGCCTCCGGCTGACGGGCGATAGCCTCAGCCACCTGGCCGCCAATGCGACCCAACCCGATCCCGCCGCCGATCACCGCCAGGCCCAGTCCGATACCGGCGCCGAGCAGGCCGTTGATGTTCTTCGCAGCATCGACGCTGAGTCCACCCGCCGTATCCTGTACCAGCGCAAGCAAGTTCAACATGTTGTCTCCACTTTCCGCTTCGGGAGATCGAGGATCACCTTCCGCGCCCGCCGGCCGGCCCGTCGAGTCTCCCGCTCGACGCCGTCACCGTGGCTCACCAACGGCCCGCAGGCCAGTGAGCTTTGTCTACCGTTCGGCAGACTGACAATCCAAAGCAGCGCGGACGCGCGGTGCCCGGATCCCCTTCTTACTCCTCACTCCTCACTCCTTACTCCTCACGCTTTCCAACTAGTGCTCATGCTGCATCAATCCTATGAACACCGCGGTGAGCAGCGCGAACACATAGGCCTGCAGAACGCCAACAATCAGCTCCAGCAGCATGATGCCCGTTACCAGCGCCGCCGTCACGAAGCCGATCAAGTAGCTGGCCACCCCCAGCGTCCCGAACAGGAAGATGATCCCGAAGAGAGAGAGGATCACAAAGTGGCCGGCCGTCATGTTGCCGAAGAGACGGACCGCCAGCGCGAACGGCTTTACCAGTTTGCTGAGAATCTCGATCGGGGCCATGAACACGGACATCGCCACGGCACCCACCCCATGCATGCCCGGAACGTGCGGAAAGATGGTGCCCAGATATCCCTTGGGGCCCAACTGGACGAAGCCCGCGATTTCGATCACCAGGAACGACAGGATAGCCAGTGCTCCGGTCACGGCGAGGTTGCCGGTGATCGTGGTGGCGAAGGGGAGGAGCCCGAACAGATTGGCGAACAGAATGAAGAAGAACAGGCTCAGGATCAGAGGAACGAACTTGGCGCCGGTCTCCCGTCCGATGTTCGCGATCGCGATGTCATCCCGCACCCAGAGGACCATGCCTTCCATGGCTCCAGCAAACCCGGTCGGCGCCTTTTGATCGGCCCGCTGACGATTGAGGGCCCGTCCAGTCCACCACATCACCAGGAAAGTGAACGCGGCGACGACGAACAGGAAAAAGACGTGCTTGGTGATCGAGAGATTGACCGTCAATGGCCCGATATGGGTATCGGGCCACCGGGGGAAATGGATGGCCGGCAGACCGTAGATCGGCTCCCAGGTCCAGGCGTCGGCGGTGTGGTGCAGGACCATCTCGCCGATGTTGGGTGTCCCTTGCAGCATCATCGCACCAACCGGACCTCGAGAAAGAGAAGCGGTATCAACACACCCACGAATCCCAACGACGAAGGAAGCGGTGCAAACACGCTTCGGTTCATCACGATCGCGGCGGCGAGCACGGCGACCCCCGCGAGCCGCAGACCCATTCCCTCGGCGAAGCCCTTGAGGGGCCCCGTACCCCGTTCGTGCCAGGTGCGCCGGAGCCGGGCCAACGCCACCATCTCAATCGCCGTCGCCAGGGCCCCAAAAACCAGTCCCGGGAGGATCGCCCCACGTCCCCAGGAGAAGCCCAGAACCACGGTAACCAAAGCGGTGAGGCCGACTCCCCAGCCAACCACCTTCATTCGGGGCGGTCGTACTTGTGGGGGTGCTCCGCTTCGTATTGCCGCTCGTCCGCCCGGAGCTTGGTATAGACCCAGAAAAAGCTCACCGCAGCGCCCACGAGGGTCCCCACCACCGTAAAGGCTGGGGAGACCTTCAGCCACCTGTCCAGCAGGAATCCCAGCCCCATGAACAGCACAATGCCGAGGGCAAAGCTGATCCCTAGCGAGACGTACTTATAGCCGGTTCCCAACTCCTGGGGCGACCGATTTTCTGGGGCCATAAACCGGGCTCAAAATACCCGCTTGTGAAAAATTTCGCAAACCCTGGCCTACCCTCAAAACGCCTCCGCTACCGCCACGTAAAACAGCCCGCCGTCAGACCCGAAGGCGGCGTCCACCCGATAGTTGAGCGGATACTTCTTCGTCAGCTGAAAACGCAGTCCCGCCCCGCCCGCCGCTCGCAAATCGCCGCCGTCAAACTGGGCCGGCGTGGGGGAAATACCCGCGATCCCTCCGAAAACCACGAAACCGAACCGGCCGGCGATCTTGCGGCGGTATTCCGCCTGGAGGCTGGCTTGGAAGCGGTCCTGGTAGCGACCCACCTGATAGCCTCGGATGCCTTTCAATTCACCGATGCTGCAGTAGTTGCTGATCGGGACATCTCCGCTGACATAGCACCCGTCCACGCCGAGTGCAAGGACTTGGCGGCCCTCGGCCCAGCCGTGGTAGAAATCGACGTAACCGTAAGTGCGCTGGAATGTACTGTCCGAGGCGAAGCCGTCGAAGGACATCGTAGTTGCGAGAGAGCTGTTCCAGCCGCGGACGGGATAGTACGTGTTGTCGCGGGAATCGAATTGCACGACGGGAGCAAGGCCGAGGCTGTTCACCGTCCCT
>Ga0207648_10002062_pt1 | contig 21900 bp, 21 predicted proteins | sample KBSMisM32_FD_184310 | JGI IMG/M metagenome (GOLD analysis project Ga0207648, IMG submission 184310) | Miscanthus rhizosphere microbial communities from Kellogg Biological Station, Michigan, USA - KBS Miscanthus M3-2 (SPAdes) (version 2) | ecosystem: Host-associated > Plants > Roots >...
CATCGCGCCGGCCGAGCGCCGCCAGGTACGCCTCGAGCACCTCGTACAGTCCGGCGCGGTTCATCGTTGCCCCCTCGTTCCAGCGCGGCGTGCGACTTACAGCGCCTGCGGCGCCTCGTCGAGCAGGATGGTCTTGGTCTCCAGGTAAGCCATCAATCCCTCGATACCGCCTTCGCGGCCGAGACCGGATTGCTTGAACCCTCCGTAGGGGAGTCCGAAGTCCAGGCGCAGCCCGTTCTGGCCGATCGCACCTGTGCGGACGCGCCGCGCGATGCGGTACGCCGCCTGCGCGTCGTGGGTCAGTACCGAGCCGTTCAAGCCGTAGTTCGACTCGTTCGCAACGCGGATCGCATCCTCCTCGTCCTCGACCGGGATCAGGCTCAGGACGGGACCGAAGATCTCTTCCTGCGAGATGCGGCTCTGGTTCTTCACGCTGGCGAAGAGCGTGGGCTCGATGAAGTAGCCGCGCCTCAGATGCTCGGGTCGGTGGCCGCCGGTGACGAGATCGGCCGTGCGGCGGCCGTCCTCGATGTACATCTCGACGCGCTCGAGCTGGCGCTTCATCGCGAGCGGTCCCAGCTGTGTCGTGGGATCGTCGGAATGACCGATCACGACCTGCTTCATCTGGCGCGCAATGGCGTCTGCCAGCTCGTCGTGCCGGCGCCGCGGCACGATCGCGCGGCTCAGCATTGCGCACACCTGCCCGCTCATCAGCGTGATGGTCCCGGTGAGGAGCCGGGCCGCGGCCTCGGTCGGAAAGTCGTCGCGCACGATCGCCGCCGACTTGCCGCCGAGCTCCAACGTGCAGCGCGCGATGCGCCCGCCGCAGACGCTCGCGATGCGCTTGCCCACGGCGGTCGAGCCGGTGAAGCTGACCTTGTCGACGCCCGGGTTGCAGACAAGGTGATCGCTCGCCGCACGGTCGCCGCACACCAGGTTGATCACGCCTGCCGGCACGCCTGCGGACTCTGCCGCCTCGGCGATGACATAGGCCTCGAGCGGGGTCTCCGGGGACGGCTTCATGATGACCGTGCAGCCGGCGGCGAGCGCATAGGCCACCTTGTTCAGCATGATTCCGTAGGGGGCGTTCCAGGGGGCGATCGCCGCGACCACGCCGACGGGCTCGTACGCGACGATTGCGCTCTTCACGACCGGCGAGGCCCGGGTCTCGACGAACGGGAATTTCTCCGCCGCGGCGATGATCTGCTCGAAAGCCATGGTGGAGCCCGCGGTCATCGGCACCGCAAAGCTCGCGAGCCCGCCCATCTGCAGCGTCCAGGCGCGCGCGATCTCGTCCGTGCGCGCATGGAGGTGCTGCGCCATGCGCTTCAGGACCGCGATTCGCTCATGTGGCGGGAGAGAGCTCCAGGGGCCGATGTCAAAGGCTGCGCGCGCAGCCGTCACCGCCGCGTCCATATCCTCGGCATCGGCTTCGGCGACGGCGCCGATCACTTCCTCGGTATTGGGGCAGACGAGATCGATGGTCCGACCAGACTGCGCGCCGACCCACTCGCCGCCGATCCAGACGCGGTCGGCGTGCCGCACGTTGACGCCTTCCGGGGTCATCATCAGTCTCCGCTGCGACGCTCAGGTCAGGTCGTCGAGGCCGATGCGCTTGCCCGCCGCCGCGGCGCGATTCGCCTCGCGCCGCAGCCGCTCGATGTGCTGGCGGGCTTCCGGCACTGGCTCATCGGGCAAGGCGGCCACCGACGCCCGGTATATCTCCGCAAAATCCTCGGCATATTCCGGGTGCGTGAAGATCAAGGCACGATTCTCGGTCATCCCGGCGAGCACTTTTTCGCCCACCTCGAGCGGGTCCATCCCGGCCTCGAACGCGGTCCCGAACCGCTCGAGCTCGACGCGATCGGGCGGCGCGAAGCCCGAGGCCGCAAACGCCGCCGGGCGCTTCAACGCCGAGTCCCAGGCATTGGTCCGGGTCAGCCCGGGACACACGAGCGACACGCCGATGCCGTACGGCGCTAGGTTCCCGCGCAGGCACTCGGTCAGGCCCCGCACGGCAAACTTGCTCGCCGTGTAGATGCCGGCCTGGGGCCCGGACAGGTACGCCGCCATCGATGCGACGTTGACGATGTGCCCGCCCTGTCCCTGCGCCTTGATGCGCGGGACGAAGGTCACGAGACCGTTCACCACGCCGCCGAAGTTCACGCCCATGATCCAGTCGTAATCGGCGTAGCTCGCCTCGTCGGTGGGGCCGAAGACGCTGACGCCGGCGTTGTTGACCAGGATATGCACGGGGCCGACGCGGCCTGCCACGTCGGTCCAGCCCGCGCGGTCGGTCACGTCAAGCTCGAAGAAGCGCGGCATCGGATGGCCGCCGTCGGCGAACCACGCTTCCGCCCGGGTTCGGTGGGCTTCGTTCCGCCAGGTCAGGACCAGGTCGATTCCCGCAGCGCAAAACGCGCGAGCAATCCCGAAGCCGATGCCGGAGACGCCACCCGTGATCAGCGCGGTCTTGCCCTTCCAGTCCATCTTGTGTTCCTCTCGCTTCCCTACCTAACACTTGTTAACGTCACACGCAATCGACCGGAGGGACTCTCCATGTCGGAACTCGAGGCACGGCTTGCAGCGCTCGAGCATCGCGTCGGCGAGCTCGAGGACGTCAACGCCATCCGCCGTCTGCACTGGGCCTACGGCTATTACATCGATTTCAACCGCGCCGAGGACGTGGTGCGGCTCTTCGCCCGGGACGGCGCAGTCGTGTTCCTCTCCGGAGAGTACCGCGGGCACGAGGGCGTCCGGCGCCTGTACGGAACCTGGTTCCAGAACTACTTCACCCAGGGCGTCAACGGTCCAGTGTACGGCCTGCTGCTCGATCACTTCGAGATGCAGGAGATCATCACGGTGGCGCCGGACCGGCAGACCGCGAAAGGACGGTTCCGCGGCCTGCTGATGGGCGGCAGCCACGAGAGCCGGGAATACAAGCCCGAAGGACTGCCGCTGCAGTTCTTCGAGGCCGGTATCTACGAGAACGATTACGTCCGCGAGGCCGGGGTGTGGAAGATCAAGCGCCTCGACTACATGATGCAGTGGCAGGCGGACTACGAGCGGGGCTGGTCGAAGACGGTCTCGCATCTGCAGCCGGCCACGCAGACTTTCCCGGAGAATCCGCTGGGACCCGATGTGCTGCTTCCGCCGGACCAGACACGCAAGACCTGGCCGCACCGGCAGGATGTGCCCATGCACTTCGCCCACCCGCGCTTCGGCGCGGTTCTCGCCGGGCAGACCTGACGTCAGGCACGCGGCACGTGCGGGCGCCGCTCGCGCGGCTGCCAGGTGAGCACCTGCCGGTCGAGCTTCGCCAGGATCTTCCTAAGGCCCGCGCGCTCTTGCGCGGTGAGTGCGCCGAACAGAAAGCGCGCCACTTCTCCCATGTTGGCGGCCAGCGCCACGTGCGCCTTGGCGCCGCGGGCGCTGACTCGATACGGTTTGCGACGGCGGTTGCTGCGCTGTTTCACCTGCTCGACGAGCCCCATCGCTTGCAGCGACGTCAGTGCCCGGCTGACGTTCATGGCGTGCATCCCCATCAATTCCGCGAGGTGGTGACCGGCGGATTCGCCTTCGCCGGAGAGCGCCATCAGGAGACGGAGCTCGTTCGAGCTCAGGCCCGCCGGATCGGCTACCCCATCGCGCATCGGCCGGCTGATCAGCGATGCGAACTTCAGCATCGCCACCAGCAGCTCGATCTCGTGGTTCCCCAGGGTTCGCTCTCGACGTGCAGCCATCGTGCCCTCGCTCCCTACCCGACCGCCGAACTCCCGCATGAGATCGGCCGCCCGCGCTGCCGGGATCGTACCGTGAACACTAACAATTGTTTGAATCTTGCAATCGCAAAACTCGTGCGCTCTACTGGCACGGATCCTTGCGCCTTGCAGGCGATGCTTGGCCGGCACTGTAGAAGAGGAGCGACATGGGGGCAATTCACACGGGCCGTCCACGGACGCGGCAGCTGCGGGCGGGGCCGGAGATGAAGCTGTGGAATTGACGCTGCCGCCACGTCTGTCCGCGGCGAGGTTCCGGCAGGCCCTGCAGGCGTTCGAGGGCGTGGTCGGTAAGGGCTGGGTGCTGGCGACCGACGAGGACCGCGATGCCTACTCGGACATCTACGCACCGGGCTCGGAAAAGGAGTGGCCCGCTTCGGCAGCGCTCGCGCCGGGCAGCGTGGAAGAGGTGCAGGCCATCGTCCGCCTCGCCAATGAGTACAAGACCCCGCTCTGGCCGACCTCGCGCGGCAAGAACCTCGGGTACGGTGCGAATGCGCCGCGCATGCCGGGAACGATCGTGCTCGACCTCGGCCGCATGAACCGCATCCTCGAGCTCGATACCACGCTGGGCTATTGCGTGCTCGAGCCGGGCGTCGGCTTCTTCGATCTTTACGAGCACCTGCAGCGCGAAAAAGCACCGCTCTGGATGTCCGTACCCGGCAACGCCTGGGGCTCGGTCGTCGGCAACGCGCTCGATCACGGTATCGGCTACACGCCCTATGGCCTGCACGCGCGCAACCTCTGCGGGCTCGAGGTGGTGCTTCCGGATGGTGGCCTGGTGCGCACCGGCATGGGCGCCATGCAGGGCAATCACAGCTGGCACCTGTTCCCCCTGAGCTACGGCCCGGACTGGACACAGATGTTCACCCAGTCAAATCTCGGCGTCGTCACCAAGGCGGGCGTGTGGCTGCAGCCTGCGCCCGAAAGTTCGCTGCTGCTCACCTGGGACATCCCGAACGAGGAGGACATCGGCTGGGTGGTCGATACGATCACGCCGCTGAAGCTTGCCGGCGTGATCGACCAGAACGTCTTCGTCCCCTCTTGGCTCGGCAAGATCGTGCTCAAAGGGCAGCGCAGGGATTTCTGGGACAAGCCAGGTGCCATCCCGGACAGCCGTGTGCAGGAGCTGCTCAAGGAACACGAGCTCGGGTACTGGCAGGTTCAAGTGCGCCTGTACGGCGACGAGGCTATCAATCGCGCGAAGGCAGACGTGCTGAAGCGCGCCTTCGGAAAGCACGTCGCCGCGCCTCCACTCGAAGAAACATGGAAGACGGGCTATCCCGCGAGCCAGTACGACGCGACCCTCGGCATTCCGTCCGCGGTGGCGCTGCAGATGGGTGACTGGATCGGCGGGCGCGGCGGGCACATGGGTTTTTCACCTGTTGTGCCGGCCAGTTCGCAACACGTCCTGGGGCAGCTGCGCCGCAGCCGCAGGATCATCGCCGAGCACGACGTCGACTTCTATGCGAGCTTCACGATCAGCGGGCGCTTCGCCACCAACATCAACATGCTGATGTATGACCGCGACAACGCGCAGCAGCTCGCCAGCATCCGCAAGCTCTTCAACGCCCTGATCACGCAGACGGCGCAGGCGGGCTACGCCGAGTACCGCACGCACCTCGGGTGGATGGACCCCGTCAACGCCACGTTCGATTTCAACGACCACGCGCAGCGGCGTCTCAATGAGAGAGTGAAGGACGCGCTCGACCCGAACGGCATCCTTGCACCGGGCAAGCAGGGCGTGTGGCCCGCGGCGTACCGCGACCTGGCCGCGCGGCGGGATGCGACATGAGGCGGGTGTGCTTCGTCGCCGCAATGACGATGGCCTCGGCATTGGCGGCTCCGCCGCCGCCGCCCACGCTCACCGGTCCACTGCCCGGGCCGCCGCCCTACCAGATGCGCGCACCCCTGCCGGCAGGTGACCGGCTCGCCGGCGGCAAGGAGGGGGCCGCGCTCTTTTCGAACCTCTGCGGCGCCTGTCATCTCGCGGGCGGCATGGGCACGAACCTGCTGACCAAGCAGCGCGTGATACTGGGTGAACCGCCGGAGAGCGGTTTGCTGGAAAACCGCCAGGACCTCACGCAGAACTACGTGAAGATCATCGTGCGTCGCGGCCGGATGGCCATGCCGAGCCTGACGCGGGTCGAGGTCACGGACGCCGAGCTCGATGCGATCGCGGTCTACCTCGGGAAAGCCGGGCCGTGAGCATCACGCGCCGTGCGATGCTGCAGGGGACGCTGGTGTCCGCTGCGACGCTTGCAACGGGAGCGAGCAGTGCCATGGCAATGCCACCGCGTGCGCTGCTGGTCTATGACAGCCGCCTGCCGCAAAGCCGCGCATTGCGCAGCGCCTACGCCGGGCGCGTGCTCGACCTCGCGTACGAGCAAGTCAACCTGTGGCGCAACCTTCGCAACCTGCGCCCCGACGGCAGGGTGGTTGGGCTGACGTCCTGGAGCGATTACGTACAGGTGCGCTCCCTGCTCGAGGAGCGGCGGAGCCGCCTGCGCGCGGAAACGCGTTTTGGGAGACTTTTCTATTGGGAGATGGCGTGAAGCCAGCAGGCGGAGCTGATCCCGTGTATTCCACCCTCGACCACCCGCACCTCGAGTTCGCGTTCGAGTGCAGGCTCAAGTTCAGCCGTGTGCTCACCATCCCCGATGTCCACAACGGCGGCTTTCGCTCGGCGGTGCTGGTGGACGAGGGTACGTTCGAGGGTCCGCGGCTCCGCGGCCGCGCGGTGCCCCATTCCGGCGGCGACTATGCGCACTTCCGCGCCGATGACACGGCCGTGTTCGACGCGCGTTACCTGCTCGAGGTCGACGACGGCACGCTGATCTACATGCAGAACCGCGGCTTCCTGTGGGGGCGCGCCCCCGATGCGATGACCCGGCTCCGTGCCTGGGCCTTCGAGGGTGGCCCGCCCGTGCCGCACGAGGACTACTACCTGCGCGCGCAGCCCACTTTCGAAACACCGAAGGGCAGGCACGACTGGCTGACCCGCCACGTCTTCGTCGGCATCGGCGAGCGGCGACCGGATGGCAACTTCGTGCGCTATTTCGCGGTCACCTGACGAGCGCGCGGTTCGACGTACCCTCAGCCGTTCGCGCGCTCGGGCATTCTGGTGGAGCCGGGGCCGCGATTGATCGGCGCGACCGCCGCTCCCGCGCCTGCCCGCACGAACGGTTCGGGATCGCCGTCGCGCAGCTTCAGTCCGAACAGGCTGTGCATCCCGGGGTGGCGGCCGAGCCCACCGTAGAGGTCGAAGCCGCGGTCGAGCCAGTCGCGCAGCGGATCGTCCTCGGTCAGCGGCGGCGTCCTCGCGACCGACGCGGTCCACAGGAACGTGGCGAGCGCGGAAAAATCGGCGTAGTTGGGCGTATCGCCGCCCAGCCACGTGGTGTCGCGCAGCAGCTGGCGCAGCGGCTCGAGCTGGGGCGGCACCAGTGGCAGTCGATCCTCGCGGCCGGCCTGCACCTCCTCGAGCTTCTGCCCGCCCAGGAACCATTGCTCGCGGCTCCAGCGGACGTATTCCTGGTCCTGCGGCAGCGACAGGTCGTGATAGTCGAGGATGTAGCAGCGGAACCAGGGGCCGATCGCGGTGCGCCACAGCCAGCCATCGATGAATTTGGTGAGCACCTTCATGCCCGGCCCTTCGAACAGCATCGGCCGGTCGGGATATTTCTCGTCGAGATATTCGGCGATGACCCAGCTGTCGAGCACCCATTCGCCGTCATCGACGATCACCGGTACCCGTTCGGAATGCCCGCCGGTCCGCTCGAGGATGCCGGTAAAGCCGCCAGGCACGATGTCGATGTCGAAGCCCTTGTGCGCGAGCGCATACTTCGTGCGCCAAACGAAGGGGCTGATCGTGCAGCCCGACGCAAGCTGCAGATCATAGAGCGTGATCCGGTTGCTGTTGGCCATACGGCTCTCTCGGCAAGGGTGGTCCGAGCTCAGGCGGAGGCCTTCGGGCGCGGCGCGAGCGATTCCCGCTGGGACTTGAGGAACATCTCCTTCGCCGCCCGCCGATCATTGATGCGCGCGAGCCAGTCGAACAGGTGCGGTGTGTCCACCGCATTCACGACGTCGGGGAACCCCTTGTCCATGCCGTTGGCGATCGCAAAATTGCAGATGTCGGCGAGCGTGTAGTCGGGACCGGCAAGCCACGCGCTCTCCGCAAGCCGCGCTTCGAGCCGCGCGATCGACACGCGCACCTTGCGCATCTCCTCATCGAGCAGGTCCTTCGGGAAGCCCTTGCGGGCGTTCCGCCACTTGGTTACCTGCTCGGGGATCGGGATGCGCTTCATCTTCTCCTCGAACTCCTCGTCGCCGATCGATCGCGCCATCGGTCCGATCGCGCGCTCCCAGCCGATCGTGGAGACGCACCAGCAGAAATATTCATCCACCCACTTGGTCCAGATCCGCATCTGGGCGATGGCATAGGGATCGGTCGGCCGCAGCCGAGGCGCGTCCGGAAAGGCGTCTTCGAGATATTCGCAGATCACGGTCGATTCGGTGATGATCCGCCCGTCATGATCGAGGGCGGGCACCTGGCCGCGCGGATTGATCCTCTTGAACCAATCCTCATGATGCTCGAACACCGCCGGATTCAGAAAGCGCGGCGTGAACGCAAGCCCCTTCTCGTATAGCGCGAGCAGCGGCTTCAGCGAGTTGGCGCCGGGTCCGAAGCTGTACAGCGTCAGCATTGAAATCTCTCCAAACGTCGGCTACGCGTCCGGATCGGTCTTGGTGAACACGCGAGCCCGGTCGGCGGCCCACCTCTGCAGGGCCTCAGTCCGCTTGCGCGCGCCCTCGGGATCCGCCTCCATCGGCGGCACCGCGCCGACGATCTCGTCGAAGTGCTTGCGCAGGCCCTCCCTCGCCTCGGGATATGGGATCACGTAGAGCTGCCCCGTCTCGATCGCGCGCTTGACATGCTCGGCCAGCTCGACCGGGTCCATGCCGTGGATGTGGATGCTGTGCAGCGAGGCGATCGTCTCCTCGTTGGCGACATAGCCGCTCTCGCCGAAGCGTGCGGGGCGGATGCGCGTCGCCTCGGCGATGTTCGACTTGATGTTTGCCGGGCACACCACCGAGACGCCGATGCCATATTTGGCGAGCGAACCGTAATAACTCTCCATCAGGTTGATCACCGCCGCCTTGGCCGCCGAATAGGGCGCCGCGAGCGCGCTGCCCTGCAGCCCGCCCAGCGACGAGACCGTGACGATGTGCGCGGGCTTACCGGCCCTGATCATCCGGTTGACGAAGGTGACCATGCCATTGATCACGCCGCCGAGGTTGACGCCGATCAGCCAGTCGAAATCACCGTAGGTCGAGTTCTCGACCGGGCCGAAACTGTTGACGCCAGCCGTGTTGAACAGCAGCGTGGGCGGCGCGCCGAACACCGCCTCGACCTCGTCGGCGGCACGCTCATAGGCGTCGCGATCGGTGATGTCCAGCACGATGCCGTGTGCGGTGATGCCCTGGTCCCTCAACCGTGTAAGCGCATCGTCGACGGCTTCGGACCGCACATCGGCGATCACGATCTTCGCGCCCGCCCGGCCGAACACCTCCGCCTGTCCGAATCCGGCACCCGAGGCGCCCCCGGTGATGAACGCGATCTGGTCTTTGAAGTCCTTCATTGTCGTCCCCTCGTTCGAGCATTCTGGGCGATGGCAGGCCACCTGAGTAGAGGATCCTGTCGAAAGGGACGCCGGAACGCGGCGCGGGAGCGGTCGTAGTCGGCGCGGTTCATGCTTTGACGTTGCGCAGAATATCTGCGTTGGCGTGGATCAACTCGCGCACCGAGCGCGCCAGGCGGCCGGTCAGTCGCTGTACGTCGTCGGTGCAGACATCGAGGAAGCCCTCGCGGATCGCGCGCTCGAAGCTCACCATGTCGTCGCTATTCCACGGGATGCCCGAGACCGTCTGGTCGTCGACCGGTTCGCGTGGAATGCCGAGCGCGTCGAAATGCGCATACATTCCCGCGTCGTCGGTCTCGACCAGGCGGATCGGCCGACCCGTCAGCTCGGCGAGCATCGCCGCGACCTCGGCAAAGCTCTCGCGATTGGGGCCGGTCACGGGATAGGTCTTATTCTCGTGACCGTTCTCCGTCAGCACCGCGACGGCACAATTGACGCAGTCCTCGCGCCACACCATCGCCTCGCGACCGCCCTGGGTGCTCGTCAGCCACACGCCGGAGGCGATGAAGCCGGGACCGGCATTGAGGATCATCGCATCCGCGTAGTGCGCGTCGCGCAGGAAGGTAAAGGCCAGGCCGCTCGCGCGGATCAGGTTCTCCGTCTCGCGGTGATCGATGGCGACGATCGCGGGGTTCGCCGGCTCCACGTTTACGAAGCTCGTGTAGATGATGTGGCGGACGTCCGCCGCCTCGGCCGCGTCGATTGCCGCGCGGTGCTGACGCACGCGCGCCCCGACCCGCGTGCCCGAGATGAGCATGAGCTTGTCGGCGCCACGGAGGGCCGCCCGCAGGGATTCGGGCCGGTCGAAATCACCGTAACGTACCTCGCAGCCCGCCTGCGCACAGTCCGCGAGCCTGGCCGGCGTGCGCGTGATCAGGATCAGGTCGCGAGCGCGCCCCTGCGCGATAAGCTTCTCGGTGGCGAGGCGGCCGTAGCGGCCGGCCGCCCCGGTCATCGCGATCCTGGTCATACGCGACGGTTTACGCCGCCGCGGCGAGCTCGGCGGCGCTCACCCACCAGCCGTGCACCTGCGGGCGCAGTCGATGCGGGATGGTGACCCTGGCCACCGGACCGGCACCCACGTTGCCCGCATCGAGTATCCACACGGCGTGGCTGAAGTCCGACGGCCCGGTCTGATGGTCCACGACCATGACAAGCCACCCGTCGTGTCCATGCTTTGATGCCGGGACGTGGACCGGCTCGTTGAAGCACTGGCCCGGCGGCAGCGCGAGCGCCTGCGGCGGCTTGCCGGTGAAATCGAGCCGCAGCAGCAGGTTGAACATGGCACCCACCGGTCCGCCCAGAACCGGCGGGCCCCGCATGTCCGGGTTCATGGTCAACATCCAGGCGTGCGTGTACGGGCGGCCATGACGCGCGGCGGGAACAATCGGGAAATCCCCGGGCGGTCCGATCACCGTCTCGGTGACGGCATCGCTTCCGTTCTCCAGGTCGATAGTCCAGCGCGCAAGGCGACTGCCGGCTTCGACGGGTGGCACGTTCAGACCCGAGGCCCGCTGGATGAACGGGAACACGTTGACGCTCGACAGACACTGGTCGAACTGGATGCGGCCGGCGTCGTCGTCGAAGGCGTTCATCATGTGGAAGCAGGAAACGCCCTTCGGTCCCCTGAACCAGCGCATTTCCGCGACATCGCCATAGCGCGGCATCACGCCTACCCAGCTGTCGCGGCCCATTTCGTGCACCCAGTGGTCGCCACCCGCTCGCACGCGCTCGGCATCGCAGGTGGTCGGGTAGATCGGGAACAGCGCATAACGCTCCGTGACGACGAAATCGTGCATCAGCGCGCAGTACGGCGCGTCGAACCACTGCTCGCGGATCAGATTTCCCTGCTTGTCGGCGATGCAGTACGCGACCTTCGTCGACGCCAGGCCGTCGGCCTCGTAGCCGAAGAAGAACATCTCTCCCGTCTCCGCGTCGATTCGCACGTGCGCCGTCATCGTTTCGGACCTGAGCCTGCCGCTGAAGTCGTAACGACCCAGGGTCTCGAGCGAGCGCGGATCGATGCGGTACGGGCGACCGTCTTCCTTGGTCATCAGCAGGCGCCCGGCGTGCCAGACAGGCGTGGTGTTGGCGACCGTGCGGTCTACGCCCTTTGCGTCAGGCTGATCGGTGAATGGATTGCGGTACTTGCCGAACAGCGCGCGCCCCGCCGCGACCTCCACCCGGTGGCGCGCAGTTTGAACATATCGGATGGCAAAGCCCGCCGTGCCCCCTGTGAGCCGGACGGCCGACACCATGCCATCGCCCGAGAGGATGGCGCCGCCGTCCTCCACGAAGGGCGGGAAGGCCGGGTCAGGCACGGCCCGGAAGAAGACGCCCTCGACGTCCGGGGGGATGCGGCCCTCGACGGCGAGTGAGCCGATCTCGTACTCCTCGCCGAGCGGCGTGTTCAGTCCGATGTATTCGGGCGTGTTCGGGAACCGTCTCATCGCCGCTCCAAACTCTAACATTTGTTAGCAAGATGATGCAGGCCAGGGCCGGGATTGGCAAGGCGCCTCGGCCGGACCACGGGCGGCGGGTCAGGGTGAGTTTCGACCGCTATTGTCCCGCCACTATCCGCATCAGCTGCCCTGTTAACCAGCCCCCGTAGGTTCCGAGCGCAAAGCCGAGCAGGGCGAGCAGCACGCCCACGGGAGCAAGCGCCGGATGAAACGCCGCCGCGACCACCGGCGTGCTCACGGCCCCGCCGATGTTCGCCTGGCTGCCGACGGCGAGGCAGAACATTGGTGCGCGGAGCCACCGTGCGGCGGCATAGATCACCGCGCCGTGGATCACGATCCAGGTGAGCCCGAGTCCGAAGAGCGCTGGATCTGTCGCGACCGCTCTCAGGTTCATCTGCATGCCGATCGAGGCGATCAGCACGTAGAGCAGCAGGGAGCCCACGCGCGAGGCCCCGACGAGTTCGAGGCGCCGGACTCGTGTGAACGACAGCGCCAGACCGGCGGTTGTCGCCATCAGGATAATCCAGAAGAACTCCGACGCGAGGGAGGCTCGCTCGGCCCAGGCGATGCCGGTAAACGCACCTGCCAGCGGCCCGGCCAATGCGTGTGACAGGCCCATTGCCCCGAAAGCCACCGCGATGATGTACATGAGGTCGGCGAGCCGCGGCACACGCGGTTGCACGGTTTCGAACTCCGCCACGTGCTCGTGCAGCGTCGCGAGCACCGCGGTGTCGGCACCGAGGCGGGCGTCGAGCCGCGCATGGTTGGCAGCCACCCACAGCAGCAGCGCGAGCCACAGGTTCCCGATGATCACGTCGACCGCTACCATCGTTCCGAACAGGTTGGCGTCGATCACGAAAATGTCCTTCAAGGCCGCCTGGGTCGCGCTGCCGCCGATCCAGCTCCCGGCAACACCGGCGAGCCCACGCCACACATCGCCATCGACTACCTCGGGCGTGAGCACTTGCCAGAGCGCGAGCGCCACCGGGCCGCCGATGATCACGCCAGCAGTGCCTGCCAGGAACACCGCGAGGAGCTTGGGTCCCAAGCGCAGGATGCCCTTCACGTCGGTGGCAAGCGTCAGCAGCACGAGCGTCGCCGGAAGCAGGTAGCGCGACACGACCGGGTAGATCTGCGAGGTGCTGCCGTCAATGAGGCCGAGGGTGTTGTACAGCGCGGGCATCGCGTAGCAGAGGAGCAGCGCGGGTACGATGCGGTAGAGGCGTCGCCAGAAGGGATGCGGCGATTCCGTCGTCCAGAAAATCGCGCCGAGCGTCGCGGCGAGCAGCCCGACCACGACCGCGTCGTTCTGGATGAGCGCAGCGTCCGTCATTGCCTCGCCCGGACGCGCGCAGGCCGCGTCAGCGGATATAGCCGAGGCTCTCGAGCTTCACGAGGATCCGGTGCGCTGCCAGGTCCGGCGACAGGCTCCGCGTGTCGATGCGCATCTCCGGGTTCTGCGGCTCCTCGTACGGATCGCTGATGCCGGTGAACTCCTTGAGCGTCCCCGCGCGGGCCTTCGCATAGAGACCCTTCCGATCGCGCGTCTCGCAGACTTCGAGCGGGGTGGCGACGTGGATCTCGACGAACCCGCCGGACTCTTCCACCATCTCGCGCACCTGCCGGCGCGTCGCGGCGTAGGGTGCGATCGGCGCGCAGATCGCCACGCCGCCGTACTTGGCGATCTCGGAGGCGACGTAGCCGATCCTGAGAATATTGATGTCGCGGTGCTCGCGCGAGAAGCCGAGCTCGCTGGAAAGGTGCTTACGCACCATGTCGCCGTCGAGCAGGGTCACGCGCCGGCTCCCGATCTCCAGCAGCTTGACGAGGAGCGCATTGGCGATCGTCGACTTCCCGGAGCCCGACAGCCCGGTGAAGAAGACGGTGAATCCCTGCTTGTGCTTCGGTGGATGCGCCTTGCGTAGCTCCGCGATGATTTCGGGGTAGGAGAACCACTCCGGGATCTCGAGTCCCTCGCGCAGCCGGCGCCGGAACTCGGTGCCCGACACCTGCAGCGGGGTCATGCCCGGCGTGATCTCGTCCTCGGGCAGGAACTGCGCCTTCTGCTCCACGTACACCATCTCTCGGAAGGGCACCATCGTGACCTCGATCTCCTTCTCGTACTCGCGGAGCAGCCGCTGCGCGGCATATGGGTCGTAGTAGGCGTCGCCGTTCCGCGCGTTGCCCGGTCCGGCGTGATCGCGGCCCACGATCAGGTGCGTGCACCCGTAGTTCTTGCGGATGATCGCGTGCCAGAGCGCCTCCTTGGGCCCCGCCATGCGCATCGCAAGGTTGAGCAGGCTCAACGCGGTCGTCTGATCCGGGTAGTGCGCCAGCATGTGCTCGTAGCAGCGCACGCGCGTGTAGTGATCGATGTCGCCCGGGCGCGTCATGCCGACCACGGGGTGCAGCAGCAGGTTTGCTTCGCACTCGCGCGCGGCGCGGAAGGTGAGCTCCTGGTGCGCGCGGTGCATGGGGTTACGGGTCTGGAACGCGACGACCTTGCGCCAGCCCTGCTTCCGAAACCGCCCGCGCAGTTCCGCCGGCGAATCACGCAGCAGCTTGAAGTCGTAATGCATCGGCGGCTCGACGCCGCGCAGCTTGCCGCCCACGTAGACCGGCCCGGCGCGATGCTTCAGGAAATAGACCCCGGGGTGATGCTCGTCTTCGGTGCCGAAGACGTTCTGCGCCTCGGCGGTCTTGTCGGGTTCCCAGCGGTCGCCGACCTCCATGGTGGCGATCAGAACGCCCTCCGGATCGCGGAGCGCGATGTGATCGCCATCCTTGAGCCCGGCGGCGAAGTCGCGGCTCACATCGAGGTTGATCGGGATCGGCCAGACGACGCCCGAGGGCAGCCGCATGTCCTTCAACACCGCCTCGTATTCGCTGCGATTGAGATACCCGTCGAGCGGCGAGAAGGCGCCGTTCAGCAACAGCTCGAGGTCGCAGAGCTGCCGCGCGCTCAGGTTCCAGTTGGGGTAGTCGCGCGCCGCGGCCTTTTCCTTCTCGGCGGCCGACTCGGTGAGATAGAGCTCCTTCAGCGTGCCGCCGTGCGGCTCCTTAAATGCCCCCATCTGTTCCCCCTGTCGGTGCCGGACTACGTGTTCAGGCCGCGCCGTTGCGCGTCGCGGCGGTCTCTACCTCGATGACGGGAGATGATAGCGTGCCGGCGGCGGCATTGAAGCGTCGGACCCACTCGAAGCACTCCCCGGCCGGAAGCGCCGGGCTGTACAGGTAGCCCTGCGCATGATCGCAGCCTGCCCTTGCGAGATAGTCGGCCGTCCACTGCGTCTCCACGCCCTCCGCGACCACCTCCAGCGAGAGCGCGTGCGCCATCGCGACAGTGGATGCGACGATCACCCGGTTGTCTACCCGTGACTCCACGTCGGTGACGAAGGACTTGTCGAGCTTGAGCGCGTGGACCGGCAGGTCGCGCAGGTATCCGAGCGAGGAAAAGCCCGTGCCGTAGTCGTCGATCGCGATCGGCACGCCGAGCTCCGCGATCTGGCGGATGATGCTCAGTGCGCGCGGCAGATCGACCATCATCGCGCTCTCGGTTACCTCCAGCTCGAGCGAGCCGGGGAGCTCCTCGCAGGCGGCGAGCAGTACCTGCAACCGTTGCGGAAACGACGCGTCCTGGAGCAGCCGCGCCGACAGGTTGACCGCGATGCGCAGCGGCAGCCCTGCGGTGCGCCAGCGCGTGGCCTGCGCCAGCGCCTCGACGATCGTCCACTCGGTGAGCGGCCGAACCAGGTCGGTGGACTCCGCGAGCGGCATGAACTCCGCCGGGCCGATGGCGCCCATCGTGGGGTCCTGCCAGCGCAGCAGGGCCTCGACGCTCTCGACGCGTCCGCTGCGCAGATTTACCTTGGGCTGGTAATTCAGGTGCAGTGCCGGCGTCCCGATGGCTGACCGCAGGCTCGCCACCATGGCGAGCCGCCGCACGCTGTTTGCATCGCGGGCCTCGTCGTAGAACTCGCTCGTCGCCATGCCGCGCTTCGCCACGTACATCGCAACATCAGCGCGTTGCAGAAGCGTCCAGGCATCACGCGCGTCGTGCGGGGCGCGCGCGATGCCGATGCTGACGCCGATGTCGATCGCCACGCCCTGCGCATCGATCGGTGTACGCAGCGCGGCCGCCAGCGACCGTGCGACATCGGCGGCCGCGGCGCCATCGCAGTGTGGCAGCATCGCCGTGAACTCGTCGCCGCCGATTCGCGCGAGGACCCCGCGATCGCCGATGGTCGCGAGGAAACGGCGCGTCACTTCCCGGAGGATGCGGTCACCGGCGTCGTGCCCCAGCGTATCGTTGACCTCCTTGAAGCGGCACAGGTCCAGCATGAGCAGCGCCGCTGGTGCCGCATCGCTGCAGTCGCGCAGGACTGCCTCGATGTCGGCGACCAGCGCCGCCCGGTTGGGCAGCGCGGTGAGCGCGTCGTGCGTCGCGCGATACTCGAGCTCGCGCTGCTGCGCGATGCGCTCGCTGACGTCGCGCGCGATCACCGTGTAGAGCTCCTCGTCGGCGTCGGCCACGCGGCTGACTGTGAGCTCCACCGGGAACTCCGCCCCTGTGCGTGTGACACCCGGCGTCTCCATCACCGAACCCGCCAGCGCGGCGAGCGGCCGGTCCCGCAGCGCTGGCACCAGGCTCGCGAGTTGCGACTCGCGGAGCCCGGCGCCGTCGCCGGCGAACAGCCGCGAGGAGGCGGGGTTGGCGATGCGGACGACACCGCTCGCGTCGACGCACAGGATGGCGTCAGAGGAGGAATCGACGATGCTTCGCAGCAGCGCGTCCCGCCGGCGCAGGCCGAGTGCGTAGGCAAATGCCCGCAGCGTCTGCTCGTCGAGCGAGCGCAGCGTGCCCGCCAGGAAGACCGCGATCGTCACCAGCACCGGCGCTGCGAACTCGATCGAGAGCCGCGCCCACGAGTACGCCAGCACGAAGGTGGCCGTCTGCGACGCGAGGATGGCGATGACCCCGGCGAGGCAGGCGCGCCAGCCGAGCGATCGGCCCATGGCCGCCGTAAGCGCGGCGAGGGCGGCGAGGGTGGCGAGTTGGAACCATTGCGGCGGCGAGCGGGCGATGCCCTGGCGTGCCGTCTCGAGGGAGAGCGCCTGAACGACGACGCCGGGAAGCGCCCGATGAACGGGTGCGGCGAGGATGTCGTTGAGCTCGATCGCGGTCGCGCCGACGAATACGGTGCGGCCGTGCAGCTCGCCTGGATCGACCCGGCCTGCAAGCAGCTCGGCGTAGGAGACGTAATTGAACGACGACGGTGCGATCGAGTAGTCGATCGGCAGGTCCGCCTCGTCCGGGAGCGACGGATACAGCAAGCGGACGACGGACGGCAGCTCGTGCTGCCCGTCGCGCCAGGTCGGCCGGAATCGCCGGACGAGGCTGTCGCCATCGAGCAGCTGATTCGCCGACACGAGCATTACATGGCGGGCGAACCGATCCAGCGGTCTGCGCAGCACGACACCGGTATCCGCGCCGCTCGCCTGCTGCAGGAAGGCGGGCAGGATGATCGGCGTTCCGGGCCAGGCGCCGAGCGCGGCCTCGAGTCGCGCATCGTCGAGGTCGCGTGATGGTGAGCTGAAGTCGATGTCGAGGAAGACCTGCTGCGCTCCGGCGGCAGCCAGCCGCTCGATGAGACGCGCGTGGTGATGTCTCGGCCACGGCCAGGTGTCGAGCTCCGCGATGCTGACGGCGTCGATGCCGACGATGACGATGTCGGAGTCGACTTCGTGCTGAAGCAATCTCGCGCGTGCATCGACCGCAGCACGCTCGAGGAAGTCGAGCTGACCGCCGGCACGTAGCAACGCGACCGCGGCAAAGGCCAGCAGGGTGATTGCCGGCCAGGTATACCGGCGCCAGCGTGACATCAGGGCCCGAGCAAGCCCCGCAGGGGTGCGACGACGACCTCGACGATGGCAGGCAACGGCGCGTCCGGCTGAACGGGCTCGGTCACGTCGACCTCGAGCTCGACCGTCGGCGCGACCGTGCCGGCGTCCGCGCCGACACCGAGGTCGACAGCCAACGGCCCTGCCGCGACCCCTGCATCGATTGCCGGGGTACCGCCGACGTCGACGCCCGCGTCGACCGCGATCGGCGTCGAGACTACTTCGGCCTGAGCACCCACCCCGGCCTGCATGCCCGCCGGTTCGATCACCGGGCCGGCGGCCGGGTCGGTGGTAATCGCCGTGCCGAGATCGAGATCCGCCGCCACCGCGACATCGACGGCAGGCGACGCGAGATCGACCGTGGTTTCAGGGGCAACGCCGACCGTCACGGCGTCAGCTGCGCCCAGCGTGGCCTCGGGCGCAAGCACCAATTCACCGGCGCCCATGTCGACGTCCGATGAGACGTCGATGCGGGCCGAAGTCGACTCGACCTTGGTGAACACATCGAGATCGGTCTCTGCCTCGACCCGATCGACCTCGATCGTAGGCAGGTCTGCCTTGGCATCGGTCGTCGCCAGCTCGGGGACGGCGGTCCCCCTGGTGCCCGCTTCCACGGACGTAGACGGGACCGTAACCACGCGCGCATCGCTTGGTTTGTCATCAGCCGCGTCGACCGGCTTCTCCGCTCCGACGTCATGATTCGTTGCGCCTGCGGAGCGCGCATCCGTCCCTTCGACAGGTGCGGCGTTTCGCACGCGGATCGTGTCGCCGGTGTCCATGCCGAGCACTCGGATGCGGACATCCTCGCGTCCGCGCGTCGCGATCTCTCCTGCGTTCAGCTGCACGACGTCGCTGTCGTCGGGGGTCCAGATCTCGAGGCGGCCCTCGAACAGCGACACGGTGGCGCCCTCGTCCTGTGCCGACACGTTGAACCGCGTGCCCTTGATTACCGCGACGAGATACGGGGTCTCGATACGCAGCTTGCGGCCCGGTCGCTTGGCGACCTCGTAGACGACATTTCCTCTGGGCTGGCTCACGCGCTCGATGAGGCCGTCCGCTCTCGCCGTCGCGGGCAGCTCGACGCGCGTGTCGCTCGCAATGGACACCGTCGTCGCGCCCTGGCGCAGCTCTACGTGACCGTCGCCACCGGTAAGGATGGTAACGGGCGGGGCAATCACAGTTCCCGATTGCACGGCGCGCGTCGCTCCACTCGTGGAGATGCTCACGTCGCCGTCGACGGCCACCACCACGATCGGCTCCGGGCCTGGCACAGCCGCCGCCGCGCTTGCGCTCAGGGCGAGCATGAGCAGCGCGGTCATCATCGCCGGAAGAATGGACGTCGTTCGCACGCGGCACACTCCTGGGCCGTGAGTTCCGCAGATCATACGAACGGCCCTGTTCGGCATCCGTGAGCTCAGTCGCAGCACCGCGACACTCGGATATCCGACGATGCGAGCTGGCGCCTTGTGCGATCGTGCGATGTTTCATAATCCTCGCAGTCGTTGGTTGCTTGTCATAAGCGCGCTCGTGCTCGCGAGCGGCGCGGATGCACACGCGGCGGAATCCATGCCGCTCACGGCGGCGGTGATCCGCGGTTCGAGCATCTATTCGCCCGGTGAGCTGTTCGCGGCGTATCGGGACGAGCTCGGGCAACCCGTCGATGGTGCACGCGCCCGGGCGGTGATCGGCGCGGTTGCTGACCTCTACGAGCGCGACGGCTACGCGCGGCCGGAAGTGCGCGCCGACGCTACGATGCCGGCGCCGGGCATCATGCGGCTCACGGTCGTGGAACCGCAGATCACCGAGGTCGTCATCGAGGGCGATGCGGGCCCTCACCAGCAGCGGCTCACGGAGCTTTCATCGCAGCTCGAGCGGATGCGGCCCATTCGCCGCAGCGAGGTGCAGCGGGTGCTCGGGCGGATGAGGGAACTGCCGGGATTGTCGCTGGTCGCGAACACGCGCCGGGACGCGGCAGAGAGCAATGGCTATGCGCTCGCCGTCAACGCCGCCTTCGATCCCGTCGACGGCGCAGTCGGTGTCAGCAATCGCGGCACCGAGGAGATCGGGCCCTTCTTTGTCAACGGCCAGGCGGTCGCGAACGGCTGGCTGACCGGCCTGGAGAAGCTCGGAGTCGTGGCAACGGCGGCGACCGACGTCGACGAGTACCGCGGCATCGGCGCATTCGTAGACACACCAGTCAATTCGCGCGGCACGCGCGCCTTCCTGCTCGCCTTCGGCTCGCGCGCCGAGCCGAGCACGAGCGACGATGCGCCCCACGACGAATATCTGCGCGAGCGCGCGACGCTCCGCATCACACACCCGCTCACGGGCGGCGCACGCGCGAGCCTCTCGCTCGCCGCCGCCTTCGATGCCGATGACCAGCAGATCCGCCGCGACGGCGCGGAACTACGCGAGGAACGGCTGCGCGTGATCCAGCTCGGTGGGCGCGCGGGGTTCCGCGCGCCACGGTCGAGCGTTCGCTCGCGCACTCGCTGTGCTTCGGCGCTTACGTCGGGCACGATCAGGTCGGCCTGGCACGCGTCGTGACCGACCGGGCGACCTTCGCGTGGCTCGCCGACGTGTTCGTGATCGAGGCACGGCGCGGCGAGCGCATCGGCGCGGCGCTGATGGATGCGGTGATCGTGCACCCCGACCTTCAGGGCCTGCGTCGCTTCTGCCTCGTGACGCGCACCGCGCCGGCGCTTTACGCGCGCTATGGGTTCACGCCTCTCGTCGCGCCCGAGATCTGGCTGGAACGTTTCGACGCCGAGGCCTACTCCCGTTCGGGCTGACCGGGCCGGTCAGGCGCCGCCGGCGTAACCGTTCTGCCGCCACGCCTCGAACACGACGACCGCGACCGCATTGCTGAGATTCAGGCTGCGCTGGCCTTCGCGCAGCGGCAAGCGCACGCGCTGCGCCGACGGCCAGGCGTCGCGCAGCGTGCCGGGCAGCCCGGCGGTTTCGGAGCCGAACACGAGCCAGTCGCCGGCCTGCCAGGCGAGTTCGGCAAAGCGCCGCTCGCCGCGTGTCGTGAACGCGAACAGGCGCCGCGGGTCGGGCTGTGCAGCGTGCACGAACGCGTCCCACGAGGCGTGGGTGCGGACCGCGGCATATTCGTGATAGTCGAGTCCTGCGCGCTTGAGCTGGCGGTCTTCCATCGAGAAGCCCAGCGGCTGGATCAGGTGCAGCGTGCAGCCGGTGTTCGCGGCAAGCCGGATGACGTTGCCGGTGTTGGGCGGAATCTCCGGATGGACGAGGACGATGTTGAACATGTGGCTCGGGCAGGGTCAGCGGTCTTGCGGGCGCGGTGTGCGCGCGAGCATCCACACGTGCACCTGCGCGGCACCCGCTCGCAGCAGCACGCGACTGATCTCGGCGACCGTGGCGCCGCTCGTGACGACATCGTCGACGACCGCGACGACGCGGCCGTGCAGTTCGCGCTGCCGGTCGAACGGCGCGCTGCAAACGTGCGCGGCGCATTTGCAGCGCGCCGTTCGACACACCCTGCGCGTCGGCGCCGGTCACGATGCGCACGGTTGCCGTGTCGTCGACGTAGGCCTGCTGCTCCTCGTTCACCGTCTGGCCGGTGATGCGCACGGACCAGTGCGAGCGATCGAGCGTGGGGCCGCTGAAGTCGTCGAAGAAAGCAAGGCGCTGGGGGTCGGTTACGGGCTTGCTGTCAGTCGTAGGTCGCTTGTCAGCGGCAATGCCCGAATTTGCCGACGCCGTTGACGACGTTGCCATTGGGTCGCGGCCGTGCACGATCGCGTCGAGCCACTCGCCGGAGCGGGCGGTGAACGGCCGCTGCATCGCCGGCGTGGCGAGATGGTTGTGCGGCGAGTCGGGCATCGGCACGACTTCCTTGGGGCCGGTGATCTGGTTGAACACGGCCCATATCCCCGCGGGTGCCGAGACGTCGTCGATGAAGCCCATGCCGACCAGCGAACGCGCCGTGATGCGCGACGCGAAGTTGGCCGTGTCGAAGTAGCGCGACGTCTCGAGGACGCGCGGGTTGGACACGTTCCAGTTCGGGTAGCTCGCCCATCGCTTGTG